>Ga0179593_1631182_pt1 | contig 12843 bp, 9 predicted proteins | sample CZODoug2_1_08_16_FD_185931 | JGI IMG/M metagenome (GOLD analysis project Ga0179593, IMG submission 185931) | Vadose zone soil fungal communities from Angelo Coast Range Reserve, California, USA - CZODoug2_1_08_16fungal (PacBio error correction) | ecosystem: Environmental > Terrestrial > Soil >... | reverse complement strand
TTATTTTACCCTCTTTCTCCCCGACGTTCACTTGCGGGCCTCTGGGGATCTTTCAATAATTCCCTAGTTAACGACTCTAGAACTCTTCCGTTTTTTTTTCCCTTCCTGTCGGATATGAGAATACGACGGCACAGACCTTTTCTTACCCTCCCGATGGAGGTCAGTCCTTTGCTCTGATCTTTTCGTACGAGCCGTGTCGAAAGAGGAGGCACGCAGGGCTAGTTTTTTTCTTTCCCCTCCCCCGCCGAAACTTCATTTTGCCTCTGGGACTTCTGCTTAGAAAGTTTCGTTTCGCTTTCTGGCCCCTAAAAACCATCCTAATTTCCTCCTCATCCCAGGTAGCGCCGTTCCGACCCGGCGATTTACGTTCCCTCGGAAAGACAGATCTCCTGTCCTTTCCTCCGAAACTACACACGGGTCTTCGTCCCCCTCGATTGCACCCCCTGTTTTACTAGTCCTTCACCTAAGCTTTGCCCCAGCAGATACAGGCCCTCTGATTCCCTCCGGCGCCCTCCTAAAATCTTTTTTCAGTTGTTGATAGGAGTCCCTCCCGTATGGTCCTCCAACCCCCCTGATTCCTTGTAGGTAGTTCGGGTTGAAGACCCTCTTACCCCTTTTTTTTTTTGCCTTCGGTCTTAGGCGTATTTTTGAATCTTTTTTCCTATAGCTATCGTTCCTGCAGCACCTCTGAGCATCCCCCCTTCCCGCCCCAAACGTCCGTCGATCCCTAATTTCTATGGCGCACACAATAGTTGATTTTCTTTTTTTCTTTTCCTTGTTAAAAACCTATGCGTCTATCCTTTCTCCTTTTTTTTTCCTTGGCCTGTAGGACCTGAGGTTGGAGGCACGCGTGGTTCACGACGCCACCTGAAGCCTCAATAGGAACCCCCCTGTTTTCCCCCCCTTCTTTTTTTTCCCCTCGCCAGTCCCCGTTGAAATTCCCCTGTCTCCCTTGCATGGCGAGGGGCAGTTCGGAGCTGGGGCCCCCGTCATTGGCTCCTTCGCAATCCCCTTCCGCCCTTCTTTTGGGGCCCCGTTTTCCCAAACGTTGCCCGGCGTCTGACGCCCCAGTTTCCTTTTCACCCTCGAACTAAAACACATTCAAACCAGAGGCTTGCGTCCTGTCGTCCCCCTTGAGTCCCCATTTGCCGCGGTCTTATCGCATCTAGAAGTCCGCATGTTTGCCTTTGAGCGAATAGATGAAACAGACCCCACCATTTTCCCTTTTATGCAGTGTAAATTCTCACCTAATAAGTTGTTTTTGTTGGACTGCTCTACAAACTTCCACGGCGATGGGAAATTCCTTTTTTTTTCTCACTGAGAACCCCAGTGTCTTCTGAATTGTCGTCGCGGCAAATGAATCGAGACGGAAGCGAAAGTCTCATCTTTCCTCTTTGCAAATTTGGATCTTTTCCCCCCCTGAATCGTCGCGAGTTGGGGATCGGTCTCCGGGGCCTTAACGGTCTTCTCCTTTTGAGTTTTATGTCGGCGAAGGGATGAGGTTATGGAGAGATGGGTCTGATGATCACCCTTTGCGAGACCCTGATTGCTTTTTTTCCCTAATTACTCGCAAAGCTGTAGGGACCCCCTGGTATTTTTTGACGATGATTGCCCTCTTATGTACCTGGGTTGCCGAGGATTTACGGAAGGACGAAGTTTTTTCGTCTTTTTTCCCCTTTTCTTGACGCAGGACCGACTTGCGCGTTTTAAGACTCGCGCTTTTCCTTCGAGCGTGAGACTTCATCGGTTTTCAATGCCCCCCCGACGGAGGGGTGCGCCATAGGCGGGCATTAAGATCCGGACGTCACCTTTTTAATTTTTTTTTGCGCGATGTGCGAACGTGCGCCCATCCGCGCGGGTCACGTTCCCCTTCCCCGAAGACCATTACCACCCCCGCTTCTCCCGCAGGTTCATTTTCAAAGCCCCCGAAATCCCCTCCCAGCTCTTTTTTTCGCCAGGACGAGGGGTTCCCGTCTTTTTTTCAGGTGCGCCGTCGTCAGGCGGGACCGATTTCCTCGTCGCCAGACTGTTTCCCCTTTTCGCCGGTTTTCGCAGGCGGGCATTTGTGCAGTTTGTTTTGCGTGAATTTCAGCGCGGAGGCCGGGTCTTGTCTTCACGAGACCGACTTTCCTTCGTCGGAGGGCTGTCGCGTAAATAGCGGGTTCTAAGTCACCCTCTTTTTTTGCTTCTCAGGCGATGAGAGGCTTTCGCCGGGCAGCCACGACTTGACGTGATCCTGCCTTTCTTTCCACCGCTCTGAGAGGAATGGTGGCAGTTCGGTTCGTTCAAGACCTCCGTATCCCTTTTCCCTTTCTTACTCGTCTGACCCGACGGGCTCTTTTTCCGCTGGAAACGCAAACGTCCTGAGAGTTTTTCCGTCACTTAGGGCGTCGGCCGCGTCTTCTTGCTAACGGTGCAGAGCGTCCTCCTCTCCCTCCATACGACGTCCGCGCTCGTTCTGCGAGTCGGAACCTTGCGCTTTGGAATGCAGACTCACAAGTCTGCCGTCAGTTGAATATAGTCTTTTTTGCCCCTTTTCTCCCGGAAGAAAGTACACCTCTCTCTTTTCTCGTTGTTGTTGATGTCCCTTCTTTCTCCCCTATAAGGATAGTAACTTGGCGGGCTCTGATCGAGAACTCATGTTTCTAGAAGTTCTTTCGCTTTTTTCCTGAATTCGCCGCTCGAGCCTCGCGGCAACGATGGACTCTTCGGTAATCCTCTTCTGCTGAAGGGAGTTCTCTCTCAGCGCTCTTTTCGCCACTTCCAGAGCCGTCGGTGCCACGGGGTATCTGGTTCCTAGGAGTCTGAACGCCTTTTTTCCCGGAACTGTCCCTGAGCAGGCTCAGATCTGCTTCGCTTCCTTTTTTCCTTCTGCCCTCGTCGAAACCCCCTTCTCGAGATCGCCCGATGGTGGCCGTTCCTGACTTCTTCCTCGGACAGCCAGCCTGAATCTTTTTTTGGTCTGCCGCAGCCATAGCCCCTTTTTTTTCCTAAGCGCTGCAAACTGTTCTCCCCTCTTCTCAGCTTGGTCCGGCGCTCGGCTGACCGTAGGCGTCCGACGAACCTCTTAGATTTCTTTTAGGACGAAGGTCGCAACCTGTTCGTCTCCTCCCTTCTAGATTCCATGTATTTTTCGGTTCCTTTGCTTAGCCCCCGCGGGTTGGCCTTTGCTTCGAGGGTCGGCTTGCGCCTCTGATCGTACCGCGCGAGATTCCGAAAGAGGCTCCCTTTAGAATTCCCCTCGGTGAAAGTCGTAGATACCCTAGACTCAAAGGGTCCATGCGCACCCCCTTTCAGTGGGGCTTTTGGGACCCCCCCGATGCGTGTCGTTTTATCTTTCCTTTCGCGGGATTTCGGCGGTCCTGCGTAGCACGTCTTCACACTTCAGTCAGAAGAATTGACCAATAGTCCTGGACAGGACGTATTCCTTGATCACAGAGTGTTGCTTTAACCGTTTTGGGGGAACTTTTCACTCTTAATCCCGCATGGTTAGGGTCCCCCCCTCCTCGATATTTGGCGCCACGTCCTTGCCATCTGCCAGAAACAAGCCGTCCCCTTCGTTTTTCCCCCTATCCGAGCTCCACACGTTCAGGACTTGGACCGCCGCCCCCACTTTTTCCCTCGGTTTTCAATTCGGACCCAAATATTTCCCCCCTGAGGAGGTGCGCCGTCTGTCCGGCGCAAGTCCTTTTCCCTCGCCGACAATCGTCTCCGCTCCCCCTCCGTTCCCCCAATGAGTCTCAGAACTTTGTTTTTTCCCTGAATACTGGTCCCCCCCTCCTATGTGCCTTCGCAGGGAGGGCGAAGGTGAACTCTCCTCAGTGTTGTTTTGAGAGAGCTCCAATGTTCTTGCGATGGAAAGGAATGGTGCTGGGGCATGTCAGTCTCCCACGCTGATGGGGCTTTCCTCAGAGAGCTCTCTTTTCTCGGAAATTTCCTTTGGCCGGGAGAAACCCGGACGCTCCTTCTTTTTTTTCTTCGCTCTCTGGGTCCTTCTAAGCAATTTTGGTCGCCGAGTTGTTTTTGGCGGCGGTCGCCGGGCCGAACGTGAGCTCGGTCAGAGGGGGACAAAACCTTCGAGAAGGGCTGTCTTATGGAGGCGTCGTCTGATCCTCATCGTGGCGCCGATTTGTAGAGCCCGCCCCTCTTTTTTCCCCATTGGCCAGCCGATTCGGGTTCGGTCGTCCCTCTTGTCACGATTCCTTCATGCAGCCCCTTTGGGGTTCCCTCTGTACATATTCCTCAGGTTTTTTTTTTTTTCTGTAAAAAAGTTCACGTCGCCCCCCCCTATTTTCCTCTCGGGAGCCGTCCGGTTAAAAGGCCAACGACTTCATTAACTTTTACCTTGAACCCCCAGTTGTGCGCATCATAAGGTTCGGTCTGGTACTTCGACGTCAACCCACGTTTTTGCTTTTTTTCCTTTTTTTTCGATGCTGGACTTTTTTTGTGCGAAATCTCCGGTTTCCTGGCGCTTTCCCAGCCCCGACACCTCGTTCCGACCACCTTCCCCCAACTTTTTTCCGGTTTAAGCGCGGTCCCCCCCCGAAATACACGTCAGTCATGAGGCTGAATGGTTAACCCCTTCTGAGAAGGTGCGCAGCGCCTTCCGTTCAACTTGCTCCTTCGGTATTATTTTCGAACGCTGCTGGCAGTGGCGGCCGCCGCGGATTCCCTTTTTTTTCAGCCGTCGTCTCCCGGTGCCCGTTTTTTGCTTAATCGGGTCGTTAGTCCCCTTTTTACAGCCGAGCCGGATGGCCACGGAAGTCATCGAGAGGCTTTTTGGGCCCCCTTGCTTGGCTAGTCGTTTTAATTTTTTTCTTTTCGTTTTAGCCAGTAAGCTCCCCCTGACGTCGTAGTCCGGAAGCCGTGCTTTGTAAGTCTTGCAGATTACTCCTGAAATCCTTTCCTTACCCCCAGGCGGCTCCTCCGTGGCGAGGTTTTTAATTGTCAAGCAAGAGTATTTAGGTCTCTCCCCTTCTATTCCGCTATGCGTGGACGCCTGCTCATCGGCCCGAGGGTTCCCCCTTCTTTGATTTGACACTAAGTCCGACTCCCCCTCCTCTGAGAGTAGAGAACCTGAGCTGGTTTTTTGAAGTCCCCGATCCCAAGCCGTCAAAAGTGCCTTGTTTCCGGGCGAGCAAGGCTCGGAGAAGGACCACCTTGATGTTCCCATCTCCTCCGTTGTTGTTTTTTTCTTTCAGATTTCCCCCTCTATAGCTTGCTCCGCGAGCAGGCGATACAATTGGAGGCCTCGGGTGTTCTTCATAACCTCCTAAGGTTAGATAGGCATAGACCTCTGTCACTGCCGGGCGCCGCTCTTTAGCCTCTCGCCGATGAGTGCCTCTAGAGTCCTGGAAGCGACGGTAGACAGTGTCCTCGTTCTTTTTTTTCCTGCTGTTACCCTCTCCAGTAGGTCGCACGGGATTGCAAGCCTTTTGACGGGTATGGACCCGCCGTAGGCAACTGCCCCTTCCCTCTTTGATTAAGTTATGTACGTTCCCGGTCGTTCGATCTTCCCCCCGGGACCCTTCCCCCCATTTTGAAGCAGTTCCTGACGATAAGACGATGTTTTTTTAATCGGATGGGGGGTCTCCTTCTCTTACCAAAGGTTTGCTCGGCCTCGAGCCCCGGTAGTTCCGACAGAAAGTTGACACGGAGGGAGGCAGTCTCTACCTTCTTGCTTCCGAATGACGGCCTGGGAACCGGCTTCGCGGCCTGATGCGATGACATTCGCCTGACTTCTTCGTACTGACAACTGCGGTCGTCGGACGTAAACTGATCGACCCGTGCCCTTTTCTGGGCCTTCTGTCGTGTAGTTCGGGTGCCGCGATTCATTTACTCGGGTTTGCCGTGCGTGCGATCTTTCTTGCTCGGAATCTCTTAGTTCTGAAAGTCGCTATCGTTCTCCTGTCCCTCTTTGCGACCGTCTCGGCACAAGGTGTCTCACCTAGCCTACTTGATGAGGGCGCCAATTCCCTTGGACTTTCCTGAGTAGTTCTTTGAGACCACCGCCGCGAGGACGTCGCCCTCTCGGAGAGTCTTTTTCAGACTTCTTCCTCCCCCCCCCCACCTCTTCATCTTTTCATTCACCTACGACCAAGTCCTTTCCCATTCCTCCCCAGAGTCCCCTTGCAGAACGGTGCTCAGCCCGTTCCCATCATTCCCGTCCCTCCCTGATGTTCCGCGGAGCACAAAATCTTTCGCTCGAGTTTTCTTTCCGTTTACTCCTTCCGCGTAATGACAGAACACAGCTATGTGGTCCCTAGAGACACGCCCCTCCCCTTCCCCCCCAACTCGGCGTTTCAATTTCGCTAACAATTCAGGCTAGAGGAAGGGCGTTTACTTTTTTCCTCCAGTTTTCCTTTTTAGATACCAATCGTTACAGCTCGACGTCTTTTTTTCTCGTAAGGTAGTTTTGCTACTCTTTCTTCCCCCTTAGGGCTCGGCCGTGAGGGCGCTGTAACTTCTTTTCTCCTTCCCTTTTGTTGTGTTTTCGATTTTCCCTGTCCCTCAGCGAATGGCAGGAATTGGGGGCTCTGCCCTTGACAAATAACGTTGGATGCTTTTCTGAGACCTATTGTGTCGCGGACAATATTGGCGCGGCGCTGGCCTTTTTTCGCCGAGAACCCTTCTTGTGTTATTTCCTCCCTTTCTTCGGGCGAGTTGGTTGCGGCATTTAGGCGGGAAGCAATTGTGAGGGTATCCTTTACCCAAATGATCGAGTCTCTTGCGGGGATTCGGAGAAAGAAGTGTTCTCTCTCTCCTTGAGCACCCTCGCAGACATGCCTAGTTTTTTTAACGGTACCTTCGAGTGCCTTTCTTCCCGTCGTCCATTACGGACCTTAAGGCCTGCGGTGGAGTTTATTTCTGAAAAATTCTTTTACTCATTCCTTTTCGGGGCCTCCCCCCTTGGACTTAGGAGGTGACTCGAAGGTTCCAAGGCACCTCCATTCCTATCCCGGAGTGTCAATCCCGGGCGGCGACTTGGACGATCGCTCAGTGTCCGGAGTTTCCTCCTTCTTGAGAACGCTGGCCGAAATCTGCGCGGGCCACGATCCTCCGACAAAAGAAAAAATTTACCCTCCGACCTTTCCCCCGCTTTTCCTTGCGGCACCTCCAACTTACACGAAACGATTCGGCCCGCCTTCGGATGTTTCGACAGGTGCGCCGCCCTTTTTTGCGTCCCGTCGCCGAACAGGTTCCTGCGCCCCCCCGTCATCGCCCCCCCGTTTATTCGGTCGCGGAAATTTTCCAGTTCCCATCGGTTTGCAAGCGCTTTGAGCGCCGCGGTCTTATGGCTCCCTTTTCAATCCTTCGATGCCGTCTGTTGTGTTTTTTTTCCGTCCCGCGATTCCAGGACCGTCGGCCACCTCGGGGGCTCTTCGACTTTAGGCATGGTTTATTGGCCTTTAGTTCCCCCCTCTCTAAAGACCCTTACGTGAAGTCCCCTCTGGACGGCTCTGCTAAGGAAGTTATCCGTCCTTTTTTCCCTTTACCGGCGTGCCTCGTGGTGATTTTGAAGTACGCAAAGACCCAAAGCTTTAGTCTGAGCGCGACCCGTCGAGCCGTTCTTTTCTTCCTCCTTCCAGGTTGCAGCTTCCTGAAGACCGCCTCTTCCTCTTAGTAGTAACGCGTCGATCGGAACTGGCGGGAGGCGTTGGGGGGGGCCTCCGATCCCCCTGAGCCTACCCCCTTTTACTATGTTTTGAGCTCCTTTAGGAACGAATTTACCTCTTTTTTTTTTTTTTTTTTTTTTTTTTTTTTTTTTGAGGGATGCGTTTCTCGATAGGCTACACGATAGATAGGGCCTTGGGAACTGAGGAATCCACCTACCTCCCGGCTCAGGTTCCCTCGAGAGGACGATCCCGCTGAAGTAGTTTAGGGCGGACGCGCTTTTTTTACCCAGAAAGAGCGCTCAGAACTCTCTCTCACCTTGAGGGCTCTCGCGACGGGTGCCGGTAATTCTTAAAGGGTTTGTTCCTTCCTTAGGTCGCCTCCCTTTTTCCCTTCTTTTTCCTGAATCCCTTCCATGCCTTCGAATCCCTTTTTCCGGTTCCTCTGCTAGAATTTGGTATTTTCCCTCTTCCCTTCACAACCCAAGCCTCGCATTTCGCCTTGAGCCCCCGACGAGGTTCGTTCCCGACTCGTTTGAGATCCTGGCCCCTCGTCCCTTCCCACGAGACGTACATACTAGTTCAGAAAGAATAGACCTCGCAGCTTGACACCGTCGAGAATCCCCTGGCACACGGGATTCGGACTCTCCTGATTCTCTTCCCTCGGAACGTACGGCCCGAAGTCCTTCAATCACAGTTGGAGGACCTGTTTTCTTTCCCCTGTCTCTCCGGCCTAGCAGTGCTTCTTTTGTTTAGTTCGGTTGGCCGAGAGGCTTTCCTCGCGTTTTCCCTTTCCGATGGGTGTCTTCTTTTCTCGGAATCGTTGCTTTTTCCGACCGCGTTCTTTTCCCTGACGTTTTTCCAGTTGTTTCTTTCGATTCCTCGGCCGCCTTGCTCGACCCGGGAATGGAATTGAGTCAGTTTCGTGTTTTTTCAATTTTCACTGCCGAAGATTTGCGAGTCGTCCCTCGAGGCTTCGCGTCGCACGTTTCCACGTTCGGCCGTCGGTTCCTGTACCTAGGCCCCCTTGTAGGGAGCCACCCGCGCCGCCCTCACCGTAGCAATAGAATTTCTCTTAAGGGCCCCTTTTACACCCCGCGATCTTGGCGCCACTTTTTCTATTAGAAGTACCTGTCAGTTCGCCTTGGGGCCCGCTCCATTCGGCCCGGCGACCGCACTCGGCTGACGCCGTCTTTAAAGTTTCCTCCTTCCACCACATCAAATTTTTTCCCTAGAGTTCCTTTTGCGCCTGTCGACCTCCAATTCATTTGCGCTCATTATCGAGCCGATCCCTTCTCCCCCCCTGGGCGTTGGCCTTCATACGACCAGCACAATCTGGCCACGTGAGTTTAGCGGTGTCCATCTCTTCCCCCTAAGGTTTCTTGAGAGATTTACACCTGCCCTCACGGCGATGGCAAAGGAGGTGGGGCCTTTTCCCCTCGAAACCGTAGCTGGCTGCGCATGATCGAGCGCGATATCCGAGTTTTCCGTTCTTCCCTCTTTGCGAGCGACCTGGACGCCTCCCCCCGCCTCGATTGTTTTCCTGACTTTCAAAATTTGATTTTGACCTCGTCTGGTTTTTTTTGAGGGCGTGCCGAATTTGCTCGGAGGATGGTCGGGTTCCCCAGTGGGCGTGGAGGTTCTGGCACGTCGATTTGCTTTCCGTCCGTGTCCAGGAGATCGTGGCATGCGCGCCCCTTCGTTCGGTCCAATTGATACTCTTTTGGGATCGGTCGTCTACGTCTGTCCCCTTTTTCCGAGGGTGCTTCGACGGCGACTTCTTTTTTGTGAACCTTGAAGCGCCTCCGCCTTCCCTTTTTCAGTGAGCGTGAGCCTGCGCAGCTTTTTCATATAACGGATTGTTGCGCCATCATAACTTTTGGCCCTCCTGATCGACGTCACCGTGTCGCCGATGTTTCTTCTTTTACTCGCCAGCTGGCGAAATCAGGCGGTTTTCCCCTCCTACGTTCTCCCTTTCCACCCCTCGCCTCAAAGGCCCCTGATTTAAGTGCATCGGACACATGTCCTCCCCCTCCCCATCGTCGTAAAGAATCCGCTAGGCCTTGTGCGCTCCTTTTTTGCCTACAGTTTTCTAGACGGTTGCCGGCCTAACGCGGGAGCGCGTCTCCGGCCTCTTTCAGGCAGTTTCGACTTATGAGAGGGAGACGAACACTTTGCTTTTGTAGTAACGACCGCTCGATGGCAGAGGGGATTTCCTCTGCCCCTCCTCCCCCTTCCCTTAACGGCATCGTGGTTTCCCGGACTACTTTATCACTGGTTTTTTCGCCTTTAACCTCCCGCAAGCGATCTGACCGCCCGCGAAGGGCAGGCCGGCGTTCAAAGAAAGTCCTCTACCCAGGCGCTTGCCTTTCTCAACGGGCTCTGGAAGTACGCGAACATCCGTGCGTCGCTGAGTGATCTCTCAGTCTAGTTTTGCCTAAGACTCCTTTTGCAGGCTACGTGATCTTCGCCCTTCAGGACCCCGCCCAGCGCCTCGAGAGATCTTCCCTTTCGCGGGATTCCCTAATCCTCGATCCCCAGAGGCAGCCTTTGGCCCCCTTTTCGTTTAGTTTTAGGAGAAATCCAATCTTTCCCTTTCTCCTAAGTTGTTGTTGGATCTTGTAACTCTTTCCTTATTTTCCCCCCTCTCTTGTAGCTCACTTGGCGGACTTGGGTGATTTCGGCTGAAAAGACTACCGTATCCCTTTCCTTTCGCAAGTTCAGGACGAGAGTCTGAATTTTTTGAGAAATCTTCAACGATTTCTCTGGGACGAAACCCTTTTTCTTTTTTCGTGAGTTATTCCCACCCGACGCTTAGTTTTCTTTCGAGTAATCAGAGCACAATTAGGAGGGCCAAGAATTGTTCTTCGTATGTTCCGCCCTTTCGGACACTGCCCCTTCCCTTAGCCTTCAGCGGCTTCCGGCTCTTTAAGGTCGTTAGAGACCCTTCTCCCATGATTCTCCTTAGTCCTGCTAGCCCCGACGAGGTGGCAGCTTGAAAGAGGCTATGACTTCCCCTCCGGTTCCATCGCGCGGCATTTCTGTCGGTCAGCCATATTTTTATTTCTTTTTATATTTTTTGCACTTTTTTGTTTTCTCGCTCCTGCGTTGAACAGTATACTGCCCTTGGCACGGATCTCAGCGCTCGGCAATCCGTCTTCCAGACCACAGCCCCTGGAGACGCTCCTGAGTGATTCCGGAGAGCGGAAGACCGGAGTTCGCCCGTTTACATATGGACCTTCCCATATTTTTCTTTTTATTAAGGTCCCTTAAAAGCGGAGTTTTTTTCCTTGTTTTTTTCCTTGGTTTGATCTGGGTTCCCGAGAGCTCCCCAGTGCGTTCGAACGTCATTCGCGACGTCTCGGTTTTTCACAGTTGACTTTCCCCCTTTTTTTCCTTAACTAGCCTACTTGATGATGTGCCCCCCGGTGATAGGACTTTCTTTTTTGTTTGCCCTGATTAGATCCGGCCCGCGATGCGTGGTCCTGCGTCAGTAACGTCCGGCCAACCTTCGGCCGTCGCGAATCTTAACCCTTCCCCCCTTCCCCCCCCTGGCAGCCGACAAAAACCCCCCCCAAAAAACCTCTCTCCCCTCTGACAGACCCTAGCCTCGCATGTCTCAGGGCAGCAATTCAGCTTGGGCGCAAAAGTCCTTTGTTCTCGACGTCACCCCTAACTCCGCCTCGATTTCCCCCCCTTCTCGCACACGTTCCCCTTCTAACGCCGCCCAACTCGCGACGCCGGCCCCCTCGAACCCTAACAAATCCAACCTTTTAGATCTCTCCCTCGGCCGGTTGCCTTTTTCCGGCTCCCCATTCTTCACGTCCAATCGGTCCTCTCCATTTTCTACTGTCCCCCCTTTCGGTGGGTCCCTACGAGTCCCCAGCACCATTCCTCCCATTCTTCGTGGCTTGCGAAGCTTTCCTCCTTCACGAGTTGTCGATAAGATTTACACCTTTCCCTGGCCGACCATTTTTGGATGGGTTTTATTCCGGCTCCCCCTCCTAGACTTTAGTGAGTGTCGCGGCCCCCTGAATTTCTCGGTCTGCCCGGCGCGCCCGCCCCTCTTTGATAGGCGAAAAACTTTATGTTTTAGGTTTCTACTTTGCCCTTGGTTTTCGCCGATTTGCGCGGCGGTTTCTGGCAAGCCGCCCTTGTTGCGCTCTTTTCTGTGTGACCCCCCATGATGAAGGGCGGCTTTGCGGGTATTCTTCGGACTCCTCGCGCGCCGAGTGTTGCTTTTCCCTGCCCAAGATTTTTTTTTTTAGTAAATTAGTTTTCCCTAGCATCCTACGTCTGTCCATTTTTTTTTTTTCCGTAACTGCCAATTTTCCTGTGGCGTAGTGAACACGTGAGACGCAGGAAATGCCTTTCCGATTTTGACCTTACATATTGGCAGCGTGTTCCAGCCGATCGGTTTCCCAAGGACCCCACTCTCGAGGGGTTTTTCCCCCCAATAAGTTTCCCCTGCTTTGCTGATTCGTCCCTTGTCGAAGGAGAAGGTTGCATTTCATGCGAAACTTCCCCCTTTTTTCCTATCTCGGAAGACATCCCTCCGCAACAAGCCCACCACCACGCGGTTCGCCCAAGGCCCAACTGTTGACCTGGCATGTCGCAGGCCGAAAACCACGACAAAGAATCCCTGTTTTCCCCCCTCCTCGGTCACGGCTTTTAGGCTCCTCCGTCGTCGTCATCCTTTCGTCTTTAGACGCGGTGAAGAGGCGTCATCTCTTCTTTCCGGAAGAGTCCACGTGAAGGTTTTCTCCTTTGACGCGCGGCGCGCCCCTCGTGCGAGGAGAGGAATCGACAGCTATCGGCCTCTCTTTTGATGCGCCGGCCGTCTTCCTTAAGGAAACGGAGGACCCACGGGTGCTATTCCCCCCGACTGCGGTATGGTTTTCTTTTTTGGCAATCGATACCCTCCTTCACGTCGAATCTCTTCCTTGCTGCTCGGCCGGACGTTTTCTTTCGTTCCGACTGTCAAGAACCTGACGTCTCCCATTCCTTTTGGGGCTACCGACGGGCTCTGGACTGAAACGCACGCCGCGATTCCCAGACGGACCGTCAGTAATCCCTCCGAGTTTTCCTCGACATCGTGCACGCTGAGGTCACCGTCCCGTTTCCCTTTGTTTCCGTCCTCCGCTAGATTGCGATCTAGTTCACCCTTGAGCGGGTTTTGCAGCGATCCGGAAGGCAGTGGACTAGGAGTATGCTCGAGGTTCTTCCCCAG
>Ga0179593_1469063_pt1 | contig 12843 bp, 21 predicted proteins | sample CZODoug2_1_08_16_FD_185931 | JGI IMG/M metagenome (GOLD analysis project Ga0179593, IMG submission 185931) | Vadose zone soil fungal communities from Angelo Coast Range Reserve, California, USA - CZODoug2_1_08_16fungal (PacBio error correction) | ecosystem: Environmental > Terrestrial > Soil >... | reverse complement strand
GGCCCGGAAACAAACCCTTTCGTACAAATAAGTCCCTCCCCACAAAACCCCCCCACCTCCCCCATTTCGGGTCCCCCACCATTTCATACTCGACGAGTTCGTTGGGTGTGATCCCCCCCCTTTGTTTTTTTCTCCCAAAAAATAAAGGGGTTTAGGGACCCCCAAAAACCCCTTTGTTACGTGTGCTTTACCTAGTCCTTGTCCTCCTTTGGCCCCTTCACCCTTTCAACGGTGCCATTTTCCCCTAGGGGACTTTTTTGAACTTTGTACTTTTTTTCTCTGTCTTTCCGGCCGGTGTGAGCCACCTCCCCCCCCAGCCAACCCGACCACACCAGGCTTTCCCCCCCCCCCCCCCCCACGTAACCAATCCCAATTGCCCAAACCCCGTCAAACCAAATTGTTCATTTTGCCCCCCCCCATTGGTGTTTTTTTTTTTGTTCCTTTAACTTGTTTTTTCCACCTGACGATTTAGGCTGAATTTTTTCCCCCCCCACTTTTTTTTCCACGCCCCCACACCCCTTCTTTTTTTTGCCCCCTTGTCGTTTTTTAGTGAGCCTCTCCACCCCCATCCGGTGTAGTGTCTCCATTTTTTTTTTACTCCCCCTTGGACCTTTTTCCCGTGCAGTTTTTGGAACCTTTCATCAGTGTTTGAGAACCTTTGGTTTCCCCACCCTTTCCCTTCCAACCTTCCTTTGCTTCCGGCCCATTTTTTTTTATTTTAAGCCCAACCCTCCCCTGCCACTTTTGCCTTGCATTCCTACCCCGTCTGGGCTTGCCCCCCCCCCCTCAGGTTTAAAAGGATCCGTCCCCCTTCACCCCTTTCTCCCCCTTTTTTCGACCCTGGTTTTTTTTCACTTTACCCGGGGGTCAACACGATTACTTACACGGGTTGTTCCCAACGATTTCAGTTTTTGCTGTGACTTGTGGGATCCTTTCGATGAAATTTTTCCCCCCTAAACTTGGACCCTTATTAGGTCTTTTTCCCCCTTTTTGTATCTCCTGTTTCACTTCCCAAGTTGGGCCTTTTTTTCCCTCCCCCCCCCCTCCCCCCCCCCCCCCCCCTTGGGCCCTGTTTCTTGTTTTGCTGTCCTCCTCTTGAATCACACCTCCTTTTTTCCCATGGCTTATCCAGGCGGGATCCCCGGTGAACGCCTTTTTTTTCACCTTATCTTTTTTCCCATTACCCCCCATTTTTTTCCCCTTGCTCAAAATGATACCCCCTGCTATCTGATTTTTGAACAAATTGCAGCCCCCCCCAACGTGTACCCCTTTCCCCCACCACTTGTCTTACCCACCCTCCTTTGCTTTCCCCCTCCCCCCCAAAATTTTGGTGCGGTTGTCCCCCCCAACCCCCACACAATCCCCCTTTTTTTGACTCCCCGCCCCAGTTGCCCGAACCCCCCCCCTTTTCGGGTCCCCCCTTCTTTTCCTTCGGGACCTCTTTACCCTTCCTCCTCTGTTCTTCCTATTCCCTTTTTTTTAGTAAAAATGCCTGTCGTTCGTTTTTTGCTTCTTGCGCACGCGTACTTCCTTTTGGGCCCCCCTCCCCTACGCCCCTCCCCTTGTTCACTATACCGTTCCCCTTAAAGTCCCCCCCTCCTTTCTCAACCAGTGTGGTTTTTTTACACCTCTTTTTCTCCTCTGTTTCTTGCCCTTTCCTCCTTTTTTGCCCGCCTGCGAATCACTTACTTTCTTCATACGCATTGGCTCAGTGAGGCCCCCTTTTCTTTTTCCCCCTCCCCTTTTTCGGATTCCCCCTTTCTCCACCCTTTTTCTTCAACCCTTTTTCTTGACCCCCCTTCTGATTTAGAGAAGGTAATTCTCCCAAGTCTCCCACTTTCCTTAGTCCCCCGGCTTAACTGATTGGCCTGAGTCAGGCGAGCCGGTAAGTTGTTTCCCCCTTCCCGTTGACTTTTTCAACTTTTGTTTTTTTTTGAGTTTGACCCCATTGCCCCCTCTGTCACCTGGATGTTATCCCCCCCCTTTTCTTCCTCCACCCCTCCTCCTTGTGTGTTTGAGGGAGGGTGACATCCCATGTTCCCAATTCGTTCTTCTTTCCCCCCTGTTCAATTTGGTTTTTTTTGACTACAGTCAGTTCCCCAACCCACCACCCCCCCAACCACCCCCTGACCAGCCAGGCTTTACTCCCATTCTCCCTGGTTTCTTAAACCTTTAACAGCGGTGGGGTTCCTCTTGTCTGGGAGATTTATATCCCTTCCCTCACCCCAGCCGGGGGCACTCTGTTTTTCCCCCGTCCCCTTTTTTTCTTTTTCCCCTCACAAATATCGATTGTCGTTCACAACGTACCGTGCCTTTTTGAGCCCTCGGCTTTTTTTTTTTTTACCTTTTGTCTTTTTTTTTATTTTCTCCCCTTTGGCTGGGCAAAAGTTGTCCCCCCCCCCCCTTTCCCATAACTGACCGATTTCCGGACCACTTTTTTTCTCTCCCGGGTTCACTTTTGAACCCCGCCCCCGTTTTTCTTTTTTAGTGGTACCCAATTTTTTCTGGCCGTCTGTGAGATTGCCAGGATTTCAGCGGCCCCTTTGACCGTTTTTTTCACCTTCCCCCTTTCCCCCTTTCCTTTAACCCGACCCAGTCTTTTCGTCTTCCACTCCTTGTCTTTTTTCTTTTGCCCCCCCTCCGAAACTTAAATCCCGTCCCCCCCCCCCTCACAAGTTACTGCGGTGTTCTCTTTTTCCCCCCCCCGTGAAAATTTTTCCCTTGTTCTGTTGTTATTGGTGAACTCCCCCCCCCCCCTTTTTTTTCCCTCCCAAATCAAGTTGGGCCTTTAGTTCCAGTTGTACCTTGTTTCCCCATTTTGGGAGTATTTCCACTGTTTTTTTTTTTTTTTTCCCGCCTCCCTTTTTTTATTTTTTCTTTTTGCTCACGGCCCAAATTGGGGTTTTCCTTTTTGGTTTTTCCCCCTTTTTCTCTTTAACCCCACTTCTTTTTCCTTTTGATACCGTTCCCCCCTGATCCGCCTTTACCAAGGCTTGGTTTGATTCCCCCGAAGTCCCGCTTTCAAACCCCCCCGGGTAGGTTTCAAAAGGTGGTGTGCAGGCACTTGTTTTTTTTTGACTTTGCATTTTCCTGGATGACCCTTTCTCAACGGATTTTTTTTTTTTTATTTTTTTTTCTTCGCCCCTTGGGCCCCCCGAAAGTTAAGTTTGGTTAGTTTCCCCCCCTTTTTTCCTTGGAGGTCCCGCGGCCAAGTTGAAAACTTTTTCCAGTCCCCCCCCCGCCCCACAGGCAGGTGCAATCTTTGTAACCCCCCCCCCTGGGCTTCTTCTTTTTCCCTTTGTTTTACACCAACTTTCACCAAAACCCAGGTTTTCTGACCCCCCCCGTGCATTGAGTTTTCCCCCCCTTCTCTCCCCTTTCCCTTTTCTTTTGCCCCTCCCCGACCCCACTTAATTGACTTTGCCCCCCCCTCCCCCCCTGCTGATGCTTAAAAAACCTTTTTCCTTTTGTCACCCTTACTTCCCTTTCCATTTTGCTTTCATTATTCCCTTTGTCCTCCCCCCTTCTGTGCAAGAAAAGTTTTTTCACGTCTTGAAGTTTGTCCCTTGCTGCCCCATTCCCCCTGCCTGTTCCCGTCTTACCCCGTTCTCCCAACTCGCCCTGTTCAAAAACATTTTTGTGTCAACTTTTTATGTTGCCGTCATTCCTGTCCTGTTTTTAATTACTTTCCCAATTGGTCACCTTGTCTTGTTTTTCTGGTTTGCCATTTCTTTTGGTTTTTTTTTTTTTGGTGGCCCTTTTTCGGTGGTGTGCTTTTCTCCCAACCTCCCGTCATTTTTTTTGAGGAAAATTTCCCTTCCCTCTTTTTGACTGTCCATTGGCTGGGCTGTTGGAGGGCCCCCCACATAGGTTGTTCCTGACCCCCTTCACGCTTTTTTTCTTTTGGTTCTTCTGTTGTTCAAGACCCTGATTCCCTCGATGATATTCTGGTTTGGGTAGGACTTTTTTTTGATTCTTCCTTTTTTCTATAGGCCTTTTTAAATAGGATTGTTCAGTTAATTTTTTCCTGCTTGGGATGACCCTTGTGCCTTGGAAGTAGATTTCCGGAGTTCTAATTTCTTTCCCCCTGTTTTTTTTCATTTTGTCCCAGCCTTTCATAGCTGAGGTTGGCCTTACTATTCTCTCCCCTTTTCCCCCCCCCTTCAAATTGACCTGTGCCAAGCTTCCTGTTTGTCCTCCGGTATTTTCTTTTTTCCCCCTTTCCTGTTTCTGTGCCTTCCTCCTCTCTTTATCTATAAGTTTGATTTTGGTTGGAGGATGATCCCTTATTCGGACATGGTCCCCCCAGAACGGCGAGTTCACCCCTAATGCTGGGTTTAGTTTTGTTTTTTTTTTCCCTTTTCCCCCCTGAGTTTTCTTGTTTTTTACCCCCCCCAATCCGTTTTGATTTCAACAAATTTTCGTCGTGGTTCTTTCGAGGATCCTTCAGTTTAAACCTCTTTCTTCGGCTGCTTTAATGTTTCCTCAACATTTCCCCCCCTGTCATAATGGGGAAACTCCCCCGTCTATCGCTACCCTTCCCCATTGCCATTTCCTTTCCACGGGCTTTTTGTCCTCCACCACCTTTTTCAGCCAATTGTCGGACCCTTTCCTGACCTCCCTAACCAACCCTCAGCCTAAAAAAAACCCCATCCCAACTCGCCCCCCCAACCCCTGGGCATAATCCGGAGGGTGATTCCCCTTATGACAAACCCAATTTCAAGTTTTTTCCCCTTCCCCCCCCCCCCCGAGGTCGTTTTGTTTGATCTTTTCTTTTTCCTTTTTGGCCCTCCAACATGAAACCCGGAAATGTGACAATTCGAGTTTTCCTTGGTGTTCCCCTTTCTCCTTGAGACTTTCCCACCCCGGTGTTCCCTTTTTCCAACCCGTCAACCCTGAAACCAGCTCCCCCAACAACCAAAGACCAACCTTTTTTTCCCCACCCAAACCCAGAAATTTGCCCCCCCCCCTTTTACTCCTTATGTCCAAAAGCGACTTCCTTGTAGACCAAAAACCCTTAAACTTTTTTACATTTTGTTGGTGAACACTTTGCGGAGTTCCCCCTCAGATACAGTCTAGTTTTTGATTTGATATTTTTTTTTTTTCTGCTCCCCAAAGTTTTAAATTCCGGTTTCCCTTGACCCCCCTTTTTCCAGGTTTCTCAAGACTTTACTCCCCCCACTACCCCAACCCCTCCGTGGCTTTTTTTTTCCGAACCTGATCCCCACCCCGTAATATTGCCCGTTGTTCTGCATTACTTGCTGCTTCCCCCCCACTTTTTGAAATCTTTTTCAGAAAGAAGATTTCTACACCCTTTGTTTTTTTTTTTTTACCCCCCCCCCCCAGGATTTTCCCCCAATTTTCTACCTTTTGTGCATTCCCGCTCCATGTGCTTTGAGAGGGATCCCTTTGGGGATTTCTTGAACTCCAATTACCCACAATTTTGCCTATTAGTTACGTAATTTTTTGGGTAGAATAGCCGTTTTTGAGAAAGGAAGGTCCCATTCATTGCCTTCCTTTTTCCCCCAACCCAACATGGCCTTTTTTTCATGGGATTTTGCCTTTGACCCTAGTTCATTGCACCCCCCACCCTTCTTGTAACGGGGCGTTCCGGGTTTTTTTCTTTGTTTTTCAAGAACCTTTTTGCATTTTTTTTTCCCCTCGGGATTGGCCCACTACCCTCATTGGGCCGTGATCAACCCCCCTCTCAAAGTGTCCCTTCCTTGAAAACCCCCTTAAGTCAAAACCTGTAACCCCATATGTACGCAACTTTAAAACCTCCATTGTCTTCTTTCCAAAAGTCTTTGGCTGGTGTCTCAAAACCATCAAAAGTACACCCCCCCCCCCTTTTGCTGGGCTCCTCCCCACCCCGCCAGGACTTCGGTAACCCCCCCTTGACTTTTTAATTTTTCGGGGGACCTAGTAAAGATAAGTATGATCCCTACCCCGGTTCAAGTACTCCCCTCTTTTTTTTTTTAGTTAGTTTACCTTTTTTCACCTTTCATGCGCCGGGCGTATGATTGGTTTAAAACCACTTCATACCAGGAACCCATTGAGCTTTCCCCCCCCTGTGACATTTACCCCTTTTTCTTCTCTTTTAAACCCCACTTTTTTTTTGTTTGCTTACTGCTTTTCCTTCTGAAGGAAGTTTTCTTTGCCCCCAACGTCCTTTTGGAATCCTCCGGTAGGGCTCAGCTGGCCTCTGCTTAATGTTGTGGAAACTTTTTTTTTTCCCTTTCCCTTTTCCTGAACCCTTTTTTTGAAACCCCTTCCTGTTTTTGTTTTTCCATTCGTTTGACCCCCCCCCCCCAATTCCCTCTTGACTTTCTATAAAAGTCTTTCCTCCCTAGCCCGTTACTCGGTACTCTTTTACAGCGAGTCGCGGTTGGTTTTTTGGTCACTTTTGACTTTCGTTACTGGAGGAACTTTTTGTTTTTCTGGCCCCTGATTTTCTATCTCCTTCCCTCCGTTTTTTTTTTTTTGTTGGTTGATGCGATTCCCTTTTTTTTCTTTTTTGCCAACACGGTTGTCCCCCCCTTCCCCCCTTTTTTACTTCAGTTTTCTTTTTTCCAAAAAAAAAAAACTCTGTGCGTCTCCCCCCTCTTCCTCAATCCCCTTGCAACTCGAGTCACGGTGATACTGTTTGTTTTCGTTGTTTTTCCAGTTTCCACTTTACTTAGTTATCGTTATCAGTTGAAGGGGGCATTCTTGTTCCGCACCTGTTTTTGTCCGGGCCCTTTTGTTATTGTCGTTCCCCCACGACTTACTTGCTGTTTTTCTCCAGGCGTGATTTGGTGAATACCCGTTTTTTATTGCCTTTCTCACCGTTTTTGGCAAAAGCTGCTGCATCCTTGACGAATCTAGCCCCCCACCCCCCCTTTTTTTTTTTCCCAGGAGCGCCGGGGCCCTTTTTTTTCCGTCTCTCTCAGGAATGCGGCCTTTCTTTCATATCCAGCCCGTTTATTTTTCTCGGGCGCCACTTTCAACGTAAGTTCCCCCGAACGCCCCTGGGCCTTTACTACCAGTTTCTTCTGAGACGTGTTCACAGTTTTTTTTCTTTTTTCTCCGTTTTTCCTTGTCGCCAAACCTTACCCACCTCCGGTTGACCCGTCCCCCCACCGGGTCGTTGGCGGGTTCGTGTCAGACCTTTTTTGTTACTTTCTTTTTCCTTGACCCCCCCCCCCCCCAATATGGTTTGTTCGTACTTTGTCAATTGCCTTTGCAGTTTTGCCTTTAATCTTCGTGTGGTTTTTTTTCTTACCCCCCTTTCTTACCCAAGATGGCCCTTTTTTATTCTTTTTCTCCTGCCATGACTGTACCGTTTTTCCCCTCTTTCGTTTCCCCCCCCCCAGTTCTTTTGATAACCCTTTGACCTGATATGCCTTTACTGTTGCGAAGTCTTCACCCAGTTTTGTTCCAAGGATTACCCTGTGTTTTCTTTGTATTTCCCGATGACTCTCACACGCCCCCGACGCCGTGAAGTCAATTTTTTTTTCTTTTTTGTATTGTGTCCGCAGTTACCCTCGTTTGCAAGTCACCCTTGTGTGCATCCTTTCACCGGTTTTTTTCTTCTTTTTTTCCCAGGGGTTCCCAGTTCCCCCCCACCCTGTTTTTTGAACCGGCGGGAGTCTTTCCTGTAGCTTTTCACCTATTTTTCTGTGGCCGAAGGTGCCCTTAGATGCAGGCCCCAACCTGCCTTGCTTTAAAAAGGGTGGTTTTTTCCACATCTTTGGATTTTTTTTTTTTTTTTTCATTTTCTTTTTCTCACAGTTGGAAGACCCTCCCCCCGTGTTTCACTTCTCTGGGAGGTCCTTTTTGTTCCCCCCCCATATAATTTCCCGGAAATTCGGCCATCGACCCCCGCACAGTTCCACCAGCCCCCACCCACCAATGTTTGGTTTTCCACATTTTCGTCAATTCGTCCGTGGTTTACTTCTTCCCTTTTGGTTCACCTTTTCCTTGTTGGTTTTTTTAAATTTTCTTTTGTGTCTTTTTTTTTGTGCGTTTTTTTTTCTGTTTCTTGGCTTTGCCTACCTCCCCCCGTCGTGGGACCTGTCCTTTTTCCCTTTCGCCTGTTCCCATTTTCCCCTTTGTTCTAGGTTTTCCACACAAAAGGGACCTTACCGAGTCCCCTCCCCCGCTTTTTTGGGTTCTTCCTTTTGATCCATTCCCCATTTCACTTTTCCACACTTCTTATTATTTCCTGGTTTTTTTCTTCATTGGTTTTTTTTTTTTTTTTCTTTTTTTTACCCCATTTTCCGTGTAAGGGATCGTTTGTCTCCACATTTATCCGTCCCCCCTGTTACTTAAGCTGTTTTGGGGAAGACCAAAACAAATGCCATTTTTTTCCCTTCTTAATAGGCAGTTCCCCCTAATTTAACTTTTATTTGTTCCCCTGCTTAGGGGCTTCGCAGCCGCAAGAATTGCGATCTTTTGACCTGTTGACGTGTTCCTCTTCTAAACTTTTTCCCACCCTGTTTTCCCACCCTTTTTGATTATCCTGTTCAACCAGAGGATGGTGATTACCCTACCTCCCGCCTCTGTTTCGGCTTTCATGGTCATTTTCAGTCTGATATATTATTTCCTTTCATCCTTCATTGTTTTTGTTTTTTTTGAACCTTTCATGAATTCTCCCTCCCTTGAAATCCCAGGGAAAGAGCCCACAAAAACACAGTCAGGGTTCTTTCAGGTGGCTCCCCGAGATTTGTTTTAACCAATCCCGGATTCCCCCCAATGATTAGGTAAGTTCGTGGATCCTTCAGGGTGCCCCTTCTCACTGATGGCAGGATGCGTACAATTTTCTACATGGGGAACAAGGAAACTTTCTTAATTAATGGTTTGGAAACGCCTCTGTTCCGGTCACACTTTTCCATTCTTCCCTTTGTTGAAACCTTTTTCTCAGCCGTTCGTTTGTTTTTCTGGCACCTGGTGAACCGCTGTGGAACCATCCCGTATAATAATCACAAACACCCCGTCCACAACACTGTCCCAACCCCCCCGGTCCCCCTTCAGGACGAGGTTTGGGATAGCCCCAAATGGATGGTCAACCAAAGTGGGTCCGCAAAAAACCGCGTGGTGCGGTGCCTCTTCCTGTTTGGGCGCCCACCCTCACGGGCCTGTTTTTCCATTTATGAGATGTTAACACTGGGTTTTTTGTGGGGGGGGGGGGGGGGGGGGGGTTGGGAACTTTCTCGATCCCCTGAACTTTTTTTTAGACCCCAGACTTGCACAACCCCTACCAGGCCAACAACTCCCACCCCCCCTACTTTCCAACCCTTCCCACACAGGGGTTACATTGGCCCAACAATGTGACCTGTTAGTTTTCCCTGTCGGAATTACTTGTTGGCCTTTTTTTAAACCTTTCACCTTTCAACGAGTTTCCATTGAGTCGTTTGACCCTCAGATGTTTTTCCGTGAAGGATCCTTTTGCTTTTCCACCAGGGCCATTCAGCGTGGTTACAACTTTCAGGTGCGAACTGTTTTTTTTTTTCTAAGAACCAAATGGGCAAGGTGTCCTCTGTCCCCCCTTTTCTTTTCCAGTCATTCGCCCCATTTGGGGTCTTGTATCCCATCCTTTCTTGGGTCCCACGTGGTTTGTTTTTTTACCACAATTTGTCCCTTCGCCCGTTTTTTACACTTCCCTGCCGTTTTGACCCTTTTGGTTTTGTCTTTACACAGGGACCAACCCTTATAACTCCTGGGTGTTGTGCCCCTCTTTCAGGCTTTGATGCGGATTCCCTTTGGGGGCTCTTAACCTAAAATAAAAATTTTTGGCAAAGTTTCAGGCCGTGCAGTTTTTTTGTCGGATTTTCCCTTTTTATAGTCCTTTCCGTTTTTTGGACTTTCATCCCCAAAAACCCCAATTTCCGAATTTTTTTTGGCCTTCCTGGGTTTCCTCGGTCTCCCCCACTTGTTAAAGGGTTTTTTCCGGTTTCTTGGCTTCACTACAGCACTTTTTTTTTTACCCTTCTTTGAGGAACCCTTCCCTTCATTGGGGCCCCCTGCCATCCAAGGAGATACCTGGTCCTCTTTTGTTCTCACACCCAATGTGCCGTTCCCACCGGAACTTTCACCTTTTTTTGGTCAACACTGCTAAAATTCAACTGCTTTTTCTTCAAAAAGCCCCCCTCTTTTTGTTTTGTTTCCTTTCACCTAACACCTTTTTTTTAAAGTTACCACCAATGTTTTTAGGGATTTCAACAAACCTTTAGGACCATTTAGGGTCAAAATTTTTTTGATTTTAAGTTCAGAAATTTAAATTTTGCCTAACAACTTCCGGTCCGAGGAGTTCCCTTCGTTTAGGGTCATGTCTAGTGCCTGGCATTATTTAATTCAGAAGTAATCCATTTTTCACCTTTAAACCCCTAGGGGAATTTCCTTTCTTTTTGATTAAAAACGGTGACCTGAAATTTCACCAGTTCGCTTACGTAAACCCGGTTGTGTTGTTCCTTTTCTTCTTTATTTTCTTTTATTTATTCCAGATTTTGCCCGTCCCCCTTCTGAACCCGGTTCGTGTCTAAAGCATTGTTCCGGGAGGAATTTTTTTGTTCACACACGCCCTCTTGATTCCGGATCCTTAGGAAAACGGGTGGGGTTCGTTTTTCCCCCTTTAGGCCCCTCCCTGTCCTTTTCTTCTTTCAAAAGGTTATTCTAACCTTTTTTTCCAGATTCACCGTCTTTTTTCCCCTTCGTACCTTTTTTTCTCGGTCGGTTGTTTTTTTTGGATGATAAAGTCAACTGGGGCTGATTGGCCCCTCTTTGGCAGGAAAGTTTATCCTTATATTTCCATTCCCCTGTTTTTTTTTTTGTTGAGGTCCCTTTTTTCCTGTTCACTTTAGGTATTTATGGGCAACCCCATTTGACCTTTTTTTCCATTCAGTTCCCAAACAAAAACAAAAAAAACCCCCCTGGACCCTGCTTTACTGTTTTTCCAAACTAGAGTAGTTGCTTTGATGGTTTTTTCTCACTGTTTTCGGTTTACCCTTTCTTTCTCATCCGTTCGAATTCCGGGATTGCATATCTGATCCCTGCAAGTTTTGACGGAAACCTTTCCCCTCTTCTTCAAACGACGTTCCGCGGGGCCTTCCCCTGCTTTGTATGGCTACGTTTCATGTATTCGTGCCTTTTTTTTGGGACCCCCAGGCTTTTGCCCGTTTGCATCCCCCCCTTACTCCAAATTGTCTCGAAAACCAATTTTTTCTAGCCTTTTACTTTCACCTTGCTCTTCCGCAGGTGCCCCTTTCCCTTGTCTTTTGAGATTGCAATTCGATCGCGTTTTTGCTCCTGGGGTCGGTCCCTCCCTGAAACAGTCTTGGCCCCCCCCTTCGGGTAATGACCTCCTTGTCTTTGTTTTCTTACTTCTTGGTCGTCCAGAAAAATTCTGAACCCCCGCCCGTTGTTCGTGCGGTTTTTTTTCTTTTCGGTCCCGCACTGGTAATTTTTCAGGTTTATTGGTTCCCTCCAAACCCCCCTTTTTTCGTGAAGGCAATTTTATTTAGCATTGTTTTCGTTCCCATGTTTCGGTGGTGCTGCACATTTTCACACGACGACACACTTTTTTTTTTTTTTTTCCCGTGCCCCCCTTGTACGTGTCCTTCTCTTTTTTTTCACCCAACCATTTTTTTTTTTTCTTTTGATTCCAGACCTATAACCTTTTACCCCAGTCTCAGAGTTTTCCCCCCCCAAGGGTTTTTTTGACCAATTTTTCCCAGTGGACATTGTTTTGTGATGGTCCCAAAAAAATTCATTTGACCTTTTTTTTGGTACTTCCCTTCCCCCCACTTCTATCTCCTTTGACGCGGAAGAGCCCCTTTGAATTGGTTCGTTCCCCCTTGGCCTTTTCCTGCAAATCCCATTTTGCCTTAAATAGGCCCCCCCTGGAGTATGTTCCCCCCGTTTGTTTACCCCCATTCCCCCCAACCCCTGTGGTTCGATCGGAGGTTCCTGTTCTAGTGCTTTTTTCACCTCGTGGGTGTTCGTTCCGCCGTCTTTGCCGGGCCCCCACCTGCCCCCCCTTTCTGTGAAAAATCGGTGTGCGGCTTACACCTTTTGGTTTCCAAATCTGTTCCTCCCCCAATGTGTACTCCCCCCCTTTTTGTCACGTTTTGAATGGCTTGGCGCCAACTACTTTGTACTTCTCGTGATTTTTTTAGTTTCAAACCCTCTTCCCCCTTCCCACACCCCCTTGTTTGCGTTTATTACTAGCGTACTATTTTTTTTTGTTCCCTTCTCCTTCCACCCAATGTCTTGGTTGCGGTGTCATTATTGGTTTCTTTTTTTGTCCCTTCTTTTTTCTGTTCCTTGCTCACCGGTTCGTTTCCCTTTTGCGACCGCCCTCTTTCCATGCCCATTTTTTTCTTTTTTTTCTCCCCCATTGGTGGAACAATCCCTTCAGTTCCAAAAATTTTTTCCCCCCCCCCCTCTTTTTTGTCCTTTTTTTTATTTTGATCATTAAAATTTCACCGTCTGAGTATTTTTTTTTTGATAATTGGCTTTTTTTTTTTTTTTTTTTTTTTCATTTTTATTATTACTTTCTTTTTTCTCGGTAAAACGTCCTCAGGACCCGGTTTTTAAGTTTAAAGTTTGTCCCTTTGTCCTTGAATGGTAAATTTTGCCTTTTTTCCGGCCTGATCTGGCGGTTAACATTTATGCTTGTCTTGTAAGGGATTTCCCCCCTGACCTCCTCCCTCCTGCACTCCTTTTTGTTCCTTGTCTTTCACGAAGGATCCCTTACACATTCCGCTGCAATTTTGATTCCTGTTGTTTCCCCCACGCTCGGAGGGGGACATCCCTAACCCTCTTCATTTTCTCTTTTTCCCCCTTTGTTACTTTCTGATTCTAAAG
>Ga0179593_1460830_pt1 | contig 12843 bp, 18 predicted proteins | sample CZODoug2_1_08_16_FD_185931 | JGI IMG/M metagenome (GOLD analysis project Ga0179593, IMG submission 185931) | Vadose zone soil fungal communities from Angelo Coast Range Reserve, California, USA - CZODoug2_1_08_16fungal (PacBio error correction) | ecosystem: Environmental > Terrestrial > Soil >... | reverse complement strand
TGATCACTTGATGTTCACCGCAATTGAGCGGGAGCCTTCCCCTTCTTATTTACTCAGGTAAGATTCTTTCCCCTTATGACCTCGTTCGCGTCCGCCGCCCCATGAACTCGACTCACTAGATCGCCTGCATCCTTTCTTCTCCCGTCATTCTCGGCTCGAGGGCACATTCAGATTCGATGTCCTAATAGTTTCCTCCCATGCCGTCCAAGGGTGCAATCATGGGATCCTCTGCCTTTCCTCCTTACTCCTAAGGCCTTTCCGCCCAGCGAAATTTTTAAATCCTATCGAGTTAGAATCAATTCTCCCCTTAAAAGTCCTCTGTAGCCTATTTCGTTCCCGCTTCCTTTGCCCGCTGTCTTGAGTGATCCCTTCCCCCCCCCTACAACAAACCTTTTCCAATTCCGCTCACGACGAATTCCCCCTTGATCCGTTCAGGGTTATTCGCCGTCCAACTCCTACCCCCAGTCCTCCACTTTCTACAGTTCTCGCCCCGGGACGATTTTCGCTCTCCACCTCTTTACGTTCCGCCTCATCGGTCTCCACTGGACTTTGTGCTCCCAAGCGCTGCCGGTCCTGAGTCCCCGTCGCTCTTCCATGCCTCCTCCGGGTCTTTGGCCATTTCCCCGTTAAAAACTCTTCTTTTTCTCGAAGAAGGTGAGAACGTCGCCCGTTTTTTTCTTTTGAGGTCCCACTTCCTCAGGTACGGGCGCCAATTCTTATCCTATAAGCCTGTGGCCCTCCTGGTTGGGAATGTAAAACTGTTCACTTTTAGCGATATGTTCTTTTTCACCGCACCCCCCTAAGGGTTAGTCTTGCCTCTCCAGGGAGTAAGTCTCTCGTGCCCTTTCCCCCTCTTTCTTTTGGACGGCTGGGGTTAAATTTTTTCTGAATATTGACCGCCAGACCGCGCAGATTTACTTTGCATGATTTCCTCGCATGTTCTGGTGTTTGGCCAACGGTATGTCATTGCCCGTATTGCGGTAAGGACGAACCCACTCCGGTCTAATCAAGTCCTGAAATGGATCCTGACCCTTTTGACCCCAAGTTCAGTCCGGGATATTTTGGTTCCCCTAATTCTTTAGAGTTTAATCCACGCCAGAGTTTCGATTCCCCCGCGCTTCCCATTTCCCAGCCATTCCTACGCCCCTGTTTTTTCATCCACCCCTGCCCCCCCCTCCTTCAGTGGGTCTGTAAAAAGAAAAGCGGGTTTCTTAAGACTTCAACCCGGTTACCTAGTGGCGCCCTTCAAACAAGGACCTGCAATTGATTTTCTTTTCCCACCTTCCGGCACCTGTTTCCCCTCTTTTTGACGTACCCTCCCCCTTGTTCGGTCTTCAAAAGTGTTTCCCCGTTCCCGCAAGTCAAGTTCCGCTCCCCTTCCTTTTTTTCCGGCGATCGGCTTTCTCCCGTGAGTTCTTTGACGGCATCACGCCGGCCTAAACCGAGTTCAGCATCATGTTCACGTGCATCGTCATCAGGCTTTTTCCTTTTTTGGTACTGCACCTTTGCACCCTTTACATGAAGCCGCGCTTTAAAGTTTGAAAACGGTGCCTTGATTCCCCTGTTTGAGACTCCTTGACGTCCGAGATCCTGAGGTCTCTCTTTTTCCCCAAACTCGAAGATGAAGGCTGACTCCTGACTCCTGCCCTTTTCCTCCCAGGAGCATCGAACTTCCTTGGTGGGCGATTTACCCTTGTTCCTCTGAACGGTGGCTGGTTTAACCATTCTCCCTCTATATTTCCTCTTCATTCCCCTCCTTTGGTGCTCTTTTTTTTTCTGTCTTGTGCAACCCCATCTTTTGAGCTCACAGTAGACCTAGTGTCCATTTTTCACGCTCCAATAGTTTGATTTTTCCCCCCCCGGTCCTTTCCAAGTAATGTTGATTCAATGCTCTTTATTATTTCTTTTTTTTTAATCGAGGTTTTCAGTAGCGTCTTCCCCTTTTGCATTTTTTCCATGCGACAAGATGACTCCCACTTTTCCCCCTCCCAAAGCTCCCTTTCGTTCTTCCTGATTTGTGCCCCACTTTCCCCCCCGAACCCCTTTCTTCTCCCGCCGTCAGGTACTCGCCAGAGGAATCTTGTCCCCCGTCTTTTCTTTTTTAGGCGGCGCCCCCCTATCCCGGCAGTTCACGACTACTTTATTTCGACCGCATCTTCTGGCCTCACCTCTTTTTCATTGCTGAGAAACGTTTTTTTCAGAAATATCTGTTTTCCCATATTTTTCCTCCTCCTCCGTGGTTTTCTCGACTTGGGCGGCGTTTCCTAATTCTCCACGAACCTCGGCTTCAGATTACATTTCTGTGAGGCATCGTTCTCCCCTTTTCCTTGGCCGGAGAATTCTTGCCTCCTGAGTTAGCCCTCCGCGCGCTCCCTCCCGCAAAAGTCTCCACCCCTTCCCAAGGGGCCCTTTACGGGCCCTTCCGTCGTGCTTTTCTTGCCGAAGAGCGGTCCCCCGTCGCCCCTTTCATCCGCCAACGTCGCTCTTCCAATGAACTAAAAATTTTGAGGGTCGACTTTTTTCCCATGGGTTTCAGTCTTCGTCAGCAGTCCGATGCAAGTTGTTCCCTCCGCGTGGAAAACAATTCTGACTCCGCGTCTTCCCAAAATCAGTCCGATCCCAACAGGTTGCCCTTGACAGTGCCCCTCATCCCACTATTTCCTGAGCCACTGATTCGCGAGTTCCCTTTCAACTTATCAAAGTGTTGTACAAATTCCCCCCCCTTCCCCCCCCGCCTCTTGGCGTCCATCATTTTCGCTGATAATGTTTCTTTCCCCCCCTTCACCTCCTATGTCCTTTTTTTCTTGAGAAATCGCCCCAGCTGACGGTCGAGCAACCTTTTCCAGGGCTTTTCTGAATTCATTGTCCCCTTCCTCTTTCTTCAGCGCTCCTTGATGCCCGTCAGGAAATGGGTTCTTCCCCGGGTTAAGCCGTTCCCCCCCGGTGATTTTTTTCCCTTGGTCCCTTTCCTTCCTGTTTTTTTTTTTCCTTCTCCGCCCTTCAGATGACGTTTTTTTCTTTCTAGCTGGTGGTGAGCTGAACTCCGGGTGCGTGGCTGTTCCCCCCCTTGGAAGAATCCTTTTTTTCTGAAGCCTTGAGCACCAGCTCCGCAGTGGAAACCTCTGCATTTTGACCCTTGATATTTCGGCTCAGCATCTGATCCCAGGCTTCGGTCGGTTCCTAGAACGAAGGGATCCATGGTACGGCCCCTGGCTGCAAACCAGCGGATTTGTACACCCCTTCCCTTTCTTTTTCTTGTCTCTAGACAGGCACTTGGTTTCGAACCCTTTTTCACACCCGAGCTTGTTATTACCTTCGGATCGGACCCAGCCTTGTGGTGTAGCCTTTATTCATTGTGCCCCGAAAGGCATGGCCTTCATATAAGCATGGCGCTTGAGTCTGTTGAATCCAACTCTGGCTTCCTATGGAGTCATTCCTTTTCACCCTTTGTCGACCCTATCCTAGGGATCCCTTTTTTCTGGGTACATGGGCCATTTTTCCCATTCATCTAGGACTTCTTTGTTCTGCCATGACCGCAAAGATTTTTCCCACCCCTTCGTTTTCAGAACAGTCCATTGTCCCTCCTTTGCCCCAAGTTTTTTTTCCTGGAGGTGGAGGAATGCCCCTTTTTTCGCGAAGACCCGTCTTCCCCCAGCTCGTGGCCGCTTCTGTAGAGACAATATTCCTGCCTTGATGGTGGTGACCTCCTTTCGCTCTTTACCAGTAAAACCGTTTCGGCACGGCGTTCCCCAGGTTCAGCGGCTCATTTTTTTACCGTGGCAGCACAGGTTCGGGTTCCCCCATCTTTTCCTTTTTTGCTGCAAAGTGATTCGCTCCTCTTTCGGGTGGAAGGCCCGTGAGCCTCCCTTTCTTAAATGTGGATGCTGGCGACGGACTTACCCTCTTTACCGACTGATGAGCGCGCACCCCTGGTTTTACCCTCCCATGTTTCGACTGACGTCTTCTTCTTCTCCGCCCTCCTAGTCAGTCGTTTTTCTTTCCCTGGAGAAACGAATTTCCCCCCCCTTTTTCTTTTTCCTTTCTAGACCTTTTTTCTGACAGGGGAATCCAGTGAGGCATGATTTTTTTTTTTGCGGTTTGAGATTGGATTGGAGTCGGGTGGACCCTTCTCCCTTCCTTGAAGCAGGTTGCCCTCCACGGTCGCTACACCTCTCTTTTTGTGCCAAACGGCCAAATGGCTTCTACCTCCCTAGACCCCTTCTGGATAGTATACTTGGTTTGTCTTCCTTCCCCTGCGTCTGGAGTTGAGCTTTAGGCCGATGCCATCGAAAGCCCCTTGCGCTGCATTGGCGCGTCTAATTGGATTATAACAGAGATATGTTCCCCCTCTCTTCCTTGCAATGGACCGTTCCCTGCCCTTCCGTGAAGGTGGTTTTCCCTCTTCGAGTCTTGTGAGCTGATTGTCCCTGTTGCGGACGTCCTCACGATCCTTTTTCCCTATCAGACTTTATCCTGCGACAGTGTTCGAATTTCCCTCTCCCTCCGGCGTTGACCCGTTTCCGTCCCCAACTTGATCAAATTCTTTCTTTTCCTTTTTTTTTTTGGGAGGAATTGATGAATTGATCGGAAGGTTCCAACGCTGATGTTTTTTTTTTTTCATTCAAGCTGTCCGCGGATAAAACATTGATGTTTTTCCCCTCTCGTCTGCCCGCCGCCCCGCATTCTCGTAGATCGCTGCAAGCCCTGCCTTTCCTTTTTTTACTCATTGCGCCTCGTTTTATACGATCTCGATGTGTACGGCCCGTCCCGCGCCATGGAAGACACCATGGCTCTGTGCATCGCTAGCATCTTCCCCCAATCAAGCCTTGGGCCTTTCCTTAAAGATCGACTATCGAGTCCCAACATATCTCTTTTACCGCCTTTTTCCGTGTTTTTCAGTCCCTCTTGCGCAATGCTTTTTTTCTAGCCGGCTTTTCTTCTTGTTTGAGCCATATCCTCCCCCCTATCAAACCGATCCCCGCGCTCACGATTTCACCTATGAGGCAGGGTCCCCCCCCCTCAACTACGCGTTTCAAAAATCCCGACCCTTCTTCCCGTATGAACCTCGTCAAACAAAGACGTTTTTAGTTTCTTCACGATACGTTCCTGCTCATAAACATGGCCTTTGCGCAACACGTCTCCCTCCCATTCTCCCTCTCCGTCCTCTACAATGCCCCTTTGACTCCACCTTTGATTGCGAATTTTTCACTTGATGTCACCGCTGAGTTTTCCTCCCTGTAAGGTTCCTTTTGCCATTCGGATTTACCTTCTTTTCTTTCCCGCTTGCTTATGGTTGGGGAAGGGAAAATGTTTCTCTTTTTTGGGCAACGTTCCATCCCCCTTTAAGTCAGCTTCTTCTTCTTGTCCCTTCCTCGGGACTTCAAATTTGCTTTTAACTTTCTTTTTCTCTTCTGTGGAATGTTTCAAAGCCGTCCTCCCAGCAAGCGCCCCTGCCTTGGTTTTTTTGCCCCAAATCCTTTTGCTTTTTTTTTCTTCTTTTCGCGGGTTCTTGAAAACCCTTTAAGTAAGTTTGCTGAGAACCCCCTTTTTTTAATTAAGTTTCATTCTTAGCTGGTCCCCTGCGTCGTAAAAAGGTTCATCCGAGTCTTTCTACAGGTTGTAGAGTCCTTCCCTAAATATTGAAACCCCCTCCGGGTTCGATTCCACATCTCCTTCCATTGCTTTTCCTTAGAGGCAAGCCGTTCTCCCCCCCCAACGCCTGGCATAATCTCGACACCCCCCCCCCTCTTTTCCCCCCTCCCCCGACTCGACTTGGGACTTACTTTTTTATCTTTTTTTTTTTTTTCACCACTGCACGATGTTTTTTGACCATCGAACAATGATGCTTTTTTTTTGTCCCAAACAGTCCGCCCTGGTGAATTTTGCCTCCCGTTGCCTATCAGATCACTTTTCTCGGCGACCGACTTTTCCTTTTTTTCTAGAAATGTAAGTGCCCCGAGCCTGACCACCTTCTATCTGCTGGGCCCACCCCTCCTTTTTCTTCCCAGTAGCTCCCCCTCAGGAGCAAATTCCCCTTTTCACAAAACTATCGGCATCGTTCCGCCTTTCCATGCCTTTTCTTGTTCCGATGGTCCTGGAACTCACATACTCCGCTGTACCCTTCCACGACCTTTTTTTTTTTCCCCTTCTTTTCAATGATGAGAATATCCTCTTCTCCCTGAAGGAGCTCCAGGGAGCTTTTCCCCCCCTTCCTCGAAGAGGTGCTCTATTCATCTTTTCTTCCCCGTCTTACCCTAATCCCGCTCCTTTTCTTACAGTACTACCCCCACCCTTTTACTTTATCGCCCGAGATATACTTCACTTGCTTTACTCTCGTCCCCTCCTTCGTGTCCACCATGGTTCTCATTCGGTGGTTTTTTTTTTTTTTTTTGTGTTGGTTTTTTTTTTTTTTTTGTTGGTGTTTTTTGTGGTTTTGGCAGGCCTTAATCCCGCCTTGCAGAACCATGCATCGTCCTTGATGGTGTCGACCCCGGCCCGCCTCCATATTAACTGATCTCTTCCCCCCTATCCCATCTCTTTCCCAAGCCAAGATTTTTTGGTTCTCCTTTTCCTGGAGCAACAACCTTGCCCTTGGCAATCCCCCCCCAGTCCGGCGTTCTTTTTTTTTTTTCCCTTTTTCAACGGCCATAGTCCGTTTCTTTGCCTCTTCTTGGTCCCAAAAGTCTTTTTCATCGGACTGATAAATTCTTTTTTTTACCTTCCTATGTTTTCATCCGTCTTCGCCGAGTTCTGACTTTCTGACCGCTGCACAGTCCCCATGGAACTCCCCAGATAAGACTTCTTCCGTCGTTTTTTGCTCGTACACTTTGCGGCCTCTCTTTGTTTTTTTTTTTTTTTTCTCAGACCAACGCCGTCCCCTCACGTCTTAAGGCCTTTTAGGACTTTCTTCCCCCTTCTTTTAGCGGTTCCTCCGCGGTTGCATACTCTATTTTTCCCTTTGCAATCTTATCCGTCCTTTTAAGCCCCTCCTTGCGCCCCCTCTCTGGCCTGCGCATCTTTTCCTCGCTGAATCTGCAGTTTGACCCCCTCCCCCACCCGACGCAAATCTATATCCCCAATCCTCCTCCCTTTGTGTGCGTCCCTTTTGGCGGAGATTGTCCCGTGCCCCTTCCGTTAAGAGACTTCCCGATTGCGAGCTAGTCCTTGTTTTTTATGCAATAGTTCGTCCGTCTTGCTTGAGACGAATATTCCCTGCCCCCTCGCTTTCTGGGCCGATCTGCGAACGCTCTGCAGGTTTCCCCAACCCTCAAGGGCCACTCCCGTTCGATTCCCGTTTTTGATCCTCCACCGGCGTCGGCGTTCACATTTTTTCCCAAAGTTCCCCTAAGACGTTTTTCATTCCACGGGGAAGCTGTCCTTTTTTTGGCTTCCCTCCCTATGCGGCTGCCTTTCTCTTTTTAAATATATTCATTCTCAACTGATAATAAACTATTACGTCCCCCCACACTCCGTTTGACCAAGTTCTGCCGTGCCGACTCACCTGGTCCCTCAAAATGACCGTTTTCGCGCGGAAGGTAGGCTTCTCAGTTTTAGGAGTCTGGTTTTTTAACTTCTTCCCCCTGTTCTTGAGTGAAATTTTGTCATTTCCGCGTCCCTCCTAGGAAGGTTCCCTCCATACCACCTTTCAGTTCCTCCCCCGACTGGATGGCCGCAGGGCCTGCTCTTCCCCCCCGATCATCGTCGCTTTGTACTGTTTTCCCTTCTTCGCGGAAACAAAGGAAATCGTGGTTATTTCCTTGTAGCTTCCTAACGTGTGACCTCCCTTCTCCGCGGTCGGTTTCCTCGGAACCATCATGGCTCTCCTCCCCTTCCGGGGAACGATTTCTTTGGTGTTGGCTGGCCCTTTTTTTTTTTGAGTGATTTTTTTGACCCTTGCAGATCCCCAGGCTTTCCCCCCGCAGATCGCAGTTGGTTTTTTAAAGTCTTCCTTCTTTTTCACCGACGTATTTCCCCCTTTCTAACAAGATGTTTTATAGAACCCTCCCTCAAGACCGTGATAGGCCCGTCCCCTCTGCATTCACAAGGAGGCTTTTTGCCCCTCCCTTAACTGAAGAGTACCTTGTTGATGTCCCTTTTCCTTCGGGTTGAACCCTTTGCTTCAAACACACCTCATGTCCCAGTCTGAGTCTCGGTCTTCAGAGGTGGAGTTAAATGTTTTTCTTTTTTTTTTTGAGGTGGAAGAATCCATAAAGTGAATGCTTGGAACAGAACTTTTTTAGTGTTCCTTTTTCCTGCCTATAAACCTCGCCCCAGACCTCTTTTCCTTACCTGGTCGATGGACCGGAAAGCTTGATACTTTACACTCTGTCTCTCCCCTCTGGGTTCGGATACACAGAATCTTCCTCCTTTAATTTGTACTTTTTTTTCAACTTTTTTCGAACCCGATTTTCCCCTCGTTGGCGGGCTTAGTTCCTTGCAGGCCGTCCTTTCGGAGAAGATCGCCTCGGGTGAACTGCATCGCGATGGGCTTTGACCCTTTTTCCGGACAAGAACACTTTTCCTTTGTTGGCCATGGCCTTTGAGTTTTTTTCCCCCCTCGAAACAGATCGCGCTCCCCCCGTCAACAGTTTAATTAGGTTCGCGGTATCCAATTAACTTCCTGTCCGTAAGTTTTCAATTCCCCCCCCCCTGGTTGACGCGGGCTGCCCAGTTTCGCTTTCGTCCTTACTGGCTGTTGAACTTTTCCCATGGGTTCCCCATCGCTCGATGGCTACCTTAGATGGCTCCGTCATATCCTTTACCCTTTCCGCTAGCTTCTCGGCACACGCAGTTTCCTCTCCTTTCCTTTTTGGCAACTCCCGCCCTTTTCACTACGTCGTTGTTTGACGATTCAATGATCCCCGCGCTCCTGTCGGGCTTTTAGGAGTTCTTTTCGTGCCGCCCGTTCTTCTTCCCTTCTTGAGCGGAGTTGTCCTGTGAGATAGTTTCCTCTTTTCCGACTACCGACAGCCGGTAGCCCCGTGGCTACGAAAATCATGGCCCTTTCCTCCCGCGAACCACAGGGCCCTTGCTTTTAACTCGAATATGGATTGCACCGGATTTTTGTCTTGGGGTCCTCCCCTACTTAGAGGTTTCCCTGATGGAATCCCCTTTTTCTGCCCCCTCGAGTGACCTCTGCCCCCGGCATGGCGCTGAACAGTTTGTTTACTCTCACAGGCCTCCTTATGTCGCTCCCCCCTGTAACCACTCCATCCCGGTCTTGCCTGTTCTTAGTTCTCTCTAGACTTCTTTTTTGTGGCCGCGAACTTTTCTAGCGCTCTTTTTCTTAATGAGGATGTTTCCGAAAACTGGTGAGCTCCCCCTCGTTGAAACGTTCCGATCAAATTTTTCTACTTCTTTTTTTTTTTTTTTCCCTCCCTGTGTTTTTGAGATCTGATGATCTCCTTTTCCTTTTTTTCTCCTGGATTTCGCCATTCCTGGACGATAAAGACTCTCCTGGTGCATTTTCGAGGCCGCCGCCCCCTGCCGCTCTACCGATCGCCTTCAATTCGGTTCCCCCTTGATCTCCTGGGTTTCCTAATTTCGGAGCTTTTCAATACGATCGTTTTTTCGAAGTTTTCCCATTCCGCACTCGAAGTTTCACTCGATGGTCTTCTTTCCTCCCACGCGGTCACATTCTGCCCTTCCTCCTCCGCCATCGTCCAGGTACCATACATCTTGTTCATCCTTTCTTTGTCCACTTTCCCTCTGTAGCCAGTTTTGATTTTCCTTCTCCCCCCGGTTCTTGCTTCTTTCTGCGTACAACACACACTAAAAAAGTGCTAACCCGCAACGACAGGCCCTCCCTCTTTCAAGCAAAAGTCCCCTCATGTTTCCACAACCAGGATTCGCCCCCATTTTCTCCCAGTATTTTTCAATCCTGACTAAGGGCGTATGCACTGTCAACTTTCTTTTCCCCCCATGCCCTTGTGCCGAGCCTCTTTTTCCCTTCAAAGATCATTCACTGCTCCATAGAGTCCAGATTGCCCTTGTCCTTCCCCCTTCCATTCGGTTCTCGCATCACTGTCTCCCGCCCGAGTCCCGGGTGTTTCCCCCTCCAGAGTACGGTTTGACTTCCCCCCCCTTACGCTGGCCTCCCCAACTTGTTTAGGTTTCAATTTTAATCCTTGGTGTCTGTCTTATTCCCCTCCCCCACGCAAAATAAATCATGCCCTTTACTTTAATTCTTTGAGCCATTTAGCGTTCTCCTTTCCCGACCTTCTGTGATGGGCAACTCGGTCTCCCTTTCTGCCAGAGCAGCGATTTCTTGCACATGACTCTCCCTTTCTCCAGGGCATGTCCATAGTATTGTTTCATCCCCTCGTTTACCATCTCCTTCCCCCCTTGGCAATGTCTCCAAAAATGTTCCCGTCGCGTTGGGTCTATTCACTTTGTTTTCGGTGTTCCCCCCCCTCCAACCCTCCACCCGGGTGGCGATAACCCCACGCTTTTTCATTGAGTCCCCTTTTACGAAAAAAGACTCCATCTCCTCGCCCCCCCCTTGCCGAACCGACTTGGTTGACGTACTCCCCTTTTCCTTCGCGGTTCAAACCGTCCCCCCGAAATCCCCCCTTTTCTGTTGAGTTCTTGGCCATTCTCCTTTGAATTTGCCTGCTGGGCGTATCAGCTTTCCCGTACGTCCCCCCCCCCCACGAAGTTCTTGTCTACTACTGTGACCCTGCTTTTCTTACGCCATCCTCTCGGGCTCCCATTCATTCACCGTGTTGCTTCCCCCCCTTTTCCTTCTCTCCCGCCGCGCACCCGAGGATCTCTCTTGTCCCGGAAAGCCCTTACTCTGTCCATTCTTCGGCCAGGTCGTCTCTTCCTCGGCGTACCCCTCGCACGCACCTTGATTTTCCCTGATGATTTAGCACTTATTTTCCGCTTCTCTTTCGCTGGCACAGGGTTTCTCAAGCTCCTCTTCGCGGGCAAGAATACCTTCCCTCACTGCGGCAACATTTAACGGGCGGGTGGGCGTTTCTCTGACAGTTCCGGTCATCGCGACCTCATCATATTCCCTTCCAGCCCGCCTTTAAGTCCTTTCTGGACACCCCTTCGCACTCTGTACTCCCTCGGCCGCTTGAACCCTTCTTCCTTTTCCCTCTGGATAGAGGGTGATTTCTTTTTTCCCTTCGCCCTGGTTCCAATCCGGCGGACTTCCCCATATTTATCTAGGTTTGCCTTTTTCCTAATATTTTTTTCTCTCCTCCCTGTATGTAAGATTTTTTCCGATCCCACTTCCCGCCAATGGAAATCCCATCCCTCCTACCCTTTTTTTCGTCTATACTTTTTAGGATTTCTTTTTTTTTTTGGTGGTCCCTTTTTCTGAGTATCAGGCACCTTCCTCTCCCAGTACCGGTCCGGACCTGGCACCTTCTTTCCTTCGCCCCTTTCTGCCTGAACCTATGAGGCAGATTTCCCCTCCCGCGACGAAATATTGTAACTCTCCTCTGTTTTCTTCCCCCGCGGTTCATGACCCTTTTCCCGGTTTTGCACACTCCCCACCCAGCTCCCAATTTTCCCCTCCTAATACGTTGTGAGCTCTTGGGCTTTTCCCATCAGTTGTTCCCCCCTTTAGGATTAAGCGCCCTCGATCATTTTTTGAGTGGCGAGAACTATTTTCGTTTTCTCAGAATTCTGAATTAATCCCGTCGCTTAGCTTTAGTGAGGTGACCTCCTTCAGCGCAACGCACTTCCCAGCTCTCCGGGCATTAACTTTTTTTTTCGGGCTGGCTGATACGCCCTGCCGGCGTCACTCTTTCCTGACAAAGTCTACCTGCCATCAGTCTTTGAATAGTTTCCTTTTCGGCTGAGATTTTCAGCTTTCAGCCACTTTTAGCCCGATGGATTCCACCTCACCCAATTTTTCCTTCTCACCCTGAAAACTTATCCCCACTCCACATACATTTGACAATTTTTTTTCGTGTCTGACCATCCTTGCGTCCCAAATGAGCATTCGCCTCCTTCTACGTGTTCTCGCCCCAAATTGCTGCCTTTTTTCCCCCTTCTGCCCCCCGAAACTCCCGGTTAGCCCTAGAGACCATGTTCCGCGTAGCCCCCTTCCTATACTTCTTCGACATCGCCACCCACTCGTCTAGCTCCAACGTTTTTGTTATGAGGGCTTTCATTTCGCTTCGTCGCTTTGCCCCTTAAGTTCCTTCGCGGAACGCAATTCCGATTGGATGATTTTCCAGCCGGTTTTTACGCGGGTAAGCTTGATGTCCTTATCTCACTTTATGGTTCCAGGACATGCTCCCCCCTCTCCCCCTTTTCCGGCGGACGATCTTTTCCTCGACTGTGGTGTCAGCTTGTGGTTTGCGCGGTCGTTCTGACTCTTTCCAGACTCCACGTCTTTTGATGGGCTCACCCCCCTCTCGCCAGTGGCTTTTTGAGAAACCTCCTGCAGTTTGTGGGGCAATAATAGCCCCCGCAGCGCTCCCCCGTGTTTACTCGCCCTCACGAACGGATCGTCCCCCTTTCCCATTCCCCCCAGGGCGGACTTTAGGCCTAAATCCCTCCTCTTTTCGATCGCCAGCTTTTCTGGTGTGAACCTCTTCGCACCCCCCCTTTTTGCTTTACATTCGTTCGCGGAATACCCCTTCCTCCTTTGGTTGCCCTCCTCCCTTTACAGGCTTTGTTGATGAGGCCAAGGCTGGAATCGTTAATTACCTTTTCAGAATCCACCCTTTTTGATAGTCATTGCATAATAATGCGTCCCTCCTCCTCCTGTCACCTGCTGCTTTTTTCTCCAAAAGATTGATCCCCCCTCCCCAATGCCCCCTGCTTTTTGATGATTGAATCAATACCCCCTTTCCTTCCACTTCCCTTCCAGCAACCTGCGCC
>Ga0179593_1604697_pt1 | contig 12844 bp, 10 predicted proteins | sample CZODoug2_1_08_16_FD_185931 | JGI IMG/M metagenome (GOLD analysis project Ga0179593, IMG submission 185931) | Vadose zone soil fungal communities from Angelo Coast Range Reserve, California, USA - CZODoug2_1_08_16fungal (PacBio error correction) | ecosystem: Environmental > Terrestrial > Soil >... | reverse complement strand
TTTCTCGGACCACCCCCCGCTCTACGCTTCCGGTTGCTCCTTCCTTTTTGTGCGCTTGTCAGGAACATAACCCTTTACCCGGGGAGATTTTTGCACCCTCCCAAATTCCAGGTCTTTGTGCCCGGGTGCACTCCCTTTCCTCGAGTTCTTCTACGTGTACCTTATTCCCATTTTCTAGTCCTCGCCCCCTTCCGGCGAATGTTTTGAACGTTTCCCAGACTCAGTGTCAGATTGGTGGCTTCGATCGATTGAAATTCTCAGTACCGTCTTTTGTGTGCCTGCCTTATTCCGATATCCAACTCAGCCAAAGCCGCATCTCCCAAGCCGTATTCATGGTGATTCCCCCGCCCCTTTCTCCTTTCCATTTCCCTCTGAACTCCGGCGGCCGGGTCAAAAACTTGGTTCGATTCGTCCCCAGCCTTTGAGATCTCCCTTCCCCCACTTTGGAATTTCCTTTGAAGTCCTCCGTCTGTTCTTTTTGTACATTGTCCGGAATCGTTCATTCCCAACGTGTGGCTGCCCACCGGCGATTAAGGCCCCATTGCTTTCCCCCCCCCAAACCAAGTCCCTTTTTTTAATGCTTGTTTGAAAACCTCGGTTCCCTTGGAAACAGTGCAGACATTACACCCTTTCTTTTTCTTCAAGACTTAGTCTATCCTTTTCATATTTCCTTGGACGGACTTGCTGGAGTGCTGGTAGTAAGCTTTAACCGAGCTGACTGGTACCCTTGTTGCGGAATGGGTGCGTGTCCACGTGTAATGGTTTTAGGCCAATTGGCTCAGCTTCTCAATAGCTCGTACTGTCACTCGAGATGCATTCAGCACGCTTTCTTGCTAGCCTCAGGTTTTTTTTTCCTCAGACTCATCAACAATTTGAAGCGTCCCATAAAGTGGAGAAACGGGCACCCTGCTTAGGATTTACACTGATAATAGCTCTCTCCAAAGCTGGCTCAACTATTGTTTCGCTTTTAATAAACCCTTCAAAGGATCTCGCAGACTCCCTTTCGCTTCCCCGTCGTCGCATTTATACAGGGATTTTCTCCTCATTCGCTTCTGAGACATTCTTCTCCCCCGTGTTCCAGAGCCGGAGGCTGCCATCCCAATGGCCCTTTTTTTTTAAACCATTTGTGCTCCCTTGTCCTTATTGTAACTTTCCCGGCTTGGTACATCGACCTCCTCGGCGTCTTTTGAACTCCCCTTCCGAGAAGTTTCTTACGCTAGCCCAAACTTTCCATTATTTTTTTTTGGTTGCACCCACTTATAGATTTTTTCCCCCTTCCTCCATTAACAATTTTTGGTCGCCCAGAAGTAAACCGCCCTCCTAGTATTCCTAAAGGTTGGCTATTCCAACGCTCAAAAATCTCTACTTGCAGTCCCCTCCCATCTTCTTATTCCATTCGACATCTTGATTGAATAAGCCTTTGCTGGACTCTAACTATTTTCCCGCACTCTCTTTTTTCCCCTGCCCTAGTCTGCCCCCGCACCTTTTTCAATCCCCTGGCACTTTAATCTTCACCCAATTTCCCCCTGTACTGTTCACCCGCTACTGACCCCATCGCTTCTGATCCTTCACCCTCCGTACTGAAATTCCCCTTCCATGGGACACCTCCTCGCCCCCTTATTTTCCCCCCTTTGCCTTTTGCGTGATTTCTTAGGGCATTCCCTTTTCTACTCCAAATATTTATCCGTAATTCATACATTAAAGTTGGAAATATATCTTTCCCTCATACATAAGCTTTTCTGCTATTCCCTTTAACAGGGCTCAGTTTTTGCAGGATGGGTCATTTCACTATCAAGTAGTTTGCTTCCTAGGTAACTGTTAAGTAATTCTTCAGTAAAGGGAAGGAGTTCCCTACAATCAGCGATTGATTGGTCTGAGGTGATTTCATTAACCAGTGCCTCTCCTTCTTCTCTTCGACGCTGGGCATCCTCCGATTTGAGCTTTCGTGTCGCGGTTACCCTACGTTTTTTGTCCGAATCTCCCGAACACGGGGAGTGCAAGTGTCAATCGGTGGCTCTATTTCCCTTTTCAAACAGATCTGCTTTTTCGTCCGGTCCAAGCCAAATTCCAGAAGCCGTAAGCAGCGCTTTATGTAGAATTGGGACCCTCTCCCGATGGATTTTGTTTAGTGAAATGCTCTTTTTTGGATGGTTTGTAGCCGACCCAATTTCTCGGAAGACGTTCCGGGGGACGCTGGCGGACAGAAAAAAACTTGGGGACAGGAAGTTTGAGACCTTCTCCAGTTCATCTTCGATTGGATTTAACCCCAATACTAAGATCCCTAGATCCGTAGATATGCGTTCTTGCCACCTGACTTTTTTGAACGCCCTCCGGAGGGCTGGCTACCCATCGAGCCCTTTTTTTACCTTCATGACGAAAACCTTGGACTTGCGGCACGAGGGGCCTGTATTCTCGTCCTCCCTTAAGTCTCTTCAAAAAGGATCGACTTAATGTTATTATCCTACTTCCCCTATTATATACCCCCATGTGTGGAGCGAAACTTTGATTTATTCTCGGTAAAGAATGTAGGCCAAAATTTTTTCCCCCCCTATTTTCTATTTCGGCCCTCCGCCACCAGTTTCTATGGTCCTGCCCGGTGTGAACTTTTTTATACGTTTTAGGTTTCCACCCTTTGTTCTCGGTTTAAGCCCCTTTCCTCCGAAACTCGCTTTCCCCATTTGCGCTTCCTGACAAGATTCCCTACATTTTCTCTATCTGGCCATTTTCTCAGAAGGACTCACCGTCCGCTTCCATTTCGCGCAGTTTAATCAATCGAGAATCCCCTCTACGTGATTGCCTCGCGCGCATTTACCGGCTTTTAAGGAGACACTTTTATTCCTCAGGAACATACGCACCCCAGAATTTTTTTGAAGCATACGAAGTTTGTCTAGGAACGGACAGGCCGGTTTTCTCTTCGTTCAAGCAGACAACTTTGGTGGGGTTTGCTGTTCTGGTATTCCTGTAGGAAGGACAGTCTTTGGTGGGAAATTGAAAGACAATGTTAAGCCCATCTTACTGCCGGCCTCCCTCATAGACTCTTAATCCACAAACAAACTCCCCAAATTCCCTCAGGACGGGAGTGCCGCCGAAGGACTTTCCCCTCACGAAAAGGGTCTTGTGCTTTTTTTACCTGGCAAATTAAGAAGGTTCTTCTATTCCAATGAGACCACCCGTTACCACCTCTTCTGAATCCAGCAACTCTTGAATATAGGTTTGGGATGAGTGGTGTCTGATGTAGCCCAGGTGAACTCCCTTGATGTGCTTAATGGAGCTGCGAACCCCAATTTCTTAATAACACAAGGCGATCCCGAGGACGATCTTTTTCCAAAGGGGAAGAGCACGGAAAGAAACTCGAACGAAATAGAGCCCCCTGATGCCTTATCCACGGGTATTTCCGAATCGAAATTTGATGGCCGTTGACTCTCTCGGAACTCACCCCGTTCCCTGCACCCCCTTGGAACTTTTCATGTACTCGCCGGACCTGCGTACGCCCAAGTTTCTGAGCCCTTTTTTTGACTAGTATTCACCCTAAAGGTTTACCTGTCGGGATGTTAAGAAGATTCTCTTTTACTCAGCATTTAGAGAGATGAGTTAGTAGAAACACGACGCCGGTGTTTTTGATAGAAACCGTCGGTGTACGGAACTGAGTCTACGCCAGGGCAGTTTGAAGACTCAAACTAAACCGCGTGCTCACCAAAAGGGTTCGTGTAGACCTCTTCCAAAGTAACTGACAAGAGCGTCCGGATTGAAGACAGGGCGCGAGAGGGACAACCAAGCATCTGGTAACTTCTTTTCGATTACAGTTAATGGGCTTCCCTCTGTGTCCAGCCCCAGACCCTTTCGCAGGCTTTTGTTTGATTTTTTTTTGAAAAGTCTTCAGTCCCGTACAGTTTCTAGCCCCCCCCCGGGAGGACCACTTTCAAGAAGAAGTAATACCCCCTGAACAAGCACAAGACCGGCACTACGACCTACGACAGTTTCTTTCCGCGCGCCGACTTAGGTTCTCAAGAATTCCAAGTGTAGGTGCGGGGGAAATGTGGACCACGTTGCCACCATTGCATATGCTCAGTCCGGTCCCCAAAGAATCTCTAAAGGCCTTGGTGGTGGAAGCTCCCAGTCCCATAGGTGGACCAGAAGTTCATATACCTGTCCGTTTCTTAACTGGAAGTTTTAACACGCGGATTTTTGTCCGGGGTTGGACTTCAAGAGCCCCGTAGATGGTGTTGGCTTCACAATTTCTCCCGCGTAGGAATGGTTTATGAACCAAATTGCTGGGATTGAATGTGAATGCCCACAAAGTTTGCAGTCGTGACAGACGGAAAATGAACCCCTCTTACAAAACCCCTACTGGTATGCGGGGACACCCGTGTAAAAAAGCGGTTTTTGAAAAATGACCTGACCTGAGCGGGAGTTTCCCCTATTGGGCGATCATTTCATACTCGAACCCCTGTCCCTCTTCCGTCCCTCTTGCCAATTGAGCGCGCCCCTTGAAGATTCGATCTAGATCGGACACAACCGCTGGTGCCTACAACTGGTCGTCCGCGGAAACTCCCAGGACCATTTCTTTATGATCATCTGGGACCTTAGGACGAGGGTTTCGCTTTTTCGTAGGCAAATTTTCAGAAGATTCCCCCCCACTTCGCTGATTTTTTCGGTATAGGCTGGGACTGGGTTCCTTTATTCTGTCCGAGAGACCTGGATCGTCCCAATTCCCGGTTTCCCTCCAGACGTCTGGAAGAGTAAGTGGCACTAGACAATGTATCGGGCGGGTCCCATGAGGACCAACCCGGTTGGCGGATAGTGAACAGAATTCCAAAATTCAAAATTTGGGATCTAGCAAAGAGAAATCCCCCAGCGTCCCTGGTCCTAAACATTGTATTTATAGGATCATTCGATTCTTGAAGCAGAATTCGGGTTACAAGACCCAGGGGAAGATCACCTGCCCCCAATTTTTACCAAACCGGAGTTTCGTCCTTGAATTTTTCCCGGTCCGGAGTGGGAAGAGGGGCCATACTCTCTTAATCAGACAACACTTCGTTGTTGAGAGACATCAGGCGTACGCCTGCTCAGATTGGTCCCAGAAACCCCGCTAACACGGGTGGAATACTAAAGGTCAGACCCCAAAACGTTTCTTTCCGTTTGGCTCCCGGAAAAGCCAAGATTTATTCCCCCCAGCTCCCCTGTGGTGTATACTTCTCAAACCCCGCGACGACATTTGCAGCCCCCCCTCCCCCCATTTTGCGTACCTCCTCTGACCAGCTTTGGAATCCCCCCTGGCTTTGTCTGATGGCAGGCCTCAATCTTTGGTCTCTGAGCACACTACTACTCCAACAGAACCGTCTAAACACAAAACGGTGTTTTCGAATCTGTTATATCCTAATACGTCATTTTTACACTCTCAGCAGTTTCTCCTGATGACCCTCCGGCTTCAGACTTCTGCCGGAACTTCTTTCCTCGGAATGAGTCAACTCTTGACCAATCCAAGTTTTTTTCACTTTGTAAAAATCCTTTCCCTGTGGACGGATTCCAGGGCCTAAGTCCCTAGTTTCCCTTACGCTCGACAAGACGGCCACGGGCCCCCCCCACGGGTAAACTGTCACCTATTCTCTACGTTGGTGTTGGTGGAGTATCTTTCCCCTTTAGGGGGAGAAGGCCGGCTTTTAAGTCGAGGAACCTCTTCACGTTCCGTCCTTTCACCGAAACACGTTGGCAACCTCCGGGAAACTTGATTTGTACCTTTCTGTGAATCCTTCCCCCTTTATATTTAGCAATCCTTTTCCTCTGGCTCGGCCCCTTCCCCGGCTTGATGCATGGTTCCCCCATATGAATGACAGTCTCCCCCCTCTAGTGCCAGGGTTTTCGCCCTGGTTTTTCTGGTTCTTAGTCCGCCCCTTATTTGAGTCAGGCCCTGACACCAAGATTGTGAGCCCTTGCCGATTGGATTTTTCATGCCTTTTTCCCTCCATGGACTCCCAACGGCTGTTTGTTTCCCACGTTCTTTTCTGGTGGCTGTTCGCCTCTCTCCCTTTTTTCGCTTGAAGTTTGACGGTTCCGGCGGCGTTGCCGCCACCCTTTTACTGACCTAACTTATCGTTTTTCTTTCCACCCCCCTTAATTACCGCGTACTACTTGTTCGGCTCTCCCCAACACTTGTTGGCGTGCTCACCCGATCTCTTATCACGAGAGATTGTCTTTCGCCTTCCCGAACTCTTTCCGTGTTACTCATACTTTTTTTGACCAACGTTTGGGCCAGTTGTGGCCCCGTCCGCTAGGTCCTGTGCTTACACTTTCTCCCTCTTAAGGATTCTAAGAGCCCCAGTGTTTAGACTCTGCCCTTTTATCCATGTCTCCTCCAAAACTGGGTTTTTAGGAAAAATTCTAGGCCCCTCCGTTTTTAATGCGTTCCAAGCTAGAATTTTTTCTATGGGACCATCCTCAAGTTGTGAACCTCCGGATATTATGCTTTTTCTTGTGTGTCCTTCTTTCCGACAATATTCATATAGAAAGACTCCTCATAGAAATTGCATACCCTTTTCGGCCCAGATTCCCTCCCTCGTTGACTTTTAGTTAAGATTGAGTACTGTCCGTCACTTCCAAGTTTCGCGCCACACTGAGCATTTGTTAATAAATCGCGAAGATAACTTTCAGGCAAGATTTCCCACGCTTGAGCGGTCCTTCTCCCATGACCTAAGGTCTACTCCATCTTACCAGACTTTTCTCTGTGTATGTTTTTGGGCCACCCTCGTTTTTCGCCCCCTCAGGACCCCACGGGATTGCTTCGTTACACATTTTTTCGGGAAGGTTTTGACTACTCAAGAGTACCCTCTTTTCTTTTTCCCGAACTTTGTAACATGCCCCCCTAGTCGATTCTCCCCCTACACCAAGACCCCTTAAGGAACGGAGTCACTAACGCTGCGGAAACCCTCCCCTTGACTTGAGTCGGGCCACTTAATGACCCAGAGTTACTTGTCCTTTTCCACCCAACGGTCTGGGTATCACTCCCCCCACCTCCCCGTCGGGCGAGCGGTTCTGAGTGGTCGTCGCGGTTTCTAGGCAATCAAGGGCCTGCTGTGCTTTCTCATCGATCGTCCCCTCCCCCAAAAACTTTCCCACGGATGGTCGGGTCCGTCAGGACCATTACGGCCGCCCTTTATGGTAAATGCTCAGGCTGATGCCACTCTTCACTTTCTTTCCGCCGTGTCTATCAGAAGATCTTCCTGTCCCCTTCTTCCAAAAGGGATTCTCCAAGGGGTCCTCGTTTCTTTTCGGAAAGTCCCCGCCCGCTTTTAGTTGCGTAAGAGTATGCTTAAATCCCTTGCCCCTGACTTACTGGAGCTCTTTCCTCTCTCCCTCAGGGGTTTCTTTGGTCCATTATCCCAACGATTCGCATCCTTTCCTGAAAAGCTGCGGTCCGGGCCGTCCCTCGTTACCCGCGTGAGATCCCCTTGTGTCATATTGAATTCCAACTTATGACGTGCCATCCCGCGCGCGTTATTCTACTTGCATACAGCTCCTCGTTCCCTCGCTTTTGCGTAATTTCCATGTCATGTCTATAAAAGAAAAGACTTGTTCTTTTTCTCTTGGTTTGTGATTAAGACATTAGCAAGCTCCGTCCGCTTTCCAAAGCCGCAAGGGATTCCCACTCGCCCCTCCCCCGAGAAGACATAGATTCTCCTTTTGTCAATAGCCCCACAACTTTTTTGTTTCGCCGGGTCCAGCTATCTGCCCACATGGACTGGTCCCCACTCCAAGGACGCCCTTAGTTTACGACTTTAGGGGCCTGCGAGGAATTCTTCACTTGTTAACTTTAGTGAGGAAGTGTCAGGATAGTCCCTTCTTGTGATTCATTCCTCATTATTTTTCTGACCAAATGACGTTCAGTTTCCAACAACCGGTTTTTCCGACCTAAACTGTGGAACCTCCAGTCCCTTGTTTTCTCCAGGACCAACTCGATGGCACAGTTTTCTTTCATACATTTTTCCTCCGGGGCCGCTCGGCCGTGATTCTGGTCATTTCGCGGGGACTTTTGCGATGTTTCGCGACAACGTCCCTCCCGCGCTTGAGTCTGACCTCTCATTGTTTATTTCCCACGGGGACCGGCCTTTTCCTTCTGTTAAAATTAGAGCACGTCGTTCTTCATCTTTTTGCCGCAATCGCCTCCACGAACGGTATAGACTTGCGTTATTCTTAAAGTCCCCAAAGGGGGGAGTCTCGCAATCCAGGCATTTTTACAAGGCTTTCTTTCTTAGAGAATTAGATCTGTTCCTTTAGGATCCCCCCCTTTTGTTTTCTCTCTTTTCCCACCGGTAAGCCCCCCCCCAGGGCTCCCATGTTAATGCCTGGTAAAACAACCTGGTATGATAAAATTCTTCCTTCTTTGTAAGAAGAAGGAATCCCGTAGTTCATGCCATTTTGAAACCCCCAGCACAGGCCCGTCACATGGCAATCTTTTTAAGCGAATAGTTTTCTTCATGGCCGGGATGTATTCCTCCTCACTTTGCCTTACGGTTGTTTCATCTGCATAGTGACGCTCTTTTTGGTTTATCCAACGATCCACTGGGGAGTAATCCACCCTTTTTTTGACCTACAGCCGTCCAGACCGCTTTCTTTCTTCATCTCCCTGTGGCTCCCGCGCACCCCTCCAAAGCGCAGTTCCGACCTGCAAATCCCAGCGTTGACCTACCCTGGGGTGGGGGGGTTTGAAAGAGCTTGACTCCTGCGTGAGTTTCCGGAAGATGCACTTGTGGATTTTCTACTACTTTCATTTGTAATTCAATAGAGACCCCCGGTCGAACCCCGGTGCGTTAACTCCCCCTGCGATCATCCAGTATCTAAGGCTTTAAGCCGATGCCCCATCGCGTCATATCCTGATGGAGACTTTCTTTTCCCGTAAGATTTTTTACAGTGGACACCAGCGGAATCTGGTCAAAACTCCCCTTCTTCCTTAAGGCCTGGTTTTTCATTCCGGAATTCCTAGTTGACTTCACTTAAAACCCCCAGATGCCCTCTTGGCCATTCTCCAAAGGAAACATTTATACCCTAATGGTGTTCGATTTCGCTCTTGGGGTGTGTTTTTGCAGTCCGCTGGGGATTTCGCGTGCTCCCAGGAACTCCCCCCAGTCCCCTAAGGGCCCTTGCCCCCATAAGTCCTCTATTTTACCCCCCCATATTAAGTACTGCTCCGATAGAAGTTGCCCTCTTCTATCTTCTGGTGCCCGGCTGGAGCCTTGCTAAACCCCTGACGGCTGAAGTGATGACTGAAGATTAAGAGACTCTTGATGCATTTTCCCTTTTTCTCCATTTTTCGCTTTCTCTAGACGCTTGGCTGTCACGGCTTTTTCCCCAAAGCCCCTATTTCTGTTCCCCCCCGATTCGAGGCCTTCTTAAGATATTGGGAATCGCTTTGGGGGGGTTTCCCTCCGTATCTAAGTTCTTGCCCCCCCTTTCGAGGTGCTTTTCGCCTTCTCCCCGTTTTAAGTTCCTTTTGTCTTCCGTGATGTTCCCCAAACGTTTTTCCTTCAGTTACTCCCCCTCCCTTATTTTTATCTTTTTCCACATCCTGAATTTCCCCATACTTATTGCCCCGCCCCCTTTACGCCCTACTTTCCCTCGGGATGAAGAATTTGTCACACGGAATTTTGTCCTATAAATCCTTCGTGTCTTCCCCTATGCAAGAATGCAGCGTACTGGGCGCTCCCCGCCTGTCCTTTCCCTGGTTTCTTTTAGTTTCCGAAAACTACTCACCCCCTTTCCCCCCGCATTGGTCCTACTCTCCGTCCCCACAATCAAGGACCGCTCAATTGTCCTCGCACCCTTCCCTTTACTCACTCATTCGCGGATGTCCCCTTTGTTGTAGAGCTTTGAAATCTTCACGGTTCTTCTTCCCTTTAGGACGAGATTCGATGTACGCCGTGGCCCGCCTATACTGGTTCTTCCCTTTTGCTCTTGGTACCGAGGAAGGCGCATGTTTCTTCTCCAGTTGAGCTTTCTCAAATAAGCCTTTTCGATCCTGACATCGATCCTCCCTCCCTGTAGTGTAAGCGATTTGCGCCTCAAGGCTCTTCCTCACTTTCTTCCTTACATTGTCGCTCTAACGCTGACAGGTCCCTACGCTCATGCTTGCCTACGTTCCTGCGGTAGGGAGTGGATTTTTCTTCTTGGGTCTCATTCACTCCCTGTGTGTCTTTTTATAGTACTAATCTACAAAGCTTCTTACCAAACTTCCGCCCTCCCTCTTCGTCCCTCCACCATCTAGAAAACTGGGAAGGATTCCGTTCGTATGCCTGGTGACATGCGCTGGAAGTTGCTCCAACTCCACGCCCCGTTTCTCGTGATCCTGGGTCTTGCCGCCTTTTCTATGCCTCCGGGAACAAATTGGCGCAGGTTGTCTTCCCCGCTGCTAGGAGATTTCTATTGTGGGCAACACATCAGATCGCTTTTCCTTTACCTGCTCCCATGGGCATCAGCTGTGTTCTGGCGTTTTGGGTCCCCTCTTTTTCTGTGCTATAGACGTCTTCGTACTTCTATCACTAGCAAAGAACTCGAGCAGTTTACGACGTTTCATAACTCGAGTCATGCTCTGTGTTCCTCTGTAATTCATTTCTCACCTGGTTGAGGTACATTTCATGAGGGCCGATTTCACCGTCCTCTCACCCCTCCAGCTCGACGGCATGTTCCTGAGACGAGAGGATCTGGACCATTTATGTCACCCGCCGTCCCTTCTCCTCAGTCTTTTGACAATGCGTTGGGGGGGCCCTTTCGTAGGGCATTGTTTGATACTTACATACGAACGTTCCGTCTTTCCCTTCCCCCATTCCAGAACTTCTACCTCTTCCACACGTTCGGGAAGGTTTACGAGATACACCGCGCGCCCTATTCTCAGTTGTTTTTCCTGATCTTCGTCTTCTTCTCGGAAACCCCCTCACGTGTGCCCTTCTCCTCTTTTCTTAGAAGTGTCTGAAGATGAGCCAGATCACTGAAGTATCGCGCCAGTCTTCCTTAGTATAAGCAAGTGCTTTCACACTTTTCCCCCTCCGATTTGCCCGTTACCGCCGTCGCAGTGAACATGCGATGTGTTCTGATCGCACGCCCCCGGCCTTGACTGTAAGGCACCAAGCTCATATTTTGCCACACACCTGATTTCACCGGGATGAACAGTTTCTATCGCTTCGTCTAATTTAATCTCTCATTTTCGTTTTCCCCCGACCGATTTCTTCACTTTCAATGCGCTATCGCGCCAGACCTGCCTCTTAGGCCCTTATCATTAATTCGGATTGTTGCTTTCCGATCTCCCTCTACCTGCGCGCCTGGTTCCAGGAGGCGCAGCCAAGACCCGAGTGTTCCCCTTGCGCAACTTTCCGAAGGCTGGATTCTACCGAGGCTGCGTCAAGATTTTGGTACCGGTGGATGCTCCCTTATTTTTGCGCTTGACATACGAAATTACCCTTGTCCCGCCCCTCCCCCTGGCAGGACACACCGCACCCCCATCGCTAGGAACTCGATCGCCTTTTTCTTTATCGAAGATGTTTTTTTTTGTCGCTATCCGTCCGAGATATTTATTGTCTAAGCCGTGCGGGTTGGCTTTCCCGCACTTAAATACCCAAGCGGTTTTCTACTGATGAAAATACTCCCACACCAAAGGCCTATTTGAAGAAGAGTCCCGATGCCTTGCCTCTTCCCGCCCTACCCCCTCTCCCTTGTATTCCACACCAGCGGTTAATTCATGTTCCTGCTATCTCTGCCGCGCTCTTTATTGATCGAGTCTGGCCCCGATGATGACACCCCACCCCCCCCCATGCCACTCTCTCGTCCCACTCTCGTCAAAGCCTACTTTTTACGGAATTTAACAAAAGACGTCCTCCACGAATTGTGAGCATGATGCCTTTGGATAACCCCATGAGAGTAACCAGGACCCCCCGGATTTTCCGCTCATTTTCGACAAGGCCTTTGTGGTTTTTTCCCCGGGAGCCACCGCCCCTACTTATCTGTTCCTTCGTCCCGCATGCAGGATTCTCCCGTCTCCCCTTTTACAAACCCACGTAAGCACGATTTACTACTCGAGTATTGGCGTTGCGACCACTTACCTGTCTTTTTGTCATTGTCGAGCATGTTGGAACACACCCTGCAAGCCGGTCTGTAGTTAACCTCTCCATGGGAGAATCCCGTGCCATCCCCGCCCAGCCTCCGTGTTACCAATGGCAGTTCTACAGCTTTCGGGGGGGCCTTTAGCATCTGGAATCGTCTCGGCGGATTTTCAGTTTTCGCTAATTATGGCAGGAATACTTCCCGGGCCGTGCTTTCTCCTCCCTGTGTGCTCATTTCCTACTGCTTCTTTTCCTGAATATCTAGTGCCAACCCCACTCAACACTTGTCCTTTCTTATCTCATGGTCCCCGTACTCCTCTATCTTTCTGGAAAATGCGCGCTCGAGAGCTCTCTTATCCGCATTCCCCCACCCCGAGCTCGTTACGACGTCACTTGCGGTAGCAGGAACCACCCCATCTGATCAGTTTTCCCCTTGCCAGAGCGGTTCGTCTGACCGCACCCCGAGTCACACTTCCCCCCGCGTATTTTGCTTTTTAGATCTTTACAGTCCCCCGAGACCCCTCACCTCCTCGCTACGGGCCTCACTTGGCCGAAAACCTCCATACGAGGTTCTGCGCAACCTGCTTTTTTTCATCACCTGGATTTGCAACCCTGGATCTCCTCGTAGGGTCTTTCCCGCTCGTAGAAAGTGTTTTTCTTTCGGCCCGGACATGCTTCTCTTCCCCTCGCCCATCCCTTTTACGGAGCCGTGCGACTTCTCACACATAACGCTCGGTCCCATGCCTATTCTGGTACTCCCG
>Ga0179593_1529256_pt1 | contig 12844 bp, 8 predicted proteins | sample CZODoug2_1_08_16_FD_185931 | JGI IMG/M metagenome (GOLD analysis project Ga0179593, IMG submission 185931) | Vadose zone soil fungal communities from Angelo Coast Range Reserve, California, USA - CZODoug2_1_08_16fungal (PacBio error correction) | ecosystem: Environmental > Terrestrial > Soil >... | reverse complement strand
CTTCCTTGATACCCAGTGACCGAAAGTTCTCTATTTGATCTCAGGCTCCTCCGGTTCAGGTTTTGATACTCTTCTTTGAAGGAAGAATATACTAGACCTAAGATCCTGAGCAATAACTCCCATCTCTAGATTCAAATCCCCCCCATTAGAGGCCTTTCCGTCAGCTAGATCTTTTTTTTGCAGAGGATTGTTCCGCTAGTGCGCCGTAGATCGTTCTCCGAGAAGAGGGCCCCCGTTCATATTGAAAAAGGTTCTCGCTGTAAAAAGGAGTCCTTTTTTCGCGCGACTTCGCTCAGTACTGGATGATTTCCCTTACCCCCCCTGGGCAGTAATCTTTCCGGTGTGACCCCCCTCGGATCGACTCCTTCCTACAGCGGCTCCAGACTTTCTCCTTAGAGCGCGTTCGACTCGCTATGCATCGCGGCCCCCCGTCTGGAAAGGTTCGGCCGCTCACGCCTTTTTCGTTTCAGATGTTGCCAGAGGGCGCTCCCATTTGGGAGAGACCGCTGGAAAACATCTGGAAAGAAAAATCTCAGATAAAAAGGAGGCTTCTCGAGAGTTGAATTTGATAAAAGGGAGAAACCTTGCAGCGAAGGAGGAGAATAGTATCCCCGGGAGGAAAAACTCCGATACGAGAGTGGTTAAGGGAGCCCATGGAGAAAACTGAGACGCAGAACCTAAACACATTCGCGGAGGTTACTTGCTCCCATTTTTTGCCTCAGTAGCCTCTTTTCTCAGTTGATCTGTGTGCGAGATTAATAGATTTGAATAGAAGGTAAGACTCTCTCCTACTACAGATTTCTCCAGTGATAGTCTTCCTCGGTTTCCTACTAATAGGAGACATCCTCTTTGTCCTCTCAAAGTGAGGAGGATTTAGGATTGATTCTTCCGTGGACATTTTGTCCCCCCTGGGCTCGTCTTGCACCAATTCTCTCTTTCATGACCTGGGCTTCTTTAGTCGAAATCTCTTTTCTCCCAAAAAAATTGGTGACGTTGCTTTTAAAGGGCCTCCTCTTGAGTACTTCTCTCTCACCCCAATAAGAAATCACTCTTTCAATGAGCCCCTTGGCCTGATGAGAAGCTCTCGTGGAGTAGGACCCTCTCTCCTCAAAGCGAAGGCCAAAGAAGAACCCCCCCTTGAGGATAATACACGGTTCCTTACGATTCCCCGAGACCGAACCTTAAGACGCACTCTTATAGGGAGTTTCAAGAAGGGACCCCCTAGGAAAAGATTCCCCTCGTTACCCGTAACCAGCCAGATAAAGAACCTCCCCATAAGCTTTCTCTGCAGGGAAAGGGTTTTCCGTATTTAGTAAGTCCGTATGCCGAAGAATGACCTTCCCAACAGAGTGTCTCCCCCTAGTGCCGGACCTTTTCCGCAGATCGCCTTCCCCCCCCTCCCGGTGAGCGGCTTTCCCCCAGATTAGAAACAACCCTATCCGATTTGCAAGACCTGTTTCTCTCTTTCTCGTGCTGGAAAAAGGGGACTTTCAATTAGGCCCCGGCTAGAAGGTTGAATTATCATGGTAGGTTCCCACACGCCTCCCCCTTTTCAAACACCGGAATGCTTTCCTCCCGGGACTTCTTGGTAGCTGAGATTTCTCTCTCTTGGTGGGGAGAGACGGCTGCTGGGAACTCCCTCAAGGCAAGGACGTTTGAGAGAGGTCAATGTCCTCCCCCCAAACGGAGAAACTCCCACAATCTGCTCTCCGAAAAAGACGATTTAACGCATGCAAAACCCCCCGTCGGGCTCTGACCGTGAAGGAAGACGGGGGTGTTCCGACTCTTTTGAGGCGCTTCGGGGTCGGCTCTTTTCCTCATGTGTGGAGGGGCAATCTTTTCCTTCGCGCTCGTCCATCCCCTTATCCCCGAGACATTCCCGTTGACCGCATGCCGGTGGCTGCGCCTTGCGTGGCTCTCCCCGGAACTTTCCCCACCCAATTTTTCCCGAGCGCGCTTTTCAATAGAAAGGTTCCCCTCGACGCTCTGAAGAGGAACTCTTTCCCATTTTTTTTTCTTTATCGAAGTCCCCGCCTTTCTCTTCTCCTCTCCCCAAACGACTCGATTGCCCCTTTTTTTCAAGGAGACCTTCGGACTCGCATTCCTCTAGCCCCGAGCAAAATTCCCTCTTTCGCTCCTTTTGAGGGGATCGTCGATTTTTACCCCTATGGATTCCCCTTGGAAGGCTCTTCCCTTCTCCCTATCTGCGGGCGGCGGTTTTTTTTTTCAGGCGCGCCGTACAGATTTTTTTTTTCAGGTTTTCACAAATGTCTTCTTTTCACGGCGTCGACTTCTCCTCCCTCGTCAACCACGCAAAGCGTTTTCCTCCCCAGCGACGCGGTTGCCTCCCGACGCCCGATGAGGAGTACTCGAGAGTCTTAAGTAAGCTGTTTTTCCCGAAACACGTCACCATTTTCTAGTAAGATTAGACGCTTCAGTTCCTTCAAAGAATTCTCCCCGAATTGATTGGGTCCCTTTTTTTCAGGCGAGGAAGAGTACCCCTTCCCCCTACCTCTCTTTTCCATAGAGCCAATCTCTTGTAGCAGATTCCCGAACAGAAGTCTTCTGACCGCGAGGAGGAGCAGCCCCTCCCCCTTCTATTCCACAGAGTATAGATTTTTTTTCGCAAATGAGTTTTTAGTCACACTCCGTTAAGGCCCCTTTCAACGGAACTTTGTATTTTCCGTTCGTGTGATCAAGTCCCCCCGCCTTCTCCCTGATCTCATCAGTCCCTCCCCTGTGAGGCAGCTGCCCCAAAATAGTTGATACGGGTTCCTCTTCAATCCGCAGTTCTAGCTGATGTTTTTAGGGAAGTCGGTGGTGTAAGCTTCTCTTTCGTCCGTTCTACGAAGCGTTTTCCAATCTTACTCCCTTTCCGCCTGGCATGAGGCCGTCACCTTGCGGTCCCGCATGCAGATCTCCCTTGCGACCGACAATTCCTTTCGCAGGAATTTTTTTCCTAGGGAATCTTTTTGTAAGTCGCTCCCCCCCATGGTCCCTAATGTTTTTAAGAAGGGCCTTGTACCCCCTTCCCTATGGAATCATCCCTCCCTTCCTGATCGTTTCCCCGAATAAATACTTTTCAGCTTTTATTTTTAAAGATGCGTTCTGCCGTAGGTCTTTTGAGAAACCTCCCCCATCGCCGACAATTCCGCTCAGTCCAAGATTCCTTTTCCTCGGCAAGAACCTCTCCTCTAGGTGTCGCCTCGATTAAGGGTTTTCCAGGATCGAGTTCTTCTTTCGAGGATTTCCCCCCGAGGAGAAAGAGGCAGCCCGAAAAGCCCGGCAAGCTCACACCTATCCGCCAAGGCTCTCTTCAGCCTCCGGCCATTCACCTGGATGAGCCCTCACTCCGGCGACCAAGGGATTTTTCCTCCTTCAAAGAGGAAATTTTTTTTTTAAGAGAGAGAAAGCGAGCACTGACCCAGAACTGAGACTATCCATCTCAACTCTTCTTTTTTCATTTCCCCCCTTTCCTTTCCACATCCAGCTTGAACCTCATTTTCCCATCCATACTTTAATCTCTTCCTCTGAAAGTCTCCTTCCCGTCCCTGCTTCTTTTTTACACTTGCTGCTTCCTGTGTCCCGCCCTCTTTCCACTTTGCAGCTCTTTACCCTGCATCATTCCTCTTGCGCCCCCCCGGCGTCCCCACCCGATCCTCCCTTGGCATCTAGCTCTTTTTTAATTTCTCTTCACGAACCTCAACTCACCCTCTCCACTTGCCCGTCTTGCTTCCGCTTCTCTTTGTCTCTCTAGTGTTCGCCTCTTTCTCGCCGCAGCTTCGCGTGAGAGAGAGTTGTTACCTCCACTTGCTCTTTTTCTTCTCTTTCCCGTATCCCTTTCTTGTCCTCTTACCCCCCCCTCCCCAATTTCTATTTCTCCGACCTTTTGCTGTCTCTTTCTTTTCACCTGCGATTCTCATTCTCTTTCTTCCCCCCCCCCCCCCCCCCCCCCCCCCCCTCCCCCCCCCCACCACCCCCCCCATCCCCCCCCCTTCCCCACCCCCCCCCCCACTCCCCACCACACCTCCCCTCCCCCCCCCGCCCCCCCCCCCCCGCCCCCCCCCCCCCCCCCCCCCCCCCCCCCCCCCCACAACCCCCCCCCCCCCCCCCCTCCCCCCCCCCCCCCCCCCCCCCCCCCCTCCCCCCCCCCCCCCTCCCACCACCACCCCCACCCCGCCCCCCCCCCCCTCCCAGCCCCCTTTCTCCCCATCCCCCCCCCCATGTCCCCCCCTCCCCACCCCCCCCCCCCCACCCCATCCCCCCCCCCCCCCACCCCCCCCCCCCCCCCACCCCCCACCCAACACCTCTCCACCCCCCCCCCCTCCCCAGAGGATTCTTCTGAGAGGGAGAGCTTCGGGTGAGAGAAGGGAGGGATTGCCTCCAGAGTCAACCTTTGTTTGTTTGTGAAGAGCGGAAGGAGAGGACGAAATCCCCAAAGGGGCCGCAATTAGTAGGTCTTCCGGGAGGACTTTTTTTCCTATGGATTTAGTGCAAGGAGGGGACACATGGCCTGGTGCAGCAAGATTGACGACGTGATTGACGGCGAGAGAGATTTGTCAAAGAAGACCTCGAAGGGATAATAAGGCAGTCCCCTTTAGGAGAGAAACTCCCCTGAGAGGACTAGGCACGGGAAGAGAAACTCCGGCAGAGACGAGGAGGGGCTTCGGGAGGGAAAGAAAGGGAGTTCCAGCTTTCGGAGAGAGTTGCTCCGTCACAAGAAGACTTAAGGTCCCTCAGGGAAAAGGGCTTCTTTGTCAGGAGAGGGCTATTGAGCTTCGAGCCCTAAGAGTCCCCTGGGAGGATTCCTAGGCATTTGGAAACAGGAAAGGATTTTTGGTAGTCGGGTTCCTAGTGTGGAGATACTAGGAAGGTACTTTCTATACGACGCTCTTTGAGGTTTCTTGAGAAGGGACAGGTCGGAGAGATCCTCGCTGAAAAACAAAATCAACTGTAAGGTTCGGCAGCCACCTGCCCGCCCCCTCGAAGATTTTTCTTCTTAGGACGGGGGGAGGAATCGAGAGCGATGCAATTAGGACCTTAAAAAGCGAATCCCAACATTCTTCTGTTGGAGAGGCCTCAGGGCCCTGGGTCTCCCCCTTTTTGCAGATCCCTGAGAGCAACAGAGAGAGCCCCGTACGGAAAAGGATTTTGAGCGCATGAGGGTGCGAAGGCGAGGGTAGACTTGCCAAAGAAGGACGAAAACTCCAAGATACCCCAGGGGAGAGGCTCTTTAAATCTTTATGTCGAGGAGGGATTACGAACACTTATTAGCAGCTAAGTACATTTTTGCTCGGGAGAGACCCGCCTCGAGGGTGGACCATCGCCAGGACATCGCAGCGTCATCGAGGGATTTTTCGCGGCCTTGGTTTGTGCCCTGAATCGGCGCCCCCCGATGCGGCTTTTAGTGAATGCTTGGGGCTCGAGATTTACAGTCGCTTCACTCCCGGGAGACTTTCCAACGGACACAAGAGAAGGGGCTTTGGGGGCCCACCCCCTAGCACATCGGGGCCCCATGCGTCGAGCGCGTTTTTTCCCATTTCCGATTCTCGGCAAACCCCAAAAACCTTTTGACGTTCGTGAGGATTGTAACAGAGCGCTTTCCTGTAGGGTTCTAGGAGCCCACTACAATGACGCGCGTTGCAGCTTTCAACCCCCGTATTTCTGGATGCGCCCCCCCTGATAGTGAAGAATCCTGAAGTATTCCCCTCCTTTTTTGAAAAGCACTCAATTAACCAATTGAGGTATAGGGGAAGCTGGAAGATTCCAAGAGGAACCTCCCCCCGAGCCGCCCATAGCGTGTGAGAAGAAGCCGAGACCGAGAAGGTTTGTACGCGGCACAAGTCTGCGGTCCAACCTCCTCCGCCCTGATCGAGCCCTGCTGCCCCGGAAACTTTGCCGAGTACTTTTCGGAGCTAGCCCTTTATCTAATTGACTAGGGTTCTCCTGAGGAGTTGAATTCCCTGACGCCTCTTTTTGTTAAGCCTTTTAATGGTAGAGATTTCTCCAAATTAGGGAAAAATCCGAAAACGCGACCTCTTATGTGAAAAATTTTTTCACTCGGCCCCCGAGAAGGAGACGCCTTGGGGGAATGCCGTGAAAGGGAAGGGCTAGCCAAGCGAAGGAGACTCCCCAAAAGTGAATAGCTTTCGTACCGTCCCTGAAATTTCAAGGCTGGTTGGAGATGAGAGGGCTTTCTTGTCTCCCCGATGCTTGGGAAGAGAAGGAAAGGCCCCTCGCGCGGCTTTTTGGTCCTGCTTTCCTTTAAAGCCAACTTGTTTTGAAGCGCGTCCCCCTAAAGGGCTCCCCCTTTTAAATCGGCTGATCTATCAGGGGAAGACCGTTGGTTGTTTCTGAGAGAAGCATGTTTTTTCTTCCTGAGGTCGGGGATTTCTAAGCTGGTGTGAGGAAGGGGACCGCCTTTTTTTTTGTTTTTTCTTTTTTCTTTTTTTGGGGGTTATTGTCAAAAGTTGAACTCGTAAAGTTTTCGCGCTTCTCAAAACCCCCTCTCTTCCAAGAGCTCTCCATAGAATTCCAGTTCCGGCCTTTCCCCCTTGGTGGAGGCCAGACTTCGTGTCCTAAAGGAACTTATCTTCTCTCCCCTCCAACACCCCTCTAAGAGCGTGGGATTCAAGAGCTCCTCAGAGAGAATGCGTCGAGGCCTCTACCACGATAAGTTTTCTCTCCCGCTGAAACCGCCCAGGAACAAAGGTAGGCGTTTTCCCAAGGGCCCCTCCGAACCGGTGGCAAACTTTTCAAGGAGGCTTGGCAGAGCCTCCAGGACCTCTTCCCTTCCAATTCCATTTTAATGAAGCGCTGCGCCTAATGCGGGGATTCGTGCTCCCCCCCCCCCAGAGGGCCGATTGGCTCGGATAGCTCCTCTTTTTTTTTTTCGTGCGACCTCTTTCCGCGCAAAGTACAGATGGCGTTCAATTGCTGACGGTGCTTCCGGGCGTCGCTTTTCTCTCGGGAAGACTTCCCCTCGCATCCAGCGACTCCTGCCTGCGCTGGACGCGCATTTGAAGTTCTCTTCTCGGCACGAAGGAACCCTTTGGCTCTTCACTTTCCGTCACCAATTTTTCCTTTCAAGTTTTGAGCGCTCCCCCAGGTCTTTCCTTTCCAAGAATTGCCGTACCTCTTAGCATTTGGGTTTTTTTTCCGGGCGAGTGGACGTCGCTAATCCCCTCATTTCCTCGCGGACAAGACGAATTTTTTTCCGATTCCCCCTTCCCCGACGTCAGCGCTCTAGTCGGCGAGGCGCGCTTTTGCCCCCCCCCCCCCGGTTGTCTCGCCCTTTTCAATCCCCTTCTCCTTAGTCTCATACCAGCGGTCCCCCCAGACCCCGGAAATTGGTGTCTTTGCTTTTTCTGTGACCCCGCACCTTCTCAAAGGCTCCTCTTTCCCACGGGCTCATGCGCTGCACTTCAGTTGATCCCGGTGTTCCAACGCGTTCCCCCGCAGGGGTTTCTTCTGACTTTGTGGTCTTGGGCTTTTCCTGCTTTAGCGCTTCCACACCGCTGGTACGCGCAAAATACCCCCTAGAATGGATTCTTTTCATGTACTAAAATTAAATCTATTTTTTCGCCCGACGAGCAGATCAGGTTTTTTCTTCGCCATTTCCCCTCTCAAGGATGGGAGACGGTTTTCATCTTTACTTCCTCTGATCGAATGTTTTGTCAACGTCCTTTCCTGGTGGTAAACCTCCCTTCCAGGGATGGACCTCCCCCCCTTTTTCCCGAGGAGAGTTTTTTTTCCATACATACATTCCTTCCAGCTTTCCTTTTAAAGATGAGCCCCTACTCTCCCCCTTAGTTGAGCAATCTATTCAACTCTCCCGCAGGGCTCCCCTCAGCGCCCTGCCTGCATATAATCCTTTCGCAGTTTCCCTTTTTGATCGCTTGTCCGTTCTTCGCCTCCGTTTTCCAGTCTCTTGTCGTTCAGATTCGAGGTCTTTTTCCGAGGATTAACAGAAGGGCAGGAAGTCCTCCCCCCCATCCACCCGGGCAAACTTTCCCCTGGCCCCCTTACTTTCACTTCAAGAGACTTAGGAGCCCTCCAATCGAGTGCCTATCTTCCCCACTAGGAATCCCCCCCCCCCCCCGACTCTTTTTTCCCTCTCCCCCCGAAGAACTCGAGCAAGGAGACCTCCCTCCTCCTCCGGGTGGTTGTTTTCTCCTTTCGCTTTTCTCCTTGGCTAGATTCTTCTTTTGTTTGGAGATTTCGTGGCTTTCTTTGGCCTGAAAATCATCTTTTTCCTAGTTCATACAGGAGAGTTTTCCCCACTGCCATTTTTCTTTTACGTTCGTAGAAGAGTTGACCCCCCTTTTCTCCCTTTCGAGGCTTCTTCCCCTCGGGGAGGAATCCGAGTTTTTTTTTTTCTAGAATATTGTTAAGACGAAAGAGATCTTAGGATCTCGAGAGTCCTCCTCCCCTTTGATTGACTCTTCTTCGAGATGTTTGGTGCTTGCGAGCTTGAGCTTTTTTGCTCTTCTATCTCCGAAATCCGTGTTCCTTCCCTGCGAATCTTGAACTCCAGTGGCTCAAGGAGTAGGGTCTGTTTAGAAATCTCCTTTTATTCCCCCCCCCCCTCGAGTTGAAAAAAGTTCTTTGAATCTCGGGACGGTGTCAGATATAAAGACGTCCCCAGAGAGGCCTCGCCGTTTCTTCCTGAATCTTTTTCCCAATTCACCTACAGGTATCAGCCCCAAGAAATTAGGCCTTTTGTCCGATTTTCTTTTAGCGGGGTTGGTGAGATTGCCCAACGTCTCTTCCCCCAGCAGCAGATACCCTTCTTTGCGGTACTTTCCCCCCCCCTTATTTGGCACCCCCTTTCCTCCCCCCAATAGATGAGCACATTTTGAGTCTCATCTGTCATGGTCATTGGATCCCCTGCGCAAGACCCCCCCCCTTTTTCCCTGTATTGTCCCCCCTTTTTTAGCCGCTCTGTATTGACGTAGAAGTGCGCCGCGTCTCCTTCTCCTCTGGTGGCCCTTCGCCCGCGCTCCTCCTAGATGTCCCAGTCGGTCCTTTTTGATTTGAATCGGCGACCCTCTGTGCTTCTCCTCCTGAGGCGGATCGCGAATTGATTAAGATTCCCGCCCGTGTACCTCCTCCCAAATGCTCCTGTTCTGGGGCGGCCACAATTCTGATGTCTCGGGCGTCCTCTCCCTAAGCTTTCCGATCGCAAAGTCTACCCCCAATTGGCGAGTGGTCGTGGATTTTTCCGTGAAAGAGCGCCTCCTGATTTTTCCCAGACCTTTAAAACCCCAACTCGTCCCCTTCTCTGCAAATTAAGGCATTTCCTGCAGATGGGATAGTTCCTCTCTCTCTCTTTAGTGGAATAGTCACAGCAATTTTTTTCCGGCCTCAGGTTCTACGACCTTTTCTCGAAAGGAATATAGGGATTCTCCTCGAGATGGCCGTTTAGCGGAAATATCCATACTAGACCTCCCTCATTTCCCCTCCGACGGAAGGAAAGGGAACTTCTTTTTCTTTCCCTCTCACGGCGAAGGCTCAAAGAAGCCCTTGGATAGTAAAAAAGAATCTTTAAGAAGTAAGGATGCTCCTCGAGAAGGGTTTACCCTGGATTTCTAGACGAGATGCCGTAAAAAAATGAGGGGAAGAGGAGGAGTCCTTGACCCCTCATGAGCTCTAAACCCCTGAGTCCCGAGGAAATTCATGCTTTCTTTCTATTGGGTGCTCCTGACTTGACTGGTACTTCTCCCCCTCCGTCCCATTAGATCTCCAACCCCTTTTCCCGACCGTTCCAGGAACTTTTCTTTCGATGTGCTTTCGCTTTCTGATTGTGCTTCCCTCTAAGGCAAGGCCGGTTCCTTTCTTCAAGTTTTTGCAACCCCCCCTGCGGCACAGTTTCCCCACCAGCCCCTTAGCAGGACAAATCCCTCCCTTGAAACACCGCTGCTCTCCCTCAGTTGTGTTGTTGATCTGTGAGGCTTCCTTTCTTCCTTCCGCTGGTGGGATGGAAGGCTTTCCCTCTTTTGAAAACCCCAATTGTCCCGAGCGACCGGCCCCTCTCGTTCACTCACCCCCGCGCGGGAGCCACCCTCTTCCCGGTCTCCCCCTTTGGTGGAGCGAAGGACTGTTCCTTTTTCTCTTGCACCGTCCCATTTCTACGTCATTCCTTTCTCCTGAGCGTGGCCGATGTCACTTGGGCTTCGAAGAGTGCGCTTGCCTCCCAGCGAGACAGGTGGTCGCCCCTCTCGCCTCTCCCACCTGCTTGGAAAAAAGTTTTTTCTCAGTTCCGGGCACCCGCCTCTAGAAAAGCAGGGGGATTAGTCGAGTCACCCTTTTTGGGGTTGTTCTTCTATTTCTCCCCCTTTACGCTTCATTTTTTCATTCCTCGTTTCTGTTTTTCTCCTTTTTTTGATTTTTTTCAAGCTTTCCTTCTCCACTTCCCCACATCCTTTTTCACACCCCACCTGTCTTCCTGTCTTTCTTCTACATCACTCTCCCGACGTTGGCATCGCACTTCTACAGGACGAGGAAGTCCCTTCCCTTCATGCCTCGGAGAGAGATCCTTCGGTGATCGTAATTAAGGCCCTTCCTCAGGAAACTGGACCTGCCCCCGGCGCTCCCTATCCTCTTTCGAAGAGGTTTTAGAGATTTACCGATTTCTTCAGAAATTCCCTTGATGGCGGGAGTCCCTTCTGACTAGCGAGTCCCCACTATCCAGCTTCATCGAGGTTGGACGGTGTACTCTGGACTCGCTGGAGGCTTTCTTTTCGAGATCCCCAGGAAGTACCTTTCCCGACCTCTCCTCCACTCTTTTTTTTTCCGCGAATCGGAAAGCTTAGCTCTCTCTCCGACCTTAACCTTTTTTTTCTCTTTTTTTTTTTTTTTTTTTTTTTTCTTTGTTTTTTTTTTTACTCAATCCCTCCTTCCGAGCCATTCGCATTTGGCTTTGCCCACTGGCGAGGGAAGCTGACCGCCTCATGGGCTCAAAAGACTACTTTCCGCTACCTCTTCCTTCACCGTTCGGAATCGAGTCTTGCGGCGAGGAGACCCCCATCGAGGCCCTTGTCTCGCACGAGCAACTGTCTCCGTAGTAAAGACCGCGGCTACCAGGTTTCCAAACCATCGCGTACTTGTGTCTGTGAGCTTCCTTCTGTGCTACCTTTCCCCTCCACTTCCCCTTCTTCATCCAGTTGCTTCAATGTGATTCTCACGGGCTGTTAAAAGAAGTTGATCCGGTTGTTCCTTACGCTGCTCCCGCCGAATTTCCCTCTGGGAGTGCCTATCTGGGCAGCTTTAGCACAACGCTTTGGCACTCCGGCCAAAATCTTCCTACTCTCCCTGGCTTTCCCGAACCTTCTCTTCGGTGATTAGAGCGATCCGTCCGGCGCGACCATTCCGCGTAGTTAGCCTGCTGTCCAGGAAGTCTCCCCTGGTACCCCTGAACGCCTGGTGGTAAAACGCCATATGACTCCCAATCCCCTCTGATTTCGCCCCCCCACCTACCAATCAGACCCTTGGGAGCCTTCCCATTTCCTTCCCGGCCCTCGGTTTCTTTTTCGCAACCTCAAGGGCGCCCGAAAGCGACGAAAGCCGCTGCCATGTCTCCCGTAAGCCCAGACGTATCGCTGGCTTTCAAGATAAGAAGGTTGTCAAGAGCGGGTTCGTCTCTCTTCGTTTAGACGTCTCCGCGGAGACTCCCGGAACTGTCCGCTCCCGTAAAATATCCGCCCCTGGCACCTCTTCGAAGATGAAAGGAGCACTCCTAGACTCGAAGAGGAGCTAGGCGATTTCCTTGCGCTAGGCCAACTTTCCAGTAGATCCCTCTTTTCCAGCCCCCCCCCTAGATCCCCGAAAGGAGTGAACATATATATCTTACCATCTCCCCCCTTCTAGAGATCCTTTTTTCTTGGTTTTCTTCGAGTTATTCCTTTTGAGCTATTAGTTGATCCCCTGATTCCTAGTTTTCGTACGAGCGGCTTCTATTTCCCGTCCTCCTCGGGCTCGGACAATTTTTTTGCCTTTTTTGTTAGTTAGACTTTTTTCCCGTGGGGGATATTTTTTCGGCTAGTGTAATTCTTTCCTTGTTAGGTCTCCCTTCGACGGCCCCTCTCCTGCAGACTGCTTAACGCCTTCCTTTGACCACGGGGAAGCTTTCCGCTCCAGCGCTCTTTGGGCTTTTTTTTGCTCGAGATGCCAGCGGGTGATGGCCCTTGCGCTTTCTCAAACTCTTTCTCCGCTGGCTCTAGACGGTTTGCCCCCTGAGAATATTTCCCTCCCCCTGAGCATCTTGAAAAACTCCTCACTCTCTTGATTTATTGTACCCCCGCGGACTGGTTTTTCCAATTCAACAGGCACGGTTGGCGCGTATCTGGGATTCTGCGATCTACCCCTATATCCAGCCTTCCTTCCCCTCAATTACTTTTCTCTTTTTTAAGTTAGAAAGGATCTCTTTCTCGAGAAAAAATGCAGGGCCCGGCTTGTCCTGCAGGGCAAAGCCATTCCTCGATGAGGAAGAGTGGAACTTTTATGTGGGTGGTTGAAGAGTCTTCCTTACCCACCGGCGATTTCCCCTCCCCATAATAGATTGCGCGTCGCCTGGAACCATTAAACTTTTTTTTTTTTCCGGATCAGAAATGAGACTTTCTACCATTGCGCCAATGATGAGGCTTCGGGTTTCCTATCCCATCCCTCCGCGCAAAGGAAACACTTTTGTGAGTTTTCCCCCGAAGAGGTATTAAAGTAGCGGCCTCTGTTGATCGGGCCCTCTTTTCTCTGTTTCCTCTCCTCGAGACAGAAGTCCCTGGCCTTGCTCGACTGCCAGTAGGTTTCTCGGCGCCCGATTCTTCAGAGCGGAATTACATTCTCGATT
>Ga0179593_1443411_pt1 | contig 12844 bp, 11 predicted proteins | sample CZODoug2_1_08_16_FD_185931 | JGI IMG/M metagenome (GOLD analysis project Ga0179593, IMG submission 185931) | Vadose zone soil fungal communities from Angelo Coast Range Reserve, California, USA - CZODoug2_1_08_16fungal (PacBio error correction) | ecosystem: Environmental > Terrestrial > Soil >... | reverse complement strand
CTTTTTCCCGGTCGACTCCCTGACTAATTTTCTCCGGGACTTTTTTTTCCTGGGGCGGACAACGTTCTTTTTTCTCCAGTCCGGTAGCAGCGTGGTTGACGACTCGGCTGCCTCATCCTTCTCTTAATAGTTTCCCCCTTGCAAGCTTTACTTTTTCCTTTTTCCACCCAACAGATCAGCAAACCCCCCATGTTTTTAGTTTTGGCTGCCGCCCCCGCGGACCAAGGGCCCTTCTTCTATCCCTAGGACCCCGCTGGCCGCGCTACGTAAGTTCTTTTTTGCGCTCGGTCAGTTCTCTCCCCCCTGGTTAATTGTCTCCCCTTGAAATCGTGCTCGCTCCTACTCCTATGCCTCTCCCTGCGCCCTGAGATCCGTGCCCCCTCCCCCCACTCTCTCCCTTCTGGCGTGCCGCAGAACTACGGAAGATCAAGTTTTAACACTAACGGCGAGGTTGGTGGTTTTAGCTGCTCCTGCATGCCCCCCCCCCCCTCCCCCCAGAGGATTTGAAACCGTCCCACGCTTCGAACCGTGAAGCAATGGCAACCGTCCCCCTGTTTCTCGTTTCGCGAACCTCCTGTCTTCGTATCCCCTTCACGTACCCACCTCTCAATTTTTTGGGACCAACATGGGCAGAGTCAGCGTCCGCCGGTCCTGCATGTCTTAGTCTCTCTCGCTTGGTTTTCGGGCTGCAGTTAGTTTCCGAAATCTGATTTTTTTTCCTCTCTCTTCATATTCATCCCCGAGTATCTTCCCTTCTTCTAGGGTGCTTTTTTTTTTTTCCTTTTTCCCCATTTCTGCGCCAATTTTTTAAAACAGTTTTGGGAGGCGTAGTACCCCAGTTTCGGCGTGTCGTTCACCCCTGACCCTGTTTTATAGTGCTTGGCTCCTGTCTCCTTCCTTTCCTTGCATGCGGGGCCTTCTGCGGCACGATTTTTTTTCTCTACGAAGGCTGTGATTCCCACCCACCGGATTCCCTCGGTATCCTTCGGTCTCCCAAACCCCCGCTCCTCTGCGTTTTCATTTCCGTATTCCCCCGGCTTAGTTCACCTCCCGCAGGGAAAAAACCAGTTGCCGGGCGCTTCGTCTTCCTCCCCCCCCTCGCCTCCCTTTTTTTTTGGCCGGCGGCCTCTGGACTTTCCCAACCCCCACCAAGCGTATGTTCCCTTTTCCTTATTCCCCTCTATTTCTCACGTAGTCCCTCTTAAATGCTACGCGTAGTTTTTTACAGAAGGCGGAGGATTGATCCTGGATTTGAACTCTGTTACCCCCTTCAGGCCACTGCGTGGCTGGCTTCCGGTTTTAATTGATGACTTCGGTTCATCGGTTTTTTATTGCCCTCCCTTGGCTTTTCGTATTTACCAGCGCAGAAATGATTTTTTCCGGCCTTCCCGGCCAGGCATGTATCTGACGTTTTCCCCCCACGGATGGCGTGTTCCACCCCCCGGACCTTCATACCTTGCCTTCACAGTCCCTCTTTTTCCGTCCTGCAGTCCTACTGCGTTTTTACTACTCTCGTATGGGAACTCCTTTTAACCGTCCTTCTTTTTCAATTTCTGTCCCACCCCCCTCCCTCCGGAGCTCCCGTTTCCAAATTCCTCTTGGCCCAACCAGTTCCCTTTTTTTTTCCCTGAACATTCCTTCTTTTTCCTTTCTTTTTCGCGTTTTGGATATCTCGCAGTGGTCCCAGGATGGGTTTGTTTGGAGCGCGGCTTCTTTGTTCTGTAAGGACTTCCTCTGTCTTCTGGTGCCTTTTTCATTTCCTCCCTTCCCCACCTCCGGAGGGGTGTTCTCTTCCCTGAGTCGCTGGGTCGCGCACGGGCTCATTCGCAGGCTTTCTCTGCGAGGGTCCCTTCTTCCGCTTCTCTTCCTTTTGCGGGGAGTTTCCCTCCCACCCCGGTACTCCTTCCTCTCGTGGTTTTCTTTTTTTGCCAAGGAAGGCGTACCGCTTTCTGGTTCAAGGGCTTTCAACATTTCCCTTCCAGTCACGTCGTTTCACACCCTCGGTGGCCCTATTCCCTATGTCCCCTTTGCCGCAGTATCACACCCAGCACTCCTTTTGGACATCACGGTCACGCGCTTTAATAATTCCTTCCCCTTTTCTCGCCTTATCCCACACCCCCCCCCCACGGCCAGGACCCGTTTTGCCCATGAATTAGGCCGGTGATATCGTAAAAGGCTGGACGGCTTCTTTTTCGGGTTTTTTTTTTCATCTGCGTCCCTTTGACCCCTCCACCCAATTCCCTGGTCTTTTTTCCACTTCCCTCCGCCCCGACAGCTTTTTGCGATGCGTGGACTTCTCTTTCTGTGAAATTTACATCTCCCATTTTCTTTCACGACCCTTTTTCGTTCTTGCTTTTTTCCATCCCCCCAACAACCTCATGTTCTTCTGTCCGTCTGCCCTTACCACCACTTCATTAACTTTGTATGTTGATGAAGCACTGATTAGTGCGCTAATATTGCCTTTTTTTCTCTCCCCCCCTCTTACAAATCCCTACCTTTTTTTGCGGATCCCGCTGGCAACACGTTCGTCTCGTTAGGCGTTGATTGCGTCCCCCATTGTGTTTACCTTTATGTGTTTTCTCCCCTTTCCCCCTGGGCCCCTTGCCCGGCGATCTGGACAAAGACTCCCAGTCCCCATTTGTTCACAAAGCAGGTCTGGAATTTCCTTTTTTTCTAATTGCCTCCACCCTGACTGGCCTTTTCCTGGAGTTTGCCCCTCCCCCTGGCCGTTTTGCCAATTCTCCCTAGTCCCCGTCTTTTTCTCGGATACAATAATTCCGGTTAGAATCGGGTCCAGAGGACCCTTTTCATTTACAACTTTTGCTGAGTCCTTTCTTTTTTCTTTTTGTTCTTCGGGGGTTCTTTGGTCTCCACTTTTTTCTCCTCCCAACTTCTTCCTTCAGGACTCCTCAATTGTGAGGCTCCGGAAAAGGGCCCGCCCTGTATATTGCCAACTGCCCCGCGGCGCGTACCAAGTGGATCGCCCACCCCTGCCCTTGACAGGGCTGCCCCGTTTTGGAGCATGACATCTGTGATGTAGATCCCTGGACATTTGGCAGAAGCCCCGCCTTCCGCCCCCTTTGAAGTCGGAGCACTCCGTCCCCCCATGATACTGTTACCACCGTCTCGTTTTAAGGGTTGATTTAGAGCCCACTTGGAATCTGTTTTCTCCCTTTGTTTGATGACTCCTCTTTTCCCAGTTTGCTTTTTTTTTTTTTTTTTAGTGCGATTGTCCCCCCACCAACATTTGAGCCCCTCTTCTGTTCATGAACGTGAGCAGCTCCTTTGTACTGTGCAAAAACTCTCCGGAACCGCTTTTCCCTCAGGTCCTTTGACGTGGGACTGACATCCTTTTCTAAGCATTTCACGACTTCCTATCCCAGGCAACTTGAGACGACCTTGGTCCCTTTGTTTGATGCTTCTTATTCCCCCCAGCTGCCACCACATAGTTAGCCTCACAGTCTGAGGGCGTTCTTTGCCACCCTCCGACGGTGAAGCTTTTTTCCCGCTGTTCCTTGATATCACCCCCCCCCTCGCCCCCCCTTCCCAGAGGGCCCTTTCGTTGCTTCGACACTGCCAGTTTGCGTTTGTGGTTTCAAAGCCGAGCTGGAGTCCATTTTTTCCCTCTCAGGTCTATGGTTCTTAAATAGTTCCTAGCTGGGGTTTGCTCCCCTTTGTCTTCTTTTATCGGCGTAAATGGGTGGCAAGTAATATTTGGAGTTGTAGATTGCTGGCGGGTTCCGCCCAAGTTGTCACGATTGACTTTCGCTGTCCACCCGGGTTCCCTTATGGGGCCCCTAGTCTAGCCTGACTTTTGCAGGTTCGTGGGTGTTCCTTTTTTCGTTCTTTACCGTTTCGTTTTTTTATTTTGCTGGCTCTTGACTTTTCACAAATGAGTCTAAGGCTGGGGGGTGACCTGGCGAACTTCGGCTCTGGGGTATCTCTTTCTCGCTTTTGAATAAGCTTAATTTGTGTTTTTTTTTTTCGCTATCGTCCCCGCTGTCCTGCTTTTGCTCCGCAACCCTCCGTCTTTTCCTCACCTTGAGGGACCGCGCCCACGCAAACTTAAAATGCCCAAACCATCATTCCTTCCTGCCCCTTCCCAGAATGCCCCGACGGCCCCCCCTTTTTTTCCTTCTTATGGGCCCTATTTTCATATTGACAGTCGCGTTTTTTCACAAGTAACCGTCACAATAGGGCCCTTTTTCCCCAATCAACTGCATACCTTCCCCCCAAGTCCTCGTGTTCACTTACACAGGGGCGGACCCTCGCCCACAGAAATCCAAAAGGATACCAATCTTTGCAGTAGTAGGCGATGCCCTTCTTCCGAGCGGCTTTACTCCGCGATCGGCTTTGTGGCCTTTCCGGGGGAGACGAGCCAAAGCCTACCGCTTCCAAGTTTTCGAACCCTTCCCCCGTCATTGCCCGCTGTTTTGGTTGGTGTTTTTTTTTTTTTTTAGGGTTTTTTGACCTACCCCCTATTTTAGATTCGTGTTGTTTTCCAGGCATCCTTCGGCGTTGGCGTGGCCAAACCTTTTGACATTGCTTCTTTCGTTCAGTAGGACCAGCTTTTTTGGAGGTGGAGCTTGAGGTGTTTTTTGGTTTGGTGTGGTGGGGTTGTTTGGCACGATGACTTTTTGATCCCCCCCCCTCAATTTGCACTGCCCAGTTGTAGTTCAGTTCTGTTAGCCGGCCCGAACAATGAACGGTGGACTTGTTCTTTTAACCGTTTTTGTAGGGGCGTCTCTGATGTTTTTTTTTTTTCTAGCTTATTCTATTTTGGAACCGGTACCTGCCCTGAAGTGCTGCTAGTTATCCCCCATCGATGTTACAATGGTGGCTTGTCCTCTGAAAAAGGAAAAACCCACCAAACCCCCCCACCCCCTTAAACCCCCACAGTTGACCGACGAAATTCTGCCCCTTCCCCCCAAACGGCTTTTAATGTGTTTTTTGCACACAATTTTGTTCCTCCGAACTTTTTTTCATGGACGTCCGATGTGCGTTGTTTCCAATCTCCTTTTTCCGGGATGTCCTTCTCAAGTAAAAACCCCGGTCTGTTGAGGATTAGGACAGTGTCATTTCTTACTAAACCCTGGCTCTTTTTCAATGGATACTTTCCCTTTTAGATTGTATTTTCGTGGTTTTTTGTTTTGTCGAGGGCCTTACGTTCGCTTTTTTTTTTCGGCAGTTTTTGGCCGGGTTGGCCTAATCGGATTCGTTGCTTTTTAGTCTTTGGCTCCATCTTTTGAAAATTCAGTCCTCGGTGTTAGATGAGACCCTTTTGATAACCACAAGACCCCCCCCCCCCCCCTTTCTCAAAACGATTTAATAAAGACTTTTTTTTTGTTTCCTTTCAGGTGTAGAGCGACAGGTTTACCGCTTCCCCTGCTTGAAATTAGTTTTTACCTCACACAGCAAAACTTTGGGGGATATTTTGTTGTTTTTCGTTTTTTTCGCGGGTACAAAGTTTTGTTCGGACATTCGTCCAATGTCTGTTGGTGGCGTTATGCTATCAACCCATTCCTTCCTTCTTGGTTGATCACAATTTATCTTTGCTTTTCCTTTTTTGAGTGTCGTACTTATTTTTTTCAGGGATCGTCCCGATGTTTTTTTTTTTTTCCCCTCAATCACTTGCCCATCACCAACGCCAGCCCTGACGACTGCTCTCCGTTTGTTTTGCGGTGCCGAGCCACCACCTTATGTTTTTTGCTTGGGGTTTTTTCCGTTCTGACGGATGCCTCGCCCTCTTTTTTTGGTTTCCCGCGCGCTTTTCATTCAAACCTCTTAAAGCTCCCCTGTTAGGTGTACGGCTTTCGCAGAGCCCCTGGCGGGGTAGCTTCCCCCCCCCAGAACGAACTTACTTTTCTTTTTACTGAGGCTTTTTTTTTTTTCAATTTTTTCTGATCTCGTTCCACCGCCGGACTACCTTTACTCTTTTGTATTGATTTTGTCCCTGGATATCGTCATCTGTTATTTCCTTGTTTGTAGTTGGTTCTTTTGGTTTTGTTTCGGTGCCGCGTCTGGCCGAGAGCCGGCCTCTTTTGTCCACCTCATTATCCATCTTCACCGGTCCCTTTCTCCTTGGGCCAGCTATATTACTTCTTTCATTTTTTTTTTTTTTTTTGTTTTTCTTTTTTGTTTTTTTTTTTTTTTTTTTTTTTTTTTTTTTTTTTCTTTTTTATTTTTTTTTTTTTTCGCTCCCCGGCCAAGGGGTTATCGGGTACTCGCGCGTGTTTTGGGACCGTTCATCCTCCATACCTTTGCGTTCTTTGTTTTGGTTCTGTTCTGATATTTTGCATTAGTATGTACTTTTTTCTTCAAAGTTCCCCCCCCCCATCTGCAGGTTCATTTCGGTTCGATTTTTGTTTCACCTAGGCGACCCCCCCCTATTTTCAAGTAAATGTTTGGAAGGCCTTGTCACAATAGCGGGTTCCCTTTCGGTCTTTCTATATCCCTTCTCGGTCTCCGCTTTCTTTTTTCCCTTACGGGTCGGACGTACGTACCAACCGATCTAGTTTTTCAATCGGCCTCTCCTGGCAACCAGTCTGTCGGCGATTTTCCCGTGTTAGCCACCCTTCTGAAATGAGAGAGTTCCCCCCCGAGGTCTTTGTTTTCTGAGGATTGCCTGCTTTTTTTTTTTTGTTCCCCCCAATTATCCAGACTTTCTCGTCAATTTACCTTTACCGATTAATATCAACTATCTCTTACCGTTTAACCTGCCTTTTCCCTTCGGGAAACCCCCGTAGAGGGAGCACGTTTTCGCACGCCCTCCCTGGAATTCCAGTTTTGCCCCCAGATTGTGTGCTGATGTCTTTCCCCAACATTGGCCGTTTCTATGGGGTTTCTTTTTTCCTCAACCCGTGGCCACCCTAGAAATTTAACCTTCGTTTTTTAGAGAGCTGTCTTTGTTCCCAGGTTGCGTGCAGTTTGTGATAGGGACATTTTTGAATGGCTGACCTCTTCGTTCTTCATACTCGGTCTGCTTCTCAACCACGGCCATCAGTTTCGGGTACTCCAGTTCCCCTTTTGCGCTGTTGCTTGTCCCTCTTCAGTTCTGCTCCTTCTTATTTCCATGACCACTCCCTTTTACGACCCAATCAGATACCGTTTTACCCTTTCCTGACCCACGTCTCTGCCATTGACCCAGTTCCCCCTATCTGGTCCCCCTACCGGGGAACTGTTCCCCCGCAGCTTCGACCCCTTGCCGTCGTCCACGTGCCCATCGACTTTTGAATCTCTCTTTGTACTGGATTTTCCCGGGGTACAAGGTCCATAGCAGGCCTAACTTCATGTACTCCCTGAAAGATTTTTCCTCTTTTTCAGGCCGTTTTGCTTAAGGGGGTCTATTTTGGTTCCCGTTCCCCTGAGAAGGCGCATTTTTTTGATTGTTTTTTACCGTAGATGGAGTGGGACTGTGGACCCCCCGTTTCCCCCCCGACTCCCGGATTGTCCCAGTTTGTACAGGTTTGTCTTCATTTCATACCTTTATCCCTAGGCATTCGTTTGGGTGATGCACTCTTCTTTCACTCCCCCGTTTCCCCAGGGAAGACAGTCGGACAGGACGAATTCGGCACGCCCATACTTTTGCTCGGCCGTCCGATTCCACATTTTTGTAAGAGCCGGAGCTTTCTTTTTTCCAAGGCCCTCCCCGCCATTATATTGGGGGCCTCTTTTGCTGATGAACTGACCCGACGCGAAGACTTCAGCCCTCTGACGGGGGTATTATCCCCGAGACATCAATGTATTTAGGACTCCCCTTTTTTTTTTTTTTCATAATGGCCTCTCTGCGTTCCTTCCCTTCCCTATTCTGCGTGCTTCGGGAAGAAGAGTAAGGTTTTCAGGCCCCCCCCACAACATGTTTTCCAACCCCATGCTGGTTACCCTTTGGTTCGTCCTGGATCTCTTTTTTTCCCCCTTCCCTGATCATTTTCTCCCCCTCCCGCTCCGCAAGGGACATTTGTTTGCCCCCCCTTTTTTTTTCGGTTTTGGATTGTTTCCGTTTTTTTTGGTTGGTTCGGCCGTTTATGGTAATTCCTTTGTCTTTGGAAGTTTTGTGCTGCAGGCTTCAAACAAAGTCTTTCGTTATTTTTTTTACCCGCTTTGATCTTCGGCTTTTCTTTTTTTCTTTGACATTGCCTTTCCTCCCCCTTTGATTAGTTGTTGCGTTTTTTTTCCACCTTGTTCAAATCTTCTTTTCGCATTTTTCGAACTTCGGGTCTGGTACTTACGATTTTCTTTCATTCCCAATCCACCTGTTGTTTTCCAGACTTTTTCCCTGGTCCCCCTCTGTCTGTGCCTCCCCCTCTGCCTTTTGACCGCGGTTTTCATTGTTGGATTGGACATGCGGGGTTGCCAATGTTTAGAGGCCGGTCTGGCACTTGGGCTTTTTTTGGCCCCGAAACGGAACCCTTTTTTGTTTTTCTTCTCGTTTTGTTGCCAACCTCCTACTCCCCTTTATTTGCCGTCCCCTTTGGCCTGATCGCTTCTTTTTTTTTTTTGGATGATAAGGGGACCGTTGTTTTTTTCTCACCACAATACGTTTTATTGATCCCAGGATCTCTTTTGGACCTTGCTTTGGTCCGTCCATGCTGAGCCGGGGGAAAGGATTTGCTTCTTTTCTGTGCTTTTTTCACTGTCCTCCTTTTCCTTTCTCTTTCCTTTTTTTTCCCCCCTTCAACTTCCCCGTTGGTTTGTTGTTTTGAGACTCCCTGATCCGTTGCCGTGCTCTCTCTCCCTGTTCTTTGCCCTCCGTTCCGTTCCTTTTCCCCAAATCCCCTTTCCCTGTCTTGAAGCTGGTACTTCCTGTTTTTTTTGTCTGTTGTGGTGCCGAAAAAGAGGTCTCTCAGCCTATCCGGAGAAGCCCCACCTATATAAATGGGCGTAGCGTTTGGCACAAACCGAGTGTCGAAAACCCCCCCCCCCCCTTGTGCCGTCGGCCGCCCGCTCCAATTTCCCCCCCCTCCCGGATTCTCCTTGAGGAACCCGGCAGTGGTTTCCGCGCGAAACCTCCTGTGCTCGTTTGCTGCTCTTCCCCCCCCTGTAGCGGGTCCCTGTTTTTCACTTTGGATGAAGAAATGCCTTCCCCCCCTCCTACTGCCCTACGAAGAGGTTTCTTTTCGTCCAAGGCGAAACAGCCATGGTTTAAACTCACCACTATTAGACTGGACGGCGTGCTGTCAAGTCACACCTCCCCAGCCACGATTCCCTTTTTACAAACCTTCTCTTTGTGCTGAGTGGTCCTCTGTCCCAACGCCACTTACAGAGGAGTACCAGCCTTCGCACCGTCATTTTAACCCTTTGGCAATGCCCCTGTGTTGATGACGTCGCGACCCCTTGATAGGAGTATCTCTCCCTCCCCCTGGGGCATTTCATCCGTTTCCTTTTTTTCCCAACATTGTTTCCTCTGTCTTCACTTGTAAGTAAGCCTGCCTTCTTCGCTCTATCGCTTTTTTTGTTCAGGTCAGTTTTCCCGTCCATACGTATTTTTCGGATCTGCCTTTGGTATGAAGTTCCCGCCTCTGTTCCCTTTGGCGCGTGTCCTTTCCCGTTTTCATCCCGGAAACGCCGCCAAGAGTTTGGAATTTTTGAGCTTGTTCGAAACAGTTCGCCTTTTTTTGGTTGTGTTTTCGGACCAGCCTTTTCTGCCCGGACTCGTGCTCCCCCCCTTTGGTCCTGCATTCGGCTTTCCTCCTTTTCCCGGCACCGTCTGTTGCTTTTCTTTTTCCCAGAAGCGTTTCATAACACCACAGGTTAGTATTCCGAGGGCCCCAAACTCGCCCTGTCGTCTTTTTGGACCAGGAGGCAATCCCCGTTCCTCTTCCCCCGTGCCTTCCCCCTCCTCGAACAAGGTGAATGCCCCCACCCCTTTCCAAGTGCGTCTTGACGGCTGTTTGCAGAACCTCCTAAGCCCTTTGTTGCTGTTGGTCCTTCCCCCTGCTTCCCCCGTATTTTCAATGGTTTTAATTTCCCTTTTCCTTCCCCTCTATTTCTGTTCCCCCGCCGCCTCCGAACACCGCTCTGTACGTCGTACGTGGCCTCCCCGGTTTGTTTAGGGATCTGAATACTTTTATTTTTAAACGCGTTCCCTTTCTTGCCCCTCCTCTTGCTTGTCAGAAATGGCCTCTTTTTTCCTTTTCCTGGGTATGTTGGTCGGTCTTTTTGGGTGTTTCATGGTTTTCAATTGGGGGTCCCCTGTATAAACCGTTTAATCACTGATCTCTACCCCCGTCCCCCCTCCCCCAAGGGAAATCTCCCCCGGCAACTTTCTTTTTTTTTTAGACGTCTCCCCATCTTCATGAACGCCGCTGGCACTTGCATGCCGTCTATCCCAGCGTTCCCTGTCCCCCCATTCAGACTTTGATTTTTCTAATTTTTTGCCCCCCCCTTTCCCTTGCAGAGGTTTCCCCTTCTGGTTCTCCCCCCTCGCCCGGCCGAATGTTTGCCAAACAGGAAATAGCCCCCAACTTGTTCCTGGAACTCGGACGCGTTCTGTGTTTTTTAGGATCTTAAGCCCGGGTGGTCCCCCCCTTAGTCATTTATTCCGAGCCTCTTCTTTCCTCACTGGAGTTCTTTTACTTGAAGTTCCTCTGCCTGGGAGGATCGTTTTTTCATAGGACTCCCTGAACAACGCAACCTCGGGCTCTTACGGACGTTTTTCTCATTTTGGCGGAGCCACCCCCTGCCTCTTTTTTTCGTCGAGGGTCCTTTGACGATATTCTATTTTGCTGTCGTTCGAACCCCCCCCTGGAGTATTTCCCCGCGGCTTTCCCCTCTTTTCAGTTTAGATATCGCCAGAACTGAAGGGAGACCTCGCTGGGCAAGTTTTACCAAATTTGGGTATGCGGTCCCGTCGTTGCACCCCACTGACGAACCGCCTTTCTTCAGGATTCCCTTTTCTAGTCATCCCTACACGTCCACTCCCTGCATTATGATCTACTTTCACTTACCTGCGAATTCCTTCACTCCGTGTTTCGTTTTTTTCGATAACTTTGACGTACCCCTCTTGACAATGTTCCGCTTGCCGTTTTCTTTTACTCCATGCGTTTAAACACACGCTTCCCGGATTCTCGGCATAGCGTTGCCCCTTTGCCGTATTTACCCCCCGATTTTCGAGTTATATGGATATTTTTCCCCCCCTACCAGTCGGGTTGAGTCGTTCTGGCTTTTTCCCTCTCCGCGACCCTCTCCCTAGTAAAAGGTACAAAAGTTCCAGTTCTTTTTTTTTTATCCGGTCCCCGCCCGGTTGAGGGAGGGTCCGTACCCCCGGAGGATCATTTTTTAGTGCCTTGTTGTTTTACTCTCTCACCCTCCTAGTGCGCCATTCCCTACAACTTCCAATTCGCGCCCGTCTCTCCATATCAGTGTTTCTTGTCAGAAAGGTGTCCCAGTGGAGTCCTCTTCGTTACTGTGTTGTGCTGGTTTTTCCCTTTTCTTTTTGAACCCCCTTCTTATCCAACGGTTCCCTTTTCACTCTTCTCGACACCGCCTTTCCCCTCATGAACTTTTCCCTTTCCCACCCGCACTTGCGGATGGTTGCTATTTTGCATTCCATGGCCCCACAGAAGTCCCTTAACGATTGGCCTCCCCCTTTTGCATCGGCCAACTTTCGTCCCCCCCTAGTCCACGAATTTTGCTATGTTACCTACTTTCCGTTTGTTCGCCCCCTCCTCGATGTTCGCGTAGACCCCTCCCCGTCACAAACACAATGTGTGATGCTTTTTTTCTTTCTTGTTGAGCGGGGTTTCTTGGTATCCAAGGTCTTTTCTTCTACACCCTTTGGACCACGTCTCTCCCAGTCACTTTTTGCGCCAAGAAAGGTTTTGACCCCCTTTTTCCTGACTTCTAGGACCCCCAAACCAAGCTCTTAGCAGGGGTTTCTGCCCCGCCCTTTGGACAGATGCTGCCCCCCGTAAGTGCCTGTCACTTTTTCTTTTCGCTCCTTTTCCAGTAAGCCCTCCCGAAATAATTTACTTCCTTGTCCAAAGTTCCAGTACTGCTATTTCACCCCCGCTCGGCCGCCAGCCTGTAAATTAGATCACATTTCATATGCGGCCGTTTTTGTTGTTGATGTACTTTTTCTGATTCGTGGTTTTTACGGTTTTTTTTTGTTTTCATTTCTTGCCACCCACCCCATTTGTTTAGGGCCCTTCTCTGGGGTCTAGTCCCTGCGCCAGTCCCCTTTCCCGTTTTTTAATTGTTCCAACCCCTCAGAGAGAACCCGCCTGTGGACTGACTCAACCCCCCTTGTATCCCGTTCCAGTCCCCCCCCCTGAACTCTAAAAGAGACTTCTCACGACCATGTGTCCTGTGCCCGTTCTTTCCCTTGCCACAAATCTGCGGTTCCCCCCGCCGACCCTTGTTAGAGTGCGATTTTCACGACCCCGCCGGAAACTTCCTCCCGCGCCTGTCAGACAAACAAACCTTACCCCCCCAATAAACGAGGGGGCCCAATCCCCCGCGGCGACCCTGGCCGCGGTCTCTTTTTTAGCGATTCAAATTTCGTTTTTCTTTTTCCGCGGACAGACTTCTAGTCTGTTTTTTGATTGCAGTGTTGCCCAACTTCCTTTGACCTTCGGGAGTTGCCTTTGGGGGTCTTCGTGTTTGTTTAGTGTCGTCCCCGGCGTTCACCTGACGGCCCCCCCTTGGCTTTTCGATTTGCTGTTTTTTGCCTTCCGGGACCTATTTCCGCGCGAACATTCTAGGAAAATTTCTTTTTTAGCCTGACTTGTTCCTTTTCCGGGCATTTTGCTGTGGGCTTACTCTTTGGAGTTGTTTCTCCCTGACTCAAAAAAGGTTTTCTTCCCTACCGTTTTTTTTGCCTGGAGTTCAAACTGTTTGTTTCTTT
>Ga0179593_1432357_pt1 | contig 12844 bp, 23 predicted proteins | sample CZODoug2_1_08_16_FD_185931 | JGI IMG/M metagenome (GOLD analysis project Ga0179593, IMG submission 185931) | Vadose zone soil fungal communities from Angelo Coast Range Reserve, California, USA - CZODoug2_1_08_16fungal (PacBio error correction) | ecosystem: Environmental > Terrestrial > Soil >... | reverse complement strand
GGGACACCCCTTTCTGACCAAGGTCCAGGTTTCCCGCCCCCATTCTTCTTAAGCCTTTCTTTGACAAGATACTGTCCGAACTTACAAGAGGACCCTCCTTCCCTTTTTTCTGAAGGAAAACACATGAGAGTTAGTCCAACTTATTCTTCCCTCTCTTTTTCCTTTAGTAGTCTCAGGATGGCCTTTCTCTCATTCCCTTGGGCTTTTCTCTAGATATTTTGGCCAATCTAATGTGGGATTCCCTTGGTAGATCCTTGAGTCAGTAAACGAGGCTCCATCCGAATAATCCCCCTTCCCCCTCTTCAGGAATCTCCCCTTGGCCTACTTCGGGTCCCCCCTTGACCAATTAACCGCCCCTCCGAATTTTCTTTTTCGCAGTTTGCTCTACGGAGGCCGTCTGTTCCCAATTTTTTCCCCATAGTCCTTCCCCTGATGGAATCTATCTTTTTCTTTTGACGAGAACTTTTTCAGCCGAAAAGCCACGCATTTTTTCTTCCTTCCCTTCTCGCCATGGCTGGCCACGATCATACCTTCGTTGAAGACAGACTTTATAGTGCTCTCCCCCTCTTTGCCCCTATGTCACGCGCGCGACATGGATTGCCCTTTCCTCTCGACGGAGAGAATGTCGGCATTCTTTCAGAATTTTCCTTTTTAAACACAGTCCGATGAAACCTTATCCATGTGGACTTTACTCTTTTCTTCCTTTTACTGTTTTTTTTTTCGGATTCCCAAAGAAACCTTCAGAATCTTAACATTTATGCACATCGAATTTTCTTCCTTGTCCTTCAGGTCCTCCCCTTTTGTGAAGATCTAACCCTGCGCTCTTTCACGCTCAAAGCATCTTCGTCTGCGCTTCATTCGTTCCATAGATATAAAATAATGCCTTTCCACCCCTCACTTGCTGGTTTTCATGTCCACTTTACGGTCCTCCCCAGAGTGGCTTTCCCTGCTCCCAACGGTATTTCCTCCCCCCCCCCAATCACCCATCGTGCTTTACCGCGTTTTCGCCTTGTTTGTTCCAACGGTCCATGTATGGCTCCATCCTGCTCCACCCCCCATTCTGCCTTTTTCCGGTTCCAGTTCTCCTCCATTCGGAATTTTCTCCCGTAAGCTTAAAGTCCAGTTTGCGCGAGTTATTCTTTCTTTACGACCTCCTGTTCCATTTCATAATCATCTACTCCTGTCTTCCAATATAATCCCCCATTCTTTCGTCAAAGCGTTTCGCTGCAAGTTCCCTCCCCCCCTTTCCTGTCAGGCCCCCCCCGGCCATCTTGACAACCCAGTTGTACCCCCGTATTTTTGCCCACCTCACCTCCGCCATTTGGTTCCTTCCCCCGAAAGAACTTTCCTACGATTTGTAGATGACCCCTCCTTTCCCCCCTTCTTAGTCAGATGTCAGGAAGCGTGGACCCTCAGTCTTCTGTTCCAACTTTTTTTTCAGAATGTTTTTTCTCCCTGATTAAGGGTTTCCTTGCTCCATTTTCTTTAAGCCCCCCCTCTACTTGGCCAGGAATGCCCCTTCGTTTCACTCAGCTCTTCTGGTCCTGCCCGGTTTAGTCTGGTGCCTTCACTTATTTTAAGAAAAAATGTTATCTATCTAATTTGGACATTGTTCCCTCGTCCTGCTAACTACCTTTTTTCATGTTGTACCCTCTCTTTAAGAACCACATTCCTTCCCCGCTTTCAGGATTGGATTGTAATAGAGTATTATTGGCACTTTCGCACTATGCACCCGGTATTTAGTGTGTCCAGTATTTTTCCTCCCTTTTTGAAAAACCAGCGGCCCGTCGAATGACCCCTAATGAGAGAAAGTGTTAGGATTCGCTCGTAGGTTCTTTACCGTTCTTCCTTTCTTTTATGACTTTGGTCTTGGTGTACTTTTCTATCGTCCCTTTCACATTATGCCCGGCATAGTGGGAGATCCCCTTCTGATTCCTTATAGCATTCAATCCTTCTCCGCCCTTGAGCGCACTTTTATGGATACTGCCCTGCATATTGGAAAAGTCTCCTGATTGCGGTTCCCCCCTGGAGAGAAGTCAGCCTTGCCTAATCCTATTCTTTCGAAAGGCTCCATGTTGTCTGGCTTCCTCACTGACTTTTTTTCCATTTTTCCCCGGGATCTCATCTTACTCTCCCCCTTTCTTCCCTCGGTTAGAGGATCGTTGGTTCTTATCCCCAAGTTCCTAGGTTTGTACTCAGCTTTTTTCCCTTCGCCTTGCTTTTTTTGACCGAGTTCTGGCTAGTCAGGCGACCGCAAATCCTGTCTCAGTCCACTGGTGAACACTATATTTTTAAGCATTTTCCTTAAACGAGATATTCTCGTTCCTCCCCTTTTGACCTTTTCCCGCGAGCCTTATAGCCCCCCCCTTCCCGTTAAGTGAAAAAGGGCTCATTTTATGCGTAGTTTACCCGATCCAGTATTCGATATCTATTCCTTCTTTTCTCCCCCCCAGCCGTCCCATTCACACCTCCCAAGCAATTTTCTGAGAGTTTCGACTCCTCTCTGATACCCCAGTTTCCAACTGCCACTTCCTCATCGTGTTTCCCAAGACCCCTTAAAGTGGATCCGCCGATGCGGGCGGTCTTGGTCCCCCCCCCTCTTCCCTATTGAAGAGCCTATCCTCCCCCCTGAAGTCCGATCTCGTATCCCGTCTTTTTCCAGAATTCCCCCCTCCCCCCATAGTGGTTGTCGGTCTACAACATTCGCCATACTGAAACATCCCTCTAGGTTACCTACAATCCGTTTGTGAGACGAGATCTTGTTTTCGATACCCCTTGTTCATCCTCCATAACGGATTAAGTTTGGGTCAACCTATTTCTTTCCTCCCTCCCACTCTATTTGTCCCTTTATTAAGACCCCTAGCTCTCTTTTGGACCATTCACCGATCTTCTTCTCCTTCCTTTCCTGTGACCCAATATTATGAAAGTGACAGGCTGCTTCACTGGTGCATTTTCTCGGCTTCTTCCTTTTTTCAGAAAGTTAATGGCTGTATTTTTCCTTCGTTGTTTCTTCCCTTTTTGCAGTCGCGCTCGTCTCGTCCTTTGTTTCTACGCCAGCGCTCCTAGTCTTCATTTGTAAGACGTAAGTCTTGGTACTCGTTCTCTTATTTCCCCCGGCGGTCTCTTGCTTATGGTCTCTTCCTTCAGTCAACTTCTTACAGATATAGTGAAGCCGTGCGTCTCCATTCCTTTTTTTACTTTTTACGGATTCTCCCCTTAAGCACTTCCCTGCTCCTCCATTAGTCATCGCCCAAAAGTTTCTCCCCCCCCCTGCGCCAATGGAGCAGTCTCGAGCCCACCCTCGCCGTTACCCTTTCCTTCCAAGAATAGGCTTATATTACGATCCCCTCTCCATACCAATTTTCGATCCTTCTCCCTTCTCGTCACATCCCCCCCCTAACAGCCATTCCCTCCTTCCGAACCCTTTCTGCAAGGTCCTGACCCTTGCCTCGCTTGCTTTTTACCCTCCTCTGATATGCTGTCCTCACTCGTACTCTAGGCCCTAATGTTAATTTCTCCGAATCCCCCTCCCTCCAAGTAGTTAGAAGGCAAATTTTCAGCTATACTACTCCTTTGCTAGGGTCACTCAGCCCTTTTTCTCGATTCCCCTTTTTAGATTCTTAAAAACCCAAAGACGATTCTTTCCTTTTTTTTCCCTAACTTTTTTAATCAGAGTCGAGCGAAGCTCTTCCCTCGAGGCAAGTGTCGGTCAGTTCCTCTCGGTAAAAGGTTCAGTTTCACACTCTGGACCCCCTCATGTCGGACATCACAAGTCCGGGAGCCAGGTTCATTATTTGCTCCCCCTCTCCGAGATCAAACCCCCATCCGTTCCCCCCTCCCTTTTTTTATTCTTGTCCCTCTTCGTCGGCCCGCTCCTTTGATGAATTATGTAGAAACTTTTCCACCAACTTCGAGCGATACCCCCCCTGACTTTCCCGGAGAAGTGTATACCCTTTTCCCGAACCAGATCATTAAGGAGCTCCCTGAGACTCTCTTCTCCCGAAGTTGTCCGGATTTCCTAGGCCGAACTTACGTTGACATTCTCCCGCACACTGCATAATTCACCCTTCCATACCTTTTTCCCAACCTTCTTTCCCCTTAGGCGTGGTTTTCCCCTTGACATACAGGTGATTTCCGCTCTTCAGCATTCCCTGACGCCCCTTCCGTTGAACCCACTTATCACATACTTCCCTTTCTTTGCTGCTATTACCTTTCGGAGTTTCACAACTTATTCTAAGGGGCCCCCCCTTTCTGGTGCCCTTGCGTGGATACAGATGCGGTTTAATCCCCTTTTGGCCATTGGTTGGAATGATTTGTCCCCCCATATTTTTTTCATATTGTCGGAGTATCATTGATCTCCCCCTCCCATTTCCAACCGCGGCGATCCCTAAGCCCCATTCGGCAACCTCCCCTTCAGGCTTTCAAAACTTTTTCGACCTTCCCCCTTCTGATGCCCCCCGGTTTATCTATTTGCATTCCCTGCTTCGCCTCTGACCCGGCTGTTTTTAGGACCAAAACTTCTCCCTAAACTAGTATCTACTTTTTTTTGCCCGCCGATGTCTTTTTCTTTTGGTCTGATTTCCCGTTGGCGCGAGACTCTGGGAGGACCGTCATGGTGATGCCCATGGAGTCCTCAATCCCAGAAATCACCTTTTCTTGATAATGACGGTTATAGATTCAGTATTCTGGCCCACGATTACTTTTGAGAATTGTTTTTCCCCCTCTTCTTTCCCCATTTTTAAGTTCCCCCCTTAATATCGAGTATCCATCTTTCCCTGAAGTCAAAGGGCAAAATTCTATCACTAAATCTAGGCTGTGGCCCTCTCTCCTTTTCCCCCCCTCCTTGTTTGTTATCTCTCCTTCCCCCCCGGTCCCCTTTCCCCGAAACCTATCCTCTACTGTTCTTTCCACTGCATGTCCTGTGCTGCAGCTCTCCTTCTATTTCTCCACTTGTCAAAGACTATGTAGGTCTTTCACGTTCCAGAAGTCGATATTACCGTCCTCACGGACCTCTCTACCCCACGACCTTCGGTGCTGTTCGTATAATTTTTACCCCCTGAAGTCTTTCCCCAACTGCCTTGGGAGGGCGCCGCCCAACTCTAGTTCAAGACCCATATCGTTATTACCTCTTTTTCGCTACCTGTTTTCTGAGCGTTTTTTCTCCTTTTCCCTGTTAGTAGTGAAAGAATTCTAGAAACCAACACGAGCCCCTTTGGAGTTTTGAGTGTGCTTTTCTCCCTTCCCTCCCCTTCCTAAGTACTTTACTGAATATTGTTTCCTCCTGAGTGATTCTTATGGATCGTAAGTATTTTGCTTGGACTTCGATCAATCTAATGTCCTCCCACCTACTGGCGTTTTAGCCACTTGTTCGGAAAAGGTCCTCAAGTGATGCGTGACCCCCGGCCAGCCCCTTCTCTCCCCCTGCGCTACAGTTTCTCACCTCCTGACGCACTTTTTGGACCTTTTTTTTTACTTAACCCAAGAACGGAGACTTTTCTCTGCTGTACTCGCCCTCTTCGTCAGGAGCGCTCATGTTACTAATGTTTCCTCCCCCAGCATCTTCGTAAGCTGCTTTTTCAGCCTTTTTTCAATCTTCCGGGTTGTTCATTCCTCATTCTATTTCCTCTTACCAACGTTAGACTTGGAATAGGAATGGCGCCCCCCGCTTGATAAATTGGGATTTTTGGATTTTCGGGAAACCGTACGCGGCTCCTCGAAACAGTATATGCTCCTGTTCCCAGTTTGTTGGAACAATTGCTCTACAGCGTCTAGACCTCTCTGGAGACTCGTAGAACAGACCAACCTTCATCCCCCCTAGCTTCTTCTCGTATAGAGGTCTCCCTCTTTCCTCCCCCCTTCATCCACCAAAATACAAATGGTAGACCTCGTTTTCTTATTCCTTGTTGAGCCGATGTTTCACCCGACCCCCCCTGCGGCTTCGATCATTTCCTGCCACCTCCTAAGCCCTTTCTATGATTCGACTAGTTAGTTATTGTCCCCATTTCAGGATTCATTTCCTGGACTTTTGTATTAGGTTTTTGCTATCTCACCTGGCCCCCTCAGGTTCGGTCCCGCTCGCCGTAGCCTGGCTGCTCGCCGTTCCTGGCATTATCCTCTGAGCGAGCCTCTGCGGGCTTTTCCAACACTTCTCAAGACCCGATTCAATTACTAATACTTATTCTTCCTATTAGCAGTACATCTGGTCAGTAATTTCGTGCTGAAAGTTCGGGTACTGGTCTTTTTGTTCTTGGCTTGCAGCATCTGATTCCCTGAGTAGTTCCTTTCGGGATTGATATCTGATTTTTTTCGGACCCCTTCTTGCCCGTTTCGGTCGATGCTCTCTACTCTCCCTCCCTTTTTTTTGTGTCTCCCGCTTGTGTTAGATTTCGGCGTGTGTCTTCTTTAGTCTTGTTCGAATCCGTCCTGCTCATCCATACGTTCTGAACCGGCTGTTTTACCCTCTCTTTTCTGGAAGAATTTATTAATTCCCCCCTCTTTGATATACCCCCCCCTCCTTTTTCAGGGAGCCAAGAAAGATTCCCCCAGAACCTTTATGAAATGCATTTCCTCTCTCCCCGTCTTTTCTACCCAGAGGCCTATGCTAGTAGGCCTTCCCCCTGCCTTGACCCAACCGAGAAACCCCGAACAATCCCACCCTTTAGGTGTTTAGATATCAATTCCTGACCGCCCCCTCCTGCCCTCCCCCCCCCCTTAATTCCTACTCTTGGTACCTCTTTCCCAATGGAGTGGCACATGAGGTGAGCGCTTCCCTCCCCCCCCGAAGCCCCCTTATTAAGCAGTGCCGCCACCCTCTCTTTTATAATGCCCCCTTCCTTTCCCCCCCAGCTGCACCTGTCCCGTGTCAGGAGTCCTCCCTCCTTGTTCTAGCGGTATCCTCCACAACAGCTCGGATTCTCCTCCTCCCTTTGTTTTGAGCTCTTTTTCCCTCGCCCCCGCATCAATATTCTCCTCCCAAAGATTGTTGCAGGTGGCCTTTAATTGACTCCTTTCTTCATCTCTCTCCAACGAATTCCTGCTGAAAGCGCTGCCGTTTCCCCCATCGCCCCCCTCCCACCAATTTTTTGAGGATTTTCTTTTTCGTACCCACATCTTGAAAGTTAAGTCTAGACCCCACTGGTGATGGGAGCGTTTGAATTTATTTTTCCCCTGACACGCTCCATCTTGTGGGAAGGGTCCGCTGGTTTGTCGACCGGATCTCTTCTTCCCCGCTCTTGCTTGGGTTTCACGACTCGCTCGCGTCCCCTGCTCTGCCCCTGAAATGGACCGCCGATCGCTTTCCCCTCCCCTTTATCTATTAGTTGATATCTCAGTTTTTCCTTGTCCTCCAGAATCCTCCATATACTAGTATTGCGTCCTTTTCCCTATTATTGACTGACTTAGCCAATCAATTCGCAGAGCACCCTCGCAGCATAGCCCCAACAGCTGCGACCCCCCCCCCACAAGACTAAGTGGAGCCTCGAGACCGCCCTTTCCCTACCTCAAAGTTTCCAGCCGTTCTCACTTCAACCTCCCCAGGACTCCAATTTCCAGGATCTATGGATCCTCTTTTGCCCCCCCGACCACCCTGAAAGTACCAGGGCCTTTCAGCCCTAATTTCTTTTCGAATAGGCCGGGAGGCAACTGCCTTTTCCCTTTCATTTCTGTCCTGACTTTCTGATATTGCCAATGACTGTGCACCCGCTCTCTAACATGCTGATCCGGCAAACTGCGGCGAGACTCCCGAGGTTGAGGAAGAAAGGCCTTTTCTATTCTTTCAGCACCCCTCCCCCGATTCCTTTCTCTTCCATGTAAATCACCTTGTCAAAGAACTCGCGAATCCGAATCAGTGAGCTTTCTTGAAGTGGCTGTCATAGCGGCTTTTTTTTTTCCCCCACTTTTTTTCCACCATTACTTTGGACCCCCCCCCCGTCCTTCTCCCCTGGTTTGCAGATTGCGCAATCTGCCAGATGATCTCTATTACCCCGATTTGATTTTTTAGTAGTAGCTTTCTCCTCATGTAGGCTGCCGCCCGTCGCGCATTGCCCCCCACAATGGCTCTATCGTTTTCAAGGTGTCCGTCTCCAGGTACTTTCACGCGACGTCCATTCCTCGGCGTGAGCCCCTTCTTCCTTTCCTATGCAAATTCTCCGTGGCCATCTACGCCCCTCCTTTCTGCACCTCCTTCCTGAAACCAATCTGCCCAGGCAGGCGTGTGACCAGACCTTCACTGTTTCCGTTTCTTTTTCATACAAGCGCCCGGTCCTTCCTCCTCTCCGTACAGCCGCGTATCCAAGTCTTGCCCCCCCATTTCTGCGGAATTGACCCCCCCTTCTTTTTTCTTTTCCCGGTCAACGTCTTCTTTCCTTTAGAAAATGACGGCGTGGCTACGGTTTTTTTGGAAGGTCTTTCCTCTAACTTAGGTGTTCGTTATCTAACTCTTTTTTTCTTCCCCCCATCTTTTTTTTCTTCCCTCAGCGGTTTATCCTGAGCGCCTTTCTAAACTCTCTCTCTCAGTGGCCCCTCGCGTAACTTCAGTAATCGGATTCTTCACTTCGACATGCCCCCCTCTCAACCCTCCCCTTCCCCTCTTTGTCTTTTCATTATTGCTCCACATGTAGGCTTTTTTCCCCCCCCCTGCCCCGCCAACATAAAATCTGGAAGCCGATGAGTTATGGTGCTTTTTACCGTTGGAGCATCCCAGCAGTTTTCTTCCTTTTATTGCTTTATACTCACTAACATTCCTTTTACCTGCATGACTGTTGATATAGTACTATCTGGCCCCGTTCCTCTCAAGAAAGAGTTTGACCTCCGGGATGAATTTTTTCCCCTAGAGCTTCCTTGATTTCTTCCTGCATTCACGGGAACAACATTCCCCCCCAGATCCCCCACATTTTTATGGCATTTCTGTGTTTTGTTAACTTTCCTCCATAATAATCCGTTTTTTAGATTCTCTTCCCCCCCCTAACCCTTTAACGCTAACCGTTTAAGACCTTTTTTTTCCTTTCCTGACACCGGACGTCCAGGCTGCGCTCTCCGGCCCTATTAGCATATCAAGTCCTATTATTGCGTCTCTTCCTTTTTCCATTTCAATCCCTTTTTTATACAAACCGTAATAAACTCCCCAAACTTTTTGCGTGCGTCGTGTGCAATCACTGCATTCCCAAAGGCGTTCTCTTCACCTTCCTCGTCATCACCCCATTCCTTCTGCTTTCCTCTGTACTTCTTTTGAAAGTTTTTTTTTCAAAATGATGTCCCAGTAGCCAACTGAGCTCCTCCCGACGTTGGAGTTTTTTCTCTTGTCTTTTTTTCGCCCCAACTTTTCGGCCCGCTCTCTCTGAAGAGTTGCGAAGTTTATTTTCTTGTACGTTGATTGGACTCGTCATCCAGGATTTTCTCTGCAATATTCACAACAATTTTTTTTTCAATTGTCGACCTACCCCATTATGTTCCCTTCCCGCCCAGAAACGATGCCGTACAGGTTTGTCGAACCCAGACCCCCTTCCCTTCCTAAGCGTCTTTGTGTTTCATTAATGCCAAAGTCTATGAACCTTCTTTTTCCTTTATACAGGTACCCTTGGCGCGTCCCCTTCCTTCTTTCCTCTAGGTTCCTTCCGATTCCTTTCACTCAGCCCTTTTCCCTCCTGTTACCGGAGTCCCAAGTTCTAATTGATAATTGAGGGAAGATGGACCCAATTAACTTTTGCATTGGTCATTCCTTCTTCCCAGACAGTCCCTTGATTCTTTTGAACGGAATTAGCTGGTGCGAACTTTGCGAAGGAACCATAGTAGCTTTGTTGAAAATGCTCTCCTTCGTCTCAAAGTAGCTTGGAGGACTACTCGCTCTTACCCCCACCAACCCACTCTCCTGGTCGGGCGTAATAGAGATAAGATGGATTTCGCAACTTTCACCTTTCTGAGTACTTCATTTCTTTAGACCTTTTTGTAACCCCTAACATCGCGCGATACTTCCGCCCCCCCTAAATCACTCCCCTCCGGAGATCGATCGTAGTTCTTGACCCGGATAGAGACAGATTCTCTTTTTGTTTAGTCGAGTATGGCCTTCTGCTCGGAGAGCTCCTTTCCCCCAGATACTGATGTGCTTCCCAAATGGGACCTTCCTTGTCGCGACCGATATGTAGTACATCTTTTCCATCTTCTGATTTTTCGATTTATGCGGGTTCCCTCGAGGCGGGATCCCCTCCCCCTGGAGAATCCCTTGAAATAAAGGCCTTTCCTGTGTTTTTTTGCATGATACTCTCTTTTGACCAATTTGATGATTATTGATTTCTTCCCTCCATTCCCTCTCAGTATAATTCGGTTTAGCGTCGATGGGGTTCCTCCCTCCTTTCCCCACTGTGAGACCTTTTTTCCAGAGTGTTGTTCGATTTCTGCGATGTCTTATGTTTTTTCTCTTTCCTTGGAGACACCTCACCAGACGCTCCCCTGGATCCCTCACTTTACCATTAAGAATTTATCATTTAATCTTCACAAGTAGACTTCCTCCTTTCCCAATCTGGACCGCGAACCCCCTCGGTCCCCCCCTTCATTTTTGGAGAAAGTGCGAGCTTCCCTCGTCCAATTTTTCTTGACGAGTATCGCTCCCTTCATTCGCCACCCCCGTTCAAAAATTCCCCCTCCACCACATTTTGCGCATTGCGTTGGTCTTCTTCCCTAGCAGATTACAGGAATTCCTCCCTTTCCCTTTCTAGTGTTCCCCCCCCCCTATCACGCAATTTATGCCGCCGATCGGTCTCTCCTTACCCCTCAGCGCTAGGCAGAGGACTACTGACCAATACCCCATAACTTCTCTCTATGACGACCACCGGTCACCTTCCCCTTTTTTTGAGAAACATTGGGTCTTTCTCCCCCCTCCCCTTAACACTATCTTATCTTTTCCCCTCTGGGTGTGAGACTTATTTTTTCGATTCCCCCATAATTGACATGTTGATGTGTCCGGCCTGGGCCCCCTCGTTCTCCCTCCTCTTTCATCTTGTTGAGATATCCTCCTCTCCGCAGCTTGACGCTCGAGACCCCTTCCCCCTTTTCCTGGGGATCTTTCACACTCTATGATGACCTGCGGATTCACTGTGATTTGTAGGTTGGGTCTTTCCCGTCGACGAGTTCCCATGTTTTTGGATTTTTCATTTTGTGGGGAATACCTGTTTGTCGACCCTTCTCTACTCTCTTCTTTTTTTCTAGCTTATTCTACGCCATCGCTTTGACCCTTCCTTCACGGACCGGCCCTTTCCCCAGCGAAAGTACGTGTCTTCTGCTTTCCCTCTTTTTTAGGAATAAGAAATGCTTCCTCTCTAGTGTCAGCAGGTTTTCCTCCGGCCTTTGCTATTCTATGCCGCGGAATTAGCCAATTCATCATGACGTCAAGCACCTTCCACTACAACAATGTGGGACCCCCCCCTCCTTCAAAGTTGTCTTCCTATCGAGACAAATTCTGCCGCTCACAGAAGTATCCTTTCCGCACGAGAATAATATCTGAACCTTTTCAATCCGTTGATCGATTCCTTCCCCTCCCCTGACCACCCCGTACCTGCCTCCCGGCAGAATCGGATCTCCCCGGATGCCCCCTTTTTCTAGGAGGTTCTGAGAAATTCCTCTCTTGCCAATTTTTCTACGCTCGATCGCGATAAGGCGGCCCCTCCAGTTGGAAGGGAGAAATGACAGTTTCCCGAGAGGAGACGCCCCCTTCCCATAATTCCCTTTCCCACAAAACCCTCTCTCTTTTCTCGTCATGAATACGCCTTCCCCCCAATGACCTACGTCGCGAATTCCGCGGAGGCCGTTTTGAATCCTCTCTTCCTTCTTGGAAACGTGATTTTCCACAGTCCTTTTCCTTTATACTTCCCTTTTTCTGACCGGTGTTTACGAAAATTGTCATCTGACCTTCTCCCCCCCCCCTCCTCTTCCCCCAGCTTCTTCGTTTCTATAGCGCTCCTGCTAATCGTAGGGACGAGTGATAATTTTCCCAACCCTTTTCCCCCCCCTTTGAAGGAGCCCAGTTACGGGCGCACCCGCTAATTCTTCCTCCCCCCCTTAGATGCCAGTTGAGCAAGACTTTCCCAGGATACATTCCTATGCCGAAACTATTTCCCCCTCCACCGTAGAATGCCCCTACCTCTTCCCCCCCTTTCCCCCCCCTTCCTTTTGGACACTAAATCAGTATTCCTTTCCTTTATTTCCTCTGGCTGAGACACCTTTTCCCTGACGAGAGAAGTACAGCGAAGACTAAATAGCCGGCAAGTTCTTGCTTTTCTCAAACCACCCCTTTCCTTGGTCAAAATGGCTTGTTCGCACCAACCTGTTGATCTCTGTGGTCCTTTTTTTTCGGTTATTCTCACTTGGTTGGTGGTACTTGAGAGACTCTCTCCCCATGCTTTTTTGTTTAGTAATTCTTGCAGCGGAGTATCCCATACTTCCCTTCTCGGTCCCCCTCTCCCATCGTCAACTCTTCAGGATGGCGTGTGTAACTTTCTGGTCTCCCCATGAAAATCTCCCTCCACAACCGCCGATGTGTTCTTTTGTTCTTTCGAGAATCCTTTTGAAGGCTGTTCAAAACCCTTCCGTAAAATAGTATCGAACCTAGGGACTCCTCTTCTTTTCTTGGCTGCGTCTCAAGTTGTCGCGAACAGCCAGCAATTTGGTTTTGAAGAATTTAGTTTGATCCACTCCCCCCCATCCCACTACTGACGGTGTGCGTGCCTGACTTCTTCTCTCTCTTCTGAGCCTCAGAAGCGCTCTAATCGTTTCCCTTTTCCATGGTCTCCTTTCCCTGAGAGCTGCTTGGGCCCCAGTCCCATTTCACCAATGAGAGAACCCTTTATCTGCCCTT
>Ga0179593_1739884_pt1 | contig 12845 bp, 14 predicted proteins | sample CZODoug2_1_08_16_FD_185931 | JGI IMG/M metagenome (GOLD analysis project Ga0179593, IMG submission 185931) | Vadose zone soil fungal communities from Angelo Coast Range Reserve, California, USA - CZODoug2_1_08_16fungal (PacBio error correction) | ecosystem: Environmental > Terrestrial > Soil >... | reverse complement strand
TGGACACCTCCGTCACTCTGGGTCGTGTCTTTCTTTTTTACGATCACGCGAAGACGTCAGGAACGATTCCTCCGCAAGCGCGGCCCTTTTCCCCCGAGGAGTCAGCGTACTCAATTTTCCTTTTTCGCGTGATCATGGCCCTGCTGCTCACCCTTCTTTTCTTTTCACTGGTATAAGAGAAATTCTTCACACACTTTTTCCTACCGTTCTCATGAAAAGACTTAACGACCTTGAGCCCGCTCACGAGGCTATCCATGATACGTCTACGCCGCCTTTGCCCCTTTCCGACCATAGGTCATAGAGGACAATGTTTTGGTTACTTCTGCGTCCAATCCAGGCCAAGAAAGGAACGTTTTACTCCCCTCAACTGTCGCGTCCCGAGCAGCAACCTAAGCCCCCCTGCGCGGGATGGCAGGAGACCACTCTCCTCTTCGCGGTGCAGGGGTAGGATATGCCAGGGTGTTCCCCCCCTGATCCCGCTTTGGAACGGCAGGTGGCCAAGGCCATCTTCTCGGACTTCTTACAAGGCGGCCGAAGGACCTACTTCTTTTTCGGCGGGATCGCAATAGTTTATTTCTGCAGAAGTCATCTAAGTCTCTCGACCTCCTTTCCTCTTGACCGATTCGTGGCGAGTTTTCTTTCCGCAGTTTGCCACGACCCACTAGATTCCATGCTATCGATACAACCCCCTTTTCCCCGTGAAAGCAAAGAGAGGGTCCGAGATTTGGTATCCTCTGGTTCTCTGAAAACACACTCCCCTTTTTTTTCCCTTAGTTCTTTCTTTTTTTCAAGAACCTCATAGAGCTTGGACCTTTGGGGTATGATACTTTCGAGACCCTCCCCCCCCCCCTTCTTCTTCGCCCCTCAATCCCCCTTGCATAGGAGTGTATAGCAATGTCTCCGCCCCGCCGAGAGAAACCTCGTCCAGCCGAGGACGTGAATTCCCACTAACACTTCCTTCTTAGCCTCTTCCGCGAAGCCCCTAGGGAGTCAGACCCCTCCCCCTAAATCTCTTCCTTTGGATCCGACGGCGGTCGTTCCCCTTTTCGATGGGCGAGTGGGTCTCCCCAAGCAGAGGCTTGGCATTTTAAGGTCTCCTTTAGTCTCAAGGATCTTTTTTTATAACGCCCCCGCCCAACCGCTCTTTTCCCCCACGGTCCTTCGAACTCCTCCTTCAAGGCCGTTGGCTCCTGCTTCATCTTCGCCACGGACCTATCCCCCCCCCTTTTCTCCCGACCCCCCCACGCCATTCTGCCCCAAGGAGTCGTCGTCCAGTCCCGCTCCTTTTTTTCCGCGAGGTCCTCGAAATGATGATCCTCCCCTTCCCAAATCTCCCTTTTTTTCTTGAGTAAGACAACTCCTCCTCCCGGAGTCCTTCCTGATGCCCAGAGGCGTGCTTTGCCAACGGTTAGACGAGGCTGGAACCCCCGGTTCGAAGACTGCCGCGCTCCCTCTCCCGATTTCTTATACTTCACCGGTAGACGATGCGTTCTCTTAGACTTTTCGGGGGAGAACGAATTCGGTCGCAAAGGGATCTTTCCACTACAAGAGGTAACAATTTCTCGCCCCTATCCTTTGTCAAATCGAGGGCCCCTCTTTTTTTCGGCGGTTGTCTTCGGAGGGTGACCTCTCCCTTCTGGCGGGTCAGCCCCGTTTTTTCGAACCACCAGTCGGCAATCTGTCCCTTCTAGACTCTTTCTCCGGATCGGCGGCCAGGTGACTCCCCCTATTTTCCCCCTTACCTGATCTCTCTATCCCTTTTTGAGAGGAACGCCTTTCCGGGATCGACCCTCCCGCCCCATGATAAGGCACTGAAGCTGCTCTCTGCCCCTTACCCTCCGGTGCCGACCTCTTGGGTTATGACACTCGAGAGGTGAACCCTCCTCACCTTTCCCTCCAGTCCAAAAGGCAAAAGACGTTTTTCCCCTCTCGGACTCTTCCCTCTTTTTCGTTGAGATCAGAGCAATTCTTTGACCGCCACGTTCGTCCTCTCGGATTCGCTCGAGTCCCCCCTCCCGTATTCCCTCCAGTCATCGTGATCGACCCCCCCTACGCCTTATAGACAGGATAACGGGTTTCAACGACAAGACGATGGCAGAGTCTTTTTCCCGCAGGTAGATTTCGTTCGTATCTAGAGAATCGTGCCCTTATTGAAGTGCGCTAAATTTCTCTCCCCCTTTCTTTCAGGGGACCTCCCGGGAATTGGAAGAAGACTTTGCGGGGGCGATGGATGAGATTTTTTTTTGCGGAGTTCCTTTCCGCGACGGAGGCTATTTGCCCTTTTCAATATCCTCTTTTTGAGAGTGGCCCAAAAAAACCAAGGAAATAGCTTTTTTTTTTTTTTTCCTCTCCAGGTAGGGTAGTAGGCTGAGGAGACTTTTTTGCCAGTCAGCGAGCGCAACGGTCCCCCTTCAAGCCAGCGCTAACGCGCCCAAACCCCATCCGGTTCGCACGGGGTCAATCTCACCTTGACTCTTTTTCTCACGCCAAGTAGGCAAGATCGCCCTTTTATCTTGTTGGAGACCTTTTTTTTATCCTCCCCCCGAGTTCTCGTCCCCCTCCTGGAAAACGTTTTTTCCTTCTAGCGTGCGTCCAATGTCTCTTGTCCGCCGAGCCAGCAAGAACGTTTCCCCTGTATTTTTTCTGTCTCCTTGTTATTTTAGGAATCTTTTACCCCTCTGCAGGAGAGGGCCACCTCTGATGATCTTTTTTTTTTTTTGCTGACCTACCCGCGGATCACGAATTCTCCTTTTGTTTTCAGACCCTTCCTGCAGAGCCCCAGAGCGTCACTTTGCACGTCGGGCCCTCTTTTGGGACTCGGGCCTTTCCCTCCCTGTCTCGGGGGTCTTTCCTCCTAGACTCTCGGAGACCCTCTTCCCTATCGGTTGAAGGGCTGTCGTTTTCAGCGAGGCCCGGAAGGAGCCTTCCTTAGAGGATCGTTGATCAAGACCCCCTTTCCCTCCTCGACGAGCCGCCCTGTCGAGACGTATTCCTCCCTTATCGAGAGCAGGCTCCCCCCTTATCTTGGACAAAATGACGTTCTCATCTCATTTCTCTCCTTGTCCCCATTTCCCATCTCCGACACCGGCTTTTGGACCTTGGTTTTCTTTTTTTTCCTGGTAGGTGAGGTTCTATTTGGTGGCGTTTCTTTCCTCTCTCGGGTCAGCCTTTTTTTAGTATTGGCCCCTCCCTCCGGCAAGCAAACCAGGTCCTCTATCTGTTTCAGTTAGAGTCGTGAAGCGCCCTTCCCTTTTCTTAGCCTGGCGTCCTTTGGGTACGGTTTTTTCTTCACGTTTCTTTTGTAATGATAACGGTCTTGAATATTCCCCCTTCCATGGATACGGGATAACTTAGCGTCATGGGATGCTTTGTCTGCATTTTTAGGACAACCGACGATCCCCTTTTTCTTCCCCCCTCTGACGGCTCCTAGACGAGATTGAAGGGGTTTCCCCCGTTGGCTGTGCAATTAGGGAATAGTCTCCTCTCTTTTCCTTTTTTTCCCCTGCGACCCAAAGCGTGCAAGGCGCTCCCCCCCTTTCTGACCGGCCCTCCCTTTTCTTTATTCCCCCCCCCGGTGTTGGTTGAGAGGCTTCGTGCCGTTCTTTGGCCTCCGACTTAGGAAAAGTCTTTTCCCCCTGATCACTCCGAAGAACGTAAGGAAACGATGCCGACACACGCCCCCCTCCGCGTTTTCTCTTTTTTCCCCCTTCCAACCTCCACGAGTCGCTTCTCGCGGTTTTTGCCAGGTTAAAAGGGCCGATCATACCGAGAAATGGCCTTCCAGCCAGGGAGCATGAAACAGCTTCCAACCCTTTGTTTTTTTTTTTTTTTTTTTCTCCCCCCCATAAAAGTGAGCAATCTCCTTTTTCCCCTTTCTCCCATGATCACAGTCTCCTCCTTCCCTCCCCGCTTGACCGAAACTCGGACTCTCCCCCTGTTTTTTTTTTTTTTGCGTTGGAAGTCTTGCTTTACGCCGCGGCCAAGACCTTCCCCCACATCACCTTTTTTTTCCAGGTCCAGGTCGACGCCTCCTCCCGGGAGAGGGTTGGCCGGCGACCCTTTCCGATTCGCCGGTTTCTTCTCTCTTTACCTCGTCTGGTTTCCGAATGCTGGAACGGCAGTTCCTGCGCAGCGTCTTGGTAGATACGAATACCCGGCCGACTGCCAGAAGGGCCCTCCCGGAGGATAGAATCCTTGTCTTATACAGTACTCTTCTCCCTCCGTCCGGATCGACGCGACGTACCAATTCCTTTTTCGCGGCTTTTGAAGCAGCTTCTCTTTTTTCCGACAACGATACAGCGTCTCAATGATCTAGCTCCCTTGCTCCCGACGTGCCCGTCCCCCTTTTTTGGCGAGGATGGGTCCCCCTGGTGTCGGAAAACCCCCTCGTGAGAAGAGGGTCCTTCGAGAACGACCCCCCTCGAGCTTGGCCCCCTTTTCCAGCAGGTCTTCTCCACTAAAAAAGGGAGCCATCTTCGCAAAATCCCCGCGGATGGTCCTGGAGGGATCCTCCTTTTTCCCCCTCCTCTCAGACACTCCCCTGCGAGGAACAATTCCTAACACTATTCCGCAAGAGAAGAAATATGTTTTTCGCATCCTCCCCTCCATCTACGTTCCGATTTGGAGTGCTTTTCTTTGACGGATCCCGGAGGGGAGATGTCTTTCGCATTTCTGGATGATACCTCTTTTCCCTCTTTCCTAGGAATTGGAGGGGTAGAAAGTTGTTTTCTTCAGATTGATTCAGTTATCCTACAAAAAAAGGATCTATCCTTTTTAAGATGAAAAGTGGTAATATCCCCCCAGATCTGGGGGTGCTTTTGGGTTGTGGGGGGTGGGTTTTCTTGGGGAGTTTTGGTTCTCTGTGGGTGGGGGGGTGGCCCCCCCCCCCCCCCCCCCCCGTTTGGGTTTGGGGTTTTGGGGGGGGTTTGGGGGGGGGGTTGGTGGTTTGTGTTTTTGGGTTGGGGGTGTTGTTTGACTTCTTTTTGTATTCCTCTACTAGCCCGTCCCTTTTTCCCCCTATGAGCCGTCGCAGGCTCCTCGTCGTGTACAAGTAACGCCGTGTTTTCTCTTTCCCCTTCCCCTCTTTCCCATTGATGGAGCCTCCTCCCCTTTCCTTGATCCCTCCACCCCCTTTGCGACAGAGGAAACTTTTTTTCCTTGAGGTACTCTGCCAGCTTTCCGTGTAGCCGTCGGAAACGACCCCGTTCGAGACAGGTCTTCTTTTCGATACGATCACGATTTCCTTTGCCGATGCTGGTTTTTCGAGCCGAGTTGGGTGTCCCTGTCCCGTGGCTTAGACAAGGGATAGACGGCCTCCCCTCCTTTACACCATGATTTTTTTATGGTCCCCCCAAGACACCGGCTTTTTCAGGTTGACGGCTTCGATTGTAGGGGCCCTCTACGGTTGGTGACCGTGCCAGAGCCGTATCCCCCCCCCAGTAGGAACCGTTTCCTATAAGGCCTCCTTTCAGAGCTGACCTTTAGGACTACCCCTCTCATCTGGTAGATCTTACTATTCAGAGTTGTTGTTGTTGAGATCCTCTCCGTTCCGGGATCGCCTTCCTGGTATGATAAGGAAGATCGTTCCCTTCCTCCTCTGAACTCCCTTGTTTAGGTAGAATGCTCCGGAAAGGGTCTGACCTTGAGGTCATACTCCCCCGTCTTCCTCTCCCCGCGAGACATCTCGATTCTTTGCAGATCAATTTGGGTTTGTAATCCTTTTCGTTGCTCCGAGCCCTTGCGACCCCCCTTTTCGAAAACCCCCCCAGCGACCCCTTCGGCCGCATCGTCTATTTTCCCCCCTTAGTGCCGCGACGCCTTTTCCGCTTTCCCCTTTTTTTGGCAGCTCCCACAGGGGGCCCGCACGACACCCGTCTGTGCACCTGTTTTTTTTCCTCTCGATTCGAGTTGTTCCTCTCCCCGAGCCTCGACCCCCTTTGAGGCGATCAATAATGTTCCTACCTCGCGGTGGTCTTATCCTTTCGTGTTCCCTCGTGATTTTACTTGGACGAAGAAGACTTGGCTCTTTTTGAGATGGACTGCGACGGACTATAGGGGCTTCTCGCGAGACGGGAGGAGCTCCCTCGCTGGCCTTTTCAGAAGGTAGAGAGTGCCAAAGGCCTTTTGTGATTTCTCTCTCTGGTCGTAGGGAGGACCTTCTCGGCCGTAAGCGCCCTCTTTTCCCCAGGTACACTATTCCCTACACTCGGCCGGGGTCTTATAAGACCCCTCAATCGCCACACAATGGCCACATTCCGGCTTCTTTTCAAGAACCTCTTTCTCTACATCATCACGCCTTGCACGCTCGACTCGAGGGTCTTTTTTTTCCTTTTCCCGGGGAGTCGCGGGCGATAGTTGACTTATTTTTCCTTGTCCCCCCCGAGCTGGCACTTTTTTCGCTAGGAAGTTTTCTAGGAAGCCTGAGGATCACTCCTCGCCCTTTCTTGGAGGTCGGTGGCCAGGATTGGCTTCCCTGAAGTGACGCCTGCTTTCTTTATGGAGTTGCAGGGCATCGAACTCCTCCTTTCCCTTCCTCCCTCCTCCGGAGATGGCAGGAGGGCTAGTTTCCTCCCCCCCCTTCCCCCCACCCCTCCCTTCCCCAATACTTCACTTCCCCAGGAATAGATTGGGGTTCTCTCACCCTGACTTAGTTCTCCCTCGCGCCAAGCTTTTCTTGCTTCATCAGAGCAGGGTAAGCCCTAGGGTCGGATCTTTACCCTTCTTTTCGCCTCGAAGCTGGCGTGCCCTGGCGTCAAATTCACGATAGGTTCCTTTGTCTCCCGCCGGCGCGTCGATAAGTGACTTTTCTGCCGAGTCTGCGATGAAGAAGAGCGACTCTTTTCCGTCGTCCGACGTCTTTAAAGGACGCTTATACTTCCCTCCTCCTGCTTTGCCCCAAATTTCTTTAGATAGGGTACCCACCTCAGAGGCGGGACACATTTTTTTCTTGTTAACTGGTCTTTTTTCCCTGCATTTCACTCCTCCCGGCGTTCTGTCTCCGGTCGCGACGTGACCGACTCCCTTTGATGTGTTCTGTGCCGTCTTGGCCGCCGGCGTTCTTTTCCAAGCAAGAAGCACAAACAAAGTTTCACGCCTCATTCGGGGTCAGGTCCCAGCGTTAGTTCGTGCTTTTTTTCTACTGATCCTTTACTCGGGATCATGGGGTAGGTTTTTCTTCCTCTGAAGTCTGTTCATGTCACGTTCTTTTTCCTCGCAGGCCTGCTAGGGATAAACTCTTATCGGCCTTTTCCCTTTGCCTTTGAGCAGAGGAAAGGATCACCTTCTCTCCCTTTGGACGACTAGTTTTTCCGAGAAGAGTTCAGTGGGTTTGTGGCTGACATTCGGGCATAGTTTCCTTCTCTTCCCCTACCGACCCCCCAACGTGCACAATTCTGGCCCCTCGACCAGTCAAGAATCTCCTCTTTTTGTTGAGAGATTCTTTTTTTTCCCACACACAAACCCCCCACCCCCCCAACACAACCCCCGTCCCCCCTTTGCAAACGATTTGGGTATGGCCAGGGGGAGCCCGCTCAATAACGGAGTAACCAGGAAACGATGCCCGAATTGCCCCTCCTCGAGGATTCCCCCGAAACGAGTAGTAGCGCCCCTCAGGGGATGACTGTTTTTTCCTGCCAGGTTAACCGGAAACTCTATTTTTGTCCCCTTCCACTTTCTTCAGACAATTATTCAAGACAGTGTCTTTTCCTTCCCCCAGGGAATCCCCCCCCCCCCCTTTCAGAACGATAAGAGGAAAGTGACTCCTTTCTCTCCGTCCGCCTTGCCGCTTCACGAGCTGCCCTTCCCCTTTCCCCCCGGGTTGGCGTTGCCGTCGTGCTGCCAAGAAAGGCCCTGCAAGAACGGAAACTCTGCTAAGAAAATTCACATGTAGCGCTTTTTGGGGTTTTTTTCAAATTAAGTAACAGTGACCTCGCCACCTTCCTCCGGGAGAGGATGTCCTTTTTCCCCGGTAACAGAGAAGACGCCGGGGTCGTTCTCTTTTCCTTTGATGGACCAGATAGACGTGTCCTTTCCCCAAGGACCCTCCAGAGTCTTTTTTTCCGTGGCGCTCAATACACTTTTTTCCCGACGGGATAGACTGTCTTCGCCTCCTTTTTCCCGTGTCTCCCCCGATCTCTTCGAAGTATCTACGTCCTCCCTTCAGACTTCTTTCAAAAGATAGTGGCTTTTCCTCGGTTGACGCAGTGTTTCCCCCCTTGGATTGTGGGGTAGAAGACCACTTTCTTTGACCATGCTCTCTATAAAAAAGTTTCCCTGTGCAAGCCCCTCTTCGGATGGGACCCCCCCCTTTTGATAGGAAACCCCTTAGGCCTTTTTTCCCCTCATGGTAGAGGGAAAGACACCGAGACCGAGATTTTCTCCGGCTCGCAGGTTTCTGTCCCCTCTCAGACCCCCAAAGAGGAGCCCCTGGCGACCTAACTGCGGCATGGATCTCTGTTAGAGAGGTACTGGCCTTCCCCGACTAGAGAACCTTCCTTCTTGGTCTTCAAGAAATCGTCTTACTGCTTCTTCTCCTCAGACGCACTCTGAGGTAGCCACACCTATATAGATAGTGCATATATTGTCGCTCTATATGGACCTCGTCTTCTTTCCCACCGGATGGGGTCGATGTTGGGGTTCCCCCCCTGCCGAGTCCTCTCTTTAGGAGAAGGGTCTTCTCAGTTGAACGGAAGGTCTTCCCGATCCCCCTTCTTTTTCACACCCAGGTTCCTCTTAACAGGCATGAGAGGCCTGTCCCAGCGATCGAGCATTCCTCCTATTCCAGAGCCCTCCGGCCCTGAGCCCTTTCTCCTCCATAGCCACGCCCTTTCCCTTTCCCAGTACTCCCGAGAGGTAGTAGCCTTTCCTTCTTCGCATCAAGCCCTTCTCCCTTGCGGAAAGACCAGCTATCTGACCGCGGACCCGTCTTGATGACCTCTGCGCTTTCTGCCCCCACAGGGAACGTTCTTTTTGCGTAGCTTTGCACTAAGATAGCCCCCTTTCCCCGGGTAGACGATGAGTTTCTCGGCGGCCGTCGAAACGCGCTTTTTTCTCCCGTTGGCTTTTTTTCTAGGTTTTCAAAATACAAGGAGTCCCCCATGATCGGTTTTCTTCAAAATCGAGGGTTAACAGATTTGAGCGCTCGGCTCGATCCTTTTTTCCCCTACTTTTCGTTTCTTTTTCCCTTAGAAGGAGTCGACCCCCCAGTCGGAACCGTCTTTCTCTCCCTTTCCGAGCGGTGGCCGATCTTTGCCAGGTGATATTTCGCCCTTAACGGATACTTATATTTTCCCTTTGTTTTTTTTCCTTTCTTCCTTTAAGGGAAAGAACCAGATTCCTGTCCTGATACGCGCAACTCCTTCCCGTTCGATGGGAAAATTCCCTAGGGTGGTCTCCCCCCAATGCCTTCCCGGGGTATGACCTTTTTTTTTTCTTAAGACACTTTCGAAGAGTAAAACCTCGAAAAAGCCTTTTGCCCTACGATTTGCCTTCCCGTATGCGAATTCATGGTGTACCCCCTTTTCAGCCCCTTGAGACAGCATTGCCCCACAATCTCCCCTCTGCTCCCGGAGAAGATTTTCTAAGTTGTGAATTAATCGTTTTTATCGGAGTGCGCCCCTCTTCTCAAACTTCTGTATAAAAGGGCTCGACCGGCAAACGCAGCTGTCTTCTCCCATGTGCGCTCCGATCTAGCCGTTGTCTTTATTAACTGAGTCCCGGCTATTGGGCCCTAAGGTATACTCTAGAGGGAAATTTTACGAGACTTTTTTTTCACTTGGACCTGGAAGATTGGTTTTTGTCTCCGACGGCATAGTTGGGGGCCGGCCATTCTCTGAGGAACCCGAGAGCTCCGCGATTTTCCCCCCCCCTTTTCCTAGAATGCAGGTCTGTCATAGCCGTTCGGTTTGATCTACTCCTTGTTCTCTTGAGAACGGACCCCTTCTCCCGAAGCCTCAAGAAAGAGAGATCTTTGCTCACCGAGCCAAAAAATCCCACCCCCATCCACCTTCTCCCATTTCCCGACCTCCTTAGGATCCCCCCCCCCCGATCGAATAGATGGCGGTTCCTAGAGCTGGTTGTCTATCTAGTCGAGGCGCTCTCCTCCTAGCACAGAGGTATGGTCATATTTTTTCTGCCTTTAGGAGGGGAGGCCAGTCCTTCCCTAGAAGCAATCCCTTCCTTCAGGAGTGCTTCGTAGACGGGATGTTATTGGTCTCCCATGGATAGACCGACGAGACTTCTTTTCCCATATAGCTCTAGTGAAAGAGATCCCTTTTCACCGAAGCCCCTTGCAGAAGGGTTTCTTTTCTCCCGCCCCTTGGACCACGCGGGCCCTCCCCCTCTTATTCGAGAGCAGGGTCCCTTTTTCCTTTCGGCCAATAAACTCTCTTTTTCCAGCTGCGGAACGATCTTTCGTCCCCGCGCTGGTCAGAGGCCTCCGACCTTTTCCGCTAAGGACGAGAGGTCCCTTTCCGAGATCGTTGATAAAGCTTTTCTCTCCTACGCGTTGAACGTTCCCTGTAGGCCGCCGTTTGTATCGATGCGCTTTGAGATTCCTTCTGTCCTTGGCACTCTCGTCCTATCGGGTCCCATTCCTCGGCCCGACAGACACGGCTCTTCGGGTACCTTGGTCGTCCTGCGTATTTTTCTTTATTTTTTCTGAACGAAGGGGAGGGGTTTCTTTCCCCTTGATGGGTAGCAGTAGTTACCTTTTCCCTACCAGTTATATTTTTCCCTCAAGACGTGCACTCCCAGTGCCGAGAGGACGTTCCTTTTTTCTGAAGCGCAGGCGCTTTTTGGAGTAAGGGAATAGGAGCGGGCTCCCCTTTTAGTTTTTTTCTACACGGTTTGGAAGTTTTTTCCTAATTGTCTGATCTCGGGAATGGATCTTTATTTCTCGGGCCTGGGAACCTGGCATCTTTCCTTTCACCGCTCTCCGGACTAGTGAGGTTGGTTGCCTTTCCCCTCTCTCGATGGGTTTTTGTTTTCAAATTCGGGCATCTTTCTTTCTTCTGATCTGACCATCTTTTGACCTTCTCTTTTTTCGGCACGAATATAGATATTTCCTCATTCCCTTGTTTTTGAGAGATTCGTGCCGGCTGTTTTCCTCGCCTTGGCAACCTCTTTTTGGTCTGTCTTGGGAGGAACACGATCCGACGAGAACCGTCCTTTACTTGTCCCGACACAGCCCCCTTCTTCTCTGCTAAGGAACATTCACCAAAATCACCTTCATGCGTCATCAATCAGGGGATCCCCCCCCAATGCCAGGTTCAGGACTAGCCAAAACCCCCCTCGCCATGTCCTCGCACCAAATTCAGACCTCGCCCCAACCGTGACTTTCCCCCCCCCCCCTATCAAGATAAGAGGAAAATTGACGCCCTCTCCGTCTCCCGAAGACTTTGCCGATTCTTACCTAGGCTCCGAGGCTTTTTTGCTGGCATTGATTTCCCATCCTCTCTTTCCGGAACTGCGACCCGCAGAAGCCCCTTTCCCCCTTCAAATTTCTCTTACTCAATAAGAAGGAGAGCGGTCTTCTTGTCCCCTGCCAAGGGTACCCGTTCGGGGTAGGCTCTGTGTAGGATGGGACCTATAGAAGTGATGTTGACCCGGCGGTGTCAAAGGCATTCCCCTTTTTTTTTCCGATTAGTTTCCTTCGAATACACGGACCTCCTTCCCGACGGTGCGAGAAGTTCCTTCTTTGGTAGTGATAATCCCCATGACAGTAATCTCCGCCGTAGATTTCCCTGCCAGGCCTTTCCCCCCTGATAGTGGAGAGGGTTTCTTGGGCGCAGCCTTCGAGGCTCTTTTCAGAGACAGGTCTTCCCTGACCTATACCCCCCGGCTGGTTTTCTCTCCGTTCTACACGCTCGGGAGCTTTTTTTTCCCAAGTCCTGTTCTCTTTTTTAGGATGGGCAAGTAGGTTTTCCCTATTTTTATTTCGACGGGAAAGATCTCCCTCCTAGATGATTGGCTCGACGCTTCGGTCTGATAAATTTCTCATCCCGGCGACAGCGGGCCCTTTGCCTACCTCCACGGCGCTTTCTCTTGCGCAACTCCTCTTGCCTCAAGGGAAAATTCTTCAGCGCGGCGGAATATTTTTCCCCGTCTTCAAAGCGACGCCTTTCTTCTCCCACCATTTCCGCACCAGCCTTTTCTTATGAGGGATCCCGTCTTCTCCCCCTTTGCGAACCTTTTTTTGTTGGGGCGCTTTTTTACTGCGCGTTTCTTTATTGTAGACCGGGTAGTCTTCGCGCCGGCTTCCCTCTCAGAAGAGCTGCAAAAAGGATATACCCACCCACCGGCCGATGCGTGGTCACTTTTGAGGAAATTCCCACCCAGGGGAGCGCCCGTCTTCCTCTTTCGACGACCGACTTCGAGTCCTTCGAATTCCTCGTCGTAGGACCAAGTAACGCTCCGATGTCTCCCCGAGTCCCTTCCCCGCGAGTTCGTCTTCACGCGCCGGGTCTTTTTAGACCCAAAGGGACCCCCCTCCTCCTTTCCACAGGGGGCAGCCCTCCTATTTCGGCGTGGTTCTTCCCAGTTAGCCGTCAGGTCCCGGACGAGAATGAGACGGCCATTATCGCTCACGAGACCTTTCCCTCCTTGCGGATCCCTTTCCCCCTTTTTGCTTGGGGGAGGACGAACGTTTTTTCCTGCTAGGATCAGCAAATCAACTCCCCCTTTCTCGGCATCGAGTATTGTATTGCCCCTCGCTGGTCCCCGTCTTTCGGCCCCCCTTTCGGATGAGCTTTTTGAACTATAGGGGCTTGTTCTTTTCCGAGCAGGAACGTCTCTTTTTTCACCGGCGACATGCTAGTTGAGCCGTTTCCTCGGTTGCCTGATCAGGC
>Ga0179593_1484113_pt1 | contig 12845 bp, 10 predicted proteins | sample CZODoug2_1_08_16_FD_185931 | JGI IMG/M metagenome (GOLD analysis project Ga0179593, IMG submission 185931) | Vadose zone soil fungal communities from Angelo Coast Range Reserve, California, USA - CZODoug2_1_08_16fungal (PacBio error correction) | ecosystem: Environmental > Terrestrial > Soil >... | reverse complement strand
CCTAGTCCACGTACTGTCTCGTTTGAGGCATTTCCTCTCATCGGTTTTGTAGACTACCACAATCAATCCGGTGTCTCCACGTGGTCATTAGAGCGGCTTTTTTCCAGCAGGTCCATTCTAACCGGATTATCTCAATGTCTATCATGTTTGCCTTTCCTCCATAATAGTCCTACTCGCCAACCTCTCCTGATTGGACGAATTCCAATCTCAAGTGACTCCAAATTTTACCCATGTGTAATGGGACGCGAACCGACCCCTTTCGCGGGTGCAGGTTCCCCCACTTTTGGCCCACTCTCAGGATCAACTCCAATAGTTTTAATTGCCTATCCCCCCCCACCCTCTCTTATTCAGAGTTGACCATTCCCGTGTGACCTAATCACCTCGCCGGGAGTATTACACTTTCTGGCCTTTTTTTCCGATCGTTCCCTTTTAATCCCCCCTCTACCTCACCCCCCCATGACAGACCCCTTTGAAACGGAGGACGTGTCCAAATTGCCCTTTTCGTGTCGCTCTGAACTCTTTCTGACACCACCTTCCAACGATTTTCTCGTTGAGAACGCACATTCCCACTCTTCTCCTGACCAATCCTTTGACCTCCCCATTTGCCGAGCGGTTATCCAGGCATTTCTGTTTTTTGTTCCTCCCCGTGCCTGCCCATGAATACCCCTTCTTGTCAGTAGTTTTCCCCCTGTGACTCAAGAGTAACATTTTGCAGCAGGATAAACAGCCCACTGTACGGTCACCTCCTGAACTCCTTCCCGAAAAGAACCTGTTTTGACACATTTCACGATTCTTTCACGCTCAACCTGACAGCAGCCCCTCCTTTTGACTTTACTTTGTGTTCTCCCCTCCGAACTCATCCGACACTTCGCTGCTTCATTCACACACCCCTTTGCTTCACCCTTACCGAATGGATAATGAAATCCAATTTAGTTCAAGGGTATTGCTTTCTAAACTTTCTTCGCACCCCTCTTTTCTAACTCAAACTAAAGGACAAGTGATTTTTTCCTTGAATCTCTCCCTGGGCTGGTTCGTGCCTCACCGCAACGGAGAGGCGACCGCATCGATGCCTCCCCCGAATCACTCGTCTTTTTCCGTCTAGATCCCCTTTTCGAAAAGAATTCTCAACTTGTCCCCCTGCCCAGTCCCCCTTTGGCAGTTGCAAAACAATGTGCTGCCGCTGGATTTCGCGTTCCTACACCCCCCTTTCCCGTGCCTCCCTAACCTGATCTGTTTCCGCGTAACCTCCAGGGACCGACCCCCTGATTGGTCCCTGTTGACCCGAAATAGACCCTATTCCCTTCCCCGTCCCTTTCTCCAAATCCCCTTAAGTGGTTTCCCTTTCTATCAGTTCTCGAATCATCGTCGCTTCCCATATGCTCCCCTATCTCCCGCCCTCTCGACTCCTCTGCTTTCCTCGCCCTCTCTTTTTAATCCTCCCCTCCTATTTATCAACGTCCCTTCTACCCCCCCTGACTCTCCGCATACTGCAGTCGCAGTTCCACTTTTCGTTTAACCCTTTCCCAGCTCGCGTAGTACCTTCCGGTGTTCCCTTTTTCGCCCCGAGTCTTCGAGTTCAAGTTGAACTTTTTCTAACTCCCCTTTTTTCTGCGGTACCCACTCTAGCTTGGTCCCCTAAAGTTTTTCAAGGAACGACTTCACCCCCCAAGCTTGACCGGGAAGTGACGCCATGGCTCAAACTCTTTTTAGATGTTTTCCCTCTTCCCCCTCCGGCTTTTTCCCTTTTTGACTTAGCCTTTTACGTCCTCTTAATTACACGACCCCCGTTCCAGTGTCGATCTTTTCGCCCGGCTTTCTAAAGATTTTCGCTTCATTCTTTCCACCCCAGTCTGCTGCAGATACTATCATTTTCCTCTTCTCCTCCACTTTGCCCCTCCCTTTCCTACAGCCCGCCTCAAGTAACCCCGGATGCAAACTCTCTGCTTCTTTTTGCGTTTTTCCCGCCCGACTACAGACCCTTTGCCCCCATAGACAATTAGAATGGCCTCTTCCCACTTGAACTGAACACTTTTGGCGTTCACATGCATAGGGAGAGCCAGCTTTAAACTCTCGTTAATCCTCCCATACGCCTCGTATTTTTGTGGGCCCCGCACCACGAAGGCTCCACGCTCTTCCCCGCAATCCCCCCTCCGCCGCCCCCCCAGCTCTTTTTTATGGTCTTGGCCTAGAACACCCTCTCATAATTTTCAATCACTTACCTTCGCCTGACACCCTTTTTAATGTCAACCTACCTCTTTCACTTACGTTTCCTCTTTTCTTCTAATCTTTCAGGAATGGGTAAACCTATCGAGTATCTTTGCTCCCAACCCCAATTCTTCTCACCTTTCACATCGGCCGTGCAAGGAGTCCTGGTCCTCATCTTTTCCGCCCGAACACCAGCCATGTATGCCGCTCCTTTTACGTGATGAGATACCCCCAACTCTTCCGCATTGCTAAGATATTCAGGCCCTGGGATTTTCTCCCCCCCCCCTGGACACACTCCATGACAAAACATCTCTCTCTACATCACTTTTTGTTGTTTTTCTGTGAGATTTGTTTTCTTCTTCCAGTTTTTTGTGTTTGCGTCCTCCTTCTTTTTTTCTTTGCCTCTTGGTCCCTTACTTGTTGTTGCTGTCGTTCCAGGGTCGGATTTCCCAGGATTGTTTTCTTTCTATCTTTTCTGCCCCCCTTTCACGACTCGCGGCTCTTCCTTGCGTCCGAGCCTTTTTCGAACTTTCAGATTGAAGTTGATTCGAGTGTCCCCACTATTGTCCGTCCTTCTTCCTGGCTTTCTCTGAACCTTTACAAGTAAGATTTGTTTCGCACTTTTCTCCTTTAATGTGCGCGGCGTGATTCTATCCAACAGCTTTTTTCCCTGTTTCAGTCCTGAGTAAACTGCTTCACATCGCTTTAGTTGGGTCTTTTTGATTTTTATTTTTTGAATGAAAATTTTCCCCATGACCGTGTCTTTTGTTTCGGACCCCCGCCGGAGGTGACCCCCTTTTTTCCCCTTTGCGACCATTGACTCACTGCTTGGATTAGTATTCCCCCTAGCTTAGTTTCACTCGTTTCTTAAGGCTAGGCTAAAGAGGTGTACTAGGCCTTCCCCCCCTGTGCTTTTTCCCACCCATTTGTAATAGTCGGTTCTGACCTTGTATCCCTCCCTCCCCTCGACCTTCTCAGGTACGGAGGACGATTTCCGGGTGAGGGAATTCAATTATGTCACGCCTGTCCGTCAATTCCTTAGCCGGCGATGTACGGGGAACTCGTCGAGTCGATCCATTCTTCGTCTGATTATCATTCCCCAAGCTTTTCCACGCCCCCCCAGGGTTTGGTCAGTCTTCCCCCCCCTTTTCGGAATTCCACAAGCTTGCCATATTGCACTTTGCTTGTTTCCTCTTCCAAATTCGTTTACTCCACTTGAGAAGGCCATTTCTCAAGTTGAGTGCTCCGCATATTTTTTTTTTAATTAGTTCTGGCACCCTTTACCTTTGATGGGCCCCAATACCTCTTCGCTTGAACACTCGTACACTTAACTTTTTGTCTTCTCATTTTTCCCCTTACACTTTCGCTGGGGAAACCTCTTGCCCATTGTACAGTTTGCACCTATCTTTTGGGTGGGCTCTGTTTAAAGCCGCGTTGCGGACTGGTCTGTTGCCCCCATCTTGAGTTCTCCTCTTGTACCCCCTTCTTTTTGTATTTTCGTCTCTGATGGCCTTCTTCCCCGTGCGTCCGTCTCCTTAGCGGCCGGAAGGGCGCGGTTGCGAGTGCTTCTCCTTTCTTGATGCCTTGAAGTGTAAAAACGGACCGGTGGGTCGTTGCCTCATCCGGTTGGTTTAGATCTGTTTTTATTTTTCCTTTCATGTATGTAGGTTGAGGAGATTTTTTCTTTTGCTTACTCCCTGTTAGCGGGCCTTTGTTTTCTCTCTAGAACTGCCAACGTTCTTGCACATATGCTTTGCTGCTAAGTGGATGCCTTCCCGCGCCCCGTTAAGAATTTTTTTCTCATTTGGATCCTTCTAGGTGAAAAATCTCCTCTTTCTTTTTTTCTATTCTTTGCGGCGTGTCTCCCGTTTGCGATCTAGCCAAGACGCTTATACGCTGTACCACCCTTACTTTTTTTCCAGCAGTCCCTTTTCTCATATTCCTCTTCTGTTTGTCCTGCGCTAGGAACACACCAACTTTTTCAGCTCATTCCCGTCCTCCTTGGCATCTTTTAGAACCTCCTTCTCGCCACCCGTGGTCCCCTGCCGTTGTTACAATGCCTCGATAGCTCTTCGTCCTATGGCTGTCAGTTTCTTTCCTTTTAAATTTCCCTATGGGTCTTCTGTCAGTTTCGGTTTGTTTTTCTGACAGTTTCAACCTTGTATTCGTCTTCTTTTTTTCGGGCCGCTACTTCTTTTTTTACCCTAATAAATAGTCACCTAACAGGTAGCGCCTTTTTTTTTAACTGGGACAGTTACCCAAGACCTACTCCCCCCCCCTTGAACTCCCTTTCCTGCTTTTTCTCCCCCTTGCCCTGGTTTTTTACCAAGGCGACTTTGATCTTGTCCTAATCAAATTCTTGAATGGCGATTTTTCACCTCGACCCCTCGTTTGTTGGCCCTCTTCATCTCGAGTTTTCCTTGAATTATCATTTCCCCACTTGATTCTGGTCTTTTTGTGTTTTTAACGTCCTTCTTACTTTTTTCCCCTCAGCTTTAATTTAGAACCTTTTAGAGTTTCGGGTCTTATAATTTCAAATGTCAGATTATAGGTGATTTTCCCTTTCTCTGATGTCTCCCTCTTATTTTGCAGAATGCCTATTGTTTTCGTCCATTTGGTTGTACGGAACCTCGCCTTGTTCCTTTTCCAGTTCTAACTCTTCCCACTATTTTTCTTAGTTACTTTTCCATTCTTGGCTCCCTCCCCCTGCGATCTCTTTGATACCTGAGCGCCCGTTGTTTTATTCCTGTCCCCGTCACCCCTGGTGCGGGAAGAATGCCTCCCCGCTTGATGCGTCTAAATTTTGGCTCCGTGCACCGTTGCCGCTCATAGTTTATTTTTTCCTTTCTAATAGTTTTCCAAGGTTCCCTCACCCTTGCTAGCTGGCAGAGTCCCATTCCTATTTCTTACTCCTCATTTGTTTGAGATTCGTTGCGAAAGCCCCTGCTGTTTAGATTTCTTTATATATCATCCCTTTTGTTAGCCCCCTCCAACTACAAGCAGTGCTGTTTCTTTTTATAATCGGTCTCCCCCGATTAGTTCTTAAATTGGTAAAGATCATGGCTCCCCAGGCCGATCCCCCTTTCCAAGCACTATTTGCCTTTCCCGGTCCGCCTCTCTTGATCATTCTTCTGAGCCGGTTTTCTACGCCCTATTGAACCTTTACTTTACAGCACCCCTGTTTTTCAAGTCTTTTTAGCCCGTCCCTCAGATTTCCCCTTACACCATGGCGTTTGTTGGTTTCTCCCCTTTCAGTCCCCCCTTTTTTCTGCAGAAGGCTGTGCCATCTCTTCAACTTTCCCCGAGACTGCTTCCTTCCTCTTTTTGCATGCTCTTACCCTCACTTTACTGGAAAGTTATGCAATTCGCTTCCTTCTAGTACCCCTCAGGCTGGACGACGTCTCCACCCCCCTCAAGTCAATTTCACAAGTTGCCTTCCCCCCGATTGCACTTTCCCCTTAGGTTACATTTTTGCAACATAAAGATTTCGGTTTCCTCCCCCCCCCCCAACCCTCGCCCCCTTCACCTCATGATTTCGTTTCCACCGTCTCAATACTCCGTTTTTACGCAGTACCCTTCTCTTCTTCAAGGTAATTCCCTTAGTCTTTTTGGGCCGCACCTGGTACAGTTCTCCCCTTATCTTCTATGTTCCCTTGATTAACTTTTGGAAGCTCCCCCGATACCTCCTAAATCCCTCCTTCTTCTTCGGTACACAGTTTTTTTTTGCCCAATCCCCCTGGTTTCCACTTGACCCCCCTCCCACTTATTTCCTCTCCCCAATCCGGCCAAAGAAGACATGTCCCAACTGTTTTAACCACCCGGTTAACCCGCCCTCTCCCCCCGCACTTTCGTGAACTTTCTCAGGCTGAGGGACAACAAATCTTCTGATAATTACCCTCTTTAACCTTCTTTACCTCTTTCATTCGCCTACCGTCGAAGTGCAGGATTTCCCAATACTGAGATCCCCTCCCACGATTCTACAACCCATCCCAGGCTCCCCCCTTATGGTTCCGGACACCTCCCTTCCCTCCCCGCTTGTCTTCCCACTGCCTTCCCCCACCTCGAATTCCGCCAAACTAACTCAGCCTTTCTCCCGGCCCAACAAGATATTAGTTAGTTCCCCATTCTCCAACTAGATGCTCGAACTTTCTCTCTCCTGTCGTTTTTTAATCCTGTCCCCCCCTAAAGGTTCCCTTCAAACAGTTTTTCCGATCGCGGTTTAGTAGTTCTCGCCACCCTTGCCCTCCTCCCCCGTCCCCCTCGTTTTTCTTAGTCACACGCAATCCGAACCCGACGTCATGTGACTCCTCTGAACGACAAACTTTAATCGATAAACCGCTTTCGCACCCCATACCACAACCAAACTTTTTCCCCGTTCCAAGAGGAGATCCGTCGTAAACTCGCCCCTTTAACTTTCTGACGATCTATCTTTAAATTTAAAACCTTTGCTTGCCTCGAGAAGCATGACCACGACTCACCACCTCTTCGAACTAGCAACATCACGCTGTCAGAAACTACCCCCCCACTTTTAACACGATTTGTTTTTTTCAAAGCTAGAATCCCCCTTCATTTCGGCCAGTTCCCCAAGATCGATTTCTAAAGACCCCTTTCTCAATTGTCTTTTCTGCCAGTTCCAACTCGTCTTTTCCATTCTTGTTCACCTATTGAACCAATCCGCTGGAAGGTGCACTCCACTTTGCCCCCTTTCCTTCTCACCTTTTTCAACACCCTTTTTTTCCCTTTTCACCGGTTTCCCTTAGTTTTTTCAGGAAAGAGCTTTACAATAACAAAATTCTTTCGTTGATCCGGTGTTGGTGCCGCTACACCTCCCCTAAAGATCCGTTCTTCCCCCCCAAATCCTTTTAGAAAATCTCTACGTCTTTCCTCCTGCTTCGCTACCTTCCTCCAGGTAAGCGCCCCTACGTCTTCCTTTCTACCTCTTTCCCTTCATGTTTATTTCAGATTTCCTCCTCTAGAACCATTTTTCCAAGCTAATGTATCCCTCCTAGCTCTTTAACAGCACACCTTTACGTCCCCTCCTGTCTGTAAAAAGATAGATCCTCTTCCAAAACTCGATCTTCAATTTGCCGTTCCTTCCTGATCCTGCTGTCGCATTCCCCCCCTCCAGGCCTTTACCGCCCCTCCCCTGACCTCCGCAACCTCACTCTTGCCGCATTTTTCGTTGGTCAAACTATAACTTTTTGCTCCACTCGAAATCATACAATTCCCTGGACCGTGGCCCCAGCAAAATCCTCCTGTTCCCCGTTTTCCATCTAGTCTTTTTTCCTCCTGCTTTCTCCTTTCTTCGCCTCTTTTTACCCACGACATGTTTTTTTTCAGCCTCGGCTTACCAGGTCCGCCCCCTTTCTCCTTGACCCCCCCTTGCTCTCCTACTTGCCGCCCAACACCCCTTCACCACTCTTCCGTGAGTTCTCTCCTTAACCCCCCCCCCAGCTCCTTAAAACCCCTGTCTTCTCTTCCGAATAACCGTTGTTGTTTGATCTATTTTTATGTTTTTTGACGTGCTTTGCTTCTCATCCCATCCTCCTTCCTTGAAGTATAGTCTCCATTTCGACGCGTTTTTTCGCTCATTTTCAAGGTCTGATGTCCTCAATTATTTGTTTTTGATCTCTTTTTCTGCCCCTTTTTTCTGTTTGATTTTTTTTCCCTCCCCCTTCTTTTCTGTTCTAGATCGCTTGAATTTTTCACCCCTGTTCTTGCCGGAAGGATCTTCTCTATCTTCACATCTAGTTTTTTACTTGAGCACGGTCTCGCGCGTATACTTTCTTTTCTTATTGAGCTTTTTTATGGACCCCCATGTTCCCATGCTTCCAATCGGCGGGTTTCCGTTCTGGGCGTTCTTTGTCACAAATCTGCGGTTGCATCCGTTGTTTTCGTCCCCACAGCAAGGCATCTCGCCCGTGTACAATGTTCTCATGACTGGAGATTTATCTATCTCTTCTATGGTTACTGTAGCCTTTCTTTTCCCCATTTCGTGTACGAGGGTACTCTGCTTTGATAAATAGATGTGACACACCTGTTTGTTACCTTTCTTTTCCCTCCCGTACACAATTCATGCCTTTGTACTTCCTCTGATCGTGGCTTCCTTGCTGGTCCCCGTGCATGCGCATCTTGCTTGAAAAGCTTCGTTCACATAATTTTTCCGCGGAAGGTCTTCTTTTCTGTCGCCGTCGACACGTATCCAGACCTCTGCATCTTGTTGGCTTCCCGCAGCCAAACGGCATGTTGCCAAGGTCTAGTTTCCTCCCTGTTGGTTTGTCCGGTTCAACATTCTGAGGGGAAACCCAGCATCTATGTGCCCATGCAAACTGGTACCAGCTTTTATTTGGGTCATTCTTCGGGAAACGGTACATTATCCCAGAGAGGATTGCCTGTTCCTTTCACCATGCTCTTTCTTTTCGTAATAGGGTGTCAAAGCGGGCCCCTGAGTTGAGACGAGCGATGCTTGTGGGTTCGGACAGCTATGAGTCCCCCTCGGTAGGCAATTGCGAGCTGGTTGAGAAAGCGATTTTCTTGAATTCCGCTTCTTGGCCGGCGCCGAATCGTTTCTCTATAATCGGTATCCGCTTTCGAGTTTGACGTTAGAAGCGGACTTAAAGACGGTGTTGATTTTTTTAGCGGAGATATTTTTTTTTTTTCAGTGCTGTACTCTTCCTTAGTTTTTTTTTCACCCCAGTTGACTCTCCCTCAACCTCTCGTTTTGGGATTGTTCGGGAGTACCTGTCTCTACCCAACGTGCAGCACCTGATGTTTTTTAAGTCCACGTGGCCCAGGCTCCCTGTTCTCTTGCGGGACCTACTTAACAGACGCTCCCGTAGCTCGAGATTCTCTTTCCCCGAATAAGGTTTGAGGCGATATGTGCCGACATCATGCCTGCTCTCCCCCCTACCAGGGGGGCAGCAATGTCGCCCCCGGTTTCTGTTGGTCGCTTTTTTTCTTGCTGAGTACACAAGTTCTAATGTGAAGTACTCGTAGGTTCATTCTTCTTGGTTCAGTGTGTCCCCACCTTCAGTCGACGTTTCGTTGAAGAGAGGGTTATTTTTCCGTTCCCCCTTTTTCACACCTCTGGTTTTGGCAGAAAGACTTTCGTTTCTTTTCCAAAGGGTCTTTTCGCTTAGTATGGTATTCCTCTACGTTTTCTTCCCCATTTTTTCTTAAAACCCCCCCGGAAAGCCGCGAAGAGTCCAGTTTCTCCCGTCCACAATACAGCCACAGCAATACATCGCAGTGAATCGTGATCCTGAGGCTCTTTTCCGTAAGCTCCCCTAGTGGGCTCTTTGGATTTCCCACCGCTGCAAGCGTTTGTTAGTATTTCAGCGACACATTGGCTTTTCTTAAAGAGTTTTCAACCTTGCTTCGTTTTCGTTGTCTACTTTTCTTCGTACGTGAGCGTCACATCTCTCCGATACGATGCCGCCTTCTTGAGGAGTGCTGTGCTTTTAGGCTTTCCGCTTGATCGGTTATTGGATATCTGCGCAGAGGCGATTACCCCGGGTTGTCGTCTTTTCATTTTCTGGAGTCCCCCTTTCACCCCTAGACTTTTTAATCTTCCTGCGATCCAAGCCCTTTCGGATGGAAATGTCGTTCCAGTTGCTGCGATTTCTCGGTAAAGGTTCAAGCGGTGGACTAAGCTTCCCAGCTTGTTCTTATTCGGCTGACTCTTTCCTGCTGTTCCCTTGGCCGGCGGCCCTTTTTTCTTCCTGAGTGAGCGTGAGGGCCACAATGCGAAAGTCCCCTTCACCCAATCAGAGTGCTGGCCCCGCTCTCTCCCTTTTCCCTTCATACGTTTTTTTTTCGATTTTATTTATCCCCCTTGAGCCAGCCTCTTGGGATTATGGCTGTCTCGGTGTTCAGGCCGACCAAGCCTTTTCTCGAACGTTTTCTCTCCTCGATGGATGACAATGCAAATATGCAGGTTCTCTCCTCACACGTCCCATTTTTTGCCGTTTCCGCTCCCCGTTTGCCCCTTCCGAGATTCACGGGCCCTTTTTTCTAGCATAAATCCTACGTCGCTCCTTGTGGAGTCCCTTTTTTGCAAGTTCTCAGACAAGACCCCCATGTGCCCGCTTTGGGTGCTTCCCCCTTCCGGCCCACACTTTAAGGCAAAGGTCTAGTTTGCCATCGCCTTCGGCCACTCTTTTCCCCCCTCCAAGCTGCACAGATTGCTTCCCGTCAAGAACGCGAAAGTTTCTTGCAATCGACTTTCCTCGGACTCGGACATGAATCCCCCTAGCAACCCCCCCACCCAAGCCTCCCCTTTGGCCCACCCAAGGCGAAGATGAAAAGTCCCAGGTCTCGGCTCTGAAATGTCCCCCTCCCCGCTTTATCGTTGACTTCAAAAATAGCAATGCACTCATTTAGAGTGTACAATCTCAATCTTTTTTTCTCCATCACTGGTAATGAAGTAATTTCCAGTTTGTCTTTTATTTGTTTTGCTTGAACAAGTTCCCATGGTTTTTTCCACACTTCGAGTCTGTCCCTTTAGGTTTCTATTTAGTAAGATTTGTTGAATTTCCCCCCCTCCCCTGATCGGAGAACGGTCCCACTCCCCCCTTACAAGCGAAACCCCCTTGTATTCACATTGCAACCTTAGGTCACGCTTTTTGTTTGACCAAACCTTTTATGCAACGTGGTGGAAAGTGTACCCCGCAACGCCTTCTCCCCATACCAACTTCGTATTGGAGTCAGTCTTGCCCCCCTTCTTTCCCCCTACGTACAGAGACTGTTCCTCCGTCCCCCACCTTCTTTAAATGTTTGAGAGGCACCCCTTTCTTTACTTCGAGCCTCGAACTCGATATCCCACCCCTTCGAACCCCAATTGTTCTCCGATTTCTAAGGTTCGGTCCTCCTGCTTTAGGAATCTCGCCTTCCCCCCACCTTTCCGTCGCCAAGAATCTCGGCTATCGGCAACCCTCTTTTAGATTTATTTTTCCTTCCCATTTCGTAAAGACTAGAACAGTCCGTCTGCAGTCAACGTTGGCCTTCCGCAACCTTCATTTTCTCCCGCTTCAGGTATGCACTTCCTAAACCAACGGAAGTCTCCGCATCCCTTTTGCCCTCCCCCCGTCACATCGAAGGGCCATAAGCGGCCATCCTCTTTTACCTCCAAATATCTCGCTCCCCCGCTGCGTTTTCCCCACTTCCCAAACTTCATGCACCTTCTTCCTTTCCCGATAACGTCAACTCGACGCCGCTTCTGCCCGCTCATCTCGAAATTTCCCGTGACGCATCGCGGGCGATTCCGTCCCCTTTTTTGAGAGAGAATTCCAGACCCCGATGTCCCTCGTCTCTAGCCAATTTTTTTCGCCCGCGCTTTCTTCCCCCCCACGAGGTACCAGCTCAGTGACCTATTTTCCTTTTTCCTCGCCTGCTTTCTGCCTACCGCCCCCCTTCCTCTGTACATGGGCGACCGTTCATCCTTCTCGTTTGGCACTCCCGAACGATCCAATGCCCAAAAGGTTTGACGGAGTACTTTTACGCCCGGCAACACCTCCGTAAATGTTTGTTCTCGGTTTCCCCCTGCCCACAGCACGTTTAGTTTACATTTGATTTACTTTTGCCAGGCCTTTACCGATGAATCCCCCAATTTCAAAAACCCCTTTCTAGGCTGGATACGTGGTCGGTGCCGCTAAGCCACCATATCCATACTGCGATTTTAAAAATTACCTCTCCCGCTACGACGACTGCTTGCTTCGCCGCCCTTGGTCCATTTTTTTTCAGTCCCCGCCTTTCCTTCTCATGCTGTCCCCTCGATGGTACTGCTTTATTCCGCCCAAATATCCTTGGTTAAGCTCTTGATCGTCTTTCCGTTATTCCTTCCTCCACCAGTCCCAACTTTTTTTTTTCCCCATCTTCTTGGTTATCTCCAAACTATACGTCACTTTCGAACATAACGGCTGATTGTAAGTCACCCCCCCCCCGCGTCTTTCCCCTTTATTCGAACGCCACCTCCAGCCCGCGCCGAACCCCCCTCTTTGCTAATTGTTCTGTGGTCTCCTCGAAACGAGAAAAACCGCTGTTCAAACCAGCTCCCAGCTTTTTCTGACCGTTGCCCTCCCCCCTCCCTCTTACTTACAACGTTTTTCAGTCTAGTGCTCCTTTTAATCCTGCTGAAATCAGTGGCCACTCTTTTTTGCCTTCTTCTTGCACACAGCGGCTTCGCAATTTCCCAGCATCCGGCCAGGTTTCCTCCTTTTCTCCCAGAAAAACCAAATCCCTGTTTTTTCCTCCTCCCTTTAGGATGCTCTCTTCCTCAGTGCGCACACCGGCAGATCGGTCTTTGTCCCTCCCAACAACCAAAGCCAGCCTTCCCTTCCATTGATCTCTTTTCCCCTCTTTTTTTTCTTTGAGATATTTTGTCTTCTTTACATTTTTTGGCGCAGCATCCCCGACGGGCCGGGCCTGCTCTTGAGACCCATCCATTTTTTTGGGCGGAGCATAATGTAAAGGCTGCCGGAAGCAATTTATGTTGTTGCCGAAGCTTTTTCCCCCTTGGGTCCTGCGGTCGGTTCTTTTTGCTACTCTCCCTTTTTCGTGACTGTTAGCGCAGATGATTGCACCCTTGATGGCTGCAGGCTTCCCATCTTGCACAACTGGTACGTACCTCTTGCGTTTTTTCC
>Ga0179593_1478005_pt1 | contig 12845 bp, 14 predicted proteins | sample CZODoug2_1_08_16_FD_185931 | JGI IMG/M metagenome (GOLD analysis project Ga0179593, IMG submission 185931) | Vadose zone soil fungal communities from Angelo Coast Range Reserve, California, USA - CZODoug2_1_08_16fungal (PacBio error correction) | ecosystem: Environmental > Terrestrial > Soil >... | reverse complement strand
GCCATTCAAGCAGACTTCCATTATCTGCGATTGCTTTCGCCTGCTGCTTTTAAGCTCGGCATTACTGCGGCTTCTTTCAAATTGCCGGGCTTCTACTCTTTTGCGACGTGTCTCGCCCCCTGCACGTTCTTCGCCTTTGCCAGCTGGTTTATTCATTATAGTTGTCACTTTTTTTTCCTAATCTTGAGTTCTTTACCCGGCCGATAATTCCTTTTCCTTAACTTCTTGCCAACCCGTGATAGCCGCGGCGATCACACCCCGCTACTTTCTTTTCCTCTCTAATGTCCCTATTCCTGCAGTAATCTCACCCAAATTAAGTCCGTAAGGCGTTGAAACTCCCCCCTTCTGTTTTTTTCCGGGTAAAGACCCCCTTTTCAAGTGAGGCGTTGAGTCTTTACTTTTGAGCACCTGGACGAACCGTCAACAAGACAACAGTCCTTTAAGACTTCCCGGTGGCATCTGAGCGTTCGCGAATAAACACCTCTCCTTCTCGCCCCTGGTTCGGAGAGCATTTGGACCGTTCTGGTCCGGGTTGTTTTGTGCATTTCCTTTGATTCACCCCCCTTTTTTGCCGCTGCCCCCGACTGTGAGACATTATTTTTCCCAACCAGTTGAGTTTCGTCTACCTTTCATTTTTCAAACCTAAGCTTCCACGTAGATCTCACCTGCCCTTCACGTGAGCACTTGAACTGTTAAGTAATTCCACTCGCCCCCCCTTTCACCTTACACTGTCACTTCGGTATTGATCAACGCGACCGTTTTTCTGTTGCCCCTCAGATGTTCAATGATGCAGTTTGCTGGGTACTTTCTGCCCCTTTTCTCCCCCCCTTTCCCCCCCCCACTGCTCTTTCAGTTTAGTCAGCTTCCCGCTTTTCTAGAAGCTTTGTACCCTGATTATGCGTCCTCAACGAGTGACCTATCGTGCGTCTCTTTTAAAAAGAATTTGCCTTCCTTCACTTTTGTCGCCGTTCACTCATGGAATTTTTGATTCCCAACACCCAACCCTGCTTCCTTGGACGCTTTTCCCCCGCCAGTATCAGACCCACCACAATTAGTTAGTTCCCTATTTCCCTTTCTACCCGTCGTCCCATTCTTGCTTCCCTTTTGCGAACGCCTCGCGCCATTGGTTCGATTAAGCCGTGCGAGATTTATCTTGAACTGCTTTGTCCCCCCCCCATTTCCTTTTCACCGTCCCTATATTACCTTATTGGATCAGGCGTAATCTTTTGCGGAGGTTTTTTTCTGTTTCACCATAGTGCTTACAATTCATGACTTCCCCTTTTCCTTTCTCAATTTTTTGGTTTTCTTACTAATGAAGTTTTGAGCCGGTAAAACCCTACACCGCATAAGAATCTCTTTTTATATTCCCTCTGACTTCCTCGTTCCTTTTACAACCAAGGCCCTTTCTTTCCTTTTTTGTGTTAGAGAGCTTGTGGGGCCATTACGGTCGTTCTCGCCTGGCCGAACTTACCGGAAACTTTTGATTCTTATCGGTTTTGTTTTGGCCCGGTCTCCCCTTATCTTTACAGTTTCCCCCTTTCCGCGTTCCCCTTTTTGATTCCACTCAAGATGTGAGGTTTAAAAGCCCTCCTTCCCTTTTACGCCTGATCCCCACGAAGATGGCAGAGAATTTGGACGGTTCACCTACGACATTTCCCAACTCTTTTCAGATTGTCCGCGAAAGGCCCTCTCGCTTTCCGTTTGCGTCGTTGTCTGTTTCGCAAGTCCCCGCACTATGTGACAAGACTTTACAGTCTCGAAACTCAAAAACTAAGTGTGGGGGCTCCTGGACTGTTTCGAAGCCTGCCTCAATGAAGAGTGTCCCTGTGGGCACAGCGATGCCCCCCACCCCTTTTGTCTTAAGTTCGACACCACATTCTCTTCCGCAAAGTCTTTTTGGGCCCGAACGATTTCAGCTCGTGTCCCTAGTTGAGCCCTTAAGATTTAAGTTTCCCGGTTTGGTCTCTCATCCTGCCCCCTTTCGCGGACTAGATTCCCACCTATTGTTTTTTGTTTAAAGAATTCGCATGACAACCCCCCGTCCCCCACGTTTGCATCACTTTGTAGCATCTATTTTGCTAAACCAAAAAAGGCTGCTTTGTCCTCCCCCTCCAGGTTTCCAGTTTCGTCCTGGGCGCGTACTTGTTTTCCTGATGACTTTGACGCCGCGTCTTTATCTAAGTGCTCTTTTGTTTCCAAACCGTAACCGAGCGCCTCCTCCCTTTTATCCATTGTATACTGGGACGGCGGAAAAAAAGTGGGACTTTCAAACTGTCCCCCCCTCCAAAGCGGACCCATACACCGCCACGCCAGAATCTCCTGGAAGTCAGAGTTTGTGTTTCGGCGACTTCTCTTATTCCCCTGAGAGTGCCCCCTTTGCCCATTTTTCCCGTTAATTAGTTCTCTCTGCCTCCTTTCCGCCGATTGCGCACCGTTTCTTTCCCGTCCCAAAGCCGGTCAGTACTTTTTTGAGTTAGTTTCACCCTTTTCATTCTGCGAATTGTAAGCCTGACTGCAGTATACCAAGGAACTCCCCTCCTCCCCTCAAATCCTCTTCGTTTCGCGTCTGGCGACCCCACTTGTCTTGGCGATCGCGGGCTTTTTTAACTTCTCCTTATATCCGCGGGCACGACCTCCGATTTTCTCCATACCCAATTTTTGCAACCCTCATCAACCATTTTAAAGTAAGTACCTCAATTGCATTTTTTCCCCCTTTTCTCTTTTTTGATTCTTCTCACCCCCCACGGCTTTAGTCCACCAGAGACGCGGTTATCCCTCCTCTCTTAAATTTTTGAGGCCTGGACATCCTCGGAGCGCTGAATTCTGTATCATTCATCTCTCTCTCCCCTCCTTTTTTCATAGATGATCCATTAAGCCCGAATTCTTTTTTTTTCTTGAGATGTGCCTTGCCTTAAATTTTCTGAATTACTCTTTCGCTTCTTGCCCTGCGCATTATTCTAATTCATTCCCTTCTCTCCTTTTCCTGAGAAACTTCAATTCTTAGTACTGCCATTTTTTTCTTGTTCATCTCTCTTCCCTTTTTCTTGGTCGAAATTTGTCATGCGTACGATTCCGGAAGTTTCTCCTGGACGAAGTTTACCCTCCGCTGACATACATTAAACAGTGATTCTCCCTTCGACGCAGAAGAACTTTCCCCCCCGTGATTTTCTTTCCTATAGCTGTTCCCCTCAATACTGCCTTTGCCATAGACCACCTTAACGACGACCAAGGCGTGCACGGAACAATCCCCTTCCTGCCTGTGGTTACGTTGTCAAGTGGTGTTCTTCAGCGCTTTCTTTTCTGCCAATGCGTCCGCCCCAGAATTCAGTCGAACGCAACAAGAACGAATTTTTCCGCCTCTCGGTGTAATATGATCCGGTCTCCGCCTACCACCCTCTTTTCTCCTGTCCTCGTCTTAGGGATGAGGAGTTTCTCTTCTTTTCCCCCCCCCCCGTCGTTTGTCTGTCTTTTTTGACTTCCCATTTTAAGACCATTCCTTCTGAGAACTACTTTTTCACTTTGCGGACAGTTCTCCCGATGTCGTATTGGTTCCACCTCCTCTTCACGTAGTTCCCATCTAAAGGACGCAAGTCTATCTGCCGTCTCTTCGCGCCGTCTTCCCCTGAACCCAAATTGCTTTGCTTCAACCTTTGTGCCGTTTTGCTTGTTGTCCCAATAATCTCCCTTCTTTTTTTGATTTTTACTGAGAATATTTTCCAAAGAACCAAAATTCTTTTTTTTGCGTTCTTCCCTTCTTAATTTCCTAAGTTTTTCCTTTCTATTCTGCGGATATCAAACAGTGACCGCCGTCCTCCATAGTAGGGCCAAAAATTGAAGGATCCCCCTTTTTGGTCTCCTTCTCATAAAGTTACCTGCTGTGAACACACAGCCCCCCTGTTCCTTTTTCCGGAGCTTCCCCCCCAGCCCCGAGCCGCCCCCACCACTTTTTCGTTTTCCTGCCACGGTCCCCTTCTGAGTCCCCCCTTATGGTCTTTTCGCATGCCACGCGCTAAACAGTTTTCGTTAGGTGCTTTGAGCTTTTCCTCAAGATTCCCCCCATTAGTGAACGTTCCTCTCTTCCATCTTCTTGTACTCGCTCCAGTGGAGCGGGTGCCACCTTTTCCCCAGCTATATCCTCCTCTTCCCTTTCATCCCTCCTTTTTTTCTTTTCTGTCCCTAATGGACGTTGAGACGGGCCACAACTCCCCCCGAGAAGATAATCTTTTCATCAATTGCGCTGCAGGCGAACTCCCCCAGTCTCTGTCCCCGCCCTGACTTTTTCCTTTGTTGTGTTGATTTGAAGATTTTGTTCCCCCATACCGGGCGTTCGTTCCTCGTCCCCTTAAGCCCCATGTTAGTATCCGGTTGTCGGGTTGGGCCCTCGTAAAATTCTTTCTTACTCACCCCAAGGAGTCTTGCGATGAATTCCTCTGATTTCCTCTTGTTTCCACTGTTTCAAACCCTTCCCCTTGCTTTACGCCGGACCACTCATATGGAGCGATTTCCGGTTTTCACCTTTAACGAAGGATTGGCCCCAAAGTCGCCACGACTGACTCGAGCACCCGGTCCCTTAACCGATGCCAGTGTGGCTATTGGAGTGTTCCTCCCAATTCCAGACTTGTTCCCCTCCGGACATTAATCCTCCCCCATCAATGTGGGGTTCTACTGGCTGGTTGGAAGCCCTCCAAGTGAAGTCAAGTTTATTCTTGACCCCTTTTGTCCCTGCTCTTCCGTTCCTAACCCATGGGATCCTTGCCAAGTTTTGGTGACGAATATTTAGATTCTTTTTTTTAGCCGCCAGATCAGGTGTCCCCTGCTTCCTTTTTTAGACCATCGTTTTGTGCGAGGAATAGAATGCAACCATCCTGTTTTTGGCAAACTCTTTTCATTACGCATGTACCCACCGCAAATTGAATCCTTTAGATTCATTGTGCTGAACCAGACAAAACGGCGCTTTTTATCCGTCACCTCTTTGTGGTCCGTATTTCGGTGATTGGGAAATTTTCCTGTATGCTTAATATTGACGGCCGGCGTCTACGTGCGCTTTCGTTTGGAAATACTTAACCCTCGCGCTCCGACCCTTTGAGCCCTTTTCTCCTGTGAATTCGGCCCCAACTTTGACGTAACCATGGATCAGAACAAAAACGCTCAAACTAAATAGTCACTGCTCTCCGAAGCCTCTTAGAATGCCGGCTTGTTTAGTCGGCTCAGGATATACTTTACAACGGGCGCGTCTTCCATTCGTTCTTCTCTCCGTCATTCTTTTTGAGACATTCCTTTTGCGTTCCCCCTTTCTTTACCTAAAAAATCGAAGGATGGGAGTTCGTTACGCTTCCGGCGCGCTTTAAGATTTCCTCTTCTTCCTGGCCCTTCCTCCTTCATGCAAATCAATTTCATTAGCTTTTGCGGTCGCAGGGCGATACCTTTTCTTTTTCTACTTTAATGTCGTCGGCAAGTCATCCTTCTGGAGCCCTACCTCTTACGACCAATTGCAAATCTGATACCACCTGCTTTTTCCCCTTACCGAATACTAATTGTCTCCTAGATCATCTGCCTTGTAATTCCCCCATCTCTCATTTTTTTCAGGTCATCCTTTGAACCCGCCGCGTTAACTTCATCGCTTAAAGGCAGAGGTCTTTCCCAGAATAGTCTCGACGATTTGTCCCTTAATCCCTTTTCTACTCTCGTTTTTTAGAGAGTTCCCCCGAAGAATTCCTCTTTCGTTTGTAGAGCCCCGATTGTTTTTTGAAGCATTCTTTTTTTCCTCTATTTCCCATTCCGCTTTTTCTGCCATGCTTCTGATTTTAGTGCACTAGCTTCTGTCACTCCCACTTTTTTTCTTCCTCGTGGTGTATGTCCTATTTGCACTTATTTAGGTATTTTCCCCTTTTTTTTTTTTTTTCTGCCCGGCTGATCATTCTTGCTACTGTACCCTCTTGATCTCCCATTGCCGCGCGGTGACGCATCCTAATCCTCCTCACTTGAATTTTCGTCCCCTTCGAATATTATTCATGCTTCCATCTGAACAACTTACGCGCCGGCCGGCGGGAAATCAATCCAACTTGAAGGCTGTTTTAGGGACCGTCCCACAGTTGCAGCGCCGTTCTTGCACTTCTTCCTTCCGGGAGCCCTTTCCACCAAGCCCCCCCACTTGACCTTCTTCTCCCTATTGGTGGCATATGAGCCGTCGCCGCCCCCAAAAAGAGCTTTCTTCTGCTTACTTGAGACTCTTATATTTAGTTTTCCCCTTTTTTTTGACCCCTTTTCCAAAGTTTTGCTACCTGTCCCTTGATTGAACCCTGATGCTCCAAATTGCTTAGTCGCTCGATTTCGTCATTGGTCCAACAAACGATTCGAGCCCTAGTCTCGACCTTCTTCCCGAGTACCACTTCCCTTCTAGCGCCATTAGCACTTCCAACCCCTGCCGGTGCGGGATCCCCAAGACGCGTTTTTGCTGTTAGCCCCCATCTATGCTAAATGCTGCGTTTTTTCGTTTTAAAGGCCCCTCCTCACCCTCCCAACATTAGTGTTTTTTTCAATTCCGGCGTCACCCTGTATAATGATGGTTGTTGAACTGAATCTTTGGCTCACCCTCTTCCTCTTCTGCCTCCACTATTTGAAAACAGACTTTGCCTTATCACTGGTCGCCTTCCCCGCCGGTGAATTCCTCATGGCCCACATCCCCCTGCTTCCGCTGGCCTGCTCCCCGCCGTATCCGCCCACACCTTCCTTGACTGGACGGTCCGTCTCCATAGGATCTTTTCCCTCCACGCTGCACCCTTGGCCATCGGCTTTATGTTGCGTTGTTTTATGAAATCTTTGCCTCTTTGCCCCCTTCTCGTTGACCCCTTTCCCATTATAGACCCCCCTGGACCGGCGTTAAAGCCGCTGCGGTTTCCCCCTGGACACGCGGGTATCATCCAGCCATCCCCCTCTCAGATAATTTTGGGTTTTCTTTAATTAATGCCGTCTCTTCCCAACCCCGTCCCACGATAAGCACTCTTTACTTATTTTTGCGATCAACCGTCCCGGTATGGGCCGCCAGTCCATCTATATCTTTTTACTCAGGTTGTTGTTTTCCTTCCGAGATGGGCGGCTGCCCCCCGCTTTCTCTCTCCCATCGCCTTTATCCCCCTCTTCTTCTTTTTAGGTTTAGGGTTTGGACTTTACACCCCCCCCCCTCCCCTTGAGTACAGTACCCCCCACCCCCAGGAGGATGGCGATTCCCTTTATTCTGTCTTATGACTACCTTCTTTTTTTCCAAGGGGCACACGCGCCTTTAGTACTGCCCCTTCTCCAAAAGTTGATGAAGAGATTGTACCTTTCAACTGACTCTTTTGCCAAGAGTTCCCCTATTGAACTCTTGCACTTTCCATTCCCCCTATTGCCCCAAGGGTTTCTCTCTTGTTTGCAATGCAGAAATATATTCCCGACGGCACTTTTTTCCCTTTCCCCTGAAACAGCCCTTAAGTGTTTGGGCGGCTCCCCCCACTTGGTCGGTTTTGCCTTCCGTCCCACTTAAGCCTCGGTGATTTTTCCAAGAGATGCCCTTCTTGGAATTCCCCCATTGAAGACCGTTCCCTTTGGGCCCCTCCTCATTCTCTTTCGCGGAGGTTTGAGGCTCTGATCAGTGTCCCCCCCTTCCATTAATAGACCAAGCGTGCGCGGAATCGCCTCCACACGCATTGGGTGCTGAGCCCATTGTGATTTCTGTTCACCCCCTACCCTGCCTCAGTTTCCTCCTCTATGCTCTCCCCAGACACAACGTTTTTGTTGCCCCCCCTCCAAGCAGGTGGTTTCAGTTTACGACGGGCGCGGCTCATTTTCTCCGGTAGGTACTCAACGGCGTTAGATCTCCCGTGCGCTTCGTGTCCCAATTTTCCCTTTTTTGGAAACCCCATCCTCCTACTTAACTTTGATAACGTTCTAAGCTGCCCCCCTTATTCCCAACAACGTGGGAAGTCAACTTTCCACAGAACACCACTAGTGTTCAACCCCCTCCTTCTTCCACAAGCTTCTCCTCTGTGTTATTTTTGTACTGCGGAGACGTCTCATATTCCACCAGGCGCGGTCTGAAAATTCGTTCTTTGCCGGGTCGCCGTCCTTTCGCCCCTTTTTTCGCAGCTGCGCTGCGCACCGTTTTCTTTCCCTTAAACCCCGCCTGGCATTGAATGGGAATTTCCTCACTATTGACAGGATTTGAGGAAGTGTTCTGACCGTCCCCCCCCTTCCCAGGAACCCTGCGATATGCGAAATCAATTTTTAATCGAGTTTCTGCGGTCGCCGCGGCGATTTTGATGGCGATCGAGGGCTGTTAACTCTCCCGTCATGTTCCGGCCCTGGTTCCGTACATCGATTCGCCTCCCCTTGTGCCCCAATAATCTGCCCAACCGCTGGCAAGCCCAGAAGAAATTTCCCTTCCGTTCTCCCTGTCTCAGTCCATTATCAACCCTGTGAAGGTGCCTCTCAGCGGTCAATCAGCGCTTCTGAGGTTCGGCCTGGCTCTCCTTTCGACCTTCAATTTGCTTACTTTCTTTCCCCCCCTTTCCCTTGTTTTTTGATCTGAGATTCAATCCAGAAGACCCTTCGGCAGCGAGGATGGCCGCCTCTCCTGGAGAGCGCAATGAACACCACGTTCTCTTGCCCTTTCTGCAGTTATTGAGATTCCTACTGATCTGGACGTGCCTCCACTGCCATCCTCCTGACCGAGGGTTTCTCCGATCATTTACAATGCGTTCGGCGCATATTCGGTAGTCCCCTGTTCCTTCTTTCTTTGACCGTTACCACCCCTCCCCTGCTTCGCCATCAACTGGCTCGCCCTTCCCGCCCTCCTCCACTTCGCTTACATTTCCTTTGAGGCTCTCCATCCCCCCCTTTCCTTGCATGCAGTCCCCCCATCTGCACAATTCTTTTGGAAAGGTTTCCCTTCCCCCCAAATTTCTTCAGGATTTTTTCTTCCTGGAACGACCTTGTGCGCACGCTGCTGGTTTAGGGCCTCCGCTGCCGGGCGACCGTCAACAAGACACGAATTTTCAGACGCGCGTTGGCATCTGAGAAGGTCTGAAGCCTCCAACCTTCTTCCGGCGTCTTTCTTCATCTTTTGACCTATTTCGTTGTCTTCTTTTTTTTGGATACATTTGACCGTACCCCGTGTTTCGCTCTCTGCTAATATTGCTCAAAGTGCGGAGCGTATCTATGTCTATTGTTCACCCTGCAGCGCACCCCCTCTCTCCGCCGTCCAGAGTATCCCCGTCTCCCCTTCTTTAACGTCCGTAATTGTCCGTAAACGACCCCCCTGCGGTGAGTGATCCCCACCGCGACTTTTTTTTGCTGTTTCGCCCCCCGCTTCTCCACTCTGCTTTTTGAGTGTTGTACAGGTGAATAATTCGCCCCCTACCCACACATGCGTGTTGCGTCTATCCGTGAACCGCTGGTACTGACGTTACAAATGATCTTTTATTTCTGCTCCCACTCGTGACTTCTGACCGAACTTTCCTTTTTTCCCCCCCAAGATGCTGGATATCACTGTTTCCATTACTCCTGCCGGGCATGCTGTGCCCCCCCCATTTCACCCCGCTTCCTTTTGACGTGCGATTACACACCGAACTAGCGCCCCCAACCAATTCTCTTTCGTTTCTATGCACATTTTCACCTCGGTCCAGAGTTGTGCCTTTGGCTCACTCCCCTAGCGCACCACTTTGCAGAGGATTGCCAGGCAGTAGCCTTCCCCCCCTCCCAGTTCCAATTTTAGTTGTCACCGTACAATTTTACCCCCCCTAGTCTTGATACGGCTTTAAACCCTTCTTCGTTGTGTTTGCCCTGGTAAAGCGTTGGATCCATCATTTATGTGACCTCCCCTCTCCCCCCCCCTCCTTTTGTTTTTCCCTTCACAATGATTTTGAGACGGGCCCGTACCCACCCTCTAAGAATCCTTCTTGTTTTGCGTTTGAACTTGTATGGGCCCTCCCTACTTTTTTTTCCCCCCCTTTTTGGTTGTTTCTCTCCTTTGGGCCCTACGGGCTAGATGGACAAGCGCCAATGCCCACACAAGCGGATTCTTATTCTTTTTTGTCGGGGTTGCGGCCCGTTCCCTCCATTACCTTTCCAAAACCCCCCCCAAGTGAGTGGCGATTCTGTCATGCTCTTTTCTGATCCCGTATGTTTACCCCCTGGTGCACCCAGCGCCTTTTCGGATACCAATAAGATGGAAGCGATGGTCCGGTTAACCCTCCTAATTGCGACAAAGTCCCGCTCCTTCACGGGGCATCCGCTGGCAAGTTTTCGCTCGTGGTCCTTTTTTCCCCCTCACACCGTGCTTCCCCCCTTCCCTAAGTGTTGTAATCGCACGGCACCTCCTTTGGGCTCTTAACTGGATGATGGAAGCGTCCGTCCAATCAATCAGTGGTGATTTGTTAACAGCGATCCGGTGATCAATTAGACACCAATGTCCCGGCTTGCAAGTCTTTTTCCCTCTGATCGTCCCTAGCGGTCAATTTATCATTTCTAAGATCTTGGTAACACCTTTTCCCCAATAGCACCACTGGGCGCGGAATAGACCGCACCCCCCTACTTGGTGCGGTGCCTCACCTCTTCTGTCCCAACGCAAATTCTCAGTTTTTGCCTCTATTGTTTTCCCCATCAAAATTTTTTTGATTCAACGAGCAGGTGGTTCTTTTAAGTCGTTTCCCTGCGCGGAAATTCTACGGTCAGGATCCTCCTTCCGGCAGTCGATTCTCTTCTGGACCCCCCTAAGAATAGGAGCTTCCGCACTTTCTCCCCCACTTTCCATGCGGCTTCCCTGCAACCAACGTGGTTGACCGCCACTTCCACATTAACCACCGCGGACCCCTCCATATTCCCACGCTTCCTCTTCAAGACGAAGGACTCCCGCGCCCTTTGTATTCCTTCGCTGATCAATGCCCCCTGAGAGTTCAATGAAAATTCGTTGTGTTTTTCGGTAGAACCTTTCTTTCCGGGCTGTTTCACAGTCCGCGCTTGCGTCACTCTTTTCCGTAACACCCATCTTGCAGTTTCATTGTTTTTCTTTGTCGTCTTCTTAAGGCGCGTAAGTTCTTCAGAGGATCCTTATCTCTCATTAACTGATATATGTGAGACCATACCCCCCTTAACTAAGTTATTCTCTTTTGAATGCGGCGATCACTTTTATGGACCCTCTCGCTTTATTTGTCAAGGTCCCCCTCTTTGTATCGAAGGGACGCCCTAAGATTTCGCCCTTTCCCCCCGTGCCCCCCTCCCATCACGTCTGGCCAATCTACTCCATTCTCTGTCGTTTAACCCACGTCTGAGCAGGAAATACCTCTTCCTCTGGCAGTGGCAAGAAGTTCACTCCTGACTGCCTCGTCCTTCAGCTTCGGACTTATATGCTTTCCCTTTTCTTGATTACTGTCCTTCCCCATATCGTTCCTCTCTCCGTTGTGTTGTTTATCTCGATGCCATTCTAATGCCTCATCGTTAGAGCGTTTTGGCCCTTTTCCATCCCCCTCGTCCCATTCCGCTTTTTCCTGCTCATTGTGATCTGAACCTCATGTCGCCCTTTTTTATCACCCGTGCCATTTCTTGTACTTTCATCGTTTTTCATGCAGATATATTTCCCTTGGTAGTGTTACCTCGATCCTTATCCCTTCTCCAGATAATCCTTGCTCCGTTTTACCACACTCCCTCTCTCTCCATAAAAGTGACGCCGCGTCCTCCGAGACTGTAACCCTCGAACCATTCTTTCGGCATATCTCCTTCCTTCTTCTACTGCAGTCCATTTTGAACAAACTTTTACGAGCCGGCAAGGCTTTTCACCTCCCAATCCCTGCCTTTTGATTTAGGTCCTAACTCGGTTCGAAAAGACGTTTTTTGGTCTCCAATCGCTCATGACGGGCGACCGCAACCCGCAAGAATTCCACTTTTTGATTGTCAACTCGCGCCCGGGTCCTCTCTTTTAAACAACCGCTCTTTCTCCGCGGTTTTAGCCGTTTGATTTCTTTCTTTGGTGGATCCCCCCTTTTTGTACTTCCCAGTTTGCCGTCCGTCTCCGTGAGAACCGATGTTTAAAAGTGCTTCCTGCGTTCGATGGGTCTTTCTGCTCCCCACCCCCCTCCTCTCCTTAGATTGACAGCGTTCCCTGTATCGACTGACCCTTCCCTCGCGCCACGTCCTGTTCAACTGAACCACTGCGGTGCGGATCACCCAGCAGCAGTTGTCTGTTTCTCACAATAGCACTGCGGTTTCGGGTTTTTCCAGCGAATAATTTCTCAAGTTACACTTATGTTTTTCCATTATTCATTACGCTTGTCAATGCCGCCGTTTCACACCGATCTTAGGCGGGCCCAGAGCGTACTATTTAAATCGAGGCACCCAAGACCTTTCATTTGAATCTCAATGGTGTTCCCCCCCGTTTTCAAAGCGTTGAATCGCGTGCCACATCACCAACCGTTTTATCCCCTTTTCAGGCGAGTCCCCCCAGCCCTTAGCCGCACATCTTTTTTTGAGATGAACCTGTCGTCAGGTCCCCTGAGGGCTTGCTTGCTAGAACGCCACTTCAGCTCCCTTGGCCCAGCGGATTCCCGGCCCCCTGAGACGATTAACTGCAAGCTTTTGCCCCTTAGTGACACGTCAAATTCTCCATCTTCTTTTGATCCGGCCTTCCAGCCTGGCGGTCCCCCGGTTTGAAAACTTGTACCAGATTTTTTCGACATCTTCCCCCATTCAATAACGCCATCTCCCTTTCTTGTTGTCTGTTTCCTCTTTCTATTTTTTCGACTGCCCATGGACAAAACGACTCCTCTATCTTTTCGTACCGTGCTCTTCCGAGCACGCCCGGTTGGGCCTCCCCC
>Ga0179593_1457170_pt1 | contig 12845 bp, 11 predicted proteins | sample CZODoug2_1_08_16_FD_185931 | JGI IMG/M metagenome (GOLD analysis project Ga0179593, IMG submission 185931) | Vadose zone soil fungal communities from Angelo Coast Range Reserve, California, USA - CZODoug2_1_08_16fungal (PacBio error correction) | ecosystem: Environmental > Terrestrial > Soil >... | reverse complement strand
TGTGTTGCATCTTTGCTTGCCCCCTATTGTCCCACTAGCAAAGTCTTTAGACGCCCCTTAAAGCCGCAGGGTAAAGGTTTCAAACGGGAAGATTTGTCGAAAAAATGTTGCCTTGGACACGTCATGCCCATGGCAGTCCGTTTTCCACGGAACCGTCCCCCCCTTTTCCGTCCTACCCCCCAGGCACCGAGTCCCCCCTTTTTCCTCCTCCTATGAAAATTCCAGCGCGCCCCGACGGCCCAAGGATTCTCCCCCAGTGGTCATGGCGGAAGTTGTAGTTTGACATCGTTCCCCTTGCCGACCTCCTTTGTGCTCCACAAAGGCCCTCCTCATTTAGTTGGAACCAATTTTGAAGGTAAGAGATGGTTGCCCCAATCGCAGTTGTTCTTTCCGGATGATTCCGTCGGCGGTAAATGAATATCCTCAGAGGCAAAATTTCCCTGATCGAAGACTTTTTCCCCCTTACCAATTACCTGCGCAATCTACTTCGCCTCCATAGTTTTTGTATCCCCTCTATACAGGGCCACCCCTCACCCTGACCCTCCCCCCAACTGCAAATTCTTCAACACTGCTATTCTAGAATTCGCGTTCATCGCTGCAAATTCCTGATGTCCATCTGGCCACAAAAAACCCAATTATCCACGCTCCTTCGTCCGAAACGGTCTACCATGTAGAGGACCCCCCTTCCTTAGAAGATTGCTTCCATTGTTTTAGACCCCCTTTTCCTTTTCTGTCTTTTAATACTTTCTGATGAAGGGAGGACGGCCCAGCAGCCAGCGGCCGACTACGCCGCCCAAACGTTTCCTTTTTCAGTTCCTTTGCTAAAATTGACAACGTAAACCTTTGCAATGAATTCGCCCGTTCCTTCCCCCTTTTTTCCCCCCCTTTGTTCTGCCGAAGAAGGCATTACGAAATGAATTTCGGGACGACTTATTGCGTGCCCGCATCAAAGGCAGCGGCACCAAAGACCCCCGCGCGGTTGCGATTTCATTGACCCGTAGTAGGCGTGGCTTTGATACTTTCCCTCTCTATTAGAAGTCCCCCACCATAAAGATGTACTATACGGGCTGCTCCACGCTTCACCCAGTCATGACGAGCCCCATCTTTATCCACTTCCCCCTGTCCATTTCTCTTGGACTCCCGCCCTCCAAGGTCTTCTCGCTTGTGCAAGTCAAGCAAACTCTTGTGCATAGACTTCTGGTTTCCTACTGAGAGTAGACCTCCCCTCTCCCGTCCCAACCTAAGGATTTTAGAAGTGGTGGAAGAAAACGGCAGGTCCAAAGTTTCCGTCGCAACTTAAAGTCTCCGGTCTTTTTAACTGTTCTTTGCCAATTACCAGAGGATTTGATAGGCGTTGATAATGCACTGGTGGGCCCCTCTGGCGAGGGGCCCCAGTACCCAGAAAGATTTAAGTTTCCCCCCATGCTCCTGACTCTCCCCCCTCAGCAAAGAAGTGTCCAATATCCTACGCCGGGAATGCCCCTGCCCCCTCACTCCCCCTCCTTTCTTCACCCCCCCCTTTACAAGAGGAAAAATTACTCTGCTACGAATTTATTGTTTCCACCAATCATCAGGCGGCTTCGCTTTGATTCCAGAAGAGGCTTCCTGATTGACCCCCCTCTCCCCCCAGCCAGATGCAATTTTTTCCACCAGCCGACCCCTTTTGACCCTTGCTTGTCGATCCGCAAGACCAGCTTGTGAACCCTTTCCCTCAACTTTCCCTGAAATCCCTATAGCCTGGAATAAGAGGTTTTCACGACCAGCCCGAGCAAATGGGAGTTGGCCACCTCATCATGAATCTCTCCCCCTTGACTGTCAGAGGCTCCTCCCCCCCCACCCCCCCCCCCCCAGGGGTGATTTTTGTCCTTATTTAAGGATTGCAGCGATTCTACAAGTCCCGGCAATGCTGGCGCTATCCGGGTCAGCTGTTTTTTCAATGTCTCCAAATCCTTCTTCCCACTTCAACCATTGGAGAGTGAAGTAGCGATCCCACTTTCTGACACTTCAGAACCCCCTTAGTGAACGTTGGTTCCATCATATGGACTTGTTTCCGTGGGAGAGGAGGTCAGCGCGATCCAGGCTTTATTTTGCCGCTTCTCGAAGTTTGAGTTGTCAAACGTGTTAGGCTTCCCTTCTTCAGGTCTACGCACCCGCTCCAAGGAAGTGGACAATGCGTTACGTGTTTAACACTCCCCATCTTCTGTCTTGGTCTTGCGGCATTACAATTATGTTTGTGCTCAACGCTTCCATTTTCCGCCAGCGCTCTCCCTCTTGTGATAAAACCTTCCAGGTTTCGAAAGGATGCGATGAGGTCAATTTCGTCGGTTCACTTCTTCACGCGCGTCCTATCTCAACCAGTGAGCGGGCACACCCTTTTTTTTGATCTCTTTTTAGGAAGTGGTTTAATAGAGATAAGGGTAGAAAAAGTTCGCGCTTTCACTGGCTCAGCGCTGTCGCGCTGAGGCGAACGCAACGGCACACTGTTACGTTTTCCCCTTAATACCCCACTAAGCCCATCTTCCCCCCCCTCTCCTTTTCCCCCCAGCTTTGGAACCCCGCAACAAACATGGACCAGGAACTTGGCCTTTCAGACCTCAGGGTGACTGCGCTATCCAGTCTCTTACAAAGAGTATAAAAACAACCCATTTTTTTGGCCGACCCGGAGAAACGGTTCTATCTTTTTTTTTTTTTTCCTCTCTTCTCAACGCTTTCTTTTTAGCTTTTTGTTTCTGGAGGTGATTATGATACCAGGTATGGTTTAATCGCTTCTTCTGGCGGTATTAGCTGTATTTTCCTTCTTGAACTTTTTCTCTGAACCCTTTCCAATGCTCCAGAGGTCCCGGGAAATTTGGCTAGTTTCCCACTCCTGGTCATTTTTTTGTAACGGAACACCCCCTCCAGCTCTCCTTTGTCATTTCCCCTACGTCTCCTCTGATGAAGATTCTCCTTAATAATAAGTTGTTGTTTGAGTCGAGATGCGCATCAGCGGGGATTACCCCTATCTCTTGTTTCCACCAAGAAACCACTCGGTAATTTAACCTGTTTTGTGCTTTTTCCCCAGATCCAGTCCTCCCTGTTTCAGGCAGATGTTGCGGATGGGTCCTGTTTTCGATCTGCTGACATCTCCATAATTCCGACCCGCCTTCAAGAGAGAAGTCTTCACCATGTTCATAATGCTCGCCAACCCCTCCTCCCTCCCCAAGATAGGGTTCTCCCGAGCTTGAGCTCCCCAATTTCTTGAGAGGGGCGGCCCCCACCACTCTTTTTTTTGGAGAGGCTTAGAATCCGGCACTCGGTGAATGTCCCTCCCCTCCCTTTCATTTCCCCTTTTGTGGCAAAATGCCCCGGAGCAGCTTGAGATTTGCTGATTGTACCTTATTAAAACCAGGGGCTAAGTCATTTTCTTTCCTTCGTCCTCCTCGGTTTAGCAATCTCTGCCGAAACCCCCGATGCCGAGAGATTTGGTGCGGAATCCAAAAGGCGTTCTCCCTTTGGGCCACGCAATTCGCAAATTCCACCACTGTGTCAGCTATTTTTTTTTTCAGACTTTAGGGTGAAGGCGCGCCGTCTTCAGGTCCCCGAAGTGAAATCTCATCAGCCGCCGCTTTCTCGGGTTAACCGCGTGTCTCGAGCGCTTGGTGCTCATTTTTTTTTCAGCCCGCCTGAAATGCCGCCAAAAGAAATCCCGGCGCGGCCGTTTCCACGTCCTGCATCCACAGGCCATGAAGGACTCTTTGTGCCTTTTTTGTCAGCCCCTAGAATTGAGACCCCAACTCTATCTCTTACTCGCTACAAATTTTGGTTCCGGTGACCCAAGCATCGGTCCCCCCCTTTCCCCACTCCCAATGACGAGTGCCACCTGTTATACCCCACGCCGGAAGTTCAAAGTGTTCTCTCCTCTCCCGTCAAGCTCCAATTTTTTCCCCTCCTGTTTATTTCTAATCCGAAAAAGGATTGCAGGCGCTCCTCACCGTGTTCCCCCGCGAGCTTCTTATGCGTAGTTTACTCAAGCACCCCCTTTTGTCGCGTAGCTCTGACTATTCCCTTTTTCTGAACGTACGGAGAGGGGTTTTTATGTTTGCAAGAAGGCCCTTTCTGTTTCGTTACTTCAGCTCTTTGTGGAACCAACTCTGTCTCCTTCTTCCTTTAGGATGAGGGGAGCGTGGTCTTTCCATCTTATTGTCTTGATCAACATTCCCCGTTCGGATTTGCGGTTTCCAGTTGTTGCTCTTCCGCCCCGGCGATTCAGCCTCCCTTTTAATCCCCCCCTGGCCCTTTCTGCAACTTTTATGATGGGGACCCTGAGTTCTGAGTCAGGGTTACTTTTTTCCTGTGGTTCATTTTGTTTGCCCTGGTTTTTCAATTGGGGTTTCTCTCTGGAATTTTTCCTGGATTATTGGACGTCTGCTTTATGACATCTTCTCCTCATTCATCTCATTATGTTCCAAGGATTGCCTTTTACACTCCTTCCCTCTTAGCCCCCCACAGGTACTAAAAACGCGGAGCAGTCGAAGTGGCCTCTTTTCCTTGCTTCTATTCCCTTTGAAAATCACTTTTGAGTTGTGGATTCGGAGAGTATGTCCCTTTTCCAGTTTTATTCAACAACCTTCTTCTTTTTTCCCTGTAGTATATTCAGTTAGAATTCCAACCCCATGAATTCGACACCCCGTGTTCCCCCCCGTGCCGTCAGCAGTTATTTCCTTCGCCTTTCCCCCACTCCCCCTTTTGAAGCAATGAGTCAAAAATTTAGATTTGGCGGCGTTCGGACTTTCATGATGTTGACATATATTCCCCCATCAAGTTTTCGAGGCTCCTTCTCTGAAATTTCCATTTATCCCCGCTTCCCCTAAGCTATAAATCCAATCAGTTTCAACATCTCTTTTGCCTTCCTTTTTATTTTCAAACAGATTGCCAGTCCGTTTTCTCTTATATCTTGTTTTGATGCCTTCTTTCCCCCACCCTTCCTTCTTCTTAGGATCCCTTCAATGAATTATTTTTACTGTTTTTCTTCCCCGTTTTCCCAGGAAACTTGACGTTCTTTTCTTTTTTGCATTCCTTTGTCTGTCTTTTCGTATGGGGAAAGGCCATCCTTTTCCCCCTCCTTTCCATATTAAACTTTCTCCAGAAGGGCCCTCCGCTCGCTTAGATCCTTGTTAAGCTTTTTTCTCCTGACCACAGTTAGACAGGTTGATGGAGACTTCCGCGGTATCTTTTTTTTTTTTGGCTCACATATAGGAAACCTTGCCCGCTATTACGGCGAAGGCGCGAAATATGCCTTTTTTTTTTACTCACCTAGTGAATTTTGGAATTTCTTTTCCCTTTATCAGATTGATGTCATTACACTCCCCTGATTTCGTACTCTCGCCTGTTCCGCTCGAGGTGCCTGGATTTGCATCTGTTCAAGCCGATGATTCCGTTTTCTTGAAGGTCCCATGACCGAAAAAGGAGAATGACTTTTTTGCTTTTCCCCCATCTCTTCCGTTTTGACCAGCTGCTCTTTTGCTGCCAAAGACGTTTGGCCGCCTGGTTGTCACCTTGATGATGGATCTTCCATTTCCTCCCTTCTGAGGTGAATACCTTAAACTCTTTCGCGATTTTCCTTTCCCTGTACTCCTTTCACCTTTCTCTCCTTGGCACTTTCGCCAGTTTTGTGCCGTTCTTCCCCCTCGCGACCCATGTGCATAGTGTACCGTTCAAAATAATGGTTTAAAAGATCACCTCCCCTTTCCCCCTCCCCCATGCTCCTTGGCTCGGGCCGAATTGAGTTGGGCTCTTTTGTCCCTCCCTTTCCCGAGGGCTCCCCCACAAGGCAAGGAAATTATAGGGTAAATACAGTTTTGTGTTTGCGTAGCCGGGTTCTTCCTTTTTTTCCACTTGCAATGCCCCCACCTCTCCCCCTTCATGCTCATCGCCCCTACGCCTCCGGGGCCCTGTCGGAGGGGAGTTTTCTTTTCTACCAAAATCTTCCCTTTGCACGCTCCAGTCCCTCCTTTTGAAGTCAACCTTCCCCCCCTGGCTTTTTTTCTCCTGACCTTCCGAGCCAGGGTCTCACGTAAGATAAACCCACTTTTCCCCTCGCTTCGTTTCCCAGACTATACACCTCATTTTGATGTGTTTAAGGTGTAGAGAAGTTTTCCCTCATAAGTTTGCAACGAGGGCCACAACGTATTTGATACCTTCTCTTCTTCAGTTTCCCAACGCTCTGACAATCAGTTCTCAGGTCTTTCTTGACAGGATTATTAATGTCAGGCGTTACCCGGCCTAATCTTCTCCACTGACACCATCGAGAGTCCCACAGTTAACAGGCCATTCAGCACTCGCCTGCCCCGCTTGTATAGTTTCATCCAGCTCTCCCTTAACCCCACAACTCCCAATAGGGGAAAGGCTTCATGGATGATTTTTTCGCCGGCATCCTTGCTTTTTTCTCCTCTTAGGCCCCCCCCAAACCCCAAAACCCATGTTTCTTTCCACTTTCTACCATTGTTTTTTCTGCTGAAACGCTCCAGGCTCTAAGCTTTTTTTAGCTTTGGGTAAGAAAATGTAAAGTTTTCCCTTAATTTTAATTTTCTTTTCCTTTCTTTCCTGGTTCCTCAGTCCCCCCCTCTCCCGACTCCAACCTGACCCCCACACGCCTCTTCTGGATCCTTTTAACGATTGACACCCTCCCCTCCGCAATTCATTTTACTTGCACACGAAAAGGTTCGTTTTGCAGTCTTCCTTCCTCACAGCTATTCCTCTTCCCTCCGTGCCGCTTTTCAATTCCCAAGCATCATGCCAAATCAGCCGCTGTTGCTTGATTGTGACCCCACACCCGTCGTCGTTTGCTTTTTTCAATGGAAATTCGAGCGGCTCTCAAATCAAATCTTTCCCTTCGGCGGCCCCCATCTCTCCCTCCCCTGGCCCGCCGCCACCAATATTTCCCATGCTTCACCTTCTTACAGTTCCGTTATCTCTACTGATCGAAGGAAGGGGCCTGAAGGTTCCCAAGTTGGACCTTCTCTTTTTTCTTCCCTCCTGGACGCCGCGAGTAGCCTCAACGAATTGCGGCGAACCGTGGTGATACCCTTCAGTTCCCACCTCAGTCCCCTTTTTTCCCCACGCAAAGTCCCGCGCGGTTTTCCCTGTATCGCCACGGTCCACCCCTTTATTGCATCAGCGGGGCTACATAAATTTTTTCCTTTTCGGTTCCTTTCCCAAGGATACCGCTTTCCTTCCATCGCCACCTGCATGATACCCTCGTCCGCTTTCACATGTTTCCCCCATCAGACCCCGACGGAAATTCCCCCCCCATCTAACGTTCTACATACTACCCGTGACAGAACCCGCGGTATTTGACAAAGAACAAATTTGCAATTAAGACTGGAACCCATTAGCCGTGTATTACGCACTCAAGGCGACTTGGGCGCGAGGGGACAGACAAATAGCTGACTAGGCGTTTCTTGAACACTTGTGATCCTTACTGATTTTTTGCTGGAGCGCTTGCACGAAGAACTGTCCCCCCTCTTCACACCCTCCCCTTTCTCACAAAAGCCTCCCCCCGGACGTGTTTAATTACTTACAGATGTGGACCAGGCCCAATGCCCACAGAAAAGTCTGGCACCTTTCTCATCAGTTCAATCCCCCTTTTCTCCTGCAGCCCACTCCCTTTTTAGTGCCAACCTTCAGGTAGGCGCCTAGGCAGTTTCAAAGGGGTGCTGGCTCTTCATTTGGGCCCTTCATTGACGCAACCCTCTCTCATGCTAATTTTATAGGAAGGGGTCTGTTTTACCTTTCTCCCCCCTTACCTTTCTCTTGGCAAACTGTTGGGAGCAACTCTTTGTAACTTTCCGCTCCTGTTGATGAAACGGGCTCCTCTGAATTTGTGTCAGTTTCCTCTTTCCCTCGTCTTTTTTTTGTTTTCCCCTCGCGAAGAGTATGTACCCGGTGCACATGCGGCTGTGACTGGCCTTCAAATTTTGATTGCCCCCTTTTTTTCGACGTCTGGAACCCCTCCCCCCCCCCTTTCCCCCTGGGCTGGTTTTGGCTTGCAGAACTGGTTCCCACACGATCCTATCGATCGCTCCCCGCGTGCCCGCTGCCCTCTTCCTCCCCGGCGGGGTACCTTATAGATGTCTGAGTCCCGTCTGCCCCCCCCATCCGCTGCAAAAACCCTGTGTGAGTTGTTTTTGAAGGCAAGTTGGTCGTGCCCCCCTTTCCTCCCCCGGTGTTATTCAGCCCCACCAAAAAAATTTTTCTAGTCCAGGGTTTCGAAGTCTTTCTCTTTCTTCAGAACTCCAGGTTCCCCCCTCCCATGTAGGTTTTCCCTTCTCTCCCATACCGTGGTTATCCTTGGTGTCCCCCTCCCCCCACACGGAAAATGAATTGCATGCTTCCTGACAGAAGCTTGATTCTCCTTACTTTTCTACTCCCTATCTAACACCCCCCCCCCAAAAAGAGTTTGCCTCCACTCAGAAAAATGCGTTGGTCTATCCTTCTCTTCCCCCCCCCTCTCTTTGTCGCGTAGGCCCTTCCGCTTTCTGATACCCTTCCTTTTTCATTTTGGGCCCCTTATTTCATCTGCTGATATCTGGACATCTCTGGAACCCTGCACCTTTTTCCTCACCGCTGCGGAAAAGTTTTCCTTTATTTCCTGGTTTTTCCCCCCCAACACCACCCCGCTGGTCTACTCTTTTTTGCCTTGTCCTTCGTTCCCCCACGTGAATAGTATTTACGTGACTCTGATTGCTTCCCTCCCTTCTCTCCTCCTTTTTTTTCTTTTTTCTCTGCGCCTCTTCCCCTGGAGTAATTAACCCATCTCTTCTTGGTCCGCCTTCAGGCCACGAGATTGAAATATTGGTGTGTTGAATCCCATTTTAAGGTTCTGGGTGTTCATCGCCTAGAAGCAATTCTAATACCGCCGCTCCTCTGATTAAAATAATTTATTCTCCTCCATACTCCTGTCGTTCCCCCCCTCTTCCCCCCATTCGGTTCCCATCCCTCCTAAAACTCTGCACTTTTTTGTTTGGAGATCTCTTTTTAGAATCTTGCTCGGCCTTAATTTCAGCCCCGACCGGACCAGGCTCATTTTTGTGTCCACCGTGGTAGTTAGTCTATGGCTGATGTTATTTCCTTTCTTTCAAAAACCCGGAACAGAGCGTGGAGATTTGGTCTTTTCTTCCCTTTTTCGGACCTCTCTCCCCCCCCCCCCGTACTTTTTTTTCCCCTTCGGCGACTAGCCCAACTTTCCTGCCCCCTCTATATTCCCTCTGTTGACAGTCATTTTCTTTTTTTTCTCTGCTTCCCTCCCAGATTCAACTTCCTTCCCATTCAGCCTCCTTTTCTCGCTCGTTTCACGGAGTGATAGATTTGATTTTTTGTTCCCTTTTTCCTTTACCATGCAGAGAAAACACCGTCTCTTGTTGTTGTCCGCCCGCTTTCCCCGTTTCCATGGGTTGGAGCGTTGGTGCTTTGCTTTCAGTAGAATGCATACACGGTATCTTGCGCGCGCCCCTTTCGAGTCCCTCCGGTGATTCCCCGACCATTCCCCACGACCAATTAAAGATTTTGAACTGTTCACCTTCTTGTTTAGAACTATCTTTTATTCCCGCCCCCCCTTCCCTTCCCCCCAGGTTGCCCAGGTATTTTTGAGAAATTCTCCACCTTCTCTTTTGTTTTTTTTGCCGTGTCCCCTCTCTATTGCTTCAATCCACATCCCAGCCCCCTTTTTGCTTTCTCCAGAGTCCCTTGTCTGACACGATGAGCCCGGGTCCCCCTTTGTCGCTGCCTCGCTGCCAAACTTTTTTCTAGGGAGGTCGTGGTTGGGGCATCTAGCATTTCCGGTCCACCCCAACGTTATGGGCTTGCAAAGCTCAAGGCTTTGCGAGTGTCTGTTTTCATTGTTTCTGTCAAGCGCCGCTGGTTTCATGTACGCAGTTTTGAGATTTGCACCCTTCGTGCGGTACTTTGAGTAACATTTATTTTCATTTTGCGCCTTTTTTCAGGTCTGGGCCTTCGGCGTTGTTTCTTATAGGCTTCCTTCTGTGTTTTTGCACCCACCCCTCGCCTTGTTTCTGAGCTTTCTTTCAAGAGGGTTCCTGTCCATTTTTTCCTCTCCTCCACTGGCCTTCCCCTGGTCCTGCAGATCCGTGGCGATTTCCGTGCGCTATCATGCCCCGCGTGGGTTGGATTTTTCCCGCCCCCGTAAAATTTGACTTTCCCCCTCTCCTCGTTGGGACTCTTTGGCGTCTTTCACAACTGCCCGTGTTTCTTTCTGTAATGCGTAAAAGGAATATTTTCTTGACTTAGTTCGTTCGTGCCAGCTTCCCACTTTAAAGCTGTAGCGTTGGTTTCATTTCCAGCTTTTGCTTGCAGTCAGGCAGTGTCGTGATGGCGCCGTCGACAGAGGGTGAAACTGTAGTGCTTCCCCTGCTCCCTTTCCCCCTAGCCACGAAGGTCAATGTTTTCCTTTCAGAAAGAGGCTTTTTTGCCGATGCTTTGGGCGGCAAATGTCGGACTTCCTTTAATAGTTCTTCTTGTTTTTCGATGCCTTCGTCGGTCCCCCCTTTAATGTATTTCGGCCCGGGCGCCTTTTCCCCCCGGTATTTTTGTCTGAAAGCATTGACCCTTGCCAAAGGCACGGGGTTGTGGTTTTGGGTTGCAGGTTTTTTAAGTCGTTTTTCTCTTGCAAGGCATCGGCCTTTCTAGGGACATTTTCTCCTCCTGGTTTTCGATAGAGGACTAGGCAAGCTCGACTACTGTAGCCTTGAATCCACATGTTAGACCCCTTTCCTTTTAGTCTCCCGGCTCGCTCTGTTCGGTTCTCTGATGGGACTCTCGCCATTGGCCATGCACGCGATTCTCTAGTAATTTTCCCCTTTGCTGTCTTTTTAATTTAGCTTGGTAAATGAGGCGTGATTACCCAAAACTACTAACTTTTAGGGTTCGTGCTGGAGTAGTTTCGCTTTTTTTCGTGCAGCAGTCCTCGATTTTGGCCTCCCAGAACCATCCTGCAATCTAAATTGACCTTGGCTTGGAATATATTAAATATTTTCCATCTTTTTTCCTCCCGGTTTTCCAATTCTTTTGTGTTTCTGTTGTCCTGGGCTGGCCCTCCGACCTGACTGTTGTCCTCTCCCGGAAGGCGCGATTTAACTTTAAGCCCTCCCAACGGCCTCTTGCCTTTTTTTATGTCGCATGGTTGGCAGTTTCTTCTGTAATTCATGGTCCAATGGTCCAACAGTTTAATTTTAGAAATTCTCCTCTCCCCTTTTCCCCGAAGAGACGTGGTCCTTTTCGTTCGTCGATTTTTTTCCTCTTCCCGAGAACCAACTAAGGCCCCCTCTCGTGTCCTCTCTATTTTTTTTTTTTCTATCTCTGTCCTTTGTTTCTCCTCTGCCCCAAATAACTTCCTTCTTTCTCCCCCTGCACCCAGAGATTTTCTCTTTCAAAATTGGTATTTCTCCAACGATTCCTTTTGCACGTCACCATTCCTTTTTTTTCAATGACACGTCCCCATGGCCTGCCCGCTCCACTGCAGATCCTGGTTTTTTCCCTTCTCCCTTCTTGTCCCGTGCCTCTTCCTTTCTTTAAATCTCGCCTGGCCTGTTTCCCCCTTCATCCGTTTTCCCCCCTAGCAACAAAGTCTTTTGCGAAACTGTCCGATGATCGTTTGCCACCACTCCTTCCCTTAGAGGGGTCCCCCCCTTCCTTTTTCCTTTTTCTTTTTTTCTTCTTAAGCCCCCGGAATTTCTGCTCCATTGCAACAAGCGCGACCTCATATGAACTTCCTCCCCCCGTGAGATGGAAAGGGGATCACAGCTTGGGAAACAGTTCTAAACCTTCCACCCCCCCCCGGAACCCCTTGGTTAACCTTCTTCTTGGTCCTCCGGCTTTTCTAGTTTTCGCTTTTTCCCCTTTTGGCATATCTACATCTGAGCCAAAAAAAAAAACAACCCCAGTCTTTTAACCCTTTTCTTCCCCCCGTCTTTCTTTCCTCCCCCCTTCTTTCCCCTGGACTGCCCCAAGTGCTTCGCGGGGACGTATTCTTCGCACTTTTCCATACTTTGCTGTAAGGGATGTCCTTTTTTCCATCGCCCGCTGCAGTTCAACGTCGAGCCGTCAAGTTCTTTCGACCTGTCCGAGACACCCGACCCCTTTGTGCAAGAAGTCGTCCGCCCTCCTTTAAACCCTTTCTTTCCCTCCTCCGGCCTCAATCAGATGGAATGAGGATTTTTTGGAATTTTCCCCGCCTCACAAGAGATTTTCCACACAGACGCCTTTGTTGACTTCCAAGGTGCTGGTTATGATAATGTGACATTCGACCCCTTCGACCTTCAAACCGTTCTCCTTGAACTTTCTTCCCAATCAAATCTCTTCCTACTAACTTTTCCCTTTCTCTGTGCAAACTTTTCTTATCACCTGGATGCCTTCATCCTGCTCGTGCCGGTGGACCAAGCCTTTTGTTGAACCTCCCGTTTTTTTTCTCCTTTGACGAGATAGCCAGATCTCTTTCCAAAAGAAGCTATCGGGACTTCCCCAGACATTTCCAACTACGGCGAAGTTAAACACGCAACCCCCTCCTAGTCTTTTTCCCCCCCCCTTTCCCCCGCGTCCGGTCTGCCGGTATGACCATTGCGTCTTGACATGTTTCCCGGTTTTCCGGCCTCCGCTGGTTTCCATCGCCTTCCTGTCTCCCCCGCGCCTTTCCCCGCAGATGCCAATCCCAATTCCCCCAGTCAAGCAAACATTGAATACCAGCCTTTGTGACAAATAAATTTATTTCGTATTTCATTTTATGAGTACCTGATCCAACTTTCACTCGCTTAAGATGTTCATAATACTTTCTTTTCCCCCCACTGGACCATTTT
>Ga0179593_1263138_pt1 | contig 12845 bp, 8 predicted proteins | sample CZODoug2_1_08_16_FD_185931 | JGI IMG/M metagenome (GOLD analysis project Ga0179593, IMG submission 185931) | Vadose zone soil fungal communities from Angelo Coast Range Reserve, California, USA - CZODoug2_1_08_16fungal (PacBio error correction) | ecosystem: Environmental > Terrestrial > Soil >... | reverse complement strand
TTTTTTTGATCTTTTCTTCCTGCTTCCTAGCTTGACGTGGCCTGGATTCTTGCCCTCGCCTTCAGTTCCCCGTGTTTGGCATGTTTGAGAGACCGCTTCCCTTTTCTCTTTCTGACCCCACTGCGAAATGTCGGCTCTTGTCGGCCGAAGGCTTCCTCTCACCGTCAGCCTCTTTTGAGCGTCGTTTACCCTGTCCGGCTTGCCCAGAGCAACCTGGAGAATTTTTGCTTTTCGTCTACTCGCAGCGTCTACTCGATGCCTGCCATCCCATTCTTCTCCCGGCCTGCCGGCTCTTTTCAACGCCGCTCTTTCCTTACTTCTGTTACAACGCGGACTTTTTGCGACCCTGTCCACTTGGCTAACTCCTGTTCGTGCCCATCACTTTTCTTAGTATTTGCCCCTTCTACAGTTCCGGCCACGCAGGTCTTTGCTCCTTTTTCCCTCCTTTTCGGTAGTCTGAGCTCCGATTTTCACTCCCGTTGCCTAAGTGGGGGGTGTGTTCTCTTTTCGTCGTGAGTGGAATCCCTCCTCCTATCTGCGCCCGCGCCCTCCTTTTTTTCTCTTGTTTGATGATGGGTAGAATCCGTTTGACTTTTATTTCTTTGGTTGACTTTTTCTGATGTTTACCGTGCACGACGGACTCTCCGGTGGAGAGAGGAGGGATGTCATATATGTTCCCCTTTCTCTGGATTGGGCTTCTGTTTTCTTTTTCCTGAATGGACTTTCCCCCGGTCCCCTGCCCCTATGTTGTTTTCAAGGCGGCTCTAACTTTCGGTGATTGGACTTTTGCGTCTTGGATAGTGGGCAATGAGTGTGCCCGCTCGCCCTGGTCCATTGTTGCCTCCTTGGTCGTCCCCTTCATTTTTTTTAGTCAAGATATGCGGATGTTGCCGGTATTGGCCCCGGCATTTGATCTGTTTTTTCTTTTTCCCTTCCGTAGTCTATCAAATGGACGGCGTTCTGACCGCCAGCTATCTCACGATTAATTCTCTGTCCCACCCGGTCTTTTTTTTTCCATTATACTCGACTTGTGTTAATCTTTTTTTTTTTAGCGGCTGTTTCCCCTTATAGTGCGTTGCGGAGAGTTTTTCCTTATGCGAGCCTACCTTTAGACCTTCTTTGAGTACGAGAAGGACGGCGCCTGTTTCGTGTTCTGTTAAATTACGTTCATTTTATCGATGGTTTTTTAGACTTGCGCCCCGGCTGCGTTGACTTTAGCCTCGACTACTTGTCTCCCCTTTTGCCTGTATCTGCTTTTTCCCCGTCGCCCCTTCCCCCTTTATCATCCTGCCTCTTGGTCTACGTGTTTCAGGTTCATGGAGCTCAGATTCCCTCTACATTGGTTTGCTACTGGAATCCGATGATGAGCCTTCCCTCCTAATCCCCTTCTTTTCCCCCTCGCGGCGTGGACCTGTGGCGTTGTTTATTCTCTCCGACTCCCTCCGCAGGACGGCTTTTTCACCAGTTTAGCATTCCAATTTTCTATCCGTTGAATTCGTGTTTCTCTCAGGCCCACTGGGCGCGATGTCTTTCTCTCTGGGCTTTACTCTCCTCGTTTTTTGTCGGATCTCCCGCTCTCATTCGCGATCATTTTCTGATAATCGACGGTACCGCCTTCGGTTAGAGTCCACCGTCCTCTCTATTTTCGTTTTTGTGTCGGAGGCCCCTTGGTTTACTCCTCGTCGTTTTTTCGTTTAGAGACCTTCCGTTCCACTTTTCGTGGTTTCATGCCAACGCAGAGATGGCTTGGTTGTGATTTTTTATCTGTTCTGGTGAATTCCTCCCACCACGAGCCGTCCCCCTCCTGGCCCCTTGCCCGTCCCCTGGGTTGCTTTTTGCCTGGCGAGTGCTTTTTTAGCAGCTCCCTTTCGCGTTTATGGTCGAAGAACTTGCGCTGTTTATCCTTTTCGTTTCGTGTAGTTCTGTCTAGGGCGGCTCTCGCGTCTTTTTTCGCTTTCCTTCATCTTTTTTGATAGGCTCGTTCTTCCAGCTTTTTTAAACGTGGTTTACCCTGAATATTCCACGCTCCGGCCTTCTGCTTTTCCGCTTGATTTTTTCCCGTCGCCCTGAGCTGTCCTCTTGAAGAGTGTCTCAGCCTCCACTGGCAAGGCGCGGTGCAGATTATTTGCGTCGCTCTTTCCTTGGGCATTCGGTATGGGTTCTACATGCGCCAGTGCTCGTTGAGGGAACATTGGGAATAGTGGCATTTTGAGGATTCTTTTTCCTGCCGACCCCTCCTCTTTCGCGATGCTCCCCTCCCATCTTTCCAGGTCGGCTCTTTGTTTCCCGTCCCCTCCCCCCTCCCATGTTTCTCGTGCTCCCCACTGCCTTCACCCACCCCCCGTTTTCCACCTTCCTTTGCGATTTTTGGTCTCGTGGCCCACGGTAATTGTTTTAAGCTCCCCATGTTCCAAGAGAAGTTCCTTTTTCGGGGTCCACCCCCCCTTTCCCTGGAGGCTCCCCCGGCCCCCGTTGCGCCCAGTCTCCTTTTGTGTTTGCTTCCGTGACCTTCCTTCTTTAAAAGATCACAAAAGCAGTAGATGAACTAAATCCAGCCGCACATCTTGTCCTTCGTACTGACTTCCCGTGAAGGCCAACTCTCCGCCGGTGACCCATTCTGCACTGCTTACCCCGTTTCATCGACATCGTACCCCGTTCTTGATAGTTTCTGTTTTGGAAAGTCTTGGTTTCTGCACCTTTTGCCCCCCCCTATCTTTCCTTCCCCTTGCACGGGGGGATTTTTAACTTCTTTTTTTCTTCACTTCAGCGACATCTTGGAAGAACCCACCACGCGTGGCCTCTTTCACGGGCCCCTTTCTGCTCGAGCAGGTGAGGTGCTTGCGTTCGGAGTTCCCGACGCCACCTTGGTCTTGATCCTCCCTAGGCCGTCTTTCATCTCAAGGGACTTCTGCGGGGTTGCTGTTTATTTCACCACTGAGATATCTTTTCCTCTGTGCCCTCCGATCCCGATATCAGGGAACCCCCCGTGCCGACTGGTGGCTTTTTCTGTTTTTCCTGGCATTTCAGAGAGACGTTTTCTCAGGTCGGCTGGTTCCTCTTTGTACTGCTGGCATCCAGATTACGGACAGTAGAGGTGGCCCCGAGATGCCCAAGTTTCTCCTGGGTTAAGCCTGTCACTTCTCTGTCCTCCCCACGTAAGTGGACTGGGGCGAGGTTGCGCGTCTCCGCCATTCAGAGCAAGGCCGAAGGAGGTCCCTCGCTTCCCTTTGACCGCATGTTGTTTTCCTCTCCTTTGGCGCAGCGCCTTTTGAGCAAAGGTTTGACCGCGGGCCAATTTTTCTTAGGACGATTCGGCCGTGCGACCTTAAACCAAAGTTTCCGCTTCCGGCACCGCTCCTTTGGTTAGATTTTGGCCCTTTTTTCGCGCGTATCAGGGTCTCTCTTTTTTTCTTTTTTTCTTTTATGGCGGAACGGCTTTTGGAGCCCGGCTTGCCCAGCTCGCACGTTCTTTCCTCTTTCTTTCATGGGCGTTCCCCCGGCTTTGCGGCAGGGAGTCTTTTTTTTCCTTCGAGACTAGTCTTCTTGTCCGCCCTACCAAAAAAGGCGTTCTCTTTCGGCTTTCGCGTTGGGCCAAGTTTTTTGAGCGGCGTCGGTTCTCTTTTTTCTTCGCGTTCCTCTGTTACGCTGTTGGGACGTTGCCCGCATTTTAAGACGCGCGTTGTGGTTTTTTTTTCCCTTGTCTTTCTCCCTCCTTCTCTTGTTTCGCTCGTTTCTTGGGTCCTTGGATTCTTCGCTGCGCCCGCGTGTAGCAAATCCAGGTCTTTGTTCCCTTTTTAGGCCGTCCTCACGTTCGACTTCCATGAGCATTTTACGTGTGCGTTTTTTTCACCGATAACCTCTTCTGGTCGTGATGACGCCGTGCCTCTCACGCTTCCCACTTTTTACGTGGGCTACCACTTTCCCTTTTTTTTTGCCTTTTCCGACTGCCGTACCTGACTCCAACCTCCAGCGACTTGAGCGTTATGGGTTGTCACCTGTCCTTCTAAGCTCGCGGTTTTTTCCTGATTCGTCTTTTTTCACGTTTCAAATCGAATGATCCCTGTGCCATCTTGTCCTTTTCCCAGTCGTCGCTCTATTTTTTCTTGTACACGAACGTTAGGGGTCATCCCTCCCCCACCTTCGTCGAACTTTTTAGGCGCCTCCGCCGTCACATAGCTCTCGTGCGACCCGTTATTTGCGACCTGCCCTCTTGTCGGATTTCATTCTTAGAGTTCGGCCTTTCTCCGCTGCATTGAACTCCACTTCCGGGGATTGGTTTAGTTTTTAGTTCCCTGTCTTCTGGGTTGAGTTCATTCATCTGCCCTTTTAATGCCCTCCTCTTCCTGCCTTTTCTAGGTCTTCTGTCTAAGCCTTGTCTCCGGTGTTATCCCCTTCTTTGAAGATGGACTTCCTCTCAACTCACGGTAATTAGCCATTTGTTCGATTTTTCGTGGTCCACTTGAGTTGGATCTCGTCGTCCTTTTTGTGTCCTCGTCGGTTTTTTGTTTTCCCACGTTAATTTGTTGTCAGGCGCGCAGTTGGCGTACCGACTATGAATTCTCGGTGTATGCTGCGCTTTTCTCGTGGTCATGAGGGACCCCGCTTCAAGACTTTTTCTGCCGCGGTTGTTTCCGCAGTGGCAGGGCGTGATTGGCCCGAAGCGGCTTGATTCTCAGCGCGGAAAAGGCAGGCGTATCTTTGGGTTGTGCGCGCTGTATTCTAGTCTTCCCCAGTTGATGGCTTCCTTCCCCCCTTACTAGCCGATGTTACCCTCAGCCTGGAGTTGACCATTTCCCCCTCTCCTCTCCTTGTGAAGTTATGAGTTATTTCGAGGAGTCCTGCTCTTTGTGCTTTTTTTATGCTGGCTACTGCTGTTCCTGTTCTTTTGGCGAGTTTTGAGAAGGTTGAACCGCGCAGTTGCGTCCACTTTTGGTTTTGCCTTGTCCTGCATTCCCATCTGCTAGTGGATTTCGCGAAGCGAGACGGCTCGTTCCTCCCCCTGAAGCAACGTTCGGTTTTGTCTGGGGGTGGGGTGGGGTGGGTTTGCGATCTACGGCTTGCTTCTTTTTGCTCATCGTATTAAAGTCGCTGTCTGAGCATGCCGCTCTCTTGGCAGGCATTATTCCTGATTTTGTTGTGAGGTCGCTCTCACTGGAGGGACGACTGGCGACTTCCCCTCGCCCCTCTGCGTTTCACCAATCTCCGTCGTGGCGGGGCCTTTCTTGATCGCTTTGAGAAGGAAGGCGGCTAACCCGGGCTGACCGTTTTTGTTACATTGGCCTGCTCGCCCCCCTCTTCATCGTGGGTTCTTTGCCCTTGCGCTCTTGGGCTTCCTTCCCTTTTGTTGGCTACGCTCCGTGCCAGTCCGAGAAAAGGTGTCTATCCCCTTTTCTTTTAAAGTTTTTCTCTGTTTCGTCGTCCCATTGTTTTTTCAGCCCTCCATCCCTGCCGAAGATGTTCGGAGAGCCGGCCCTCCTCCTTGGAGGTTCCGCCGATGGTTGGTTTTTGCTTGGTTAAGGTACCCAAGTAGTTCGGCAGGCGCCCCAACCCACTTCGATAGCCCCCCTCCGAGAAGAACCTGAGATCAAGGCACTTCTTTTGACGCCTTGCTGAGTCCCGACCTTTTCCTTCCGTATTTCTGCCCGGGCCGCGAAGCGTACCCTGGGTGGACCGGAGCACCCTCTTTTGATTCTTCCCTTCCGCAGTCCAGGCGGGGACCTTCCTTGCCGTCGTCATGCGTGTCCCTTGTTGAGCTGGATATTGCACTTTGGCTACCGCTCTCTCCCTCCTTACCGTTGATTCGTTTTCCAAATGAATCTTCCGTTTCACACTATGCCCCTTCCCTGTTCTCGGCTGGTTCCGCGCCTTCTCGTTTTACTCCGGTTCGAGGTTCCTCTCTTTCCCCCGTTTAACACTTTTCTACACTTGCTCCAGTTGGTAGGTTCGTTGACACAATGTTCATCCGTTTTTCTAACGCTTGATCGTCCCTAACGCTACGCGCTGATCTTCCCTTCATCCGGCTTTTCGCTGACCAGTTCCCTCGCTTAGTGATCAAATGAACGCACTGGGTACGTTCCATACCCCTTTTCCGGCCCCAACTTCTGGGCGGAGGCTTAGCTGGTCAATCTCTTCTTCCCACTATCCGTATGCGAGCGTAGGGTGAGTTATCCGCTTCGCCGCGTCCATTGTTATTTCTTTTCTTGGCGTATTCCCTTTTCTGCCCTTGAGCCCCCGACGGCCTAATCTTTTTTTGCCCACGAGAACACGCCTCCCACGTCCGAGACGGCCCGCAGTTTAACCCCGCTTGATCCTGGTTAGTCCGCATTCGTGGCGAACCTATTCCACTTCACCCCAATCTTTCACACCCATTCAACGGCCCTTCAATCTCCTTTTGCTGGTGGTCTTCTTGTCCCGGACCGCATGCGCCCTTTCCGTCTCTCCACACGCATCTTTTGGCCCCCCGTTGGCGTTCCGTTTTGACCTGGAGTAAAGGGGTCTCTCATGTCTTTCTGGGCCCCTAGACCTCTTTTTCTTTACGTCCACTTCGTTCCCCTCATTCCCTGGTCGTTCTTCCCGTTCGGCCCCGCGGAGAAGGACCGCCAGTTTGGGGTCGGGATCCCTCATTTTGTTTTGTGCCATTCTATAAGGACGCGTCCGTTGTTTCCGTGAATTGCCTTTGGCATGGCCCCCTGAAAGCTCTCGACGTTCCTGGTCTTCTAAGCCACGCTGTATATCACCCTCTGCGCGCAACTTTTTCCCTTTTTTTAGCGGAGAGACCTCAAGGTCGGATTTTAAGTTTGATTACTACGCCTTCTAGATGGGACTCTGCTGGTATTGTTCCAGACCGTGGGCCTTCGTAGGTTCGAGTGACCACAGACCACACGAGACTTGTGTCCTTTTGAGGGCCCCCGAGCTCCTCCACTCAAGCTGCTCAGGCGGCCGAGTTTTCTTACTCGTCAACCTGACGTCTTTATTGTGAGGTTTCGACCGGGCCGCAGCGAAGGGTCGAAATGTGCAGCCCTTTCTGCCCCGAGAGGCAAGTTGGCGCGCACTTGATTTTCCGAAGGCCCCTACCATCCGCGCAGCCCTCCCTTGGGCCTCATTTAGTGCCTTTGGCGGTCCTTGCGTAGGCCGATTGCTTCTTCCCACTTTGTTTTCCATTGAACGCCTTGATGGCGTTTCCGGCGTCGCCTTGCCCAGTTTCGCAATGCGGGCTTGGTCCCCTTGGTTCGGTCGGGCTGGGAACTGGAGTCGAGGCCTGAGGCATATCTCTTTTCGTTTGTTTTGGGTCTATCCTTACACCTTTTTCCCGACAGTTCTGCCTTGTTCGTCGCACGTGTCAACAAGTTGAGGAGACCGTTCCCTTCGCGCTTGGCCAAGCTTGGCGGACCCGATTTCTGATTCGTTAGCAAGGTGTGCTGGACGTGATACGAGTGCTACGTAGTTTGATTGGAATCCGTTTTTGCTTTCTCGCCCCTGTGGTCTTTGGCCTTTTGCGCTTCGCGCGGGCGTCGTTTCGCCTTGTTCTCCTTTCCTTGCTCCCTCTTTTAACCTCCCTTCGGATCGGTTTCTCCCGAGGCGGTTTCTGAAATCCACGTAGGCCTTGCAGTTGAATCGCTTGCGCCTTCCGCTTTTGTTGGTTTTTTCCTGGTTCTGCTCCCCTCTTCTCGATCCCCCCTTTTTCCGTGTTCTCGTGGTTCATGACACCGCTTCACTGGTCGGATTTGTTCTTGAAGCAGTTCACCTCAGTTGAGGTTCTTTTTCTTTCTTTTCTTTTTAGTTTTCGCACGCGGGGGGTAAGTTGTAAAGGATTGTGCGTCCCATGGGACCCCTCTCGTATAGTTTTCTTCTCTACTTGCCCGTTTTTTCTGCGTCTTCAGCGGTTGGAACTGCCCTTCTTTTTCCTCCCTGCCCAGGAGTCCTAGCCTCTACTTGCCGTCTTGCTAGGTTCGCGTTTGCGTCCCTTCTTCTTCCACGACCGTCCGCTTTTGCGGCTTTTCCCGCTTTTTCGGGTTTGGTTGTATAGTCAGGATCCCGCTAAGGCTTTTTAGAGTTTTATGTCGTCTGCGATCGTACGCCTTCCGAGTCATGAGTTCTCGTCCGATAATGACCGCTTATACTTTTTTTTGTTTTCGGACTGTTCTCCACTTCTTCAGCCTTGTTATGATCACCCGAAGTGACGAAGTCCCTTCCCCCCTTTGTTTTTTTTTTGTCGGGAACTGTTGGCAGGTTGTGATCTCTTCCGTTTTCTCTGTCAGGTCTCGGCGCCTTGAAGAAATTTGGGCCTTTGCATTTCGAAGGGCTCGATTTTCCCTTTTTTCCCCGCTGAACCCTTCCTTGCATCTTTGCTTGTCACTTCTCGTGGGCCACGATGAGGGAACAGCTCGCCCCTTCTTGTTGCTTTGCCGTTTCCAATCTTGAGCTATCAAGCGGGTCCTCCGTACCAGGCACAGGCTTGCTCTTGTGAAGCTCTGAGTATTTTCTTGTCTCCTTCAGTTCAACTGCCATTTTTTTACCCCACTTATTCTTCAGAGTTCCAGCCGTCTCCTGTTACTCTTCGGCCCCTTTCTGTCTTCACCTGACATGCTATTATGCTGATGGAGACGGCCCTTCTAGGATTCAGTTCGCGTTTCGCCTTCAGATTGATTCTTTTCTCCCCGGTGTTCTCTTCTTGATATAGAGGACAGGCCCCTTTTTTTTCCTTTTACTGTCTGCTCCCATTTCATTCTCTCTTTTTCTTCATGCCGCGCAAGGGCGAGAAGGAGGAAGCATACGCCTACCGGCGTTCCAACGCCCGCGTTTTCCGTTTTCTACTGCTTTTAACCTTTCTGCTCGTCGAAAGGGGACGGAGCCAGTTTTGTTGGTTTACTTGCTGTCTTCCTCGCCGTTTTGTCTTTTTTCCTTTCGATGGATCCTGACACTAAATTCAACCGCGTGAAAACCCTTGCGGTCTTTGACCTGTTGTCCCTTGTCTTCCCTTTTTTCACAGCCTTATCGCGCCCAAGGACTGTCGTGCTCACCCCAATTGCGCGACGCAGTTCCCCCTTCCGTCGACAAGTCTCGTTTGATGAGGTTAGATGTGCCGGATTTACTCCCCCATCCGTTTTTTTCTGAGAGATCCCGGTCAGCTCCTCCCCTCTCCCGTTGGGGGCTGATTCTCCGACCGAGTTTGTTTTTTCTTTCACCGCTCCCTGACAGTCGGTCGAGACCTTTTTTTGTTACTTTTTTTTTTCCTCCCGATTGTCGGAGAGCCGTTAGGTTCACTCTCCTCTTTTTTTTTTGGTGTCCCGCCGACTGTGCGGGTTGATTGGTCATGTGATGCCTTCCCTACTACTTTCCTCATTCTACATCACCCATCCCTTAAGTCTCCCTTGGAGTCTTCCATTTTCGCAGGAGTGGATCCGTTGTTCATACTCTAGCGCGGCTCAGCATTTCTGCGTGTAGATTCGGCGCAGGTGGCTCTCTTTCTTTTGCAGGCGCTTTTGGTCTTATGCCCAATCCCTCCTCGATCTGAAGGCTTGAGCAGGAAAGAGGCCCCCTTTACGTCCCTTCGATACTTTCTTCTCCCACCCGGAGTCTGCACATGACATTTCGGACTTGGGCACGCTGCTCATCTTTTCTCTTTGCCTTTCTGCTCGGAATTCAGCCCTTTCTAGTGTTTTCCGTCCGGAGAAGGTCGCGTTTTTCTGTCGTGGATTTTCCTTCTCGTTTGTGACTCTCCCCCTCAGACGTACGACTCCCGCCGCCCCCCAGATCAGTGCTTGGGCCCCTCGCTGACCGCCAAGCCACCGCTTTTTGATCAAAAAGACTCCCTTTTTTCCTATTTAAACCCTTCCATGGGTGCTTCCCCCTCCCCTTCCTAGCCTTTCTGCTATGAGCAGAGTTCTTCTCTCCGCTTCCCCACCATTTTTCTTTTGGTGCTTTCCCCTTCTTTTTGGTGACCAAGCCGTGACCCCTCCATTATTAGATATCCAGCCTCCTCCCGCCATCTGAATTGGCGATTCAGTCTTTCCATTAGTGCCTTCCCCAAAGCCCCCAAGCCGTTCTATACCAGCTTTCCCTTTCTTCATGTCCTTGCCACAGGAGGTTTTTTTTGCTTTCGGGTTGAAGTTTGGCATTCTTGCCACCTTTTCCATCTCCCAAGAAATCCCCGGCAGGACATGCTGGCCCTCGTCTCAATCTGGCTCGTCCCATGTGCAGACCCAGGTCTGTTGCTCCCTTCCTTTTTTTCCCGCTCTCCGGACGGAGGGAGAACCCCCCATGCGGAATTTTTTTCGCCCCGTTGGTCCCCCCTTCAAGGGTAGTCGGGTGCTCCTCTCTTCTGCTTGGGTTTCTTGTGTAAGGCCCCCTCTCTCTTAGTTTCTTTGACGTCTTACGCGGACTGAGCGGGTTTGCCTCACCCCCCTTCGTGTTCGCACTGTTTCCCCGGCTTCCGTATGCGGAGAGAAGATAAAGGTCTTCTGGGGTCTACGTTCGGCTTTTGGCATTCCCCTTTTTTTGTTGCCACGTGCCTCCCTTTTCGTTTTTACGAGTAGAGTGCCTGTACCCGGCTTTAGGCGAGGCCCCAAGTTTCTCCGCCACTCTTCCAGATTATTCCGGCCGCCTTTTCTCCTTCGACATTCTTCTTTCTGTTTTACCCGCTCACGTTGGGAGAAGAGAATTTGTTCCTTGCGCCCTTCCCCGCCGAAGTAGAATATTTCAGGCGCTTAAGGGAACCACTTTTTTGGCACTCGCTAAGCGTTGTGAGGCGGGTACTTGGTTGACGCAAGTTGGACGGATCGCGCTTCTTCGACTTGATGCGGACCGGCGTTGTCTCTTTTTCCCTTCGTCACCGCTGCGGTTTTTTCACTTTTTTGCTTTTTTTTTCCTTAACGGTCTTTGACGACGCCGAGGTATCTTTCATCCTCTCCTCGTTTTTGTTTTCTTTTGAGATCTCACTTTTCTATTCCTCTCGCTTTTTCCTCCTTCCCTCCCACCCAGTTAGGTTGACCAGGAAGAATTGGACCCGCTTGCCTTGATTTTTGGGCAGTTGGCTCTTTGAGCTGTTAAGTTCCGCGTTACGGTCCCCCTTATGGGCGTCGCCCCGCCTTGGACTCACTTACCCGCGAGCTTTTGGCAGGCACCTGGGCGCACGTCCTGGTGTTTTCTCGAAGAAGATTCTGCGTTACCGAGTTGCTATGACCATCTTTTGAGTCCCCGTTTTCTTCCCAACCTTGCCGTGAGCAGCGTCGTCCCTCTGGAACATCTTTTTTCCAATTCGGTCTGGGCAGCTGACTTTTCTGTATTCGTTTTCCCTCGCTTCATTTTTTCTGTGTTCTTCGTCCTCCTGACAGTTCCAGAGTCACTTTCAATCCTTGTTCTCTTTTCCTTTCCCGGGCGCCCTTGTCAGGCCTGTTTTGTGAATGAAGCCTTTCTCACCTCCCAGCCTACTTATTTATCTTACCGCGCCCTTTCCGTCACCAGTGCTCTCTAGTAGTTTTTGCTTCCGTCTTTTTCTGATTCCCCTAGTCTCAGATCGTTCTCAGTGGCCTTGTCCTTCATTTCCCCTGAGTCGTCGTAGCCCTAGAGGATGTTACCCTCCCCTGGAAGATTGTGAATTCCTCCTTTTTTTCGACGTTTTTTTGGTTTCAGACCTGTCAACGGTCGGGTTCCTTTCCCTCCTTCCCCCGGCAGGCCAATCTCCTTTTGGGCCTCCCTTTTTGGTAGGTATTTTTTCGCCTAAGCCATTTCCCGCCACCTGACCGTGGCTGTGTTTGGCTCCCTTTTTCTATCTGCCTCGAAGTTTATCTTCCTCTTCCTTTTCCCCCTCTTCCGCAACCTCTCCGCCTTTGTTTCGCTTTCGTGGTGTCCTCGCGAATTGAAAGGGTAGCGGCTTTTTTTGACGTGGCTCAGCAAGTTCCCACTTCTCCCACTCTCGTGTGGGGGTTGGTTGTGCACTGCGTAGTACTCTTCTCCGTGGGGAAGGTCAACGCTTATTCCTGTGTCCACCAGGGTGTGCGTGTGCCGGCGCTGCCCGGTTTTTGATTTTGAAGTCGGCGTTTGAACACCGCCGTTTTTCATTTCTTGAGCAAGTCTCTGGTCCACGAATGTTAGGGTTACCCTTCCCTCGCCCATGTCTGTTTTCCTTTTTTGTTTTTCCGTGTCCCTTCTTTTTTGAGCAGACTTTTGTTTGGTCATAGAGGCCACTGCCTCCCTACCTCTTTGTAGTGTAGCGGCGGGAGTAGTAGATTGCGGCGTTTCCCTGCTTTTTGCCGTGTTCTCCGCCTTTTTATTTGCTACCACTTCGGCTATTCCGTTCTTCACTCCTTGTCCACCCCTGTCGCCTGCTTTTTTTTTTTTTTGTTGGAGAGGGAAAGGACGGTGTTCACTTTTGGTCGATTGCGTTTTTTTAGCTATGCTTTTGATGAATTTGCGAGCCTCCGGTGTTAGTTCTCCTCTATTACTTCCAGTTTCCATCTTTCCTCTTCGCCCTTAAACGTCTAGGTTGTTAGGAGCCCTCGCGTTTTCTGCGTGCGCCATCGACTCTCTTTCATTTCCTATAATCGCCCTCGTTCTCGCCCCTTCGGAATTTTTCACTGCCTCTTTTTCCTCCTGTTTTGAAATTTCTTTTCTCTCCAATTGGTTTTGCATTGTAGTGTGTTACATTTCCTTTCAGTTGGGTTGTTCCTGAGCCGGTCCCCGATATTCCCGCAACGTAGGCGTTTTCACCCTTCTTCGTGGACCTTTGCGCTCTTCCGAAAGCTTTCCCCTTCCAGTCGTAATTCCCCCAAGTTTTGCGTTGTGACCTCATTCCGGCTGCTCGGACGGACCGTGTCCGCCACCCTTGGTGTGCCTCGAGCTGCGGG
>Ga0179593_1673488_pt1 | contig 12846 bp, 24 predicted proteins | sample CZODoug2_1_08_16_FD_185931 | JGI IMG/M metagenome (GOLD analysis project Ga0179593, IMG submission 185931) | Vadose zone soil fungal communities from Angelo Coast Range Reserve, California, USA - CZODoug2_1_08_16fungal (PacBio error correction) | ecosystem: Environmental > Terrestrial > Soil >... | reverse complement strand
AGGCATGACTCCCTTCACTCCCCCCCCTTAGAGAAAAAGAGACACCGTTTCCTTCCCTCTTCCGACCCGAAACCCCTCTCATCAGAAAAAATCCCTCTCCTGATAAAATTCGCCCACTTCCCCCCTTTCCTAAGTCACCCCTTTCAGATTTAAGATCCAACTTTTTTTCCCTTTCTTCCCCCCTCAGTAAGTAAGAATAATGCACCCCTTTTTCCCCTTTTTTTCCTAGGAACTACCCCCTAACGTGTTCCATATAGCCCAATGTGGAGGAGGCCCCCCCCCCCTCTCCCCCCCCCAAGAAAACAGTAGAGCACCCTTCTCCCTTTTTTCACCACCCCTCCCTCTTTCCTTAGAGAAAAGGAAAGTCTTCTGTCTTCCCCCTCCCCCTCCCTCTCCAAAGAAGAATCATACAGAGATAAACCCTCTAACCCTACCTCTTTTCCCTAGAAATTCTCCTTCCCCCGGTAAAACAAGAGAGCAACAGCAACCTTTCCTCCCTCTTCCCCTCGAAATGGAAGAATAAATTAATCTGCACGCCACCCCCTTTCGGGGTTTTCTTTTTCTGTTGTCTTTTTAGATGCCCTCCTTTCCTAAAAAAGTCCCCTTCTTTTTTCCCCCCCCTCCCTCAATGCTCCCCCTTTATGATAGGCTTTTCTCCCCTGGAGTTAATCTCCTCTCCTCCTTTTCCCCCCCCTCCCGGAAGAGAAGCTTTACACCTCCTTCCTTTCCTTTTCGTTTTCCAGAAAGAAGATCAATGAGGCACTCCCCTTTTTTTTCTCCCTTCCCTGAGAAAGATTAATTGAAGAACCACCCTCCTCCCCCCCCCCAATAAGTCGACTTTCTCCTTTTCCTTTTCCCGGGGACCCCTTCTATTTCTTCCCTTTTCCCCCCACTTCTTAAGACTACGCGAGAAATTTTTCTTTCCCCTCCCTTTCTTCCCCCCCCCCCCTTCCCCTACTCCTGGGGAAAAAACGGATAGTGCCCTCCCCCCCTCTTTTCCCCTTGAGATGCTCTCTTTCCTGCTAAAAAGATATGAAAGAAAGCACCCCCTTTCTTCCCTTCCCCCCCCTCCCCCTCCATTCAGGAGTTTCAATAATACAGCCAACCCCCCCCACGGTTTCTCTCCCTTTCTAATTCCCCCGTAAAAAAGGAAGGCACTTTTTCTTTTCTTCCAATGATTTCCTTTTTCTGGTTCTTTTTCCTCGGCGCTCCCCCTCTTTTCCCTACAAAAGACATAGTCCTACCTCCCTTTCCCTTTTCCCCCTTCGAAGAGAAACATTTCCCTATTACCCCTTTCTTTTCAACTTTAAAAGGAAGATACGTTTTCCCCCACCTCTTTCCCCTAGAGGAGGGACATCATCTCTCCCTTCTCTCTTCAAATTTCCACCCCCGAGGAAGAGGAAGGGAACTCAATTGCTCTTCACTCTTCCTTTTTCCCCCCTAATCAAAATGGGTTTTCCCCCCCCCGTGGATAGTATTCCTTCTCATCAAAGGAGGCTTTCGGGAGAAGAAACCTATCCTCTCCTTCTACACTTTTCTCTTCCCCAATCGTTTCCCCTCATGATGGAGCCCTCCGTCTCTTCTTTCCCACAACCCACCAAACTTTTGAATTCCCCCTTCCCTCCTATGAAGGGAAGGCCCTTTTTTCCCTATTGCTTCCTCAATAACTTATGATCTTCTCCTTCTGGAGCGCGAAACTTTTTCCAATACCCTTTTTTCCCCTGGGTTGACCCCCTTCCCACCCCCCCCCTCTTTTCCGAGGGGAGGAAACTTGGCGTTTGATTTCTTCCTTTTCTTCCCCCTCACTTCTGGTAAACCCTGACGAATATTGCCTTTTCCTCCCCCCCCTCGAATTAAAAACAGAACTCCCCCCCCGGTCCCCTCCTGTTCTTTATGAAGAAAACTCTCAGTACCCTCTTTTTTTCCCTAGTGGATTTGAAAATTCCCTTCCCTCCCCTTGTGCGGCTTGGTTTTCCGTCTCCCGGCACGACGCCCACCCTTTTTGTCCCCCCCCCCCCCCAAAGAAAAAAACGCGGCTTGCTTTCTCCTTTCAGAATTTTTTTGCCTTTTCTCCCCCCTTTGTCCGGAGATATTCCCAGCGGGGTAGTCCAGCATCTTTTTCTTCCCCTTCCCCCCCAAAAAGAGTGATAGATCTCTTCTTCTTCTCCTTCCCACCTTTCATGACTTAAAAGAAGAGGGGGTCCTTTTTCTTTTTTCCCCCGCGCTGAGGAAAGCAGGCTCTCCTCTCTTTTTTCTATTTTTCTTTTTTCCCTTTTTTCTCATCAGGAAAATGAGCTTAAAAGGTGCTTCCCTTTTTTTCCCCTTTTTTCCTCCTTTCACCGAAGAATGAAAGCAGAACATCCCTTCTTTCCTTTTTCCTATACTGATTTTCTCTCCTCCCTCTTGTAAGAGTATTTCTTCTTCCCCCCCTCCCAGAATGATGCTTACTTCTCCTTCCCGACCTCACTTCCTTTTCCCCCCTCCCCTTCTCTAAGAAAGAAGCAGTTTTCCCTTCCTCCCTCCCCCGTCACTAAAAATACTCGCCCCTCCCTTTCCCTACCTTCCTCTTTTCTTAGGCTGAGCAGACGAACCTTCCTTCTTCCCTGTGAAAAGACCGCACTTCTCCCCTTTCTTTCCTTCCAGCCTTTCCCCCTTCACAAGTAATGGGAGGGATCTCCCCTTCTTAATCGAGAGGATATTTTTCTCTCTTTTCTTTTTCCCCCTCCCTTCTAAGGCCCCCCTCTTGATTTGAAATGCTGAGCGCAATCCCTCTCTTTTTTTCCTCTAGGAAAGGAGGATCTGCCCTTCTTTCCTTTTTTTCTTTTTTTCCCTTGACCCTTCTTTCTTTTTAGAAAAAGTAAGTCATCTTCTGTTTTCATTCCCCTACTTATAAATAGGGGGAGGAGAACCCACCCAAATTTTCCTCTCCTTCTCTAGTCAGTTTCCCCCTTCTTCTTCCCCGCAGCAATTGCGCCCTTTTTTTTTTTTTCTTTCCCCTGCAAAGAGGCGCCCTCCTCTTTTTTCTGGCCATCTCTCCAGTCTTCTTTCCGCCCCGCGCAGAAAGCAAGAAGGACGAGCGTTTCCTCTCTTCCCCTTCCCCCTAGTGATAAGGGCTTAAGGATGATAATTTTTTTCCCTCCTCCCCCTTCCTCTTCCATTCTTCTCCTCCTCCGGGTCGGGTTTTAGCCTAAAATGAATTCAGACCTTCTTTTTTTTTTCTTTTTTTTCCTCCCTCACCTTATAGAAAGAGTTATTAGCGATCCTCTTCTTCTTTTCCCCTTTTTTCGCGAAAGGTCTCCTTTTTGGCCTTCTGTTTCCGAAGTCAGAAAGGATAAAGAATTCAACGGTTTCCCTTTTCCCTCACCTCCTTTTTCTCTACTATATTTGAATAATAATCGTTTTGTTTTTTTTCTTCCCTTTCTCGGAGCTCTCATTTCTCTTTCGCCTTCGAATTAGACAGCCGCCTTAGAGTATATTTAGACGCTTCCTTTCTTTCCTCCCCCCTCTCTCCCGTTTTTCTTCTCTGAAGAAATATTTCGAGAAGGTTCGGCTTTTTCCCCTTTCTCATTTTTCCTTTTCCTCCCTCTTCTACACCCCGGAAAGGAGCGGGCGGCATGCTTGCCCTCCTTCCCCCTCCCCCCCCTCCTTCCCCAGTCAATTGTAGATATGGATGAGCGCCTTTCTTCCCTTTCTAATGAATATCCTTTTCACCTGCGCATAAGTGGACCCTTCCCCTCTTGCTTTAGAGAAGGGGGCTTCTCGCTCTTTTTTTTTTCTCCCCTTGCGTCTGAAGAGAAGGCGCTCTTTGCCCGCGGTGTCCCCTTTCTTTTTTTTTTCCTTCCTCAATTGCTGGAGGGCCCTACCTTTTTTGCCTTTTTCCCCCAGCGATGAATCTATCTGCATTTGTTTTTTTTTTTTCTCCCCTTTCTGATTACAAAAACGAAGATCCTTCCCCTTCCTTCATTTTTTCCCGCATACTGGCAAGGGAAGAGGGCTTCTTTTCTTTTTCTCCCTGATTCGCGCACTTAGGGATTCCTTCCTTTTTGCAAATCCTGCTTCCCTATTGATGACTTATACGTCGCGGACTTCTCTTTCCCCCTTCTCCTGCTAGATGAATACGGATGCTCTTTTTCCCCCCCCTCCCTTTTTTCAAACGTTTCCCTTTGTATGTTGGTTCTGGCTAAGTTAAGGGAGGGACAGCATGAATCCCCTTTTTCCTTTTTCCCCCCCCCTCCCCAAGACACTTCATACAAAGGGCGACTTTTCACTTCCCCTTTTTTTTTTTTTTTTCGTGCGGTTTCTTCTTTTTTGTTTCCTATTCGGGTTCGGGCTTTTTTTCCCCCCCCCCCCCCCTCCTGATGGAGTTGCCGAAGGACTTTCGTTTCCCCCTTGAGATTTTTTTTTTCCTCTACGTTTATGAAAGATGGGGCGCCTTTCCTCCCTTCTCAGTATGAAATGGATTTCTTCTCCTTTTTTTTTTCCCTGGTGTCGATTCCCTTTTCTGATCAAATGGGAAGGTATGGGAGTCTTTTCTCCTCCCTTTATCGTTAGAGAAACCCTTTTCTTTTCCTTCTCCTCCGCTCGGGGGTGGTTCTTTTAGTGAGGTTTACCCCCTTTCTTTTCCCTGGGACTTTCTATGCCCTTCCCCCTTGCAAGAATCGATCATTCTTTTTTCTTCCTTGAAGGAAGAGGGGAATGCTGTCCTCCCTCTTCTCTTTTTTTCTTTTTCCCCCTTCCCTTCTCACGAGAAAGACTATGGACGCGATCCTCTTTTCTTTCTTTCCCCTGCAGGAAATAAAGGGGGGAGGTAGTTCCTTTTTCCTTTCTCTCCTCCCCCCTCCGAGACGTGTTTTTTTCCCCAGTCAGGAATGAAATGAGAGGTTTCGTCCCCTCCTTTTTTCTTTTTTACCGGGTGAAAAGGATTAGGTGAGTGAATGTTTTCTCTTTTTTTTTCTTCTTCCGTCATTTTACCCCCCACCGCAGCAACGGAACTCCAGTTGACTCCTTTTTCCCCTTGGGACAACAGCCATTGCCCCCTTTTTTTTTTTAACTTTTTTCTTTTTCTCTCCCTGAGGTCTTCGGGCAGAGAGGGACTTTTTTCCTTCCCCCCTTCCTCCACTGTTTCATAGCTTTCTTTTTCTCTCTCCCTTCCTTCTCTCCCTCTCCGGCGGTCAATAATGCTGTTCAATCATGTGATGGGTCTTTTTTCTCCTCCCTTTTCCTTTAGATTTTGCTTTCGAACATACAAGAATTTGTCTTTTTTTTTCTCTCTTCCCTTTGTTGGTGGGATAACACAGGGGGCTTCCTTTCTTTCTTCTCCCTTCCCCCCCCTTTGATGAAGAAGAAAGGGCTTCTCCCCCCCCTTTTTCCTTTTGTTTTCTCCCTATCGTCTTTATCAGCGGGGAGACGAAAGCGGCTGTTCTTTTTCTCTCCTTCTCTCTTCTTCTGCGCGATGAGGCAGTTGACGTTCTCCCCCCTTTCCCCTTTTTTTTCGGTTAGGTTTTCCTTCTTCTTCTTCCCCTGGAGGACGATGGCGTATCGTGCTTTTTCTTTTTCTTTTTTTATTTGCTTTCTCATTCCTGCATGGAGATGTGGGCGTGGTAGACCCTCTCCCTTTTTTTTTTCCCCTTTGAATTCGGAAAATTCTTTCTTTTTTTTTTTTGCGGCGAACTCTTTTTTTTCTTTTTCTTCTCGGACGTGAAAGTGAATTTCTTTTCTTTCTTTCTTTCGACACATTTATTTTTACCTTTCTTTTCACCTTATAGTGGGGCCGGGCACGAGCCGTTGTTTCTTCTCCTTCTTTTCCCTTCCCTCCTTTTTCACAGGTTCGGAGCGGAGGGAGAACTTCCTCTTCTCTGGGGCAGTTAAGAGAGGGAAGTAAGGTTTGATCCCTTTCTTTTGAGTTCCTATGCTTTCTGTGGATTTTTTTCTTCCTGAAGGACGGGAGAAGGGAAGAGCTGGTCCCCTTTTTTTGCTTCAGTGCTTAAGCCGAATCTTCTCTTCTTCCCTTCAGTCATGAAAAAAGTTTTTCCTATCTTCTTTTCATTACCTCCCCCTTTCCCGATCCTCTACTCCGTATAGGGTTTTGATGGCTAGTCCCTTTTTTTTTCCCCCCAGAAGGGAGTTAATTGGTATTTCTCTTCTCTTGTTTCTTTTCTTCCACCAATCTTATTCCCCGAAAATGTAGGGTGGCTCCTCTTTTTCATGTAGAGGTGAAGATAATTGCTTCCATCAACTTTTTTTTTTTTTTTTCCTGGATTTTTTACTTCCTTTCTCCCCTTTTTTCTTGTTGTTGTTTGGTTTTAGAGTTCGCGGGGTTTTCCCCTTTTTTTTTTTCTTCCCTCCCCCTGCTTTTCTTTTTAGCGAAGAGGGAATGGTAGGCCTACTCTCCTTATTTTTCCCCAAATCTTCGGTTCGAGTTTCGAGAAGGTTGATTTGCTTTTTCCTCCCTTTTCTCGAGGGAAAAGTTCTTTCCTCCTTTTCCTTCCTCTTTACCTACCTTTTTATTTTCTTTTCCTGATGGGGCAGGAGAAGCCGGTCTTTTTTCTTCTCTCTTCCTCTTCCCTTCTTTTTCCCGGGGAGGTTTAGTAGGGTTAATTGGTTCCTTTTCTCCCCTCCTTTATCCGGAGCTTCCTCTTATCCCAAGTTAGCGGGCGGAATCGGTTTCCTTTCCCTCCTTTTCTTTTTTGAGATGTGAGAGTTAGATGGGACTGTCTTTGGACCTTCTCCCCCTTTTTCCCTTGTCATGGAAGGTGGTGGCGGCTTTTTCTTTCCTTTCTTCTTAGCAGGAGGAGAGAAAAGGGATTCTTTTCCCTCCGAAGACTTTTTCCCTCCTTCCTTTTCTGTAGAGTGAGCGGGGATGGTTGTTTTTTTTTTCCTTTTTTTTCTTCCGAGCAGGGAAGCTTCCTCCCTCTTTCTCCTATTCACCCCCCTTCTCTTTATTATTTTGCCGAGAGTGACGCGGTAATTGAGCTGTATTTCTTTTTTTCCCTTTCCCTTCCCCTTTTTTTTGCATTTAGAGGGGAGGATTGAGATGTTTCCTCCTTTTTCCCTTCTTTTTCTCCAGTAGATCTCCCCCCCCTTCCTTCTTGTTTGAAAATCCGTGAAGAGTGGGGCCTTCATTTTCTTTTCCTTTCCCCCTTCTCCCATAGAAGGTTTTTTCTCTTCCCCCTTTCTCTCTTCTGTGCTTTAGTCCTCCCTCCTCCCCCATCCATTTTCGAAAAGAAGATTGTTTGAAAACAGGGCGTTGTGATTCCAGCTTTTCTTTTTCCCTTCCTTTCCCTCCCCAGACAGGTGAAGGTGAATTGCGATTTTTTCCCCTTTTTTCCCCTAAGTTTTTTTGTCTTTTCCACATCGCAAGCAACGTAACGATGGTTCTGCACTTTTTCTTTCTTTCTTTTTCCTCCCTTTTTTAAAAAAGATAGTTACGAATTTTCCTTTTCTTCCTTCCCTCTCCTTCTCTTTCGGAGACTCCCTTTCCTTCTTTCTTACTTTTTGAACCCCTAAACATCAGACATGAGCATGAACCCTTACCCCCTCCTCCCGTTTAGAAAAGAAAATGCTAAGATGAACCTTTTTTTTCCCCCTTTCTACCTCGAGCCGCCGAGAAATGCCGAGATGCCGCCAGCGTCCTTCTCTTCCCCCCCTCTCTTTCCCTCGTAAATCTAGGAAAAATATACGAGCTTCTCTTTCCTCTCTCCCCCCCTTCCGAAGCTACATCTTTTTCTTTCTTCCCACTAGAGACATGTGGGTGAAAACCCCCTCTCTTCCTCTTCTCCTTCTCTTTTCTCGAATAAGAAGGTATTAGAAGGCGAAGTGGCCCCCCTTTTCCTTCTTTCCTCCTCCCTCTTCCTCTCGTAGAAGCACCGCCATCCCTTTCTCCTCCTCCCTCTCTTGAAAAAGTGAAAAAGGCGTTTTCCTCCTCATTTATCCCTCCAAGTGCTTCTCCCTCCCTACCCTTGATCCTTCCCCCTCGTCCCCCTCTCGCCAAAGGCACAAAAGGAACCTCCTCCCCTCCTTTTTTTTTCAAGCTCAATTCCCCTCTCCTCTTCCGCATCATGCAAAACTCGTTTCAATTTTCCCTCCTTTTCTTTCTCTCCCTCCCCCTCCTTCCTCAAGAAAGGTTCACTATCGCCAAAATGTTCCTTCGCCCTCCCCCCTTTCCCCCCCCCGGACCAGTCCTTCCCTCTATTGAAACAGCCAGAACTCCTAGCATAGTAGCAGAAAGGCCGTCCCTTTTCTCTCCCCCCTCCTTACCGATAAACCTTCTCTCCCCCCTCGAACTAGAAAAGAAGGAACATTTTTTTTCTTCTCCCCCCCCCCTCCCTCCAAAGAAAAAAGAGAGAAAAGCCCCCCCCCCTCTTTTTTTTCTCCCTCGGACAACTGACTTCCCTCCACCAGAAAGTGTAGGGGCCGGGCTGCCCTTCTTCCCCTCCCCCACTCCCCCAAGAGTAGAACTACCCCTCCTCCCCAAATGTATCTTTTCTCTTTTATTTTCCCGTCTTTTCCATCTAGGAGGTATCGCTGCTCCTCTCCTCCCCCCTTTTTTCAAAAGAAGGAATATTAGGGAGGATCCCTTTCCCGCCAACAATCTTCTTGTCTTCTTTGTGCATACCAAAATTCCCGACCGCACACCCCCTTTTCCCTTCTTCCCCCTCTACTCCGAAGGTGAAGGGGATAAAAACGGTCCTTCCCCTCTTTCCGGCGACCCAACTTTGCCCTCCACATCGCGCGGTCACAAAAAAAAAAAGCGACGCCTTTTCCTTTTTTTCCCTTTTCCTCCCCTGCGATCGCGTCTCCTCCCTTCTTTCTCTTGTCCTGCCTACGAAGTCCCATGACATTTTCCCCCCCCCCCCTCCCCACGGGAGAAAAGATACTTCCGTCCCCCCCTTTTTCTCCCCCCACGCCCACAGCGAAATGCAGGAAATATCGGTCCCCCCCCTTCCCTCCGAAATATTAGTACGTCTCCTCTTTTTCCCTAACAACTTCCTCCTAATTGGGAAATACTAAGTCGAAAAATTTCCCAACACCGTCTTTTCCTTCCTTCCTCTTCCCCTCCCCCCCTCTGTCATCGCGAGGATAGGAAGAGCGTGAGTCTCCTCTCTTTTCCCTTCCCCCCTTATTTTTTCTCCCCTATTAATCTTTTTTGTTCCTTCTTCCTGCTCTCAAGAATCAAATGGATATCCCACCACCTTCTCCCCCCCCTTTTTTGAGTTAGAAGCAAAATAGACGCGAATCTTCTCTTCCTCACTCATCATTCTGGACAAATGGGCGACCGGATGCATTCCCCCCTTTTCCGTTTATGAGAGATAAAACATCAATCTTCTTCCTTTTTTTTAACCTTACCCTCCCTCTCCCATATGATCGCAAACCGCCTTTTTTTCTTCCCCCCCCCCAAACCAGAAAAATGGTAAAGTGGCTTTTTTTCCTCTTTTTTCCCTAGTCTTTTTCTCTGCGGTGTTTTTTTTAACAAATATCCTTCTTTTTTCGCCGTCTTTCCTTTCCCCCCCCCCCTCTCCCTTTTTTCACCCAGGTCAAAAGCAAATCAAGCCCTGGTCGTTCCTCCCCCATTTTTCTTTCCAAGATTCCTTTTTCTTTCCTTTTGTCGCTTAAGTCATCAGGTCCATGAACTACGCCAAACCCCCTTCTTTCCCCCCTTTTTCCCCCCCTCTGATGATGATTTTCCTTTCTTTTTTCTTTTTTAAGCCCTCCCTATCACAGCGTGTCGTCCAGCATTCCCTCTTCTTTTTTCCCCCTTTTCTCTCTCTTTGAATGGCGAAGAAAAACTTCTTTTCTTTCCCCTTTATCCGGTAAACCGACGCTTCCTTCCCCCCCCTCACGAAGGTGTTCGCGAAAACTATCCTTCCCCATTCCCTTCCCTTTTCCAAGGTGATGGAAGGTTAATTGGACTCCCCTTTCCTTCTGCATCTGACTTTTGCTTTTTTTTTCCCTGCGCGATACGCGTGCGCGTTTCCGGCTCGCTTTTTCCTCCTCTAGAGCCTCTTCCCCTCCCCCCCCTGGATTGTTGATAAACAGCCTTTTTTCCCTTCCCCTCTTTTCCTTTCCCGAAAAAGAAACCCTCCCTCCTTTTTTTTCAATTTCCTTTTTTTGGCTCCCGCCGAACGACGGCCGCCCCTCCCTCTTCCAGAACCCCCTTCTCAGGCCCCCTCTTCCCCCCGTTGGAAGAAAAACGTAACCTTTTTCTTTCTCCTCTCGGGATAATAGAATATAGTCCACCTTCCCTTTTCTTTCCCGGCCACCTTCCTTTTTCTTGCTGCGACCAATAAAAAACGAAGGCGCTATCTTTCTTTTTCTCCCTTTCCCTTGCAGTATAGATGTCAGGAAGGTCCTTTTCTCCTTCCCCCCCCTTCCTTTCACACTTCTTCTCCCCCCCCAAATGAGATAGATGAATCGCTTTGCCTTCGTTTCTTTTTCCTTTTTCCAACAAAGAGAGTATGTTCCCCTCCCTCCCCCCCCCCCTCACCTCTCCCAGAGGGCAAAGACTCTTTTTTATCCCTTCTCTTAAGTGAATCGAGAGGATGATCCCCTTTTCACGAAGGTCCTTTTTCCCCCTTGAATAGTGACCATCGGTTATCCCTTCCCCTTCCCTTTTTTTTCGAGAAATAATCCCTCTCCACTTGAAGTCTCCGAGTAGTCCGAATGCGACCCTCCTCTTTCTTTTACTAAAATAATTAAGGAACTTTTCTTCTCTTCCTCCCTTTCCTTCCCCAGCGTAACTCCATCTCCTTCTCATCGTGAGAGTTAGAGAAGGATCTTCCTTTCTTTTTTTCTACGTCGAAAGGATAAAGCATCCTCCCCCCTCCCCCCCTCCTTCCCTTTCAACTACTCCCTCCTCCTCAGTGTTGTTGTTGCTCCTTTTCCTTTCTGCGAGAAAATGGCTTTCTTTTTCTTTCCCTTTTCCCTCTCCCCGATTCTATTTAGACGCGAATTCCTTTTTTTTTTTCCCTCTCCTCTTGTGATAGCGAAGAATCTTTCTTTTATCCTTTCCTCGTTCCCTCCTGCGACTATCCTTCCTTCCGGTGATCTCCCTCTTTCTCTTGTCGCAGGAGGACTGGACCCCTCCCTCCCCTGATGACATATGGATGAGGCGTTATGAGCCGTCATGACGCCCTTCTTCCTTCTTTCCCCTAAGAAGAATAAGCGGATCTTCCCTGCGTGATTTAGCTCCTTTGCCTCTCCTTGGCCCCCCACGCGCAGCCTCCTCTCCCCTTCGCTTATTTGAAATAGGTCCCCGATTTTCTTTCGCCATTGCTGGGCGGGACAGTCTTTTTTGCAACATTGCGAGCTCCTTCCCCCCTCCTATGCATCGATCTGCTTTTTTTTCTTTTTCCCTTTTTCTTACCCCCTATGAGGCACAAAACCGAGCTGCCTTCCCTTCTTCTCCCTTCTTTTTCCATGACTGGCGCGGCTCAACAAACGAAGATGGCCTCTTTTTTTCCCCCTCCTTCCCCTTCTGGGTAATTGCGACTCAGCATTTCCCCTTTCTCTTTTTCATTTGCTCGGTCTTTTAGGACGATAAGCGATTATCGTCTTTTTTCTTTTTTTCCCCCCCCCCCCTTTTCTCCCGCAAGGACGTGGTTTCCAAACGGGTTTCTTCTTTCTCTTTTATGGGGCCTGTTTTTCTGGCAGCCACCTTTTTTTTTTCCTTCAAGCCAAGAACCTATCATCCAAAGGCTCCCTCCTCCCCCTTTTCCTTTTCCCCTTTTTTTTTCTCGGTTTTCTTGGTATAAAGCCGCGGAGTTCGGGCGCTTCTTTTTTCCCTCTTCTTCCTTTGGCCGCAGGAAGTTAGGAGACGCCCTCTTTCTTTTTTCCCCTATACTTTTCTCCTGCCACGCTGGGAGAATCCGGAATGCTCTTTTCTCTTCCTCTTCTTTCGGATGAAGGGCTCTTTTCCCCTCTCTTTCTGAACGTTTTCCTGCCTTTATGGGAAGGATTTTCTTCTATCGCGAAAAATGCGTGTCTTTTTTCTTTTTTTTGAGCGGGTTCTTTTTTTTTTTTACCACAGCGGATGGGTCCCTTCCCTCTTTTTTCTTCGTCGACAAATGAAAAGAGACCCCCCTCCCCTCTTCTCTATGGTGCCCTTTCCTTTCTTGACGACACGATCGAGTGATAATGGGGTCCCTTCCCCCTCTTTCTTAGAAAGGCAAGGCTCCCCCTTTCCCTCTATCATAATACGCGTTGTTGTAGTATGTGTTCTTTCCTCCCGTTTTCTTAGTGCATGAGGTCCTTCTGCCTTCTCCTTCCCTCCCCCGAGACCTTTACCTCTCTTTCACCAGTTCAGGCATGATTCATGAGTCCTTTCTTCTTTTCCTGTTCGGTTGACGGGGGGGAAAAGGATTCGGTGGTGATCTCCTCTTCGGATTCACCTTTTCCCAGCCAGTAGAGGTTTTACCAACACACCCTTCCCCCTTTTCCTCACAAGTTGAATAAACCCTTTTCCCCCTCCCTCCTTCCTTTCAAAACCTTTTGTCGTTTGGTGAACAGTCCTTTTCTTTTTTCTTTCTTTCATCTTTTCCCTCAGGTATGAGTGTAAGCGGAGGACTTCCCCCCCTTCCTTTTCCCCCTTTTCCATAGCTTTTCTGTGTCTCCTCCTCCCCCCCCTTTGGCAGGTGTGAATATGAAGGTGCACATTCTTTTCCCCCATGTTTGTTTGCGTTCTAATCAGTCGCCGGATATTTTCTTTTTTTTTCTGAGCAGAAGAGAAAAGGGGTTTTTTTGGTTTATCTTTGAGAAGAGGCGCCTCCTTTCCTCCTTCCTCCCCTTAGTGAATAGGGTGGTGTGATCCTTCTCCCTTCCCCTAAGCCTTACTCTGATCTTCGTGGTGTC
>Ga0179593_1340400_pt1 | contig 12846 bp, 14 predicted proteins | sample CZODoug2_1_08_16_FD_185931 | JGI IMG/M metagenome (GOLD analysis project Ga0179593, IMG submission 185931) | Vadose zone soil fungal communities from Angelo Coast Range Reserve, California, USA - CZODoug2_1_08_16fungal (PacBio error correction) | ecosystem: Environmental > Terrestrial > Soil >... | reverse complement strand
TTGCGGCCTCGATTTATTTTCTGCATCCAGTATAGGCCCTTATTAAAATAACCTTCCTTTGGGGCCCGCCAGGGCAGGGTTAAGAGTTCGAATGACTTTGGCGCCTGTGTGTTTTGCGGCCTATGCCGTGACCCATGCTGTCACTTTCTGATAGGTAGTCTCAAACCATTCGTCGCCGCCGCGCTGCAGAAACTTTTCTCTTCCCCCCTCGTCCCGGCCACTGCAGTTTCCTTTACCTTTTCATTGGTTTTGATTCCCCCTTCGCAATATGGCATAAGTTTGGTCTACGTTTTTTTTCTAAGGAGTTTTCCCTAGAACGCCCCTCGTCGTTCGCCTTCCGCTCCCTTTCACTTCCAAGAGTCTATACCCAACAAGAAGGTGCCACGTGGCCCCCTCCTTTCAATAGTTTCCCGGGATTTTTTTTGCTCCATTCTCACGGCCCTTTTTCCAGCCCCGGTGTACTATTGGCTTCAGTGTGACCGATTAACCTCACTCATGGCCCAAGCGGAAGCTCTTTCTTGATTCCGCCCCTCCCTGTTCTTGAAAGGCTCTCGCCCCCCTCTTTTTCGTCACGCATTTCCGTGCGCTCGGTTTCGTTCATCTCACTCAAACAAGAACCTTCTTGCGATGAGTTTCGTGGCCGTTCGTCGGTCCCCCCCCCCCCCAATCCAGAAAATAGTTCTCGGTTTCGAGAGACAGTGAACGTTTGCCACCTTTCATTCCCTCTTCCCTTCTTAGCCTGGTGTACCTTTTGAGAGTTATGGATTTAGACTGCACGAGGAGATAAGCTTCACCCTCCAACCACCCTAAAATGAATTTTTCCTGGACCTCCTCCTTTCCCGATTCCCTCCCAGCCGAGGAAGTTTTTCGGCGAATATTGCTTTCTTTCCTTCTGTTTCCTGGGAAGGTGACAGATCGCGGCCCTCTTGGCAATTAATTTTGGCGGCTTCTCTCTCGAAGACACATCCGTTGTGTGAGAGAGATATCCCGACAAAAAACCCCAACATTGCCATCCCTTCCTGCCCCTTTTCGGAAGCTTCTCTACAGGGTCAGTCGAACTTCCTCAGCTCCCCCGCCGGGCCAACCCGTGGTCCTCCTTTTCTTTTGAGTCTACGTCGGGTTGTCGGTCGTGCTTGATTTAAGCATTCTTGGACTCAGGCTAAAGCCCCGAACTCCAATTTGGAACCGAGCTGTTTCTCGACACGATTAAACATTTTCCTAGCTCCCTCCCTTAATTTCGGTTTTTTTTAAGCTGATCTCCACTCGTGACCTCATGGAATTGAGATTTTTTCATCCGTTCGGCGTTTGACCCCCCCGCTTGCTTGCGTTATTGTGCCCGGCGGTTCCATAAGAGGTTCAGGCTCCTGATTCGCGCGATCTCTTGGTTTCCTTGCATTTTGTGGCACTCCCTGTTACCAAGATTTATGCGTGCCTTTCCGCCGTGAAGCTGCTGGAAGTGAATACCTTCGGTCTCCTCCAAGTTTTTCGGAACTCTTATTGTTTGTTATCGCTGCTGTCGCCGATCGACCTTCTCCTTTACTCGGCCGGACCGTTTTTTGTTCTTCTCTATCCTTTTTTAAAATCAAAGAAATCTTTCACCCCGGCCGTCGACCCACTTGCCTACTTCTCTTTTGCACCTAATGCCCCTTTTTGTGCGTCTCTTTCTTCCTAGTAGTCCCCTGGGACGGGCGATTTCGACGCACTCGCCCGTCCGCAAACAAGTTTTGATTTTTCTCCCGAAGTTTTTGAATCAACAGTCTTCGTGAAACTCTTAACGATAATTTGGGATCGCACCCCCCCCCTCACCGTTTTCAAGCCTATTAAAATGACTTCAGGCCCCCAATTTCCTTTAGAGGGAGCGGAATTTGCATGCAAAAGAGGCTTAAGCATCGCTTCGCACTCCGCTAAAGGACTTTTGTTCTTGGTTCGTGTCTCTTGTCCGAGGTGCTAAAGGTCCTTTTCCCTCTGGAGGTTCACCTCCTGTTCGTCGTTGTTTGCCAAGTGCTGGCGGGTTCCTCAGTGGGCGAGATCGTTCTATTACCCTCCTTTTTTTCTCCCTTTCTCCGTCTCCCCCCTGTTCTCTCCCAAGAAGACGCCTGCTTTTGCCGCTTGGGCCTTTTCTTGCTTTTCCGCAACATCGGAGACCCTTCTTCCCTTTCCTTGCACCCGATTATCGGCTGAAATTGATGTCTCTAGCACGCCGTCCCCTGTCCATTCATATTTCTGAATGGCCATGTCTCCGGCGCTCCACCAGTGGAACCCCTTCCCTCTTGTCTCCGACCGATTCTTCCCCTGAGTCTGACTCCTTCGAGCTTCATTTTTGCAATCCTGAGGCTACCCCGCAGCAGAAGTCGGCATTTTTCACACCTCCCGCACTGGCTTGTTCTACTTTTCGTTCTTGAGGGATTTGGCTTATCCCGAGCGGCGTTGGTGCGCGAATTTCTTCTACTTCGTTCAGACCGTGTGTTTTTCCTTTCCCCAACCCATCCAGTTTTTAGGTTCCAGTCCGCTCGTCTTGTATTCCCTACGCAATTCATTTCTCCGCTTCGTGGAGGTTCCCGCTCGATCCGGCTGAGCGTTTTCGACCGCGAGTTGGCTAGGGACTCTTCTGGTTCCCTGACTTTTCCTGTCGACCTCGGGCCGGTAAGCAATTTTCCTCCATTTTGTAGTTTCTGAGAAACGTCTCCTGAGTGCTCTCGCAATACCTCGAGCCATTTGTCCGCCGGTTTTTTTTCCTCCTGAATTTCCTGTTGGATTTTATTCAGGTCTTGTAACTCTGACTTAGTGGATTATCATGTTACTCCCTCCCGGCTGACCCTGGTTACCGTCGTCTTTCTTTTTTTCCTCAGGTTTAGTTCAGCTCAGAAAGAAGGAATTACCCTGACTCTGGCTTCGCCCTTGTATAAGTGAAGGTGTTGTGATAAATCTTCATTTTTGTTTTTTTAATTCTCGTTGATAGTGCTTTTAAGGTTCCGTCGGCGGCTTTTCCGCTGGTATTGTTTTTTTTTATGGTCGCTTCGGGTGTTTGGTTCAAGTGGTCGAGTTGGTTCGACGATTCATTTCTGACCGCCTTTTTTTTTTCCCTTTCGAACTTTTACGTTGGAAGTTTCAACGAAACGGGCCTTCTCATAGTTGAGTTTTTCCGGATCATGTCGGCACGTGCACTCAATTACGTCTTCCTCCCTGGCCGATTTATCTTCGCTTTTTTTCCGCTACCGAATAGATCTTTTCGTTTTTTTTTTTCTGAGAGATTTCGACCTCCCCCCCCCCGGTAGAGGAACCCTTTCTGAGCGTCCTATAACCATCCTGACTTCTCGGCTTCGTCTCGCGTCTGCCATTGATCCTGCTTTTTCATTCAGGGTTTGTGTAGTGTATCTTCAGCCTCTTGTGCTTCTCAAAGCTTTTATTTTTTTGATCGTCGCAACTTGCCAAAGTTACTCCCACACCGTGACCCCTCCCCCCCCTCCAGCGGACAAGGCGTTTTTCACTTCTTCCATCCCTCGCCACCACCCACCCCTCCCCCCCCCCCCCCCCCTTAACCCTCAGATCCCACCTCCCTGCCCCCAATCCCCGCCTGCAAGGTCCTTCCCTCGATGATCGCCGGCGCGTTGGACTGAAGGCCGAGGTCGCGCGCTTTTTCTGCCCGAATTCTCCGACCCCGCCGGGCCAATCCCCTTGTACCTTTAGCCAAGCAGGTCCATCCTCGGAGAACCATGGCCCCCAGGTCCCTCTTTCCCTGATCTTAGGCCACGTCCCTCTTCCACCCACCCCCCCCCCCCCCCCCCCCCCCATCCGGTTTGACCCCCCCAACTCGCTCGAGGTAGTGCGCCTATCACTCGTTCTCCGTGACCACGGCTTGCAATTGTATTTAGACGACAGAGTTTTGAAAATCGTCCTTTTTTTCAGGAAACCCCCCCCCCTGCAAGCGGTCCCTTCTCCAACATCGCTAGAGTGCCGTTCCCCCTTCTCTTCCCGAACGTTTAGAATTTTTTTTTACTCGGAAAGTCCCTGAACGAGCTTTCTTTACCATCGTTTCCTTTTTTTGTCTCCTTCCCAACGCGGGACCGGCCGTCTCTACCATTTTTTTCCTTCCCTTTCCGCTCCCCCTGCGCCCCGCGTTTCCCCCCCCCTTCAAACAGTACCAACGCAATGAGCGTCGTTGCCTTTTCTTTCTCTCCCTGCTCCCTTCTTGCAGCGGCGGATGTCCATAGGTTGCAATTGACGCGCGAGCTTCGCAGCCGATCCTCCATTCTGATCCGCCCCTCTTTTTCGTTCCCCTCATACCGGAAGTCGTTCCCTGAAAGAATTTGAATGGGGCCAGGTTTGACGGCGCCCCGATTCCTTCCTCTATTGTCAGTTTCTCAAGCTCTTTTCCCCTCCTTTCCCTGCCTCTTCGGCGGAATGCCCCCAAGCGGCCCAGCGGTCGGTGGACGGCTCCTTTTTTCTCTTTCGAAGATTCAGTTGTCGCTTCCCTAGTTCTCCCGCTGCGAGCAACCCACTCTTCTTAACTAAGGGCATTGTGAGAATCGCGTCTTCCCTTCCCTATTTACATGCGGTCAGGTTACACCCCTCTTCCCCCAAACTTTTTTTTTTCCACCGACGAGACACCCGCTGTCCCGCGAGGGATCGGCTGGAGTTGCGGCGTAGAGGCTTCCCTCCTTTCTTCATGGCTTCGCATCGACCCCATTCCCTTTGTGGGGAAGCCTTTTTTTTGTCGTTTTCAGATATGACGAATGACCGTTTGGCGTACTTGTGTGCGAATTGTTGAATGCCCCCTCTTTTTCCCGCGAGTTCATTCCGGTATTTAGCCAAGTCTTGCCCCTCCTCCCCCGCGGACCTCCCCCGTGAGGACCTCCCCCCGGTTTCGCTCGCACGGCCAGCGCCGCCTCTAGACCCTCGTCCCGGTTGCATTCGTCCCCAATCTTTTCCCCCTTTCTTCCTAGTGGGTCGGATGTTTCTCCCAGCTTCGGGAGGTTTCACGCCTCTGAGCAAACGCTCCCTTCTTCTTCTGCCATTTGTTATAAAGTTCAGAAGTCCTATACCCACCAAGAAGCGTACGACGCCCCTCTTCTTTTTTCAATCAAGTCGTGTACCTTTTTAGGTCCTTCAGCCTCAGGCGTTAAAGCGGTGGGCGTCTTTCTTCCAGGCGATTTCCGATGCCCTTTTTTTTTCAGGACCACGGTGCGCCACCTCCTGGTCTTATCCCCCTCCCGGCTTTCCCACGGTCGAATCTACCTCACCGCCAATTTTCCTGCTCCGCTCGGCTACGGCCTGACCACCCTCCCCTCCCCGTTTCGGTTCCCTGATCCTTTTCAGCGTCGACACACAAGCTCGGGCGAGGGGCGTGGCTCTTCAGCTCCAGTTGCCGTTCTCTATCTCGACTCTTCTTGTACCTTTGGTCGTTCTTTGGTATTCCGCGCAGCCTCCCGCTTGAATCCACCCCCTCCGACCCTTCCTGACCGTCCCTTTACTCCCTCGACGCGTAGTCACCAGCAATCGTCGGTGTTGCCGCGTCGATCTGCGTCGTTTTCTTTCCTCTGGTTCGTCTTTGTCGCTGACTGCTGTTTTTAAAAAATTGGTTTTCGTCCTCGTTCTTCGGATATCCTCTCTTTCCTTCCCGTTTTTTTTTTCGATTTTTTCCCAAAAACTTCTCCCCCCACCCATTGCCCATAATTTAGCAAAAGATTCCTAATTTTCATCTTTCCAGGGCCCCCCCGCGCCCTCCCCCCGCAAGGACGCAGCGGCCCCCCCCCGTAGGGAGAGTATCGTTTGTGATGAGCTTGACGGGGTTTCTGACTTTTTGGTCTTCCCAGTCCTTTATTCTTCCTGTTACGTTTTACCGAACTCAACTTGACCCTCCTTTCGACTGTTCTCCCCCCCCCCCCCCCCCCCCGCTTTCAAACTCACTTGAGTTCGCGCCGCTCGGTCCCTCGTTCTGTATTCCCGAGCTGACGTTCCAGCACTTCCCTCCTTTTCCCTTTTAATTGTTTGTTTCTCTCTAGCTTTGACTTCTCAATTGAGTGATTTCACGCCCCCCCGTTGCTTCGTTCCTTCGGTCAACGCGTCTTCCTCCTTGTTACCGCCCGGATGGTTTTCCATGAAGTTGCATTTTGACTAGGGTCCAAACCGGCGGAAGCCCCCTCAAAAGATCGCAAGTTCTTTCCTTAACTACTTGCCAGTTTCCGCCGTCCTTTCTAGAAGGTGATTATCTTCTTGTTGTTTTATCGCTGTTCGGGTACCTATTCGTTTCCCACTTGAAAGGAAAGAGTCCCGAAGGGGGTGTTTTGCGTGAACATCACTGAGAAGCTTAAAGGACGTCTACCAAATTTGATTTCCCCCCTCCTCTTTTGATCTTTTGGAAAGGAGCCGACTTAATGGACTTTCCCTTGCCCGTTTTAGCTTGGCCTTTCCCTCAGTCTACCCTGGACTTTTTCCGACCCCCCCCTAGAGCGGCTTTGTCCGACTTTTTGTCAAGCTTTTCACCTGGTATCACTCGTGCAACTCACCGATCAAAAGAATCGTGCGTCCCCCCCCCCTCGACCCAGAATTCGTACCATCCTCTCCCACAATGACTTAGAACACCCCCTGTGCCGTTTCGATGAGCGGACTACTGCCTAACTGGTAATGTCCTCCTGCCGGCCCTCCCCTTTCATCACTAAGGTCCCCCCCGGAAGAGGCTGGCTTGGTTCTCGGTTATCCTTTTTGGCCCGCTGTTCCTGACCTGCCTCCCTTTTTTCCCATCTACCTCGTTATTTTTTTGCCAGTTGGCCCCGATGGTGTTTCCCTTTTGGCCGCTCCTTCTTCTTAGCGGTCTTTGACTTCTCCTTATTTCAAACCTGTTTGAGCCACCCCCCACTTCCCCTGGTCTTGGCCATTTGGCCGTTTTTCGATAAGTCGGAGTTTCCGGCAGGCCTTCCGTTCTGTCATCTGTATCCATCGGCGGCACGTGAGTTTTCCTCCCGCGCCCCCTATATTTGGCGGCCTTTTCAAATTTATCGGAGTTTTTTGAGAACACTATGTTTTCGCGAATCTTCGCTACCGACTTCTCGTGGGGACCTGACCGATAGATTTTGTCCATTGTCCCGTCTTTTTATGGGACGTTCCGAGAATCGCTCGAGTTTTTTCCGAACAGTTTAACACCGCAATCGCTCCTGGACCCTTGGGGTCCCTTGTTGACTGTCCCTCTTTCCCCTTGGGATACAGCCTCCTCCTTATTCGAATTTCTTCTGTTTTTGGCTATGGGATGAAATGTTCGCCGTTTGCGGTTCTTTAGGGCATGCTCCCCCTTCCAAAAGTTCACCGAGTCATTTTTTCTTATTTAAGTTACGACTTCGATTTGCACCCCCTTCTTTTCGTTCCTAGATCTCTTCGAATTTGTTTTTCTATGACCGCGATGTTGTCTCCCCTGGACAGCTGGTGTTTATTCTTCCCTATTTTAATGCCTTTCTGAGGTTTAAGCACCCCATTCCCGAAGTTCTTTTTGCTCACGGGCTCGTTCTCATCGAGCACCCTCGCAATCCCCTTTTTTTCACAGACGGATTAGCTTAAGGTCTCAGGATCCGACGGTCTTAATTTCTTGGCGGGAGTGCTGATCATGTAATCCTCGTTGGCTCTCCTTTGGCTTTTTGGAGGTCGTTTCTCTGCCCTTTTTAGTTTTCATCATCTCTTCAGTAGAAAGACTGCTATTCCAATCGACTTACGAGCTCTCTAATCGGTTTAATGTTTTTTACCCCAGGTTTTGTGCTATCAGGTAGTTTTTTTGAGAGGCTCCCCGGTGGCTCGTGCTTGGCTGCCCCTCGACGTTGAGCGTTCAGGCTTTTTTTGTTTTTTTTTTTTTTTCGCTTGAGTGTTTTTTTGATTCCCCCTTTTTTCCGTCTTGGACTTTGACGATCATTCTCACCCCCCTCCCTTTTCACCTCCTTCCCCCCCCTGTCCTTTTCCCCAACGTTTCCTGACCCTTTTTTTGCGGCTGGATTCATGTCGGCACCGGAACTCCGTTTACGCCCCGAACTGCCGATTTTCGTCCCTTTTCCTTTTTGCGCCTATAAGAAATTTCTTTCCTTTTTTTCCTCCATCTTGTTTTTTCGATCTCTTCTCCAGAATATTTCGATCTTCAACCGAGCGACCGACCCAATCGACTGGCCTCGGCAGTTCTTCCTCTCTTCCTTTTTCTTGACCGTGCCATTTAGCGCGCTTCTTATTTTTTTTTTCCCAGAGTTTCAGCGCTTTAGTCCCTCCACCAGTTCGGTTTCGAATGATGGCTTAAAACGGCCCCGTGGCACTCCCACCCCCTTCCCCTTCCACAATTGCGGAAACGCCGCTGCCCCCTCTCTCCCCAAAAGCAACCTCTTGCTGAATTCAACTCGATCACCGGTAAAGAAATCACCGCGGCCTCAGTCCCATCCGCTTATCGTCAGAGTCGCGAGGACCTCCCAGTCCGTTTTTTGCGTCTTATTTTTTCAAAGACGAAAGACCCGTTCACACGACCGCGGCCATTTTCCGCAGGTCAGCCTTCTTTTAGTAAAATGTAAGCCTGTCCCCTTCCCTGGAAGTTAAGAAAGCCTATTCCGGCGTCCCCCCTCCGAGTGCTCAGTGTTTCCCATGACTTTTGCTCGATGTGCCCCCTTTTTCCCCCGAAATCCGTGTATCCGTGAGCAAATAGACCCCCCAGCGTTCCCTTTCTTGTTTTCCACTTTCCTTGCCCGCTTCTCGAGTCCCACCCCTTCCCCCCCAAGGGTCAAGTATTTAAAACGGTTCATCGCGACCCCAGCTCGTCGGCTGTCCCCTTTCCCGTTTCAGACCTTCTCTCCTTCCCTCAGCCCTATTTTGGGCCCCCCCCCCCTTTCGTTCCTTGGTGCGGTGAAACAGCCCCGCTTCGAACCTTCCGTCGCATCCAGTTCGCCCTCTCCCCTTCTGCTTTGGCTTTTCTCCCCGCGTAAATAACTAGACAAACCTTGAAAGCGATCTTTTTTTTCTCTTTTGTTAGGTGGTATGCCGACTTTCTTTACAGAGGGACGGCCCATAAGGACTCCCCCCCTCCTTTGAGCTGTCTTTGATTTCCCCTTTTCTTTCTAGCTATTTGAAAATTTGACACTGACGGACGCCGAGCCTTTTCCCTTCTCAAGATGAATTCCAGTTCTTCTTTATTTTAGTCGGCCCTTGAAAGAGCGGCGTTGAGACAGCTCCGATCATCCCCCGGTCCCCATCACCAATTCCTCATTTTTTGCGTAAGCATCCCCGGTACCAAGCGGCACCTCCGTGCTTATTTGACCCCCCCCCTGTCGATGTTATCGTCGACTCTCCCCACTTTTGACGTGGAAGAATTGTACAGCCCCCCTTTACGCGGCCGCGCCAACCCCCCCCATCTCTGTACCCATCTACGTGACGCTTTCTCCCTTATTGCCAATGTTTATGCCCTCTCCCCCTTTACTGGAAACCGTTTCAAAAATCATCGACGCCACTCCCTCTCGGCTCTTTCCTTGATGTTTTTGGTGTCTTCATTTCTCGGAGGAATGTTAAAGTTTTCCAGGGCATTCCAGCTTCCCTCTAGGCATGTTTTTCTCGGTAAGGAAGCTCCTTCCGAATTGGTGGCGTAATGTGTGTGTCGGCCCGAATATTTTTTTCCTTTCCCTTTTGTTCCGAGAGGATCCCTTTTTATTGAAAAAACATTTTTTTGGAATAGATGAAGAAGGTTTCCCTTTCGGCGCTCCGCGCCGGCCATCAGCTCCTTAATTACCAACCTTCATTAGGGCGTCCCCCTTTCCCCCCCCTTTCTACCCTGTGTTACGGCTTAGATTTTTAGTTCTTTTTTTTCTCTCCCACTATCGAGGCAGAAGAGTCGTTCTCCATTCTGATTAAGGTTTTCCTTGCTCTCCCCACACCATTACGTTGAAGAGCCCATTTGCTCCCCCCAGACTATTCAAAGCCACATCGGTTAACATGATGAGAAAGAGACGACGTCAAAGCGGTGGAGATGGTTTCCCTTTCCAGTCGAAAGTCGTCCATGACTATTCTCCTCAGCCTGATTCCTCCCCCTCCTGCTTTTCTGAAGGGCCATAACTTAAAGCGTTCGTCTTCCCTTACTTTTCCCCCCTGTTTACCCCGCTCCCATCGACAAACCACCTCCCTGATCTTTTGAGTCTAACTTATCCTCTTCGAGCCACTCCAGAAATATTTCGAGGTTTCGGGCTAAGCTTGCACCGCCGGTCGACCCGACCCTTCTTATCTCGCTGTCCCCGGAATTTTGATTGGGTAGCTTCTCAAGGTATAACGACGACTCCTCCCCATGAAAGCCAGGAACAAGAAGAAGACTGAAATCGATTCCCGCCGCGGCCGGGTTTTTCCTCCCCCTTCCCTCTCTTTGCTGGCTTGCGCCTCTTGTCCGAAGCGTGCGAGTCTTCCTTTCACCTTTTTTTTTGGAGCTTGGTGTTTTTTTGTTTCTTAATATCTCTTTTTTCTACCCAGAATGTTTGGTCTAGAGATATCCGACCCACCCCCCTCTTTCAGCGCAACACCATTCCCCGCGTAGCTTCTTTCCGACGGTCTTTCCCCCGGGTCCCCCCTTCACTCCAGACACCAGATCGAGGTCCAAAAAGGTCCTCTCGGGCGATCGCTTCTCTTATTTCTCTGGACCCCTTTTGGACTTTGGATGGAGTGTTTAGTTCAGCCCTTTTTTCTTGCAGCTTTAGCGAATCAGCCCTCCAACGGGACACCGTAGCCAGTTTTTTTTTATCCCCCTAGAAAGAGTCAACCTGCAAGAGGATCGCGCACCGCCCTCGCCCTAGTTCTGTATTTCCTTTCGTCTTCTCCCCCCTGAAACGTTTGTCCTGTTTTCCCCTTTGAATTGGTGGCTTGCATTTTCCCCTGAATTCAGCGCTTTCTTAAATGTTTTTGTGACGAATTTGTGCCCTCTGCGCTTCAACCTAGGCCAATTCCGCGGTGCGGCCTCCCCCCCTTCCTCTTTGTCTTCGAGATGGTCAGACGTTTTTGCATCTTCCCTCCGCGGTGAGACCCCTCTTCCCCCCCTGACGGCCGGTTGGTCCACCCTGAAAGCTTGACTTTAATCATCGGCGGCCGCTAGGTGCTTTTCGTCGTTTTTTTTTTTCTTCCCTTTTATCGACTTTTACACCTCTCATGTCGGCCGGTGTTATCGGCTTTTGCCACCTTCCCCGAAGCTTCCCTTTTCTCCCTTCTTTTGATTCGTTTTTTTTTACAGAACGAATTCACTTTGTAGAGGGTTTTAATGGCGGCGCTGTCCCTTTGCGATTTCCCAGTTCGCAAACAAGGTCGTACCTTTTCTTCCCCCCTTCCTGTCCATGTTTTTTTCTCAAAAGGTTACCCTCTCGTGCCATCCTGGTACCCATTTTACCCCCTATTTTCGTCTCCCCCCCTCCGCCCACCCGGTCTAAGTTCTTCACCCCCTTCCCATTGTTTTCCACCCCTTCTTTTCTCTTGATTGGATGCAATTCTTATTCATTCCTCTAGACGGCACCTCCCCCCCTTTTCCCCCTTCTTTATATATCTTTTTCTGTTTGCGTCTGAGATTGTTGGCGTGGTTTACCATGCTAGGTCCATCTTCCGGGGAAAAAATCCGCGCTTTCGTCCTTTTTATTCTCGCGCTTTTTTGTTTTCTGGCCGAGAAGGAGGATAACTTCGATCCCGGTAACTTCTTTTCTCCCGATAAATGTATTCTCCTCCCCGAACGATCCGACGTTTTTTGGCCTCTTGGGCCGTTTACTTTTTTCTCCCCAGAGGGAGGCATGGATTGAGGTGTGTCTGAATCTTCCTTTTCCCCCCTCCCCGACGCTCTCTTCCTTCATACTTTTCCTTTCCCCCCTCCCTTCACCGGCCCAAATACTGGAGGAATGTTATTCTGCGTTCGTCTTCTCAAACCTATTGTGCCGCCGCTGATTCGCCTTCGATCCTTCGCGAAGAAGAGCTCTTTCATTGCCTCACCCTTACCGTTATACGTCTTCCCCCTTTTGCCTTCACTCACCACATCCTCTCTCGCTCATGGCTTTAATGTTGCTTGCTTGTTTTCCTCCTTTGAGAAAGTGTTTCTGCTTACTTGAGACTTTCCATTTTTCTTCCCCCGTCCTGAGAAGCCTGCTCCTGTTGTGATTCATCAATGACCTTTCCCCTACTGCGATCTTCTACGATCTGCCTTTTTCTCAGTGCTTTTCGGAAGCGATTCTTTTTCTGCGTCTTAGGCGCGATTTTTTCTCCTGTCTCTGTTTGATATTCCTTTACCCTCTTTTATGGCGGTAAGTTTTCGGTGGCCTTTACCGTGGTCTTATTGATTCAGAGTTTGTTATTTCTGTCTAATCCTTCTCCTTTTGGCCGGCCTTCTTTTTATTTTAATTTGGTTTTCCGGCTATCCTTTCCTTTCCAAGCGGGCTGTTTCTTTCCCCCTTTTTAGTTTTCCCTTCCCTTGCTTTTGTAAATTCCGGCTAGGGTTTGAGGAGATTTCCTCATCCTCGCGCCGACACCCTCTGACGTTTTTACTTTTTACTCCCTGATTCTTGGATTAATTCCAGTTGGAAGCGGTTTTGATTACTGTTCTTTCGTGTTTTCTACGGTCCCTCGGTTTCTGTTTTTTTTCCGGGTGCTCCTGTCTGGCGTCTTTTCCTTATGGGAGATTTCCGGTTTTTCCTTTTCAACCCGTTTGTGCTGCGCCGATCTTTTCCCCCCCCCCTACCTTTGCGGATAATAGATGAGATTCGCCGCGTGACCCCCCCCCCTAACGGCTCTCGCGGTTCTCTTTTTCGTAATCGACAATTCCCTTCTCTCAGGCCCCGTCGCTTGTTATCTTTTTATTGGCCGATAATTGTCACCGGTTTTGTTCGA
>Ga0179593_1401964_pt1 | contig 12847 bp, 9 predicted proteins | sample CZODoug2_1_08_16_FD_185931 | JGI IMG/M metagenome (GOLD analysis project Ga0179593, IMG submission 185931) | Vadose zone soil fungal communities from Angelo Coast Range Reserve, California, USA - CZODoug2_1_08_16fungal (PacBio error correction) | ecosystem: Environmental > Terrestrial > Soil >... | reverse complement strand
CCTTTTTTCTGCCATCCTCTTCGGCTGCTCGTAGGACATTAGGACCATTTTCCTTTTATGATCGCAGGGTGCGAGTATTTGTCATAACCCGCCGAGAAATCTTTTACTTTCCTTTCGCTCGGTCCCGTATGCCCCAATGAGTGTTTAGGGTTTAGGGCATTGCTGGCCTGGCGCTTTATCACGACCCGTGCCCTGCTGTTTTTTTTCCTCTGACCGCTTCACGGAGCGAAAGTGGACGTTTTTCCGTTCGGCTCCGTTTTCCTCGCCCCGCTTTCGGCCGCCCCAATCATTATTAAAAGGTTGTTTTTCTATTTCCTCCTTTCCTTCCCAAGGCCCCTTGAACCTGTTGCTGCAACACAAATCTATTTATTTTTTTTATTTTCGTTTTATCTTTGTGTTTTTTTCCCTCTTTCGCTTGCGGCCAATCATTTTACCTCTTTGCATACATTGCGCAGGGCCACCTCCCCCGTGGAGCCACTTTCCTTAATGGGATACTTTTGGTGGCTACGGGTGGGGTTTGCCGCTTTCTGACTTTTACTCCGGTATATTGGCGGAGGCACTTTTTACTTTAATTTGGTCTTTTTCCGGTTCCCCCCCCCCAAATTTTCTTTTCTGATTCCGACTTCAAACGAAATTTGCCTTTTCCGCGTCCCCCCTGATGCGTCCAACTTCCGTTGCCCCCGTTGAGTTATACGTGGTTTCCCGAACGCCATCGGGGAAAATACTATTTGTTTTGTCATGGTTTAAATTTGCTCATTTCCCTGCGGTCCCCGTAATTCCAACCTCTTTCCCCATCGAAAAAAAGTGACAGGCTTCCCAAGCCCCTTTTTACCAGGACCCCCCCATTCTTAATCTTGGAGGGACCCACTCTTCCCGGCACTTGGCTTGTGGTTTTTTCCCGTCATCTCTGTTCTCTCGAGCCATTCCTACAAGGTGTTCAAGGAGTTCCCCCCACTTTGATGACTTCTCGAGAAGTTGTCTGCGTCAGTGCATTGTTTGACCCCGTATTTATTTCCCCCAACTGTTCCCGTCCCCTCAGTGATTATCTGGGCTCCTCCTTGCTCGATTGGTCGCAATCTAACCCCGTTCATTGCTTTCTAGCTGGACCCAGCAACACAACGACCTGGTTGCTCCTTTTTGGCGCTCAGTCACCTTGATCGACTTCGCAGAACATTACCCACTTTTTTTCTCGGTAAACCCCACCTTTCCTCCCTAATTGATTGTGGCTCCCGATGTTTTTCCTGCCCCCCTAAATCTTTGCTTGCAATTCAGAAGTTTTGCACCCGCTAACAGTCAGGGCTTCTCTTATGTCCTTACAACACACTCGCACAAATTACAGTTTCTTGGTACTTAAGTCGCCCCCCAACCCTTATGTCATTTTAATTCTGGTTTCACGTGTTTGAGTATACCCCCCAGTGACCCCCACTACCCATTTCTTTCTGTGGGCTCGCGTGGTGGTCCCGCACCAATTCCCGTTGCCCCCAGTTATATCGTTACCCCCCACTCCCCTGTTTTTCTCGGCCTCTTCACGTTAAAAATGTTTGAAACCCTTTTCTTAGTACCCGAACCCTTTCTACCCTTTACAAACCGTCCCCTCTCGCGGGCCTTTTGTCGGGAATACCAGACTTCCTTGGGGTCACTCCCTCAGACCGACCCGGTCATCTTTTTCTCCTCTCTAGGCTTGTCATTTCTCCCCCGAAATTGCTGCCCCGAACAATGACCGGAACTTTTTGTCCCTCTCTGCCCGTCATTTTAGTCTTTGTACGTGCGTACGGGCGCAACCAGAGTTTTCATCCCGCGAGTGGAGGGGCATAGAGAGGTAGCACACTTTTCCACCGCTTCCGGAACCGTAGCTTGTTCTTGCCGTTCTTGGGATTTGCCACGCACATTTTTCCCCCCTGTTCTTCCTCTCCAACTTTTCTTCCTGCCCGCGGTTTTTACTTTACTACGATTTCACTTTTCCTTCATGCGGCTTTTTTCACCGCATTCATGCCGTCCCCCACCGGCCCCTTTCCACATTTTTTATTACGTTTCTGCCACCTTCCAATCCCGCGCTCTTGATTCCCAAATAACCATCCGTCCCCGTACGCCTTCCGTCATTTCCTTCCTTGTTCAGACAGCTCTTTTGCATTGCCTAGTTGATGAGCAGTGCCGTTCCTTAACGCCTTGGCATTTCACCGCCCTAGCACTTCTTCTTTCCAATCCCTCCTTTTTCGTGTAGTTACAACCTTGTAACACTGTGACGTTTCTCTTGAGGCAAAGGCTCTCTCTCCCGCAGCAGTTTTTGTTTCTTTTAGTATCCTGACCTCCCCCCCTCCCCCTCTTTCCTTCGTTTTGAGCGCTAGACAGTTTTTCCCATGTCTGTCACATTCGTAAGTGAGATAGGCGTGCCAGTGTCCTTCCCTTCTTTCCACCTTGATAATACCATCTTCTACAGCTTGTCCTTCCCTTTCCTGAATGTTTAGTGTTTTTTTATGGGTGGGATCAATAAATTCTTTTTTTGTCTTGACCCTACCTTTTCGTTCCTTGTTCACTTTCCAGCTTTTTTTCCAAAAGATTTTTTTCGCACAGGTCCAATAGTAGTACCACGTAAAAATTCCTTCTACCACCTTTTTTTCTTTTTTACCCGCCAAATTTGCGGGCCATCCCCGCCTCGTGTCTCCAATTCGCGTTCCGGTAATGTGTGTTTTTTCCGGTTCCCTCTCCAATCGTTTCCCTTTCACTTTCTTGTTGCTCCTTCACGTCACTCCACCCTCCGTTTCGTGTTAGCGGAGGCAAGTTCCGTTGTTTTTCGGTTTTTTTTGATTTCCCCAGCCAGTTATTTTCTCGTAAAGGCCAAGCAGATGCACATTTTTACAGCTCCGTCGGTCGCCCTTCGTCAACCTCCGGTTTGGTATACCCCGAAGGACCCAATTCCCTCTGATGGCCTGGTGATGTAGACCTTCTTTTTTCCCCTTAATTCTCCCGGGTTTTTTTCCTTATCTGCCGCTCCCACTAAAGTGCCTTTATTCAATGCATTCCGACAGCAAATTTGTTTTTTGTGCCCCCTTCTCCACCTAGCACTCACCCTTTTGATTTTTTTGGGCTGTCTGGCCGGACACGCACGAGTGTCCCACCCTTTATGTCTTGTCGCCGTATTCTTCTTAAACCCTTTACCTTGTGCCCCCCCTATTTTGTCGTTGGAACGGAACATGCCCGAGAGAATCTGCGTTCGAGACGTTTGAGTCCTCTTTTTCATCACCTTTTTTTCCAGACCCACCCTTCCTCACAACTTCGTATCGCCACTTATTGTGGGACAGTGAGACCCCCGAGGTTTTTTTACTTTCTTGATTTAGGCTTTGTTGTCCGGCCTCCCTCCATTGATGCAACCAGGGTCGGTTTGTTGGTGTACCCCCCAGTTCCCCTGTCTCCCGAAGGTAACCCCCGTTTCCCTCTATCCTCCCCCCTCTTAGCGTAACGTCGCCAGCTACTTTTTCAGGTTGGGACTGGAACGTTGTTTGGTCTTGTCCCTACCCTGGGTTCACTCCCAGTCTCAGTTTCTTCCCTGCCACTTCTGAAGCGACTACCATTGGCCCCCCCCGCGCGGGACGTAGTGCAATGTGCGTGTCTTTAGTGTCCCCCTACTCTCGCGTTTCAAACCCACCACGCCTTCCCCTTGATGTATTTGGACCGCCAAGAGGATGCCCCTTTCCCCGGGAAAAGCGTTGGGATTCTGGGTTTTCTTTTTTCGATTGTGACCCGCTGCTCCTGCGGCCTCCCTCCCGTCTTCAACTCCCAGGTCCCCCATGCCACAATTTTTATTCCCCCTTTTGTTTTTTTTCCAACACGAGCCCCCTCCTTTTGTCTTCGTTGTCCGCACCTTTGTTCGGTAGGACACAGCCTTTTTGAAGAGTTCCCTTCTCCTCGACCTTTTGCATGAAGCCACAATGTGTCGTCGGGTTGATCCTCCCTTTAGGCGATTGAAGTGTTCTTCCTGGTCTCTTCCGTCGCCAAAATTTAGTCCTCTGCCTCTTTTTTTTCTCAGATGGCAGAAAAGGGGTCGGTGCCCCCTTCCCTTTCAATTTAGGCAATACTTTTTTTCCCCTCTTGGCCGCACCTCTTCCTCTACCACACCAGAGGTTCAACTTCCTTTCTCTTTTGTTTCCCCTTACTGTTTTTTCCCCCCCTCTTGTGTTTATAATTCGTCGACATCCCCCCCCCAAAACTTTTCACTACTGATTTCGGTCCTAGTACTTTAATACTTCCTCCCCTCATGCAAGATCTCTAGTTGCAGAGCCCTCCTCCCCCCCGCTGGCCTCATTGATAAGCTTGACCTTCTCATTCAACCCGAAAAACCTCCATTTGCCTCGGGACTGCGCGGCCTCCGTTTCGCTTTTTTCCTTCGTTGCCTGACATGTAAATTCTTTTCGATTCCGCGAACCAGTCTGTACTTCACCTTTTTTTTTCTCTTAGCCCGCTATCGTTTTGCGCAAAACAAGTGTCGTCTTAGGCTTATCCAGCGGACCCCCTCAGGTCCTCTATGTATAGTGCTGCCCTTTGTTACAACTCCTGAGTTTTGATTCCCCCCAGGATCATTTGGTCAGTAAACAAGCGTCCCCCCTTTGTGAATCCGCGATATGTCGCCTCCCCCCCCGTACTGGTTGAGCTTCGAGTATTGTTTTCGTCGAAACAACCGCGACGGTTCGTTCTTTTCCCATCTCTTTCTTTTTTCGGGTTTCCCTAAACATGGGAACCGTTCTTTAGGCCTTTTACAAAACTTCCGCTCAATTCCGTTCCTTTTTCCAGCCTGCTTCCTCCCATTCATACGGACTTGAGGGCTTTTCCTCTTCCTCCTTTCGCAACTTTGTCACCCGGGTTGGCGTTTTTAATTTTTTTTATTCCCAGTTTCGCGGTTGCGCTGCTGGCCCATTCGTTTTCGTCATAACTTTTTCCCCAGTCAGGTTCACTTTCCCCCCTGTCCGATTTTTTTTTTTCTCTTTCCTCCGGACACATTTGGATTATGCTCGGCCATCGCCCGTCTGCCCCCCCCCGGGCCCTTTTTTACCCCGCCACATGTCTTTCTCCGTAAACTTTTCCCTTGCCACCTCCGTTTTTTCTCGATCGTTAACCTTCCAATGGCTTCATCGGGCCCTTTCTTTTTCTGCTCCAATCTCCGTATTCCCCCCCCCCCCCCCCCCCCAACCCCATGTTTTCGTGTTTGACCTTTTCCCTCGCTTCTCTTTCCAATTCCCTTTCATTTTGGTGCCTACATAGCACTTCTCTTTCTCTTGCCCCGCCATTCGTAGGTTTCGTTTCCGGCAAGTTGTGGCTGCTCCACCTACAGTTGCACTTTTGTCCCCGCCAAACCAACAATCACGGAGTCAGTTTTTCTCCTACAAGTTTTCGGATATTTCCCCTCTCTTGATGTCAGAATGCCGTGTCATTTTTCGGTTCTTTTTTCCACCATCTAGACCGGCCACTGTTAGCCATTTCGTTACCTGCGGGCACTTACTCCCCCCCCTCCCCCCCCCCCAGGGTGACAGACAGAATTCCCGGTTCTTCGGAACTTTTCCCCATTCTCCCTTCCAAGCAATGGCTTGACATCGTGTGATACGTAAACTCTTTTTTCCAATAAGTCCCCCTCTGTCACGACGGGAAGTCACTTGGAAGTAATAGGTTCCGATGCCTTTCCCCACGAGCGCCCTCTTTTCTGTTTAATTTGTCCCGTTTTTAGCTTTGCGCTTGTCCAGACCCCCCCCCCCCCCCCCCCCACCGCCCTACCCCTTTTCCCTTTTTGGAGCTTTTTTTTCGCCGTCCTCTTCCGCGAAATCCACCCCAACCCGGACCGCGCCAACTTCTTTTTTTCGACATCAACCCAGGTCACCGCATGCTGATCGGCCATCCCGGTTGAAATCGTTTTTTTTCCCCCCGATTTTTTCCAGTTTTGTTTGTATTTTTGACCCCTGCAGGCTGAATTACGGACAAAACCAATTCCCGCGTCATTCTACCAGTTTTCCCTTTCCTTTGTGCTTCGGTTCAAGACGATTCTTTTCGTCCTGCGCCCCAGTCGGACTCGTAAACGTCCGTTCTTGAGTTCTTGCCTCAGATTTTTCCCAGGAGCACGATGCTTTTTCTCCCCCCTTTTTCCTTTTTCCCCTCACGGTGTCGTCCCGATCCCGTGGGTCAAGCCTGCGAACCCCGTGAAATCTTCGGCCTTCCTCCCGCTCCTCCAATTCGTAACTGGGACTGGGCGCCTGGCCCACGTACAAGAGTCTAAATAGCCGTTGAACAGCAGCCAAAGAAATGTACAGCACCTTTTTTGGTATATCGGCTTTGTTCCTTAATCTTAAGCCCTATGTCAACCGTCTCCCAAACCCAGACCATCTTCTCCCCCCCGGGTTCTTCCTGGTTGCCCGAGTTGCTTCGACTTCATTGAAGGTTTGATGACTCTAGCTGTGGCTGTGATTTGTTTTTGATTTTCTCGTTTTCTGCTTCCTTTTTCCGCTTGAAAACTCAACTCAAGCCTTAATGGGTTCCCCAGTCGGTTTGGTTTTTTTTGCCAGTCTAACCCCCTCACCGATCTCGAACATGGCCTGTTTTCGATGATCCAGCGTCTCGCCCCCCCAATTTCACGGAAGCGGCAAGATTATTCCTCAATTGTGGGAAGGATTTATGGAAAAGTGATGTTCTTTCAACAGATTCTTTGATTACCGATGAAAGTCGGCCCTTTCATTGTTTCCTCCCTTTCTTTACAGTATCCGTGTGCGTCTTGGTCTGGCCCCTTTGTGGCCTTGGCCTTACCGTGCCGTGTCACGAAGGGATACCAGTATTGGCGCACCACGAAGGTTCTGTCCCTGTCTCCCATTGTCGTCTTCTCCAGTTCCCGGCCTTGTTGTTTTCTATCGAAAACCCTTTCTTCCCCTTTTTTAAAAGTAATCCTGGTGAGTTTCTTTTACCTGGGGTCACAGGGTCTTGTTCTGTCCCCTCCCCCCTTGGCCTTACGAGATCAATCCTGAATGGCGGTGGCCTGGCGTCCACTTTCACTTCTCTTTATGCCTTCCTCTCTATTCATTCCGGAGCTGTTTTGCACCCCCTCGCCAAATTCAACATATTTTGTTCCCCGGCTTATTTTGGAGAGAACTTCTTTGCGGGAACGATTTTCCTACTAGTGTTTGCACCGATCGATCCGCCTTCCTTTTTTAACTGACCTTCTTGATTTAATCTTCCATGACACCTGTGGTTTCCTTTCGCCACCTTCCTTTCCTCTCCCCGCCCGATGTCATGATGATCACTCCCCCGTCAAACTGGTCCAGTTATTATTACTGAAACCCCCCCCCCCAAACTCCCCTCCCTGCATTAGTTCCCTACTTTCTTTTCCCCCCCCACACGGTTTATGACGTACCCTGCTAAAAGTTCTTACCCCCTCCGGCCACTTTCTTCTTTTTCATAACCAAAGTGAAACAGACTCTGTTTTCCACGTGTCTCCCCTCTACCTGAGCGGTGTACCACGAGCAGTGTTTCTTTCTGTTCCCGTCTTCTTTCAAATCTCCTGTGATGCGGAGGTAGTGGTCGTATCTTCTTCCCCCGATTGGCCAAAGGTTTTTTTTTCCCCCCATTGCTTTTTTTCATTCAGCAGTGAGACGCAACGTTTCTTTTTTGGCAAGACCCTAGATGAAATTCCGCGATGATAATCCATAGGCCTATTTTTCTCTCAGATCCCGCGGTTCCCACTGCCCGTGCTTTCGTGTTATACTCCATTTGGTCCCCTAAAACAGCAGTTCAAATGAGGCTGGTTTTTTCCCATTCCTGTAACTTACTTCTGTTCTTCCCCCCCTCGTGGTGTCCCTACTTCCATGTTGCACTTGTTTGACGCCCAAAAACCTTACCTCGGCTGGCGACCAGAGTACCCCATGAAAGTATTCTTTTTTTTGTGCCTAAGTATATCGGTCGGCATCACCTCCCGATCCAATCATCGCACGCGCCTGCTCCCCCGTTCGATTGCAACCACTTTGCTAGTTTCGGGTGGAGGATTGCTTTTTCTTTTTCTCCCCCAACATGAAGGGCCATCTTTTTTTTCCCGCTTTTACGTTCGGACCTTTTGATGTTTGCCGTCGTTTTTCCGGGAAATCCTCCGCTCGTCCCCCCCGTTTTTCCTCTGAATTTTCAGCAGTTTGTGTTCATGTTTGGGATGGCGTCCCCGATCGGTTACCCCCCCCGGGCACCTTTTTTGTCCCCCTTTTTGTCAAAACACCCCTTCGTGCTTTATCGTGCTCCTGGACACGCGTCGCTTGCGGACTTGCCTTCTTTTTTTTTGCCATTGACCAACTTTTCTCCTTTGGCCCCCCTAATTGGAGCCCCCTCGTATGAAATTATTTTCTTTAAGTTCGGGTTTTTTTAAGGGTTTTTTTTTTCCGCTAAGATTAACAATTCCCTTTCTCCATAGTATTCCCTGCCCCCTACGGACTACATTGGAGGATTCCTGCACCACTTATGCGTGCTGCTTCACTTTTTCTTTTGTATTCCCCTATGCAAATGATTTCGGACACCGGGGCCCAGGCTTTATCAAGTGGTTGCACCCTCCCTCATCATTGCCCCGGTGAGTGGAATGGTGACCTTTTTCTTTGACGTGGACTTCTCTTTAGCACGCTTGCTAAACGCAACCGCTTACATCGACACAAGGCCAACCGTATCCCAAGTTCCACCCTTTTTCAGGAAAAAGCGTCGGTTTTTTCCGATGGGCTTCCCCCTTCCATACAAGGCTGGTTTTTTTCCTCTCCTAGATAGGGCAACCTGACCCTCACTTCCATTGCCCCGTCCCTTCGATATCCCCCTTCCACTTTGATTCGCTATCTTCTGCTCCGGACTTCTTCCTGGAGACCTAGTTTAAGTTGACCACACCCCCTTCCCTACCCCACCTTCAGTTCTCTTTTAGCCCCCCGTTTTTTCCTCCCTGATTTGGACGCCCACTCGATACTTCCTTGTCCTGGCTTCGCTACTTCCCTTTACCTCGCAAACACAAGCCCTTTTGAGCATGGTGCGCTTCCACCCTTACGACCTCGCCCTAACACACCTTTTTACCCCCAGACACGTTTATCGCCGAATTGGATTTTGGTTGTTCTCAAGCAAAGAGGCTGTCCTTCTGTACTCCAACGACCTTCACTGAATACAAGGGTCCTTTCCCTTCTCTTTCCCCCCTTCCGTTCACGACACCCTCGATCCAATTCCCGGTTTTTTCTTACTTCGGTGACAACCCCGTTGTAACTTGTCTCCGGGTTTTCCGTTTGCCCCCCCCCCAAAACCTACCAGTTCTTCCTCTGTGACTGAGTCTTTTTCCCCCCCCGCCCCCTTTGCCGTGGCCGTAACTTTAAACTCCCCACCTTTTTCGATATTCCGCTTTCACCGTCACCCCAGATGCACCACTGGCTTCCCTTAGTGAACCCTTGTCTATACCCCCCCCAATTCACCTATACGCGGTGAGGTTATGGGAACCCTAACAGACCGGACCCTTTTGTTTCCCGCCAGACAGACCGCCTTCATTTTTTTTTAGACCCAGATTCATTCTTTTCAACTCGCAAGATTCCAGGGCTTTTGTTCCCACGAAACGGACCTTCCCCTTTTTCCTCCCCCCGTGAACCTCCTTTCAGGTGTCCCCGGATTCCCCTGGGCTAAAAACATATTTTCAACCCGCGCTTTTTGATCCTTTCCCTTCAACCTGAACCCCCTACTACCTGAAAGCTCCTTGCGTGGGATTTTACCCTCAACTTGGACGGCCCTCACGTTTCCTTAGCTATTCCCTGTCTCTTTACTACATGGATTTGCCCCCGCGGCTGTGTTCAAATCATTCCAGGGCCTTCCCCACGGCACGGTACCAACGGCGGTTCCCTGCTGCACGCCCTTTGTATACCCAAACCACCTCTCCCCCCCCCCCTTGCCCCCCTCCAACGGTTGACAGGCTCCTCCTGGCTGATCCTTGCACCCTGATTGAAAGCATCCCTTCCCTCTTTCGCAATTACTGGTCCTTTTTTCCCCCCCCCAAGGTTTTTTTGTGGTCCACCCCCCTTATTTCAATACGACGCTGTTTTTTCGTTGGGTTTTCCAAGGATCATCTCATAATCCTTTGTTTTTTTTTATTGAGATCCTTTCCTCCCCAGAGCACAACGCGTCGTAGTTAGTTCATTTTCCTCCGGAAACACGAGGCTTTTTCTAGTAATGGTTCTTTTGTCTTCCATTTTCCTGCGTTTAGTTCATGCAGATCATCCCCTATTTGCCCCCTAGTTCTTTTTGCATTACGACGGTTTTTTTTTTTCCGGCGTCTGGTCGATGGTCGTTGGGATTCAACCAGCGCTGGCTGTTGAACCCCTGTTAAGGGCCGTTGTTCACGTTCTGAATTCTTTAACCACCCTCTTTGCGTTTGGAGCGTATTCCCTTTCACCCTCCCGCGCTAAGACTTTGGTCTGTTAACACTAAACTTTTCTTTCACCAAGCCGCGTCGCACCATCGAATTTCCCGTTTTGTGTGCTTTTACGAGGGCCGCTCCAATCGCTTTCGCCCCTTCTGGTTGACCGGACCATAAAAAATCAGACCCGTCGTGTCTAACGGAGTCCCTTTCACTGGTCATTTTTTACGGAGTGCCCCCTCCCCTCTTTCTTTTCGCGTAAAGGCCCCTCCGCTTTAACATTTCAAATTCTTCTGGTGCCGGCTTCAACCCACACCCCCTGGGGTTTTTTCCTTTTTGTCTTCCTCAGACCCCCCTGCTGAGATATGTGTTATTCGAGGCAGGGTTCTTGCGGTCCAAGGTAGCCTTTGTCCTTACTTGGACGTGTGCTCCTTCCGCCTCAAGGACATGTTTCTGTATTTAACTATTCGAAATCTCCATTTTTTTGGGTTTCACAAGAGTTTCCACTATTTCAGAAATCTTCCCTTTTTTTTGAGACGAACGGTAAACGCCGCGCATGCCCCCCCCTTTGATCCAATGTTTCGCGTACCAGTCTCGCCATTTCATTGTGCTATATGTTGCTTACATTTTTCCCCGTAGAGAAGCCCGAGTTCGTTCTTTTTCTGCAGTGAAGCGGCTTTCTTTTCGTCCCCCCAGCGCTCAAGTAACATAGAGTCGTTTTGTGACTATGTTGGAAATAGCACGATTTAAGTGGAAGTTATGCGAGGTCGATCCCTTTTGATTTTCTCTCCCCCCCCATGATGCAAAAGGGAGTTTTTCTTTTCGTTAACTTTTACCATAGGCGCCGACTTATCCCCTTTTTGTAATTTCTTCCTTTTTCAGACCCAATCGAATACTGACCTTTCTCACTATACCAACGGGTTTTCAATTTTTTTTTGCCCTTAAATCGGTCACTCCTGTCTAAGTCCCCGTTACTCTCCAACGCTCTCTCATTTCACATTACGAGGGCCTTTTCGGGAATGTCCCTCTTTCGTATAGTGCACATCTCTTTTTGCCTTTAACACCCCAACCAAGTCGGTCCTTTGCTTCTGTTTTTGACCGCGTTGAAGAAATAATTTTGCCGGAAACCCCTTTGTCTTTTCTAACGGTGCCGGGTTTTCCCGTTTAAGGTTCTTCCTTTCCCCCAGGCCCATTCAGCCCATAGTTCAACATGCCACTCGTTATCCTTTTATTGAGTGTAGTGAAACCCCCCTTCCTCCAGTGGTAAGGCGTGTCCCCTTTGTCTGCGGTACGTCACAGCCTCCTCTCATCCGGCGATAAAAATTTTCCTTTTAAGAATCCATGGGTTTGAGTTGTTTCTCGTACTCAGCTTTCAATTGTTCAGTCCCTTGAGCGCATTTATACAAAGTACTTACTCCGCGTTGCGGTTCTCCGCTTGCCCCCGTTTTTCCCCGGCCGGACTACAAGTTGGCCCTTTTTCCCAAGCTGTGTTCACGCAAGCCGAGGATCGTTCCAGGTCCGGCTGTAAGCACGGATGCTGGGGTGCATCGTTTCATTTGTGGTTAAAGAATCTTTCCCTTCTCCCACAACTGTACACTGACTGCTCCGTCCTCTTTTTCCCGACATTAACTATCACTGAAGGAAAAACTATCATCCCCTTTTTATTGAGCGGCTCTCCACCACCCGATGGAAGTACAGTTGAAGCGCCCCGTGCTGATCCCTCCCCACCCGCAACCTCCTTGGGAATCGTTGACTGCAGCGGCGTCTTGAGACATGTCTTTTGTGCTCCCGAAATTACCTGACGTCGATTCGCTGCACCGTACTGTCTTCCTTGTTCCCTTTTTCGCCCGCCGTTTCTCTGATTTCGCAAACACGTGAGTTTGCCTCTTTTTTTTTTCCTATGTCGTAACATGCAGTCCCGGACTTGAGGGCCTTGTCATTTTCTGTTGTGCACCCAAATCGGCCTTTCCCATTTGGCAACCTGACCATAATTTAGTATCCCCGGTCTGGTTAAGGCATCCGCACTTCCTATTTTTTTTTTCTCTCTATACTGTTTTCTTCTCTCAGCATTTATATATTTCTAAACCCACTCTACTGCCTGAGGTCTAATGAAATTTACCGTTTTTTCCCTACCCATTTTCAACCCGTGCTCGTAACGTTAACCTCGTCACTGCACCCCCTTATTTGCGCTTAAAGCTTACATACGACTTTTCTTTTTTTCCCACTCTCCTTAGCGTGTACGCCAACTAAACCATCTTTTCCCTTTTTTCACGTTTTTGTTTTCTCAGGTCGCTCTGTTTTTTCTTGCTGGCCATAACCTTCATATCCCCATTTTTCCAAATGAATTTAATCCATGTCGATTTGTTTTTAGCAGTAAAACTTGATTTTTGCTCAAGCTACGACCGTTACCCTGCCTACGCTTCTCCCACGCGCTTTCGGTGTTATGTTTTTTTTCTGACTCATGTTTTTCCG
>Ga0179593_1661422_pt1 | contig 12848 bp, 15 predicted proteins | sample CZODoug2_1_08_16_FD_185931 | JGI IMG/M metagenome (GOLD analysis project Ga0179593, IMG submission 185931) | Vadose zone soil fungal communities from Angelo Coast Range Reserve, California, USA - CZODoug2_1_08_16fungal (PacBio error correction) | ecosystem: Environmental > Terrestrial > Soil >... | reverse complement strand
CCCCTTTTTTTTCCTTTTCCCCGAGCGGCGAATCTAGAAAAGAGGAGGGTGAGCAGGCCGTTTTCTGCTGGAATGGCCAGGATTATATCTATATTTTACCTCCTCCTCCGTGTGTCTTCTTCTCTCTCCCTTTTTTTCTTTTTTCTCCTATTCGCCGCTCATTTGACGCCCCCTCCCACGTCTCCCTGGCCCCCTCCTCCCCCTGATGGCGGCTTTCTGTTCGAACCGTGAGTAGTGACCCGGCTGGGCCTCGTTATCTTTTTCTTTTTCTCTTCCTCCCTCTTTCCGGCCGAAAACATATAAGGCAAGGCAGAACGCCCTTGGATCTCCTCTCTCAAATAGAGAGTAGACGTACGTTACTTTTGCTTTTTCCTTTTTTTTTCCTCCCGCACAGGAGGATGTCTTCCCTCCACCTTCCGGTTAGAAAGTAGCAAAGTGCAGCTTGGTGTTCCCCCTCTTTTTTTCCCACCGTACCCGGGTCATAACCAACCACCACCATGGCGGGTCCCCTCTTCTTTAAAAAAATGAGGTAAGGCTTTTCCAGCCTGACATCTTTTCCCTTTTTCCCTTTTCCCTATTTTTTTTTTCTCACGGATCGAGCGACAGAAACTCATTTTTCCTTTCCGCGAAACTTAAGCACGCCTCTTCCCCCCCTCCCCCTCGGAACCGCGGCGGCACTCCCCCCACCGGCCGCAACAGACACCCCCCCTTTTTTTCCCCCGAGTCAGTGGAAATAGGACAGTCGCCTCCGAGATAAACGCCAGGTTCCCTTTCTTCTTTCCTGTTTTCCATTACTCAGCGCTTCAACCTCCCTCTAAAAAAGAGATAGAGATGTTCCACTCCCCTTTCCCCCTACTCCCCTTCCCTCTCACCTCAGAAAGGGGAGAAGAGAGCAGCTTTTGATCTTCGTTAGTGAGATACGCAGGGGCTTTTCCTCCCCCCCTCCACCCGATAGAGAAAGGTGCCCCCTTGTCCGGCGCGGTGGAGGTAAAAAGATGATGATTCATTCTATTCTCCCCTTTTTCCCCCCCCTTACCTCCCTCCATTTCTTGCTGTAAGACGCATTCTCGTGGCGGCGTTTTCAACTTAGACGTACTAGGCCCCAACACTACCCCTCCTCGAGATGAGAAGAGTAAGGCTAAGGTCCGGTTTTCTTGTCAGGTAGTGAAGGCAGCTCGTTATTCCTCCCTCCCCACGCCACCGAATCAGCGACCCTCCCCGGTCCTTTCCCCAGGTCTGTCCGAGGAGTTTGCTGTAGAGGAAGGGCCTCTCCCTTTTCCCTGTCCCGGAAGGAGGCGGAAGGGAGGTGAGGGTGGTTTAGTCTTTAGAGGAACGCAGTCCCTTTCGAGCGGGAAGGAGAGGTTTAGCAAGTGCGATCCCGCGAAGGAAGATCTTCTCCAAAAGGTTAGTGGCGATGGATCAGCGATTTTCTCTCTCCCTTTTTTTAAACCAGATTTGCGGTTTCGCCCATGCAATTGATGCATCTCCCCCCCACCCTCGTCGCATTCTTCCACTTAAAGCAAGAAATAGGTGCGCCTTTCCCTTTCCCTTTCTTTAAGGTTCTTGAGAGGGCAATGCTTCCTCTTGGAGCCGGCTCGACCTGGGGACACCCTCCCCCTTTCTTTTTTCCCTCCCTCGATCGGGCAGACACCCCTGCCTCCTCATTGAAAAGGAGAATATGACTTTCCTCCCCCCAGTACTCTTACCGCCAAAAATAAAGGAGAGAACGGGTGCCGTTTGTAATTATTAGAAGATCCAACTATCTGCAACTTTCTTATTTTTCGTTTCGCCAATCACTGCTCCGACGAGCGGTAGTTTCGTTCTTTTCCTCTTCTCCCCCTTGGATACCTCTGCAGATGTCACCAGGCGGATCCCCCTTTCTCTGGACCTTTTTCCCCCTCCTCCCCCGGACGCGGGGGAGACTATACCAATGCGGAGGTTAGAAGGGATGAGGAGTCCTCTTCGTTTCTTTTCTGCCGAGAGAGCAGAGGGGAGAAGAATATGGTTGTTGTTGAGATTGGATAGCCTCTCCTCAAAAAAGATCAGCTCCGAGGACCCTTTTCTTCCTCATTGGTATCATGCTCAACAGCGTCCCCTTTTCTCCCAATAAAGGGATTATGGGACAGCCCCATTTCCCCCTCCTTTTTGTGACAGAGTGAACGATTTTTTCGTAAGAGTTATCGGTGTGATGACCCCCCTTCCCCCCTACTACAGAATCGTAGGAGACTATTGAGGTCCTAAGAAACCAGCATTTTTCCCCTGCTCCGAGAAAGAAGAAAAAATCCCCCTTTTTCTGCTCGGGAGGGGGTGGCGGTCCCTTTCCCCCTTTCTCCCCTTCTCAATTCTAATTTAAATGAGGCGACAACTTTTTTTTCCGATCAGAGGTCTTTACCCTCCCCTTCCTCTCTTGCTCACCGATATCAGGACATTGAACTATAAGGAAACATTCCTAATTCTGCCGTAAGAAATGAAAGCGATTCCGCGCACTTCTTTCCCTTCCCTTCTTTTCTTTTTTTCCCCAAATGAATAAAGGAAGGAGCAGAAACACCTCCCCCCCTTCTTTCCTTTCCTCCCTCGCTGATCCAGATAGACCAAGGAACCGGGGGCTGTACCCCCGTCTTCCCGCTCGAATCAGGGCAGCGCCTTTTTTTCCCCCCTTTTTACTGCCCGCCGTCTCTCCATGGCGTTCCTCCCCGCCTTACCCCCCCCCCCCCCGACAAGGCCAGGTCCATCCTTCAGGGGACCCTTTCCCTTTTTCTTTTCCAGCAAGCCTCGGACAGGGGACCGGGAGGGATTCTACCGGGTAGATGATTAGGTGGCGTGGTGCGTATTTTCTTCCTCCCTTTCCTCTGAGCGCCTGCACGACGGACCCCCCCCCCGGCACCGAGAGAAGGAAGCGGAGGCAAAGCTCTCGATTTCTTTCTTTTCCCGAAGAGGCAAGTGAAAACTTGCCGCCACGCTTTTTGCTTTTCTTCGGAAAGCAAGAAACTTTTTTTTTTCATCCTCTCAGAAATAGAGTAATAATCAGAGGGCGACCGTCCCCCCCTCTACGTACAGAGGGGACGCGAACCCTTCCTCTCCCCCTCTCCCTTCTAGCCATGCCCCTGACGGAATTACTAAACTCCTACGCCCTCGTCAAGCCTGATCGCGCGAACTGGCGGAGGTGCGCGGACCCCCCTTATTTTTTTTCTCCCAGGAGACACGGAAGAGCTTTTTTCGCTTTCCGGGATGGAGAGGAAGAATTTATCTCCTTTCCTTCTTAAATGAAGGAATGGAGGTGATCTGGTCCTTGCTGGAAGAGGTCCACCTTTTTCCCCTTTTTGAGGTTGAGGAATTTTGGGGGGGGATTTCCCTGGTTAGAGGTGGAGGATGGTGGTGTGGACCTGAAAAGTTTGCTTTCGGACGCAGGCGCGGAATTTTTCCTTGCGGGCGATCACTCTCCGTGAGAAAAAATCGGGGAACAGTAGGTTCCTTCTTTTTTCCCTCCTGACATAAATTTGTTATAAGCATAATCCTCCTCTTCCATGCGTTGGTGGGTTGGTGTGATGACGGTTCTTTTCTCTTTCTCTTTATTTGAAAAAGAGTCCCTCCCCCCCCACTGATCAAGTGAGAATCGTTCTCAGTCTTTCCTTTTCCCCCCCCTGTTCTGGCTTCACCAGGTGAAACTGAGAACAGCCTTCGACCCTTTCCCTCTTCCCCTCTCTTGTCGAGCCAGCCGGAGTTGATGCGTGCATGATTAGGTTTCCTTTTTGTCCCCCTTGGACGGGTAGTGAGTCACCGCCTGCCTCCCTTTTTCTTTTTCTCTTTCCGGGTCACGAACTCACGGGTGGCGAACAGAAAGAGCCATCTGTCTTTTTTTTCTTTCCTTTCTGGCCTTGGCGGGGGCGTCAAAGGAGCGGGAATCTCGCCACCTCTTTTCTTTTTTTTTATTTTCCTTTTTTTTTTTTCGCTAGATCAGTACTGGAAACAGACTGACCTGCGCACCTCTGTTCTCGATTCGCCGCTCCTTTGAAGACACTACAAGTCGAGTACGACCAGCCCTCCCCTTTTTTTTCCTTTTCCCTCTTTCCCTCTTGATCGTAGTCCGCATAAAAGATGCAGCTTTGACCTCCCTTCCCGAATATTTAAAGGAAGAAACCTATCTTCACCTTTTCCCTTTCCCCTCCTCTCTCACTCGCGCGTCGCCGGTACGGTCTGTGCTGTGTCTTTCTGGCGCAGGGTACCGGGTGCGCCCTCCCCCTTCTTTTTTTCTTCCCCCTTTCTCTTGTGAATGACCAGCGCGGGGGAATACGCTTTTCCTCCCCCCCCCTTGCAACCGACCCGGGTAATCCACACCCACCCTTTTTCTTCCTTTTTCCTTCTCTTTCGAAACAAAAATGTGACTTTTTTTTCCCTCTTCTTGCTCGTAAGGCTGGAAAGACTGACCTCTCCCTCTTTTTTCTCCACGCTATGAGCGCCTTTTTCCGTTCCGCGCAACTGCCGCGAAGCGTCACGCCTCCCCTTTTCAGTCCAAAAACTAAGACCACCTCGGCCTCCCTTTTTTCCCCTCCAGGGCGGAAAGTACCCTGCCCGTCCTGGACCTCGGCCTCCCTTCCCCTCCGCGCTCACGCCAGGCCTCGGCAGGTTTCCCCTCTCCCTCCCCCCTCTCTCCCCTGCCGCTCAACAAGAGCCTTTTCCTTTTTTCTCCCTTTTTCCCTTTATGTCGCGAAACTACGCAGGGGCGCCCGCTTCTCATCTTTCCTCGCGTAGTGAGTTGAGATTCCGTCAGGGTCTTCCCCCCCCCCTCCCTCCCCAGATAGAGAAAGGTTAGCCCCTCTGTCCATCGGTGGAGGTAAAACGATGATGCTTAAATCTATTCTCTCTTTTCTTCCCCCCCTTCCCCCCCTCCTCCATTTTCTTGGCTTTAAGAAGAATTCTCTTTCGGCAAGTTTGAAAATTCCTTCTTTCTCCCCCCCCCCACCCTCCCTCGAGAGAGTGACTGAAGAGTAGAGATAGGTGGCTTCCTCCTTCAGATAGTTATGAAAGGTTGGTCTTCTCTAATCCAGAACCCCCCATCAGCGACCGGGCGGAATCTTGTCCTTTGTACGAGGCGTGCTGTCGCGGACTTTCCTTCCTTTCAGGCAGGGAAAAGAGAAGGAGGGACGCGCCTTAAGGTGGTAGTGAGAGGGAGGGAACGCAGGTTCTTCCCTATCTTCCGGGAGAGGGTTTCTCAGTAGATGACAATGAGCGCTCTCCTTCTTTCTTTCCCACCGGTTAAGGGGGAGATCGTGACAGCGCGGGATGAAGGTGAAAGGGGTGGACCCTTTCCCCTCCCCCTTTCCCCTTGATGCAGTTGGCGAAACCGAAACCTCTGCTCTCCCTCCTGTGCGACGTGAATCGCTGTCATTGATGACAGCCTCCTCTTCCTTTTTCCTTGAGAGGGAAAATGTACTGATATCGGTTGAGCCCTCCCCCCCCCCCCCCCCCCCCCCCTCCCCCCCCCAACGGGGCAGGTTTTAAAACGACCTCTGAAGGCCCCCCCCCCCTTTCCTCCTTCAAGGAGAATATGAGCATGTCTGAAAGGACCATGAACAAAATACTCTACCTCCCCCCCTTTCTTTTCCCTCTTCTTCCCTTTTCTTCGCTCCTTGCGTCGGCCAATCAAGAGGCTACGACGATTGCGGTAGTTCCTTTGTGCTTCTCCTTCCTCCCCGAGCAATCGGACACCTAGTGAAGATGGTCACAAGGACGGAGCGATCCTCTCTCTTTTTCTTTCTCTACCCTGACGCGGTGGAGCATGATACCACCTTAGGTTTCTCCTTTCTGGCGGAGTACGAGGAGAGGAGCGGGTGAGGCGCTCTCCCCCCTCCCCTTTTTTTTTTTTGAGAGAGATCGAGCAGAGCCTCCACACGCTCCGCTACGAGGCCTTCCGCATCCAGGCTAAAAGCAAGCATTGGTATCATGCTCCACCTTCCCTTCTTTTCCCCCTCCCCCTTTCCATCGCCAGGTGATTCGCTCCGTCATGACCATCGCACGAGGTAGTAAGAGTTCAGGTGATGATGACATACCAGTCACCGACTCCCCCCCCCTCCTCGTCCTTCTCTCTTGAATTGGACGACGACCGCAGTAGCTACCCCGTTGCAGCTTCTTTGATTTTTCCTCCTCCTCACAGAACGTCCCCATATGGCTTCCCTTTTTTTTCTTTCTCGCTTTTTTTCATGGTACTTTCAGAAATGCTTTCAATATTCTCCTTAATGAGGCCTTTTTTCCTTGCCGATCAGAGGTAGTTGAACCCCTCCCCCTTTTTCCCCCCCCTTTTCTCCTTCACCTCTCAAGGAACCCATTTACGTTCCTCTTCGTATAAGAATGACAGGATTTCCCTTCCTCCCCCCTCGGTCTTGCTGTTCAGTGGACATTGAAGACTCTTTTTTCCTTGTTTCAAATGCATCAAGGAGGCTCCCCCCCCCCCCCTTTTTCCTCTCCGCCCAACGCGCTGTAATCTCCCCACGGAAAAAGGTGGGATGATCCCCCTTTCTTTTTTCCCTCTCAATGCGAAAAGAGAAATCCCCCTTTCCTTCCGCCGTATATAAATGAGTTCCCTTTTCCCCCCCCCCCCCCCCCCCCAGGCCAGGTAAACCCTTTCCTTTTAAACTGGAATTTAGCTCCCCCTCCCCCTCCCTCCTCGGGAAAGACATGGAGGATTAAGCCCTTTCCTCTTATTAGGTGGAGTTTTTTCCTAAGGAAAACTGTCCCCTTTTTGAGAAGAGTGAATGCACCCTCCTCCCACGCCACCGAGAGCCGGTCCTTCCCTTCCATCTCTCGCGGGCGGTAAGTTTCCCCCCCCCCCCCTTTTCTCTCCCTCCAAGTTGAAAACTTGCCGCCACGATCCTTCTTCGGGTCGAAAGCAAGAAAAATGGCGGCGTTCCCCCTTTTCCTCCTCTCGATGTATGTAAATCATATTTTCCCTCCCCCTCGACGGACAGAAGGGGCGAACCTTTCTCTATCGGTTCTTTTTTCTTTCTTTCTACTAAACTTAGAGAATAAACTTCTGACCCTCCCCACGAAGGATAGGAAAGCTGATAGCTGCGCCCTTCTTTTTTCCCCTCCCCTTTTCCATTTCGAAAAGGGGTAGTTCGTTTCCAGTCTCTTGAGAGCTGGTGAGAGGGACCGGGCCTCTCTCTTTTCTCCCCCCCCCTTTTTCCTGAACATTGCCTCGCCTTCTTTTCTCGCGGCGGGACTTGCTCGCCGAGGTCCACTTCCCCTTTTTTTTTTCGGTTGCGGCCGGTGGCGGGGGGAGCTTTTCGAGGTGTCTAACTTTTTTTCCCTGCAAGGATGCGGAAGCGGCGCGGAATCTTTTTTTCAGGGAAGTTGCGCGGAACGTACCCCTGTCTCTCCCTTCTCTTTGAGAAACAATCGGGAAAAGTAGTTCCTTCCCCCAGAATGAAGAGACGACGCGTCATTTTCCCTCCTCCCCCCCCCCTTTCCCTCCCTGAAAGGGGTGGTGGGTTGGTGATGACCCGTTTTTTAGTTTCCCCCTTTTATATCACATAGTGCGGATGCCAAAGAGCTGGGTTTTTCCCTCCCCCCCTTTTCTCTTTTCCCCTTTGGAGGGGAAGACATAATCCGCGTGCGGGAGCCCCTTCCCCCCTGCCGAAAGACCTTCGAAAAGCACAGTACTCCCTTTTCCCCCTTTCTTTCCTTCTCCCGCTGCCGTTGCTGCAGTGCCTGATAAGGTTTTCGGTGAATATTCGGTAGTGAGTTCAACGCCGGCATCGGTGAGGCGGGTCCCTCTCCCCCCTCTCCTTTTTCCCCTCCCCCCTCCACTACGCCATCTGGGTCGTGCTGTCGTACAGACGGGAGGGGGCGGTCAACAGGTTCTCTATCCTCCCCCCTCTGGCTGTTGCGCAGTCCAGGATGGATGGCCAGGAAATTATCTCTCTCTATCCTCCCCCCCTCCCCTTTTTCCTCTTCCCTCCTCCCCCCCTCCTCGGGTGGCGAGATTCGCAGCTCATTTGACCGCCCCCCCCTTCTCTTTACGACAGCACGAAACAGATGGAGTCTTTCTGTTCGCCACCCGGTCTTCTTTCCCCCCCCTTTCTTCCCTCTTTTTCCTCCCGACCGCCTATGTTACCCGGCCGAAAAATATAAGGCACGGCCTCCTCCCCCCCTTTTTCTCCCTCCTTTTCTTCCTTTTTTCCGGTACTGTGATGGTAGAATTTTCTGTTCCAGGGTCAAATGGTGACGCACGACACCGGAGGCTTTTTTTCCCCCCCCCCCCCCTTTTCCCTCTCCTTTTGAATGACCAGACGTGGGGAATTCGCCCTACCCCCCTGGCAACCGACCCGGGTCATAACCAACCCACAACTGGCCGGCTTCCTCCTTTTCTTTTCTTCTTTCCAGCAGGAAAGAGGAGGATAGTCAGGATGGACCCTTCCTTTTTCCCGATTGTTTATAAAGAGATGAGCGACCTCCCCCTCCTTTCTTTTTTTCCTCCCGCGTCCAGAATCCCGTGAAGGTCCCCAACCCCCCCCCCGCCAAACTCGAACCGAGGAGGCAATCCCCCCGCCCCCCCCCTTCCCTCCCCTTTTCTTCCAGTACCCCGCCCGTGTGGACCCTTCCCTCCCTTCCGCCGCGATCACGCCCCTACCTTTTCAGCAGCACTGCCCTCATTTCCCCCCCTTCCCTTCGCGCTAAGCACGGACCCCTAACCAGCGCTTTCCTCCCCCTCCTCTCCTCCCACACTCCGTGGTCGAACTGTCCCTTTTTTAGTTCTTCCTCCGCAGGGGCTTTTCATTTTTTTCCTGAGAGGAGCGGAGTTGATCTTCCGTCAGGGGAGAGAGACTTTTCTCCTCCCCCCCTCTATAGAAAGGTTAGAAACTATGTCTTCCTCGGTGGCGGTCCCCCCCCTTTTCTTTCCTCCCCCCAAGAAAAAGTGACAGAGCCCCCTTCCCCCTCCCTTCCTCCCTGCTTTAAGACGAATATCTGGCTTCCTTTCCCTTTTTTTTTCGGAAACAAAAACAAGTTTCCCCCGTACAGAAATAGAGAGATTGCATGCCTCTTTCTTCTTTTTGCTGGTAAGTCGCTCTTTAAGGCTGTCTGCAACTTCCCCCTCCTCCAGAGAACCAAGACACTTTCACCTCTGAACGGGAGGGAATCCTCAAAGGTCTTTTCCTCTTTTTTTCCGAGGACGGGCTGAGCGCTCCCTTCCAGGGAAAAGGAAACTTTCTTCTTTTTATTGAGAGGGAGGGAACCGGAGAGAAAGGACGGGGAGGCGATATTCTTTTGCAGTGAGACGACCTCGGGCCTCCCCCCCCCCTTCAGTGGGAGATACGCGATTCCCTATCTTTTTTCACGGTGAAAGGTTATTCCCTCCTTCCTTTCGCCTGAAATTGATGAAGTGGGTCCCCAGTCCCCTCGCGCATTCAAGTGGTCAACTTTTCCCTTCCTTTTCCCTTCCTCGCTGTCATGCTTACGCAGGATCTATTTCCCTTTTTTCCTGAGAGGGCAATGTCCTTCCTTCTTTTGCTCCCCCTTTTTCTCCCAAACAACGGGGCAGGTTTCCCCACTCCCCCTCTGATCGGCCAGACACCCCATTCTCTCATGAAAGCTCCCTTCTGGAATGCTGAAAGGACCATGAACCCCCTTCCCTTTCTTTGACGTATGTTCTCTGACGCCAGTCAACCCCCTTTTCCCTTTGAGGAGCTAGGAGGTCGTCGCCAATCAGAGGCTCCGACGATTCTTTCTTCTTTTCCCCCTTTTTTTTCTCCCCTTTCCCCATCGTGCAGATGCACCATACACGTTTTCTCTATCACTGGCGATGGAAATGGGGAGGGGGGTTCCCTCTCCTTCCCCCTTTCTTTCCTTTCTACCAATGCGGAGGTGTAGAAGGGATGAGGCTCCTCCCCTTTCTTAGCGTTGGAGGAGAGATAGATCTCTCTCTTTTTTTCCTCCTCCCTCTTTTCCCTCTCCCGCGCACTCCAAAAAAGATAAGACTATTCCTTTCCGCATACAGGGATAAAACGAGAAGTGGTCTTTTCTCCCCCCCTCTTCTTCCCCCCCTCCCCTTTATATAGGGACAGCCCCAGTTCCCTCCCGTGATAGATCAGTTACTGGTGACTTCGGTTATTCGTGTCTTTTTTCTTATGACCATAAAAGTAAAAGAACTAACTCCCTTTTTCCCTTCTCTCTTTGCGACGACGAAGTAGCATCTTTTGCAGATATTGGATATGAGAAAATATCCTTCCTCCTTGGTTTCGGTAGAGTACTTGTTTAAGGTCATTCTACTTCTCCCATGAGGGCCTCCCTTTGTCGGCAGATCATACTCTTTCCCCCCCTGAAAAAGTTGTTTTTTTCTTCGAGCCGGGAATAACAGATATCCTTACCCTCCCTTTTTAAACCTTAAGATCCCGTGACTAAGCATGAAAGAGATTCTACCGTCGCCTTTTCCGTGGACATTGAAGCGCCTCTTTTTCTTTTCACACTGCACAAGGGAAGGCGCACCACCTCCCTTTTTTCATTACTCCCCCCTCTCTGTGATCGATCGCCCAGTCCTTTGTCTGAGGACGATACGATAGAATAAGGGGCATCTCACTTCTCCCCTTTTTCCCCCTCCTTGTCTCTCCACTGCGGTTCCATACAGCTCACTTTCACCCCTCCAAAGGGCAAGGTAAAATAATTACGGTTACCTTTCCTTTTCTTCCCGTCCGCGACAGGACACCGCCCTTTCCCCCCAACATGGAGGATTAAGCCGGTTCGCTTTCTTCTTTCTGATTCGCGCCGGCCCCAGGAACTGACTTTCCCCCTCCCCTCCGTACAGCACCACGACAAAGAGAGAAGGACGAGGCAGGCACTCTCTCTCTTTCTTTTTTTTCTCCTTCCAGTTGAAAACTGCCGCCAAGAGAAGTCTTTTTCGGACTTCCCTTTCTTCGGGCGCTGTCAGGTTTCGTTGCAGACGCGAAGAATAGGATGTAATAATAATCGGTGTACCTTCCCCCTCTGGTTTCGTTCGTGGGCTATCAACTTAGAGCCCCCCTCCGGAAATCTCAAATAAAGAAGAATAGGCAAGCTGCTCGAGCGCCCTTTCCTTCTTCCCCCGGAGTGTCGTCGTGGAAAGGAGAGAGAGATTTAGAGCTTCTCTCGGAGGAAGGAATGGTCATAACTTTTCCCCTCCGAGCCTTGCGGTGATGCGGCTATTTTTCTCTTGCCTAGGTCCAAGGAAGGGAGGTTTGGTGGGTTTTTTTTTTTTTCGGCCTTCTTTTCTTTTCGGTGAGGGGGGGGGGGTGCCTCCGTGGCGGAGGTGGTGGAACTTGCAAGGCTTTCGGCGGAAGTGGAGAGGCAAGTAAAAATGAGCTTGGCTTTCTCCCCCCCTTTATAAAAGTAGGTCAGGCTTTTTCAAGCATGACTCTTCCCTGCCGATCCTCTTTTTTTCCCTTCCTCTCTGACACTAAATTTTTTTAAGAATATCAGTCCGCCGGCCAGTTTTTTTTCTTATCCATAGGCGGATGCCCAGCGCTTCATCCTCCCCGTGCGAAGGTATAAGGAGGATCGGTGAGGGCTCCTTCCACCCTCCCCCCGGTGACCCCGAGCCAGATTCAGACCAAGTAAAGGACAAGAGACGCGCGGTTCTCTTCGGAGCCAGGCGGCGTTGCTGCCGTGGCCTTCCTTTGCTTTTTTTTCCCCTAGGCGGGGGTCGTGAGTCACCGCCCTTCAACTTTCCTCCGCCTATCACGTGCCAGGACCGGGAAAGAAATAACGGGTGGAGACAGAAAGACGCAATCTGGCGTTTTTTTTTTTTCGGTCAAAGGAGCGGCGAATCTCGACTTTCTCAGGTCAGGCTGATGCCAGGAATGATAGATATATGTTAATACTAATCCGTGTTGTTGTGGAGGAGAAATTTTTCTTCTCTGGTGGCGAGATTCGCCTCAAATCCTTCAGGTTACACCAAGCACGAAAAAGATGGGGTAGTTATGTTAGAAACAAGTGAGTCGTGACCGGGTTTCCCCCCCCTCTTTCTTCGGTGAACTCAAGACGCCCAAGGTCTTTCCCTGCAGCAACTACTCTGGCCGCCGAGAGAAAAAGAGAGTTACACACCGTGTTACCTCTCTCTCTATTTCTATGTCAACCTGGTGCTTCCCAATCCTATCCTCCTTTGAGAAAGTAGAAAAGTGAAGATGGTGAATGCCCAAGAGATGTGCCCCTCTTCCCCCTACAAGGGTACTTAACCCCCCCCCCCCCCACCTGCAGGCGGACTGAGAGGCTGATCCTCTTCCCAATCCTGACAGCTTCTGGTTCTTGGGAAATGGAAAGAATGACCCCCTCTTGTGCGCCCGAAAAAGAAGGGGGAAGGGAAGAGAAACTTCTTTTTCTCCGGTCCCACATGAAGAAACTTCTCTGCGGCACTACACCAGAAAAGCCGCACCCCTTTCCCCCCCCCCTCCCCTGTCCGTGAGACCTCCCTCTCTCTTTCCCCTCCCTTCTAGGCAGGTAAGATCCTCCCCTTCCTCCGCGCGAGACCTGGCCCTGACTCCTCCTCCTGGCCACGAAAGAAAAGACGTGGCTCCTTCCTCTTTTCTCAGCGAGCCTCTTGTTTTCTTTGCGTCTTTCCGTAAGGGGGATGAGGAAGTTGAGTAGCAGCCCCCTCCTCCCTCTCTCCATTTCCCCCCTGTCTTCGTTCTCACTCCCTCTTTCTTCGCGGTTGCAAACGAAAAGTGACAGCGACCGCCGCCATTTTCTTGCTTTCCGCCTCTCTTTTTTTCTTTCCCCCTTCCTTCTCTTAAACAACTCCTCATCGAGAGATTGAATGAAGAGTCAGGATATAGGTGGAGTGGTGCTGACATCTTCCATTTTTTTTCTTCTAGTATTAAAGCAAT
>Ga0179593_1619780_pt1 | contig 12848 bp, 11 predicted proteins | sample CZODoug2_1_08_16_FD_185931 | JGI IMG/M metagenome (GOLD analysis project Ga0179593, IMG submission 185931) | Vadose zone soil fungal communities from Angelo Coast Range Reserve, California, USA - CZODoug2_1_08_16fungal (PacBio error correction) | ecosystem: Environmental > Terrestrial > Soil >... | reverse complement strand
CTCACCTTTCTCCCCAACTCTTGTAGAGTTCCTTTTTTTGATCTGACATCTCCCCCAGATGAAGTTTACTAGTCCGTCCACTTGGAAATACCCCAGGGCATGATTGCCCCTTAGAGATTCAATACCCCCTTCATCGGGGAGGCTGGTATATTGGATCACCCGTCGCCATTTTGCCCGTGCCTGTGCATCGTTAACGACTTAGTTGCTCCCCCCCGCCGACGGACCCTCGTGTTCACAGATTTCCCCGCTGTCCTCTCTCGCCATTCCTCACAAATACCCGGTACGCCCGTGTAGTGGCAACTTAATGGTAGACTCCCGGTTAAATTGTTCTTACGTTGAGGATTACAGCATTGATCCCCTCGGATGTCTTGATTGAAGGTTCCTGGGTTGGCCACCCGTTTCTTTTTTTTGCCTAAGATGGCAGGTTTCACGGACTAGACGTTCTCGGTCGCCTTCACCCTTGTACCGTACAAGTCAGGTTGTCCCCATTCAGAAACCCCTTTTTTGAGCATCTTTTCATGTAGAGAAGGCCACTTGGAGGTGGATAGTGAACTTGTTTTACCCAATTTTTTCCCAAAGAGCATCCTCGGCTAGGAGTAAGGCTGTCGAGTCCGTTTCCTGACTGACAGTTGCTGGAAAGCACTTAACATCTTCGTCAGTCCAACTTACAGACTTCACGAGGCCGCCATTTATTTCCAGTTTTATTGGGCCCCAATGCCTGGACCGGAATTTCCCCCCGTTTTGAATTTCTCTATTTCACCTGAGGTTCCCCAGGAGAAACCGAGGCTTTCGGTTGTTCGCCCCAGTCTTAATTTTATCTGAGGCTTTGTTTGAGTGAACGACCTTCCCTCCGATTTGTTTGGAGAGGAGCCGCTTTCGTTTTAGATACCCTCCTTGGAGACCAACGCCTCGAGCGCGCTTTTTGGAATCCTTCCCCGCGCCCAGAATGACCCGAGGGTTCCCTCGGAACCTGTTTCGGGGGAACTGGTGCGCTTCGTTTTTTTCCCCCCCGAGCGGGCTGGCAGTCCCCGCCCCTGTAGTGAGGACGACCGGGTGAGCCTTTGCATGCTGTTATGGAGTCTCTCACGGGCTATTTACCTCCAATGTGATCAAACGCCCCAGTGGAACGTTACCAAATGGTTGCATGCGCCTTTGGTTGTTTATCTCCAGTGTTGAGTTACCAGGCCTATTAAAATTCAAAATTGCCTGCATTTTCTGCAAGGTCAGATAGTGGCGGGTTGTAATGAGATGTAATTTTTTTTACAAAACGTTTTTTCCCCACTCTGGAGACCCAGTGGAGTCGCGGCCCCTCAACTAGTGCTGGCCTGGACCCACCTGACCGAATCAAGGAGCAGATCTGTGGTGCGGGTCAACCTTATTGTCACCCCGCATAATTCCTGGAAGGAGACGCCAGACCGCCCAGGAATGCACATAGCTTTTGAGGGATGATGAAAAGAGGTGTTGGAAAGAGTCTCTGTTTTTGGTTTTCTGTTCCGGCGCACAGCTGAACTTCCCCCCCCTTTTTCCCTGCGGGAGTGGGAACACAAGGGGGTTTCGGAATAAGACCGAGAGCAAGTTCGTTGATCCCCCTTTGTTTTTTCTTTTGGAGGGCGTTTGTTTTTAACCACCTCTTCCCCTATTCCTTCAGTTCCCTTCCGAACCTTCTCTAAGTTTTCAGGTTTACTTTTCTTTTGACCCCCCTTCCAGGTGCGGCGAAGCCTCCCGGTCCCCGTTTATGAAACTTCCTGCAGTTCCTGGATCGTTTCTTGGGTTGACGTTTTTGAACGCTCGCTCGGGTTTTTTTTTGGTTTTAGTCGGTGCTTCGGATTCTCCCAGAATGGCCCCCCCTTCGTTCCCCCCCGTGGGCCCCTGGGTCTGCCCATTTATCTGTCATTTGCTTCGGGAGGCCCCTATTTTTTGCCCCCCCACGCTCTGGAAGGTTTCTTCGGTCTTGGCCCTGCCCGCTCCCCCCTGCCAGACATTGCTTTCGTGGGAGCATTCTCTCTTTCCTTTCGTTTTTTTGTAGATTTTTTAGGGTTTTTTACCGTTGATTTTTCATGTCTGTTTCGCTTTTTGCGTGCACCTCGGCCGTCTGCCTTTTCGCCCCTTCTTGTTCAACCCCCCCATCTCCCTAGAGTTTGTTAACCATACGTATTCCCAACAGCCTTCCGCTGCTCTTTTCCTTCTCTAAAGATTCGATGTAATCTACTTCGCTGCAAACGCTCGACTGATTTGTCTTGTTTGTTCACCCTATACTGAGGACTTCTCCGGGTGTTTTTTTTTTTCCGTCGAATTTTGCGTTTCACGCCGTCCCCAGGCCCGTAGTCCCGTTCGTTCCTCCGTTAAAGCCCTGTTCCTTCCCCTTAACTGTGAATGAGGTACCCGTACTCCAGGGTGTGTGCCAACAAAGACTTTTTTCACGTCCGCCTCGGCGGGTCCCCCCCCCCCAGATTGAAACATCTGACCTCTATGTTATGTGTGGTTTTCCAAAACGGCATCCCACTGATTTAAAGCACGACTAGTGCCAACATGGCTGTTAGTTCCCTAGAGACATGAGATACCTGGTTCCTCCGGCTTGCTGAAGAAGTGGTGGGCGTTTTTTTGAGATGTTTTTTGTTTGGGCTGAGATGAAGGTTGGGGAGGTTGACTGCCAGCACAATTTTTTGCGGTGGGGCCTTTTTTGGGACGAACCGAGAGTCGTGAGCCATTGTGCTTTCCGTTATGGTTCGTCGCGTCGTCTCGACTTTAAGACCGGCGAAGAGACTGTTCGAGTCTCTTTTCTCGTTGGGTTCCCCCTGTTTTCTTCCCCCTGGGTGTAAGCCGTTTTTCTACACCGTGGACCTTTTTTAAGGGCCCTCTTCCCCCGGTGGAGAGAAATTGGTACGTTCACTTTCGCTTGTCTCGGCAGTTGCGAACATCATTCGTTCTTCGGAAACGATCCCCCCCCCCCCTTCCCGAGGCGGAGTCTTACCGATCTCCCGCGCAACTCTGTTACTTGGACCCCCGCGCCTTTTTCCCTTTGACGTGATTTCGTTGCTTTTTCTCTTAGGATCGGCGTGATTTTTTAACGCACCAGCGAGCTATAGGGGTGCTTGCTAAATGCCGTTTTTTGGCTAAAATAGGCGCTTTGGCAAACTTCTTTTGAGGGATTGTTCCGGGATAGGTTCCCTTTTCTGTATTTGCCTCAGTGATCGCAGAAACCCAGCGGGAGTTTTTGTTGTTTGTGTCCTTGTTGAGGATCCTGTGATAACCCTTTGGGGCAAGGTCCCATTCGGGTGAGACTTCGTGCTCTATTACCATGCCCCCGGAGAGTCCGGGTGGGGCCCGCCCGTTTGTCCGTCGTCCTGTTGCCGATGGGTTCGGGACCCACTGTACAGGGGTTTACCTCCCCCTTTTTCGCACCGCCCGTTGCCTCCCGAGCTGCGTGTCGCCGCGGTGTGAGGCGTTTGTGGCACAACCTTTTCCCGGAGTTTGTCCTGGAATCTTTGAGAGACAAAGAAGCCTTTAAAGACGGGTCCTCGATTTCATTCACTGCGACTTTGAGGACTCTTTGATGGTTTGAACCCCGGTTCTCCAGACCCCGTCGATTACCTTTTTCCGCGGTACCAGCATGAGCTTTTTTGATGATAACCATTGGTTACCCTTAAGAACAACGGGGCGACCCGTGTGAAAGATCCTTACCCCCCCCAGCTGGGAGTCAGCGAGGAAGCTACTTATCCTCCCGAATACTTTTCCAGCAACGGCTAGGCAAAAATGGTGAGTTCGGGAGAGACAGACTCACCCTCTTTCTTTGGCTCGGTTTTTATCACAAGATTCCGGCAGGATCGGTTTGTTTTTCGAGGAAGACCAAATGCACCTTTACGCTATCTGACTAAAGACCCTTATGCCCCTTTCCCAGGTTTTCGGCGCAGGTGCCTGTGCTTGCGCCCAACCCTCCAGCTGCCCGGGCAGCCCGAAGTGCCCCCTGGGCAGTCTTGGTTTTTCTTCCCTTTGCTACAGGCGACGCACTTCCGATCCAGTTTGCTCGAGTCCCCGACTTCGTGGCATTCACGCGGTACTTTTCCACAGCGATTACCAATTTTTTTGGCCCCGGCCTGACTTAGGATTTGTTCTCCTCTCCCAGGCCCCCTGGAGGGCCTTGACCAAGATCTTTTTTTCTGTTTTTCACAAGCCTGGTGTTTGTTTCGCCAGAGTCTCCGTTGATCTTTCTCGTTTTAATCTCCCTGTTTTTTGTTTTTTGAGATTCCGATTTCATTTTTTGGTTTTACCCCCTAGGGTGTTGAAGCGGTCATCTCCGACGCCTTCTTCGGCAGTTTTTCATGTAGCCGTGTTGCCCCCGCGTTCCTGCGAGATGTACCGATCCCCCCCGGGACTCTCGATGACAGCGTGAAACCCTCCGTGAAGCCCTCCCCTGGCAGAGTTACTTTGACTTAGGCCTTGCGTTCCCCCCCATGAGTCTTCTGTCACAGCTTGAGTCTTTTTTCCCGCATTTACTTAATCCACCATACCCCCGGGTAGGTGTTTACCCGAGCACCTGGTAATTCAACCTGTGGTGCTGCGTCGCTTTTCCAGCTGGCCGCTCCCCTAGATTCAGCTGCCAGTGTTGCCCGAGTTTGTTCATGCACCTGCTTCCGAATAGGCAGTTTCTTCGCCTCCCTTGTGACTTTCACCCCGTGTGGACTGTTAGGCCTTGCAGGCTGGATTGTGCGCGTGCGTCTTCGTTCATGGTTTTAGCGCCCCAGTCCCGGTTACAACGGAATACTTGATGTGGGCGGCCGGCAAGGTCCTGCGCCGATGTGTTTGCCCTCGCCTTGCCCGCGAAGCGTGTGAGTCATAGGTACCCTCCTCCTGAACCCCATCTTCCCCGGCATGTGAGTACCCTGCGCAAGGCAGCCAGCCGGTGCGCCTCCCGCTATCCGTGCAGGCAGAAACGGCGCCATGGTCCCGCCCCACTTCACCTTTTTTCGTCCCGGTTGACTCTCGGCTCAAAGGCCCCTTTTTGCCCCCGGATGGTAGACATCTTAACTGTCCTCCCCAAACGCGTGACCAAGCCCGAATCGTTTTTTGACCCTTCGCATCGACGCCTCTTAGCCAGCCGTAGGACTTCTCTTGTCCCCCTGCAAGTTCAGATTTTTCAGACTTCCTCTTCTCGAATTGTGTACTGAAGCGGATTTAGGACGCCCCCCCGATCCCGGATTTACGGCGAATCTTGCTAACCTTTTTCGCCCCCCCTTTGTGGGGTGTCTTTAAAATGGTGGTTCTTGAGCTTGAGGAGGCGCTTTGAAAATGTTATAACCCCCTTTCCCCAGATTAACCCTGCTTCCTCACACTAGCAGCACGAGGAGAACCCCTTTTGCCGTTCTCTTTCTTATTCCCCGTCCGGGCACTCTCGTCGGCCCGCGTAGTGTCCCGCCCTTCAGCCCTGTTTTCCCTCTTGGCTCGGTGCAGTGAAAATTGCACGCACCCTCCCTTGCTTCCTGTGCACCCCCCTTAGCGAGTGAACTACACGCGAACTGTTAGAAAATAAGACCCACTCTTGCCGTATGGTGTCAGCTCTGGAATTGCCCCGGTCTGGAGCGGATTCCCACACCCGAACCTGGCTTTTGGTTGAGTGTTTTTTACGCGTATTTCCATTCTTTTGCCATACTTTTATCAATAGAGAAGCTTGCTAGTAGCCTAATTGTCCCGTCCTATTGTGGCCTGCAATGTTTTTCCACAAGGCCATGACGCCCTTCGCGGATAGCCACTTGCTAAGGGGCGCTCGTGTTGCGGACGCCGGATAGACTGTTCCTGTTACGGGAGTGCCGACTTGAGACATTCCGGACCTGTCTGAGCGACCATTTTACTGTGGTTTTTGCGATTCCTCAGCATTCTGGGGACGAGGAGGCTCGCCCTTTATCAGGGGACATCCATCGTACTCGATTAGATGAATCTCGATCTTTCTTCACAGCTAGTGATTTTTGAAAGCCTACTTTCTGGAAGGATCTTTAGCGAGGGGCGTCCTCCTGCGCAGACATGATCCTTCGGCTGGAATCTTCTTCTTTTCCCGCCCTATTTGGTGTGGCGAGAGGGTCCAGTGAAGTATTCGGCGGGGTTCGTCTCCCCCTTCAACCCCACATTTTTTGGATTGTCCCGTAGTTGCACCCCTATCGGTGACAATTGGTCAGTGCGTGTCTTCCCGGCTTTTATCGCCCCTATCCCTGACCCCCCCCTCCGTCTGGCCCCCTAAGACCCTTTTTTCAGATCGTCCACCCCCCCGTTTTCCGCGGGCTAAACGGCTGTAGTCCTTTTTTTCACGTCCCGCCGCCGGTTCCCGTGTCTGTCAGTTAGCCTGACGTTCCGGACTTTTTCCAGAGGATCGTGACGTAGCTTAGATCGTAAGAGCTGGTCGCCGGAATTGCGATTCATCATTCCCGGCTGGGGGGAAAAGATTACCCGCCCCCACGCGTTCCTGGGTTTGGTCTTGTTTTGGGGGGTTGGGTTGGGATTTTATCCCACTGCGCTCTGGCCTTTGTCTGAATCTGCAAGGCCCCCTTACGGTATTTTTTTTTCATCCCCCTGCTTCCCCGCACCTGACCGAGGACGGAATTTCCACTCCCGGTGGTATTTTCCCCCAATCCGCGGCCCCCCAAGGGGTTGCCCCCCTCCGGCTTCTCACGATCTATGTTCCGGGTCCCCTTTTTTTTTTATTTTAGCCCTCCAGAAGGGTTCGCCTCCTCCGAGTTGTTCGTCCTCTTCTTTTTTTTGTTTGCCATTCGCGATTGTTGGCGTCCCCGTTGCGCGTGCTTGCTTTTCCCTTTTCCCCTATCTCCCCAGTCCTCCCTGGCTGTCTTGCGCGCTTGTAGGCGCTGCCTGTGCAAGCGCTCCAGATCTTTTTTGTATCCACGGCCCTAGTGAGCAGCTTCACATCCGCAGGGCACCCGCCAAACAAAGGCGGTGGCAAACCGCTCAACGGGGGGTCCCCTGGGGTTGAATGGTGGGTCCTTCCCTTCCATGCCCCTTGGGATAGCGGGTTAACCCCCCAACGACGGCGCAGACAAACCCTATCCTGCCACTCTCCTCTCTTTTGCGAGCAGCCACAACGCCCCTTTTTTTTCTTGACCCCCAGAAGGATTGTGGAGCAGTCAATATTTTTTTTTGATTTGCTTTCAAAAAAACGGGCCCCAGTTCAATGCCACCGTTAAAATTTTGCTGAGGTGATTGGATGATCCTCCCATCCTGAACCCTAGATCAATTTTCGACGCTGGTCCGAGATCCGAGGGATGGCACGTGAATTTTTTTTGCTATGTTTTGCGATTCCCCAACAGCTGTTGAGGGGTAGGTATTTAAAAATATCTCTTTACCGTCGGTGGCATCAGTTTATTTTTTCATTTTGTTTATCATTAGAGGGTGGCCAGACTATGTATAAGAACTGAGTGCAGATGGTTTATTCTGACTATTATGGCCCTCACGCAGGTTTCTGAGCCGCCTTCATTGTCCATCGTCGGTCCATCACGCGTCTGGGTATAGGGACCTAGCAAGTCTTTGCGGGACCCTCGCAGGACGGTTGCCCCAGGTAGAGTTACAAGCCTACTCATTTTGATGAGGTCTTACCCTTCGTTACTTGTCTCCCTTTGTCAACAGTACACCTTGCCATCGGGAGGTTCAGGCTGTCGCTTCGATATTGGAGCTTTTTTTTGCAAGGGAAACACTCTATGACAATGTATATTCCGCCTGACCACGAATGCCTCTCCCGCTTTTTGATACCGTCTTTTTCTTAGGAATGACCTGAGCCCTTTTCTCCCCGTGAAAAAGTCCGCACCCCGCTTTCCGCTTTAGTTCCAAACCAATGGGGTGAGGATTCCTGTCTCCAACGGGGCGCCGGCCAGGTGAACCTTGTGCCCCCCCCCTTCAGCTGCTCTCCATTCGGAACGGGCTTTGTGCCCAAACTTTTTCCCGTCGGCCCCGCGGAGCCTTTAATCCCGGTCCGTGGGTGGGGAAGCCTCTGCCCCCCTTTGTTCCCAGGCTTACTTTCCCTCCCACCCCCAAGGTTAGGGCCGTAGGGAGAACCCTTTTACGCCTCCCCCGGCCGGGGACCGGCACCCCTAAGGTCTTTTTATTCCTCCGTTACATGCTTTCCGTACACGATCTTCAAGGTTCTGTTCCAACAGCTGGATTTGTGACCCGCATGAGGGTGGCTGTGGAGGTTGATTGGCCTTTAAATATTTGTTTTTCTCCAACACAAGGTGGATCTATATATCCCCCCCATCCCTCCCGTTGTTGTTCTTTTATCACCTTTGCGCAAAAATTTCGGAGTTTTCGAAGACGGCACTCCCCCACCCTGACGGCCAGTGTCAAAACTTGTCGCGCGCCACTGTATGTCATGTCGAATTTCTCCGAGTCCGTTTTTCCTCGTTCCAGGATGATGTTTCTAGCGCCCCCAAGCGCTGCCCGTACGGCCCTTCCTGCGCTTGGTGCGCTCGCGCTGAATGCTTCGCCCTGGGGGTTTCCGTTTTAGTAAGGTCTATATAGTCCCTTTCTGCACCCACCTCCCGGTGTAGTCGCTTGAACATCTATGGAAACCCGGGTGTTTTTCTGGAGTTTTTGCTCTCGCGAGCCCCCGCAGTCCGGTTTGACGCAGGGTCGTAACTTTGTTTTCCACTGCATTTCCCCCTCCCCCAATGTCTGCGGACTTAGGGTGAAGTACGTCGGCTACTTCAGGGAGACTATTGCCTTTTTTTAATTCCCCCTGGCCGACTCCCAGTCCTTACTCAGTTCGCGAAATTCCCCTTTCGTTCGGTAATGGATACGCTTGGTCCCCTTCGTTTCAAAAGAGTCCATCTCGGAAGTATGTGCGTCTCAGCTGGACCCCGGCTGGCCCCCCCGGACCAGATTGAATGCGTTCGGTACCGCAGCATCAAAGCGGCCCGTGCAACAACCCCCCTCCCGGATTATTCCGGTTACCATTGGCCCGCCGAAGATCCCCCAGCAAGGTTTGAAACTTTTTCTTTCATGCCCATAATGGCACAGTAGACCACAAAAGAGTCCGTCCGCCATCTTGTGTCCCCGTAGTGACGCGCGCCCCCATCCCCGGATACTTTGCGTCGACCCCTCCTGCTGCAGCCTGCGCCGCAAACGGTGCATAACCCGCAGCCGCGACGGAGCCTCCCCAGGCTCCCATCTAACGCGTACTTCAGAGATACTGATTTTTAGTTTTAACGGCTGGTCCCGAGGACTGCTTTTAAGCCCGACCTAGGGGCGGCGACAGGTGTCGTTCTTTGTAGGCGTAGGAGTAGACCCCACTCACCAGAACCGAGAAAGAAGGTCCCCCCCCAGTTGAGCGATTCTGTAGGCCCCCCTAACCTATTAGAAAACTGTCGGGTTTTTTTGTACATACCAAGGTCCGGATTCCCAGTCCTGCGTTTGACAGTAGCCAGTCGCGCAAAAGGTCCTGTTAGGCTCCAGTATCGAGGAAGGAACAAGCGGGTTTTAACTGTCTGCATAATTGGCTGCGACAAGATTACTTTAAAAGACCATAACATGCGGCTTTCAAGGATCAGAGCGAAAAGTTTCTTGGCCCGTGAGTGAACAAGGGCATACGCTGTTCCCCTGCGACCGACTGCCAAAATGTTTGTTTGTTGCCCCAAACGCTGGAGAGGTCCGGAGAGGGTCAAGTTTTTTTTTTTGGGCAGTGAAATTTTTGATGGGTGTGGTTAAGCTTTTATGCTTTAATCCAGTATCCGAAGGTGCGCGAGGGGGCGTCAGATACTTTCTCCTTCTGGGTTTAAAATTCAAACGCGAAATCTGTACGCATTCCGTACTTGAGCCCCCTCTATGCTTTCAGTTGTTGACGTATAGTCCCGCCGGCGCGTCCCGGGTTCGACAGCGTCTCGTCGTGCCTTATACTGTTTTTTAGGCTGTTCCCCGCTTTTTTTTGCCGCTTTTGGCTCTGATCCCGAACTAGGATTAACTCTCGTGCAGACAACTTTTGGTTTGTGGGTAGATTTAGGCTAGCTTCAAGAATTTTCGCCCCCATGTTTTGGCCAACTGCAAATAGGGGACCACAGGATAATTGGTTTTTCAAGTCCCTGAAAGTCGCCCTCAGTTAAAACCACTCTCCTTTTCGAGCGGTATTTCTATCTCCCCTCTATAATACTTGTGGTTTCTTCTACTATCTGCCTCTGAGGCCATCATATTCCCGACAAAGCGCAGTAATGACATGTGACACCTCTTTCGTTTTTCCCGGGGGTACTGTGCGATTTGTAACACACAACTAGCCAATTTCGGTCTCACATCCCCTGCGTGCAACCAACGCCGCTACTCCTATTTGCCCTCTTCCCTGCCATGCCCTCAACTGCTTGGGGCTCCTATTCACATCTTTACTAATTCTCACATGCCACTACGTGACGCTCCAAACACTCGGTGCGATTAGGGTTGGCACAAAGATCCACCCGACGGCAGTTCGTTGACCCCATCTGTTGATTAAGTTTTGAAAAATCTAGAGTTCTTTCAACTGCGCGCTTCGTGATGGCTTGAGTTTCTCTCGGAGGACCTTCTCACGGCACTCCCTCAGGACCGAGGAATTATGAATGGGGCAAACCAACTCGAAAGTTCTTCAAGAGATTTGACAACCTCATCTAGTAGGTCCACATAGGTACCGTTTGAACAAGTTCTTGGATCCGCACTGGCGCAGGGCAATACCAGACATGACGGTACCGCTCCCTAAGTACTTAAGAGCGCAGTTGGAGTGATATCGGCGTCAGACTATGCATGGGATTCTGTTTATCCCCCGTATTATAGTATTGAATTTCGGACTATTTGTAACTTACCATTATCCTTTTTTTTTTTTTAAGGTGTGACCCACAACGTATTTCGTCTACCGCCGCCCCATCTTGGGAGCCTGCCCAACCCCATTCGGGACCCGAGAAAGGGTACCCTTCTAGCTTTTGCGTATAGGTTTTCCCCCCCCCAAAACCGTGCCGCCTCCCCCTTTCCTCCTTACCTCAAGAACAAAAGGGCCGTTGGTGCCCCATGGATCTTTTTTACGTTTTGTCATTCGGGCCTAGAGGGGTCCCGGGTCTCAGCGCACCTTTGAGAGTATGGTTTTATTTGTCTGGGCTTGCCGGACGGAACAAATTGATATTCAGTGCTTGTGAGAGAAGGCTGATCAGCCTCACTTGGAGTGAGACTTTTTTTCTCGCCGTTTTTGTTCCTACCTGGACGCTTAGATTTTCGTCCATTTTGTGTTCCTCGATGGTGCGAGTTCCTCCGTCGGCGTAAGGACACCCACTCCCCGTCGGACCCTGGAAGTCCCTTAGCAGTTCCCCCCGTTTTCCCCTAGTTGGCGCCGCTTTATGTCTCTTTTTTGAACAATACGCTGGGACTTCAAAAGACAGCTCTCATCTTAGCTGCCTCCCCCCAAGGACATATCCCCCCGGTAGCACCGGGAAGCGGACCAACTTTGCTGCAGATCCACCCATGCGACATACCCACGGGCAGTGTAAACTATTGCGTAAGCTCTCTTTTTTGGATTCGCGGTACTTTGGCGGAAGGACCTAGTGTTCCGGCCGGGGGACAACTTTATTTTTTTTGGCCCCAAGAAATCCGTTTAGTCCGCTTTTGGGGGAGACCAGCGATGAATATCAAGACCGGTCGTCCCAACGAAGTTTGTACACTGGACGTATTTGGTGTCTTTCGGTGGGGGATGATTTTTTTTTTCGGAGAACGTACATTGTGTGCTGGTGTTGACATGCTTTGCCCTTCCTCCACATCCGGCAAACTTGTCGGTCCCGGCGTGCTGCTACAGACCTTTCGTTTCTTTCCACCGAGGGGGTCAATTCAGTCCCCCGGCACGTGTCTTCTGGTCCTGCGTCCCCCTTTTTTGGGACCGCTGCTTTATTGGAGCTTACGGTTCCCTCAAGCTTATTTTGTTTGTCGCTTTTTTGAAATCGGTGATCTTTTTTTAGAGTGTGTCAGTGAGTGCTTTTTTTTTTTTATTCCTTATTTTGTACGAGAGCTTCATTTTCAAGACTTCTTCGGGGGTTTGGTTTGAAGAGTTACCACGGACTCTGGCTTAATGTTGATTTTTGAAACCTTTTCTTTCTGGCCGAGTTGCCACAGAGGATTTTTTCCATTTTGAAAGTGGATCTCCGTTCTTCTAAGCCTTTTTTTAGACTTTGAACGTGGTGGGGTTTTTGTACATTTTTTACCTGGGAATGGATTGCTCCGTGGAAAATGCTCGTTTTGTTTAGTCAATAATGCCCCCGTTGCGAGCCCCCCGAATCTCCTCTCTATTCTCGTTCCTTCTTGAGGGCGCCTTGGCCCCCCGCTTCGGTCCCGAAGACCTGTCTTTCGTGCTAAGGATCCCGTAGGATGTCGGCCTGCAGTTTTTCTCCATGTGAATTCCACATCCGTTGAAACCTGGAGCTCGTCTTTTCATTGCTTTCCGTGCTGCTGAGCGGCAACCAGCGACTCTCTGACCCAACCCGGGACGGCTACACCCGTCACGGTCGTGAGCGTCCCCACCCACATTTCTGGCGATATTGTACCCCAAAAGTCACCAAGACAAAAAAACTTCGGGTAGGTGAGTTTTCTCGTCTTGGAAACCGGGCGCAAGAGTTTCCTACAAGCTTTCCCATCCGCCGGGGCCGAGTTCTGCCAGTGCTGACCCTTGACTTCAGCCGTCCGGCCCTTATTTTTCCCCCTGCGCGTTTTGCTCCCCATGCGAATTCCCCCCGATCCGTCAGCTTACCACGAGTCCGTTTTTTTACGTCGGTCCTTGTCCTCCTGGACCCGGTTTATACGTCCGCGTTCTTTTTTTGTATCTCTTTTCTCGCCCCTCTCCCCCGAACCTTTTTTGCGACGCAAGG
>Ga0179593_1526715_pt1 | contig 12848 bp, 16 predicted proteins | sample CZODoug2_1_08_16_FD_185931 | JGI IMG/M metagenome (GOLD analysis project Ga0179593, IMG submission 185931) | Vadose zone soil fungal communities from Angelo Coast Range Reserve, California, USA - CZODoug2_1_08_16fungal (PacBio error correction) | ecosystem: Environmental > Terrestrial > Soil >... | reverse complement strand
TACAGTCAAATCATCTGATGCTCTAATCCCTGACCCCCCCCCCCCGGGCAGAATCCGCTCTTTTCCTTTTTTTTTGAGTACAGTCTGGCAAACAAATTTCTTCCCCACATCCTCTTCCCCCCTGCACGAACTCAAATTTGCCTGGGTGGTTTTCTTAGGACCCTTTCCCCCCCCACTTTTAGGTTGTCCAGTGGTCACTTTAAGCTTCTTTTTTGATGTTCATCTCCAGCCCACGCCCCTCCTTTTTTGCCCCCAACTTCCCCTTTTCTGTTACCTAATTAGGAAGTTTTTCCTGTTGATACTCGCCTGCCACACTATTTCCCCCCCCTTTCCTCTAGGTGGAAAAACTCGTTGGCCTGACTACTCCGCCCTTTCTCAACTCTTCCCCCCCTAATTATCCAGCTTTCATTATAAACCCGTCTTCCCCTTTCCTCACAGGTGACAAACATCCTCTTTTGGAAGTTCTTTAGCCGCTTTTTCTTCTTTCTTCCTGGTTTCCTTGATCAGAGTAGATGCTAAGGAATTCCCCATTTTGTGTGCTTCATGGTCCTCCTATCCTATGATGAGATTATTGAGAGTGGTCGCTCTTCCCTTTTTTCCTTCTTCCCCCCCTTCCCACGAAAGCGGAGTTCTTTCGCATTATAAAGCAAGGATTATCGTGTCGTTCCTTTCTCTCTTTTCTCTTACCTCAATGTGGAAACCCTCCAAGTTTTCCTTCCTCCCTAGCTTAACCCCTTTTTCCCCTCTTTCCGTTGATATACCTTTTTGTCCTTTTTGGCAATCTAACATTTTTAATTTCCCTTCCCAGGCTCCATCGTTTTTCTTCTACACTCGTTCCCAAACGTCAGCTTTTTCCCTCACACCCCAGCTCTCCTTCTCTCCTGTCCGAAACGCGAACCCCCAGGAAAAACCCACCCCCCCTTCCTTCAGTTATGGATATAGTTTCCCCCCCCCTCGATTCTCCTCTTTTTCCATTCCCCTGGGTTGTTCTGAAGTGGAAAAATATCGCAGACCGAAAACACTGCAGGAATACCCACCTCTTCTTTCTCTTCGCACCTGGCCCCTTGACTCTTTTCCCCTTTCTGGACTCCTATGCATTCCGTTTTCTTTTTTCTCGTGGTATATGCTCCGAAATCGATCCCCTTTTTCCCCCCGGTAACGAGTTTTTGAGACACCTTTTCTTATTATTACTTGGCTGCTATAGCCAAATCCTCTATACCGAAAAGTTTTTGATTCCGCCCCCTTTTTCCTCTTCCTCGACGCCCCGGACCTTGAGGATTCCTTCGACCTTGCGGGCTATCCTCCTTTTTTTCTCTTCTCCTCCATCCGCCTCTTTTTCCTTATTTGTGGAGATGAAAGTGACCAGCGACTTTCGATGTTGTATACCGGTCCCCCAGCTCTCTCTGAAACTTGTTGACGCGTCTAGTCATTTTTTATGGACAGGCCCTTTTTTTTTTTTTTTTTGCTCTAGACGAACCGAGCTCTTTTTTTTTTTGCATCGCCTTTTGTTCCGGTTCGGACATTTGTAAGCTTACCCGCCCCGAAGACGCGCATTCTATTCCTTCCCCCGCTTTTTCCTAGTCTCCAAAATCTCATCGTCCATTTCCACCAAAACTACCCCCCCCCTCCCTCCTCCCAACTAAATGATGGTCTCTGCTTAGTTGTTTTTCCCCTCTTCCCCCCCTCCCTCCTTTTCCACCCGAAGTAAATCCTGGTCCCTTGTCCTCCAGGAAACTGTCGTTCGCGTCTGTCCTTACCCTTCCCCTACGTGCTCTCGCGTATCTTTCTCCAAGGTTTCAAACCCTGTGGGCTGCCTGAAGCACGTTGCTCCGTTGGGAGACTTGCTCTACGTCTGGCCTTATTGAAATCTCTTCCCTTCAATTCCTCTCTCCCTCCTCCCCTTCCTTTTTTTTTTTTTTCTCGAGATTGTTAGACTAGTTGACGTTTTTTTCAACTTCCACTCGGTTCTAGTGCCACCCCATTCCCCCCTCCTCCCCCTTTTCCGCATTCACCGTTCCTGTCTCGCTCTTTCTCTAATCCTGCATTTCTTTTGCACCCCTCCCTCCCCTAGTGCGTCCCAGTATTCCTCCGGAGGCCCCCCTGACAGAGAGGCTGTTGACCTTTTTCCTTCTTTCCTGTCAAGCGTTCCCCTTTTGTTTCTCAAGATGAAACATCCTTTTTATTTTTTTATTGCTGGGTGTGGAGGTTCATGTAGTGCTTGCTGGCCCTTAGCCCTATCGGGCACCTTTTTTCCACTTCGGGTATGACTTTGTTCCTCTTCGTGCTGTTCTTTGCAGTTCCTTTCTTTCCCCCTTCCTTGAGCCACGCGGCTCTTGCATTCACTATCAGATGTTTTCCCCCGCACACACTTATCTTCCTTTTTCTTCGTACGAACCCCCTTTAATTTTTCTTACATATTTACACTAATCTGGCGCCTTTCCCCTTCCTTTCCTTCCCCCGGCACCAATCTGTTTCATGTTGTATTGCAATAACCTTCTGTCCCCCTTCTCCCCCGACTGACGTCTCCAGGTCGGGGTATTCGTTTTAATCAGTCCAAAAGTTCTTCACTTATCTTTTTTCTCTTTCTTTCGAGAATCCAAGTATTTCCCTTTTTTCTAACGTGCCTTTTTTTTCCCCCCTCCTTCTATTTCGGCTTCGCTTCATACAGAGACCCAATTTATCCCAGCTCTGTACGCACTGGTCCGTTCTTTCCCTCCCATTCTCCTAACTTTTTTTGAGCTAAGTTTGCTTTCTTCCCCCTGGTCTTATATTTTTTCCCCTTTTCTCCTCCAAGGCCTGTAAGGGATAGCAGAACTTCTCTCTGTTCCTGCCGATCCTAAGCTTCACCTTTTTTTCCGTTTCTACAGTAGGCATTCTTTCTTTCTTGGGTCGGACACACTCGCTCCCTCCTGTCCCGTGTTCCTTCCTCTTTTCAGTAACGATTGGATTTCCCTTTCTCTTTTATTGTCGTCCACTTGGCCCATTTTTTTCCCGTTTGAGGTATTTTCTCTTCAGTTGGCCGGTTAATCCCTTTTTTTTCTTCCCCATGTCTTCACTTGCCCCAGTAACGAATCACTTTATTCCTCCTTTATGCGAACCGATCTCTCCTTTCCCTTTTCTATATCTCAATGGGAAACTCCCCCCACCATCTATTCATTTTTTTATATCCCCGTCCCCTTTCAGCGGGAAGCACATCACGCTCTGCACGTCTTCACGCACCCCTTTTCCCCCCTCTTCCATAGCTCAGCTTCTCTTCCGATTAGTTGGTGTGATTGTTTTTTCCTTCCTCTCATTCATGTTTCTACAGCCTGAGGATAATTCCCCCCTTTCGAAAGCGTGGTCCCCCCCCCCCCCATATTGTTGAGGCAGCCTTTTTTCCAAAACTCCCCCAGGTTTTTTTTTTTGTTGCCCCCCCCATTTTCCTCGATCCCAGCAGTATCTTTTGACCGGGCACTGTTCCCTTTGTCAGTTTGACCCTTTTTTTCAACTTGGGCTTGCCAGGATTCCCAAAAACCCCCCACCGTTATCTTCCCTTACCCTTATTTCCCCTTTTTTCCCACGAAAATTAGTTTCGTTAATGTCATCTCTCCCCATCCACAAGCCCCTTTTTTTTAGTAATGGCATTCTGTTTCCAGACCGATTTCTATGCTCCTCCTCCCTCCACGACACTTTCCCTTTTGTTGGGAGGCTCCCTTTTTTTCATGCAGTGGTGTATGTGACTGTTCTTCTTTTCTATCTTTTCATCCTCCCTTGTGATGAGTATCTCCCCCCCCCCGTGTTCTTTTTTACACTCACACCAAAAAGGGAAGACCAAGCATCTCCCTTGTCGTGTCGGTTTTTTTTTTCCTTTTTGCATCAAAAATAGTTGCGCAACAGATGCACTCCTTTTTTCCCTTTTCAATTTTCTTTTTTTTCTTTTCCGAGATGTCCCCATTCTCCGAACTATTTAATTTGGCCCCCCTCATGGACAAGGTTCGCCCTGATTCTTCCTTTTTTTTTTTAACCTGCCTTTTTTCCCCATCTGTTCCAACCCTCCCTTTTGCACGCAGAGTAGACGTTTCCTCTGTATATATCCTTCCCACCCTTAAACCCTTCCTTTTTTTTGTTTTCCGACTTCTTTTCCCCTCCCTCCGCCGCCTAAATTTCTCCCCTCCTCTGCAGATACCCCACAACTCCCGCTCTGAAACCTTTTCCCAACCTCCCCCTACTCCCTCTTTCCCTTTACTCGAGGTTCGAAGCTTATCCCTTTCCTTTTTTTCCGGTTAGGCTTAGTCCGTGTTTGTTGTTTTTTTGTTTTTGCTCCACTAGACGTTTTCCTTGCTATACACTGTTTTTTTCTTCTTTTTAGTTCTCTTTTCCCCTCGATCTTCCTCCCAAGGACACTCGCGGATTGCGTTTTTTGCCAATCCCCACTTTTTTGCCCCGGATTTTCAGTTCTTGTGCAATTCTAGGTTTTGTTTGACAGCCTCCCAAGACACTGTTTTCTGCTCCTTCTTCTTCCGTCAATCCCTATCTGACACCTTTCCCCATGTCACTGTGGTTTTCCAGTGCTGTTTTTTTTTTCCCGTCCTCAACTCATTCCCTTAATTCCGGATCCATGTTCTTTCTTTCTGCCCTTAAAGACGTGCGTTTCTTTTCCCCTCATCCTCTTGCACCTCCACCCGGAAAAAAAACACATTCCTTCCCATGTTCTGCTCCCTACCTTCTCGCCCCTCCACCCGCTACTTTCGCGATTACACCACTTCTTTCCGGAGGAGTCATCCGCAGCACCTCCTTTTCTTTCTTTCCGGTCACTGCGTACGTCCCCCCCACTCGTTTTAGGCCTTTCCCTTTTGCACGGGTCCTTACATGTCTGGAAGCATGCCTTGATCGATTTTTCTCGATCGCGCCGCCAACCTCCCTCTTTAGCAAGAGAGTAACACGTCAGAGACCCCCCTTTATTGACACCTTGGATGCTTATAAAGTTCCCTCCAAATGTGGCCATCTTTTGGCTCTTCCTTCTCCCACCTGGATTTAGTCCCTTCCCTATTAGCGGTATCCTTTCTTCCTCAACACCCTTCTCCGTTTTTTTACGGAGCTGAATGAACCTTGTACCTCTCCTATGTGCTCTGAAAGATTCAAGTTTTACGGTTCTTCTCCTTGTACGTGTGAGTTGATCTTTCCAGGGCAGTTTTTTTTTCGCTTCCTCCCCCTTTTTCTCCGAAAGGGATTGAATCGCTTGTTCCTTGGCGTTGAGCCGCCGTCACTCTCTCCTCCTCCCAGGCCTCCCGTAATAACCTTTTTCCTCTCTTATGGTTCTTTTTTCTTTTTGCGATCCTAGTTGCAGCCACTCTGAACCCTCACCACTCCCTTCTCTCCCTTCTGTTCCTCTTGCAGTTGTCACGCTTGACTTCTCCTCCCTTCTAAATCCTGACAGTTTTCCCCTTGGCCCTTCTTTTTTTTTCCCCTTCCTGTTACTCTGTTGGCGTTCGCAGAAACGTGCCGTCGTGCTTCTGCAGTTTAGCAGGCTAGGTCGGTTTCCCCCTTAGCCCACGTGCTTCTTTTTTACCCAGCCCATTCCCTTCTCCCTGTGGACCTGACCGCTATGTAACCTCCCCTCTTAGTGGCGCACTCTCCTCTATTTTGTTCTAGAGATTGGCCTAGCTGGTCCGTTCGATACACTAGCGTTCCCCCCGGTTCTAATTGGATGTTTCCCAAAGAAGTTTCCCTCTTTTTTTGGTTCCGTGTAGCGATCTATGTACTCTTCCTGAGACGCGCTAAGGTTCCTTTCCCCTTCCTCCCCTAGTGCGAACCATTTTTTCTTCGGTCGGCTCTCCCCCTTACCGATTTGACCTCGGGAGTATTAGTTTCTTTTGAGTTAACTTTGCGCATCTCTTTCCCCTTTTCTTGGAGATTGTATGGTTGAGTTTTCTGGAGGGTTCATCCTCTGCTCTTGTGCTACCTTCCCCGATATAGTCGGTTATTTCTGCTCTTTCGCTAGCTTGAAAGATGTAGTCCGAGTGGTATGTCAACCCTATCCCTTTTTTTTTTTTTTGTCTCACCTTTAATCTCTATGGGTAGTACTTCCCCCCGGTTCTTACCTCGCCGAAACCTCTCCCCTTTTGACCCCATCACGAGACCATCTATCTCTTCGTCCCCCCTCCCTTCAACCCCCGCCTGCCCACAACCCTCGTTTCTTGTGTTTGAATACCTTTCCTTCGACTGATCCATCGGGTCTTCGACTCACACTTCTCCCCCCCCTGAATTCAATGTCCCACCATTCGGGCAGATGTCTTTTGATAACCCCTCATCTCCGCTGTCAACGTTTTCTGCATCGATTTTTCGCTTAGATCCCCCCTTCCACGCAAGGTTGCAGGCTTCACTCCTCCTTTTCCCTCTTGGGGTCCCGAGTTGCGAAAATTTTTCCTTTGGTACCGTTCTGCTTTTCCCTCCTACGAGTCCCCCTATTTCACTCCGGACAAGGAAGGTACTATTGAATAATGCTCCTCTTCGCTTCCTACTGTGTTTTTCCTTTTTGCCCTTCTGCTTCTTTGACTTTTCTTCTTGCTTTCCGGCCACAATTTAGCTTGTTTAAGCCCCCCCCTTAGAATAACCGATGTATCCTTCTATTTTTCTATGAATTGTGTGACTTCCTTCTCACCTCTAAAGGGGAGCTCAACTTTGACATTGTCTTTTTCAAATTTAAGCTAGGGTTTCCCTCCCACTCCCGGTTTATTTTTACCATTTGCTTAGACCCTCTGCCATGTCCCGAACAATAATCCCGTTTAGTTTTAGAATTGCGACTTTTCTTCCCCCCTTCCGTTGTTGAGGAATATCACAATTGCATTCCCTTTTTTTTGACTCACCATCTCACATGGATCACCGGTACCTTCTCTGGCTCCTCTTCCCCCTCCCCACGTCTCCTCTAACTTTTCCCCACTTAAAACAGAATATTCCTTTAGCTCTCTTTCTCCCTCCCTCGAGTATTTTTTTTCTGTTTTTAAGTTTAGGAGCCTTTTGTGGATGTTGGATATCCACTAGGATTTCAATCACGGTTAGACTTTTTTTTTTTGACGATTTTTCGGCCGCCCTTTGAAGATGTCTTCACGCGCCCCCAGTAGAAACCCCCCGACTGTCCTTTGCCAGTTAAAACTGGGCCGTTTCACATCCCCCCACATATTATTGAGGCCCCTTAGGCGACCCCAACAAAACTTCCAGAGGGAATCAGGATGAACCATTTCCCCCCCCCCCCTTACAACCCAACTCAAACCAACTCTGTTCCAGTGCATTCGGATTTCTTCTACACCTTTTATGCCCCTCCTAAACACGCAGACGCTGCCCCTCCCTTCTTCTGGCGCCCGGGGTGCCTGTCTGCTGTCGCTCTCGTTCAATGTTTGTCATCTTCTTTCCTCACTACTGTGTTGTTGAGCTTAACTTCCCCCCTCTTGCTTCTCTTACATCACTTCCATTTACAAACAATGGCCTCCCCCAAAATCGCTTCACTTGTCGGTTTGGTTTGAGTTGACAGTTCTTGCCCAATACTAGTATTTTCACTTCCCCCTTTTTTTTTACACCGCCTTGATTTTTTCCAAATTTTTTTTTTTTGCGTTTTCTTCTGACATTTCCAATGGTGTCCCCTGTTGGTCATCAGGGGCGTTGCGATACCTTGTTTTTGATGGCCTTGATAAATGTCCCCCCTACCTCTCTGACCAACTGCCCTGTGCTCCTTCCCTGATAGTTTTATCTTTTCCACTCTCATATTTCCCCCGTATATGCTGTTTTTTCCGACCTTTTCCTACGAAGTACGCCCCGATCAACACGCGACCTCATTATCCTTGTCAATACATTTTTTCTTTTCCTGACCTTTCCAAACTTTCCACACCCCATACTTCTTAATATGGTTGCCCTTTTTTATGTCTGTTGAATTCAGTAGAGTTGCTACGTGCTAGTTCCCATGACTCTGATTTTGTCCGCAGTTGTTCTTATTCTCTGATGAGATGGTGTGTTCGTTCTTACCTTTATGCAAAGGACACACGAACACTCGTCTTTCAAAGCCCGGTTCGCCTTCTCCACGTTCTTTTAGTCTTCATATTGTTAGACAGGGCAGTCGGTTTCTTGCCTCAGATGTGGAAGAAACTCACCCCCTATTATTTACCGGCCAAGAAGCCTTCAACATTTTTCAATGACCCTTCCCGTTCCCACTTTTGGGGTCCTTTCCCTTCATCATTTCCACTTTCCTTATTATTATTCTTCGAACACATCCCTTAAACCTACCGCCTCTTGCTGGCAACAAATACATTCTATTTCCCTCTCGCCTCGCAGAAACGGAGGACCCCCCCCCCCCCCCGGTGGAAGCGTTCTTTCAATGATAGAGGCCTCTCTCTTTTCCCCCCCCTGGTTCCCATTAGAAGTTGTCTTATCGCAGACCGATTTCTTTTTTTCTCTCACTCAGTACTTCACTTGAATTTTTCGAACTCCGGGGGGGCGCTTCCCCCGTTTTTTCTTTGCCCTTTTCTGTCTTTTTTTGTTTTGTCTTGGTATGATCGACTCTAAAGCCTGAGGTTAAGATTTCGGTTGACGATACAAACACATTTTAGCTTCTGATTTCTTATCTCCCCCTGCCCCTCGACACGAACATTTTTTACCTTGATTCAGGCACTTTTGGGCCTTTTTTGAAGGACCCTCCCCTTTCTCCCTTCGGTTACGGGGCCTATACGGCACTTTGTTCCCCCCCCCCCACCTCCAATGAGCGCTTGTTTTCTGGATTAACCTTCCCCAAAGAGAAGGGTGCGATCTCTTGATCCTAGGGCGACGAGGTCTTCCTTGGGAGGAGGCAAGGGCCTTTTCTCTTCCCGACCCCTCTCTCTTTTAATGTCCCGCCTTCGTTTTCAGTTTCGGGACCATACCCGGCTCGCTGTCGCTTCCATCCCGCCCGCCGTCTCACCCGAGATTGAGGTGTGCCTCTTTAATTATTTAACTCGAGAAAAGCCCCCTCTCCCCACTCCCTACCATCTCCCCAATTTCCCATCCCCCTTCTCTTGCCTCCCCCGTACTCTTGACATCCCCTCCTCTTTTTAACACTCCGACAGTGCCTCGGTCGGCCGTGTCACCAGTGAACTCTTTTCCCCTTTGTGTATCCCACTTGATGGAATTGTCCTTTTAGTCTTTCTCCTCTCATCTCTTACAAGGAACGCCCTCGTTTCTTTTTGTCCTTTTTGGTGTCCACAAGCAGTCAATGCCAGCCCACGATGTGCGCCCTGCCCTCTTCATCCACATCTTGGAACACCATCCTCTCCTCCTCCTTTTTGGTTGGAGCTCTTTTCCTCTTCTGGTCCTTCGCTTAACCCTAGCCATCTTTCCTCATTCTTGCCCCTTTTGCCCCAACGTGCCAAGGCAGTGCTCTCCTTTTTCCCCGTTCCTTTATCGATCTATTGCTACTAGACTCATTGCTCCTTCTTTGAAGACCCCGCGCAGGACAGTTTCTTCCAGCATTTGTACAGGCTCAATCTTCCCAGAGTTCCTTAGTGTTTGTAAGTCTAAGGTCAAGCGTTCATTGCAGCAGATGCCTTCCATCCCTTGATTGGGTGTTCGGGAGGGGTGATTTCTAGGTTTGCACGATTATAGCCTCTGTCTCTCTCCGGTGAACACCCTCTTCTGTTCTGCGTGATTGCTAGATCACAGCGAGCCTGTGTCCCCTTCCCCGTCGTCTCCAGAGCAATTCTCCTTGAAAGGAAGTAAGTTCGTCTCACACTGCCCTTCTCATCCGACTCCCCAATTTTCTCCTCGTCGCTGATTATCATCGAGTCTCTTCTCTTTTCCCCCCCAACACTTTCCTCCTCCGCTTGCACTCTCATGGTATTTCTCCCCTGCATTTCTAGTCCTGACTTGCCTGTCTCCGTCGGGTCTTCGAGAAACTCGAGGTCCACCCCACTCCCCATTTTTCGTTTTTTTCCATTTTTTTGATAAGTATCCAAGTCCTCCATTTTTTTTGTTCCCCCCGTCCCCTCGTACTCTGCTCAGAACGATTTTTGCTGATTTCAATTACCCGGCACTCTGCATCCCCCACTTCCGCTCCTGGAAAGCGCACGTACCCGGTTTCCATTGTCCCTTCTCCCTCCCCTTTTGGATTACGTCCTTCAGTGTTACCTTTCTCTGATATTGTCCACACTCCTTTCGGAATGTCCTGTCTCTTCTCTGGTTTAATTCTCGATCAATGATTCATAACGCTTCCCTTTTGTTTGTTTTTCTTTCCTGTACATTAGGCGATCTCGTCCTGTGTCGGCCAAAAGACCATACGTTTCTTCTGCGCTTTCCGTTGATCCTTAGCCATTTGCTGATTCATTTGTGACTCTTTGCCCCCACCTACCCGGCGGCATGTACAGGTATTTGTCAGTAGGGCTCTGGGCATTTGGCCTCGTTATTTCTTCCACCGCACCCTAGACATTGTCACGACCCCTATAATCCGCCTCAATCTGACACCGCTTGACCATAGTTTTCTTGCTCTATCATCAATGGAACTCCGCGTGTCCCACCCATCCTTCCCCTTCATGTAGAGAGCAAGATTGTTTGGGGGTGGGGTGGGGCTCCCTTCAGCGGTTTAGTTTAACAACCTCCCGAGTCCTGACCTTCCCGTCGTTCCTGCCGAAAGGAAATCTCCATAGGCCTCATTTTTTTCGCTCTCCCTTTACTCGTATTTGGTTGATTTGTTTTTCCAAAGTTTTGAGCCGGCGGCCATTTCTTCAGGGCTTACCCTTGAATCGTTTATACCGCTGCGTTTGCCGGCAGACTCTTTGGACCCCAAGAGAGTTTGTATTTTGGCGCGTCCCCCCTCAGTTTAAAACCGGCGTTCTTTACCTGGGTCATGGTGCCAGTCTTTTGGGAATTCCCCTTTGATTCGACTCAACAACATGTACCTTGCGCCAACTGGACTTTCTTTTCCCCCAACCCCTGCCCCCCCCCCTCGGTCCTCGGAACGGTCTTTCATACACCACACTGTGAGGTACTTGAATGTGTTTCCTTAAACAATATTTTTTATGAAAGACCTGAAACATTCCCCTCGTCCATACAAGTTTAGAAATTTCCCGGGCCTGGGGTGAATCCCCCCTTCTGTAGAATGTCCCCGCTGATTTAATGTTCTCTCTTCCATCTTTTTACCTCCATTGTTTTGTTTTTGGTTTAGATCTAAATGCCCCATCCCTCCTTCCTCTCCCCTCCCATCCCTCCCACCTGGCTCCAAGCATCGATCTCCTTTTTTCCGGGTCTCCTTCTGCATAAACACTCGTTCTTTATGTTCCTCAACATTCGACCAGCACTCTCCCCTCAACAATTTTTTTATGGTTTGGCGAGCACCATCGCGAACGACCCTTTGTTTTTTAAATGGCCTCCTTTCTCCTCAGACTTTTTTTTTATGGTCTCTTTCAAGCCAAGTCCCAGACTTGTCTGCAAATGACACAGTTTGCCCGTCCTTCAAAAGTTTTTGGTTTTCTCTTGTTCGCCTGGGAAAATTTTTCCCTTTCCCCCCCCGTCTTTTGTTTCGTCCCCTTTTTTCGCCCCAGTAGCCACGGTTTTCGAAACGAGGCCCTAGCCCCCCGTTTTCTCCAAACTTCTTTTCTCCCAAATTTTTTTTTCCCCCCATACTAGCAGCATTTCGCCGATGCTCCGCAGCTCCCTAGGTCTGTTGCCTTTCATGGCAGAGTTAGAGTCCTTTCGTGCTAGGACCATCTGATTGTGTGTTTTCCTCCCACTCTGCCTTCTTTTATCCTCCCTTTTTTTCTTATATTTGTGTGGGTCTTTTCCCCCCCTGATGAATTCCTTCCCAATGTCCCGTTTCTTGTTCACTCGTCGCCTTCCCAAAAGGAACCTGTCGGTTCTTCAGTGATTCGGGACTATTTCCTCTTCTTGTCTCCTTTTTTGAATGTGGTCCTCAAATTGCCCCATCTTATGTTCCCCTTCCATGGTCTCCTATCTGACATTTTTCAAATACCTCTTTTCCGTTTTGCTCTCCCCCTAGTTGCCACTTGTGGGTCTTCTTTCCCATCAGTCTTAACGGCCCTTTTTTTTCTTTTCTTCCGAAAATCGCCTAAACCTACGCCAGCGTCCTTGCTCCCCCACCCCTTCTCCCCTTCCTTCAAGAAACTTGCACAAAAAAACCCACAAACCCAAACCCCCCACCAGGTTGACCATTGCTCGAGCATTTTTCCCACTCTCTACTTTCTCTCGTTCCATTACCATTTCTTGTCCGAGAATGTGGACAACTTTCCGTATACGGTACACTTTATCCAGTCATACCAACTGCTTTGTGCCCCTCAACTCGGCCCCACGGGGGGACGGCTTTTCCATGAGTGGAAGCCATTTGCTTCCCTCTTGTTTGATAAGCCGAAATCTTTTGAGTGCAAGATTTGAAGCGCGTAAGTTTTCCGCTACACCACCCACTTTGAGTGCCAGCCTTGGCTTGCTTATCGAAACTCTATCACCGAACCCGGATCCCTACTTTTTTTTGTCCTCGGATCCTGACCGACTGGATTCCTCTTTCGACTGTTTTAGCGGGCCCATGGGGTTCTGCAACTCCTCGATTGGTTTGCCGTGTCGGTTCCTGAACCTTTCAAATGGGCTCCTTTCTTTATGATGTGGCTACAAAGGTTACGATGAACTTGTGACTCGTGAGTCGGATGTCTCAGGCCTTGTTTGGAGGACGACAGTAGCTCCGATGTACGCATCGCCTTCGTCTCTTTCTTCAATACCCGTCTCGCTTTTCCCTTCCGCCATCAGAAAGCCAGTACCCTAATATCTTTTTTCCTAGGTGCCCGGTCAAATCTGTCCCATCTTGCACCCCTCCCTACACTCTACCCTCAAAATTTTTTTTTCTTTGA
>Ga0179593_1489737_pt1 | contig 12848 bp, 18 predicted proteins | sample CZODoug2_1_08_16_FD_185931 | JGI IMG/M metagenome (GOLD analysis project Ga0179593, IMG submission 185931) | Vadose zone soil fungal communities from Angelo Coast Range Reserve, California, USA - CZODoug2_1_08_16fungal (PacBio error correction) | ecosystem: Environmental > Terrestrial > Soil >... | reverse complement strand
CCCCTTTATGATCGTTTTGCCCTTGTGCGATGTCCTTTTTTTTCACGCCAAGTGCTCGTTTTTGTCCTTCCCCTCACGCCCGCGAATGACTTACTGCCCCGCCAGTTTCCCCTTGTTACTGCTAGCACTCCCGCTTTTTTGCGATTTTCCCATCCTGCCCCCCTGAAAAACCATCCCCTTTTTCCTAGACTCGAAACGCGTGCTTTTTTTCGATAGGCGCTTTGCCATCATCGACAGCCTTTTTTTTTTTTCTAGGGTCTTCACAAGAATTGAAACTCCCCGCCCCATACTACTGTCCTTTCCTTCCGCGTACAACCCGAAAAGAAAACCTAGTACGCGCCGTATTTAGTTTCTGTTTAATTACAGGTCGCTTTTTCCTTTTTCCTTGAGCCGAATTTTCCAGACTCCATCCCTTTTTTTTTTTTCTTTTCTGGAGTCCTCCCCCCTCTTTGCGAAAAGCGTTACAGAGGGCCGTGCTAGTGGCCGTTTTGTCCCCTTTTATTCCGAACCGTCGTTCCGCATGCTCTTTACCGGCAGCTCTCTTCAGGGTCGACTTGCTCATTTCTTTGTCCCAAAGCTGTCCGACCCGCGGAATCCCTTCTGCAGAAGCTTTTTTTTTTGAATCCCACCCTTTCCATTTCCTGGTCCAGTCAGCGTTTCACACACATCTTGTTTTTTCCTGCGTCTCAATCTTGCAACTGCTTGTCCCTTTCTCTTGAGCAAAGCTCCCCTTTTTTCAAGTTCACTTCCCTTCGTTCAACTTCTCCAGGTTCCCCTCATTTTCCGCTTTATTCTTTGCCCTTTTTCTCGTTCTCGTGATGTTAAGATCGAAGAGTCCTGGTCCTACATTCCCCCTTTCTCCAGACGTCCTATTGTTTTTCAACGCTTTTTATTTCTTATCGACTTTGATTTATGTTGATGATCTGCTTCCTTCCCTGTCGAGTATCTTTTTCACTTGATTCTCTTGATCGCTTTTGGTCGCATCCGGTCACTCCCCTTTACCAGTACCCCCCCCGTACCCCCCCGCTTTCTCAATCGTTTTCTCCTTCTGAAAGACAGGGTCCTTCTCACACGGATGAATCGATTTCCGCGTTCTCTTTTTTTTTTTTTTATCACCCCTCCTCTTCCTCCCCCCCAATTCCCCTCGCGGGTCCTCCTTTGTCCACATCATTCTTCAATGCAGTTTGAGCGACCAGTTACAGCCTCCCTCTCCCTTCCCCCCCCCTCACCCTGCCCACCCATTTTCCCCCGAGAACATTGTGTTTTTCTTTTTCTAGGGCGTCTACCAATTCGTTTCCCCGCGCAGAGTCCTGTCATCCAACCAATTCTTTATTTTTTTCCAATCGGCCGCAGGGTGTCTAGGTTATACCGTCTTTTTTTTCCACTCGTTCTGATTTAAGCCGTTTTTCTTCCCGTTTTTTTACTTTTTCTGGCCTAGGTACCTTCTTTTTTTGCTAGCGCTCGCGATCAGCATAGTTCCGGTTACGTCACCTGAAATTGGTCCCCTCCAGTCTACTTTAGTCAGGCACGATCATTGTTTTCCCTGAAATCACTGGATATGAACCCCCTTTCGCTTTCCCCCCCCCCTCCCTTTTCTTCGACGCAAGGCGGGTTTCGCTCTTGTTCGATGAAGGGTTCCCCGTTGACATGCCCACCCCTTTTTTTTTTTTTTTTTTAAGCGCATCCTTCACCCCTTCCTCCCCCGACCCCTGGGCGCCGCCTTTTTCCCAGGCTCCCTACGCCGCGACCCCATTTTCTACCCTTTTCCTCCCCTCGAAGCCTTATGTTTTTTTTTGCGCTTTCCCTTTGCTTTTTAGAAACGTTCCACCCGTAGTCCCAAGCCACTTCTTGTCCATAGTCCCCCCCTGTGGCACACCTGTCACCACACCACGGCGTTTCTTTTTCTTGCTTTTTTTTTTTTTGGTCCCCCCAATAGCCAGGTCTCATTGAGTTGAACTATCCTTCCTTCCCCCATCAATGTTGCATTGCAGACAACCATGTTAAGCCCGATCCGGGCGCCCCCCGCGTAATGAGATACCCATAATGTTCTAGATGACCCATCTCCTCATCGATTATTTTTTGCCCTCTTTCCCCAGATTTTTTTAAGTGGCAATGGTTTGAGCGACACGAGATTCCCTCAGCTGATTTTACGCAACCCCCTATCCGAGCAATACCCCGGTTGCCTTTTACTTTTCCAGAATTCCTTAGATAAAAGACCCCAACAGAGTCGCCCTTTCAGTGAGTCTGGTACCCACATACCCCTTTCTTCCCCTAATGACATCCTGTGAACCCGGGAACTTCTTTACACCTTTAAACTTCCCAGATTTTACCCCACAAAGACCGTTCTCTCTTTTCCACTCATATCAAAACCATCCCCTACCTTCCGATTGTTTTATAACATCTGGTTTTTGACTATGCATTCCCTTTTTCTTTTTTTTTTTTTTTTTTTTTTGGCATAAGCGGAATTTGAATTGTTTGACCCCCCAGCACCCCCTACTCTTTCGATGGCAAACCCTTTTTCCTTATCATCTCGACCTTTGAAAAATTTGTTTTAGGACCATCAATTCTTCCACGGGACTCCCCCCTTGGAGACTTCCCCTTTATCGCATCTTTTCCTTGTCACTTCAGACCGGCTAATTTTCAGTGCCTTTTTCAAGATTGGTTTTTTAGCGTGCCTGGCCCCGCATACATTCCATTGGAGTATTCGACTCCCAACCACTTTTCCCAGTATTGTCGCTTCTCATCGATCACGCTCGATATAAACTTCCCATGTCCTAAGGACTGAGGTTTTCCTCCCCCTGATTTCATACGATGTTTTTTCCGAATTCTCATCCCCTTCAGAGTCCTTACCTCAATACCTGGAGCCTTTTTCACCCCCCCCTTTCCCCCTTGCGTCCGTTTTTTTATCGATAAGTGATTCCCTTTTTTTTCATCGCCCCCACACGCCCTCCCTTTTTGCATGGGGCACCCCGGACGAAACCTGTGTTTCTCCCTGTAAAGCCATCTGTTTCCTCTTTTTATTCGGGCCGTAGCTTTTTTTTTTTCTCCAATTGTGTTTTCTGCGGCGTTTTTATGTAGCTTTCCAAACAACCCTTTTTTCGACTGTGATCCGGTTTCCCGTAGGTGCTTTTTCTTTTTCTCCCCCTTGTCGGAATTTTTTCTGTACGCCGACCTATTTTCCCCTCCCCTCTTTTGACAACCCCCTTAAACCCGCTATGTTTTTCCGGCGATGTGAAGGACCCATGTTTCTGCCCCCCGTCCTCATCTCCTTCTTATTGTTTTTCATCTTTCATGATCGTCCTACTCCTTGTGCAGGCAATGGAAGAGTCTCACCCGTTTTTTTACACTCTCGATTGCTCCCCCGCTCTTTCACCCCAGGCACCGTCTTCCTTCCCATAACTTCTGACCTTTCCCCCAACGGCTTCCTTAAACACCTTTATGGTGACGGGCAACCAAATTCTCATTTGGTTACCCTTTGTCCCCTGATGACACCCCCACCCTACTTTCCTCTTGAGAATTCTTATGAATCGAGAGATTTGCAAAAGTGCTCTTTTCCCGATTTGCCCCCAGCTTTCAATTTGCGACTAGGGTTTTTGGTCCTTCTTGGACTTTGACCTTCCTGCGACATACACCGCTTGCTGCTTTTTGCGATCCTGGCCCCCCTTGGTTGTCTATGTTGCAGATGATCCCTTTCAAGGCTTTGCATTCCTTTGGAATTTGTTGTCCCTGCACAGCGAAATTTAAATTCATCTACGTGAGACCTGTACTTCCCCTTTTCTTGTGCCCCCCCCAAAAGGCGGTCTTCTTAAAGTTTTTGGCTGAATTACCGCATTCTCCTCGGCTGATCCGGACGCAGATCTGTTTTTTTTTTAGACTAGCCCAGATACCCCCCCCTGGCAATGTGTCCGGATTATCCCCCCCCATACCCTCCTCTTCACCCTTCGTATATTTTCAGACCTCATTCCTGAATTAACAGTGAAAAGGAACTCACACATAGACCTCCCCAATATCAATTATTTACTCCCCAGATTCTTCTTACACCTTAAAAAACGACCCCCCCCCCCCCCCCATTCGTTCGCACTCTACAACATGATACCCCACTTTGCGTTGTCAACGCCCCTCAAGTAGTGTTTACTCCCCCCAATGCGGACGGCCTTTTCCTTTAGGAAGCCCCCCCTGTAAGTGCGAACCGTCTTTTCTCCGTGCCCTCTTTGTTTTTTGTGACCTTTTTTTTTGCATCGGTTTTGTACCCGTGCGTTCTAGCTGTTTTTGCGGTGATTTTGGTGCTCGCGCAGATTCGCCAGCGGTCCCGAGGAGGGAGCTCCCCAGCTTTGCTTTACTGGAAATGACACCATTTTGAATAACTACATGATCTTTTTCCAGTAGTTCGACCCATGCCTTCTCCTTTTTGAGCTGTTCCCTTCCAAAGGTGACGCCCCTTCAGGGGTACAGTCGGTCCTTTTTTTTTCTTCGGTTTGGCCGCCTATGTTTCTCGCCGTTCTTTTTCCCATGGCCCATTTACTTCCCTTTTCTTCCCCCCAAATCGGTTCTCCCGCTCACTCCTGTGTCTTCCTAACCTCCCCCTGTTACAGCCCGGCCTGTAGTCTCTTGGCCGCGACGCTTCGTTCTTTTGAAACCCTTTCTAGGTGAGGGCCACCTTGGGAGTTTTCTTCAATTCCTGTTGCGTTTTTTCTTGAAACGGCTTCTCCTGTCCAAAAAAAACCCACCCAAAATGCTTTTTCAGCCACATCTGCCGCGGTTGACAGATGATCCGTCAACAACCCCGCGTCATTTTTTTATTGAACGTTTTTTTTTCCTTTCCCGAGCAGCAGATTTCCCCTCATCCGGCCTTCCCTGATCCATGTCCCCGGGTGACGGTTTTTTTCTATTTCGTTTTTTTTTTTTTTTCCCAACTTTAAGGACCCACAGCGTTCTTGAGCTTTTAGGCAGGGTTATGCTACTTTCCAACCACCGGCCTTCATCTCCGAACCCAACAAGTTTCCTCTTCTCTTTTTTTCTCCCTGTTTTGGAGAAGATCGAAAACCTTTCTGTTTTTGAGCCCTTGTTTTGCAATAGTCTCCCGCCCGTCTCTCTTTGTCCATTGAACGCTTTTGCCAGCGATACCGTTACCCCAGCGGACATTGTTCATCTTATCCATACTGCTGCCTTTCCCTTTGCGTCAGTCGCCTCAACCCTTAAGAAAGTTTTCCCCTTGACGCTTGTTTTTTTTTTTTTTTTCGCGGCACGAGGTGATTCTTTCTACCTTTATTGACCTTTTTAGTTTCACTTGGGCGCTGACCACCTCTTTTTTTTATCCCCAAAGCGACATATCGGCCTTCGCGACAACCTTCTTCAAAAAGGACACTCCCTCCGGCTGTGTTACCTTCAGGAGGGGCACTTCTGTCCCCGCGTAGTGAGGCCTCCTTTGTAGCGCTTCTCTTTCATTATAGGGAGTGTTCCTTCGAGCATCGTCGTTCCCCTCAGGCCGAGGCCGGCGACCTTTTTTCCCGATTGCTTTTCCCCCCTTGGCGCCAGCATGCGCTTTCGTTTTCCCGATGATCGCCTTCCTTCGATGCAGTTTTTTCCCCCCCTGGCCATCCATTGTCGACCCTTTTTTATTTCCGCGTTCTGTAGCGACCGTTTTGCGACCTGCGTTGATGGAACGTTCCCTTCCAGCGCCGGTCAACCACCCCACCCCCCCACATCCTCTTCCTGACCTCCCTCGTGCTTCCATTCTTGCGGCCCTGCGAGCCTGCACAACCCTTCCTGCCCCCTTTTCCCTCTTTTGTTCAACTGCGTCCTTGTCGATGATTTTTGATGCGTATGCCGTCCTTTTCCCCTTTTGACTAAATGAGAGTTCGTATGGTCTTTTTGTTACCTGTACATCAGCCTGATTGATTTCCCCTGCTTTTTTTTTTTTTTTTCGTATCCTTTTTTTTAGTTGATGACCCCTCTCCTGCCACTGTCGTTGTGCCTCCGTCCCTTGCTTTGCACCCCAGCGCCCCCTAGTTTTTCAATCCGGTTTCTTGCACTTTCCCCCCCCCCCCATCCCTTTTCCGCCCCCGGCCTTTTTCCCCTAATCGTTTCGGACATGCCGGAAAGCATTTTCATCGACCACCCCTCCTTTCTTCGTCCGTGTGCTTTGTCAAGCAACATCCCCCCTTCCTCCACTTACCCCGCTCCTTGTTTCCTTCCCAAAATCCCCCGCCATGCAGGGATCTTCCCGTTACAGCTCAGCCCGCCAGCCAAAGAACGCACCCCCCCCCTTTTCGCCCCTTTCCCCCCCTAGAGATGGGTCGCCCCGTCCCCCGTTGACTTTTTTTTTCCATTTGCCGTCTTATTCATAAACCAATTCTCCCCTTTTTCCATGTTTTCATCGCGTGCTCGTTTTCCCCCCAGGCTACCTGCCTGCCTCTTTTTTCTTTTCTTTTCCCCATAGATCCAGCGCCTGGCTGCATTCCTTTTTTTCCCCACTAGCTGGATGGAAAGAGTCTCCCCCAAACCGATGTTCTCCGTCTTCAGTGTCATAGCCCTAAAGCCCATTTGAAGTTCGACTATTCTTCGATCAGGCAGCCTACCCTTTTTAATCAGCGATTTTTCCTTCTTTATGCCCCCCATGTACCTTCATTTTACCGCAATCCTATTTTTCTTGTTTTCGCCCCATTGTCGATGAAGCTTAAAACCCTATTCGTCCCTACGTCCACCAAGACCGAGACCAATTTCCCCCACCCGCCTGTGTTTTTTTTCCTTACACAGGCTTGTTTTTTTTTTGGGACCCTGCGCTATTCCGTCCCCACCACCAATTGGCGCCTACGGCCCCTTTTTTTTTTCTCGAAGCCTTTTTCTTATTGTTTTTCTAACTTTCGCCACCTTCTTTTCCCCAGCCCACTTTGGAGAGGTAATTTTTTCATTTATGTACTTTCTCTTTCCCCCCTGAAACCCCCGCGTTGATAGCTTTTTTTCGGAAGTTTTTTTTTCCCTTAGCCCCAGTCGAGTTTTAGAGGGGACAGACCCATAAATTCTGTGTTAACTCGAATTTTTTTGCATGGCCGCCCCCCCCAACGTAGGCTTGTTGCCCCGTTTCCCCCCACATTTTATCACAAAGTCATGATCTGACTTCCATCTCGCCATCGCTGATGTGCGCCCCCTGATTTTTATTTCTTTTTGACGTTGACTCCCCTTCTCGACTGGAGTACTTCTCTTACCGAACTTTTATCACGTGACTACTACTTATCGCCTCTGCCCCCCACCCGGCTCTTCATTTTCCCAGTCAGATAACCTCTAGACCCCCAGTTTAGCTCTCCTTGTAAATGACAGGTCCGCGTGACGTAAGTGACCCCTGAACCTGTTTTCGAAATAATTTCTTCAAAATCCCCCGAGCCGTTTTACACAAATCTCTTTGTTCGCGCTCTGGAATTTTTTTCATTCACCACCATCATCCTTTCCCTCCTCGTTTTTGTCTTTTCTTAGAAAGATGGGTTTCATTATCTTTAAAGTGACTTACCCCCCATCTCCTGGTGGAACCCCTTGCAACTTTTGCTTTTCCACGAAATATTTCTCGGTTTTTTTAACGCGCTTTCGGTTTTGCAATAACGTCGTGAACAAACCAGATATGGATTCAGCCCCTACTTTTATCTCACTTATCGCCCCCCCCCCCCCCCGGGGCTATCTTCCCTGTATTCATTCCTCCCCCCCCCTTTTTTCCCCGTCCACGCTAGTATTGCTATTCAATCACCCCCTGGAGGTCTCCCTTTTCTTTTCCCAAGCTTTCACGCATCTGCATCTTTTCTCGTTCATCCTCAAAGGACCACCCCCCCCTGAAGTGCCCATAATGGCTTAATCGAGATTCGTCTCCCCCTATCTACGACTTCTACCTTTAGTGATCAGTGGGCAGCGCCCTTCCTTGCTATAGTTTGTTGCGCCTTATCCCATGATTCGACTTGTCATTTATTCATCAATACCCTTTTTAGTTGAGAGGCTTTTCCCCCCGCCAACGTGCTTAATACCCGCCTTAGGTTTTCATCACGTGATGTTCATTCCTTGCCAAACACTTTCTTTGAAGTGTGCTTCAGCCTGTTCTCCTGCCCTTCAAGAATCTTTTCTCATTGACGTTTTTAAATTAGTGTGTCTTTTTGGACGCCCTGAGGTCCCTTTTGCGAAGATTTTTTTTTCTTTTTCTTTTTTTTTCTTTTTTTAATGCGTCCCTTCAAAAACCAACGGGCCTGTTTGTGCCACGCGTTTTTATCAGTTGGAATTTCCTTTCCTCGTCCAGTCCTGACGTATGCTCTGCTCACGGACTGTTACCCCTCATCTGCCTTTGGAACCCTCACCCGCCTCTGCGAGTCCGTGACTGTTTGGTGACCCCTTCCTTTTTCCCGAATCTGTATTCGGTGTCCTTTATTTTTTCGGTTATCTTTCCCCCCCTGCTCGTTATCGGTCGTTACTGAGTGCAAGGGCCATCCTTGCTTCCGCCCCCCCCTGACATCGTTTTCCTCCTGCTCCAAGACTATTTCCTTTTCCCAAGCCACTTAATTGTCCTTTTCCTACACTGGGGTTCCCCCCCCCCTGCCACCGGGCTTTTTCTTTTTTTTCTTTTTTTTTTGACAAGATCTAGAATTGGAGCGTTGAATCCCCAAAATCTCCGGTCCCTGCCACACCCTCTTCACACTCCTCTTGATCCCGCGTGTGATTGAATAGCTTTTGAAATCTGAATTTCCCGCCACTTTCTTTTTTTCCCCCCCTCACGATGGGGTCTCACAGCCCAGCTACCCGCTCGCGTCTTCTGCGAAGCGTTTTGCCCCGATCTTGGACTGGAACCCCCGCCGCCTCCCCTCCCCTTTGGGATCCCTGGCATGTTTGCCCCCAGTGAGTATTTCACTCTGAACCCAGCTCAGCTTGGTCTTGCGATTTTTTGCTACCACCCAGAGGCGACCTTCTCTTTTGTATGATGAACCTTTTTCTCCCCCGATTTGTCCCTTTTCGCGGGTGGTTTCCCGGGTCAGCGGCCTCGTGAAGGACCGTCCTTCCAGTGCTCTGCGATTCGCCCCCCTTGAGGCAACGCCATTGTGGTTGCGCACCTTTTCGACATTGGTCCTGAGGTCCTTTTCCATACCCACTTTCCTTCCCCAAGGTTTCTTCGGTACCTCAATCATCTGGGCGTAAAGACCCCCACATTGACCGTCAACATAAAGTTGAGTGTGAGACGGCCCTTTTTCCGTCTGCAATCAAGATTCAACATGCAGGCGCCTTTTTGTTGAAAAAGAATTTTTTCCGCCCCAAGGCCAAAGGAAGCTTTTCCCCCTTAGCACAACTGCCCCCTTGAAAGAGCCCTCAACTCCGTTTCCCGATTGATAGTTGTCTACACGGCATAAGATTGGTGACCCTTTCCCTTTCCTACGGGCCTTCGGTTTGTAATTGTTTTTTTTTGTCTCGCACGTTACTTCGTTCCTTGATCGGAGCGTGGGCTTCATCCAGTACTCAATAGTGCCTCTCAATCTGATTATGTCCTTGTCGGCCTTCGAGCCGCTTTTCAAATGCGTGAACGGTTTGTCCCACCCCGAGGCTTAGTTACGTTTTTTTCCTGGTTTCTGACCCCCTCCGCACGATTTTTCTTTTCTTTCTGACTACCCAGATTAAAAATTTTACTTAGCATCACACTCGAAAAATCTTTTTTCCGCGACGGTTGCCCTTCCATGGTACATGCCACGCCTCTTTAGTCCGTCGTGCTCTTCTTGTCCTTCTTTTCCTCTTTTTGTACGCGGACGCATTGCGACATGCCGTGGATTTTAGTTCTTTGGTGGTCTGCGTCCTTGAGGAAACTGGCCCTAATTCTAAAGTGTAATGTCTTTTGATGTTTTTATGCTCAACCTCTTTTCCCCTCTGCGGCCCTGTGCTCGCGTTCGCGTCCCAACGGGCTTTTGCTTCTTCGATTGTTTGCCTTTGACCCTCTGTTTTTTTTTCAGATCACATGACTTTCCCCTTTCCTGAGTCGCTGCACAATGTCCAGGTCTTTTTCGTATTGCCTCGCTTGCTTTGGTTTTTCCACTCCGTTTTTCCCCAAGCTAAGAGCCGAGCCCTTCGCGTACACTAGAGTCCAACCAGCAGCGAGCTGACAACCCCTACGATGCTCTCTCTCCCCTACATAAGTTGTTGGTTTTTCCCTTTCAACTTTTTTGTTTCGATTCAGTCTTCTCCTGGTTGCTTCCTTACCGGAAAGCTACTCTCCTCAGACCTTGTCCTTGTATTTCACGACCCTGCTGATTTTTCACCGCCGACCGTTTTACCGCATGCACGATCGCATTTTGAGTTTCCTTCTATGCTCGAGGGTATCGTTTTCCTCTTCAAGAAGTCCCCAACCCTGTTGTTGCACGTCCCTGAAAAGAAGGATCGGAGAAGCGGCGCCCCCTGATCTGTTGAGCAGGGACATCGACCACAGCACCGAGCACCAGAACGAGAAACAACGAAGGAGAGCAAAAACACCCCAGGATGAACCCCAGTCCCCCAAAAAACAAGCGCCCCCAAAAAAAAAAGAAACCCACACCCCCCTCCCCCCAACCCCCCCCAACCCCCCCCAACCCCACACACAAAAAAAACCCCCCCCCCCTCCCCCCCCCCCCCAACCCCCCCACCCACCAACCCCCCCCCAACAACCCCCCCCCCCCCCCCCCCACCCACAACCACCCCCCCCCCCCCCCCCCCCCCCCCCCCCAACAAAAAATGTCCCTTAGAGTGGGCCGGCTACCACCGCTTGAACTAATCCCAACTTCTTCCTCGCTACACGGCGCTTCAAAATTTTCACCCTCCTCGTCCGGCGCTCATGTGAGTGGATTCCCCTCTTCCTCGTGAGTCCCCCCCCTCCTTTTGTAAGCAGCTCTTTTTGCCCTTCTGTAGTCAACGGCGAGGCTGGCGGCCATTCAGTCGCACACAGGGAGGGCCAGGTTTCCCTTTGTCGCGTAATCATTTTTTTCCCCCTTTTCTTGCAGAAAGGCGGACCCTCATGTGCCTCAGCGCGAAACCCCGATCGTCTTTTCCTGGCTGATGCGTTTGATTCTGTATCAAGATGTCGACCCTGACTCCGATTCCCCCTTCTGCCGCAGAATCACCTGCCCCTCCGAAACGGACGGTTTTCCCCCCCAGCGACTGGTCCACACAACACTCACGGCTGAACTCCTTTTGCATAGCGTGGCGTGTTCTCGAAGCCCTTTCCTTTTCCTTCCCGCAGTCGCATTATTAACTGCTGCTTTTCTTGATCGTGACTTTGTGCGACAGCCTTTTCGATGCCGCAAATTCAGTTTAGTAGGTCACTGTCCCCCGATATACCCCCCCCCCCCCCCCCCCCTCCCCCCACCCCAACAAACTTTTCCTTCGAACCGCTTTTTTTTCCCTCTTTTTCCAGTGGTCCTTTTTCACCTTTCGCTACAAATTTTGCCACTTCGTATCTGAGCCTCAAGCCTATTCGGCTTGCGATGACATCCCTCCGAGATGGTCGTCATCTCCTCATCACGATTGACCCTTGACCCCCCCGGCTGCCCCCCTAATCGTTTCGAGTTTTTCGGGTGAATAGTTTCTCATCGTGCCACGATTGAAGCAGGCGGCCTCCTCCTTTTGCTGTTCTTTATCACCCACCTACAAGCCCATCAAAAGCCCTAAGCGCGGAAGTTTCCCTGCTAACCCCTCTTGGCAGGCCATTCGAGGCACAGGAAAGCTTCCTCCCCCTCTCTTTTTAAAGTTTCCCTTTTTCCCACCTGCCCGGTCCCCTGGGCGTGTTTCCTTTCCAAAATCGTTGTTACTTTCCTCTTTTGTCCCTCAGCTTATAGAATCTAACATTCTCCCTTTTTGGCAATCTGCCCTTTTTGCAGATTTCGGTACTGGCTTTTTTCCGCCCATATTTGGATTTAAGCACCGTTTTTTTTCTCGTTGCTTAGGACATACGTGCTTGTCTTTGCTGGATTCCCCCGTCTACAAAGATCTGTGCCCCTCACTCAGTCTTCTGACTGCCCTTTTCCCTGCCACCCCTTTCAGTTCGACGATGAGTTCCCCCCAGGGCCAGATACCCTTCAGCTTTATTGAACTCCGGGGTTCTTGCCCTGTCCTATTTTTTCCCCGACCCGCCAAGTCCTTCTTGTTCTATTTCAAACTTTGAGGGGAACCCCCTTGCACATACGTTTTTCCTGAGACCGGAGTCCTTTTCCCAACGACCCCTCTCTTTTTCCACAGAAAGCCCCCGTCTTTTTTTAAATGGTTTGTTCACGCCGCGCCAATTGGGCTCCACTACTTGCCGAATTCTGAATTTTCTTTCATGATTCTATCTTTTCATGCCCCAGCCACTTTGCGTGTGGCCTCCCCTTATTTTTTAACTCCCCTGCACCACGGCGTTTTTCTTGGCGTTTCCCGCCCATAGCCCCCCCCCCTCTTGGTATTGAGGTCCCATTGACTCGCCTTTAGGTTTTTTTTTGTTTTTTTTTGCCTCCAAGTAGGCCGCCGATTCGGCGTCCGTCCTTTTCCCAAAGGTAATTGTCTTTTCTTCGAGCTCATCGATTTTTTTCCAGCGTTCAAGATGGTGTCTTTTTCAGCGAAATAACTTTTTTCCTTTATCAGGAGTTCTCGCTCTTATTCTGAAACCCATGTGATCTCCTAACCGGTTCGCCTTACCCTTTGATTAACACTTTTACCCGCTCGTTCCCCCTTTTTTGAGTTTTCCCCCTCTGCGGCCTCACCCATCCCCCCCCTTTTTCGGCACGTAGTAGCACTTCCCTTTCACCGTAGTTGCCTTTTTCCTATTGCGGTGTCCAAAAAGACGTGCCCCACAAAGGTCTTTTGTGAATCCATAATCAACCCCCCCTCCCCCC
>Ga0179593_1482683_pt1 | contig 12848 bp, 12 predicted proteins | sample CZODoug2_1_08_16_FD_185931 | JGI IMG/M metagenome (GOLD analysis project Ga0179593, IMG submission 185931) | Vadose zone soil fungal communities from Angelo Coast Range Reserve, California, USA - CZODoug2_1_08_16fungal (PacBio error correction) | ecosystem: Environmental > Terrestrial > Soil >... | reverse complement strand
TCACTTTTTTCGTAACTACTCCCGTCCGACTCTCCTCCTCAAGGATCGCCGGTCTTCTACATTTTTCCGCGTGCTTCTCTAGAGGATGCATCGCAGTTCTTCCAATGCCCCTTTCTACCAACCTGGCGCGGTTCTCTTCCCCTATGTCTTTTGATACTGCCCTTCAAAGGTTTCCGACCCGGTGCGCTGAGTGCACGCTACTTAAGCCATTTATCCGGCCGGGGTCCTGGAATATTCAAGGCTCCCCTTCCTACGTTTGTTCTCCTTTTCATAAGCTTGCGTCTGCCGCTCCGCAGCTTCGCCGATTTGTTCGGTATTGCGACACCGCCACTTACTGGGTGTGGAAGGCACCCTGATTTTTTTGTGTTTTTTTTTTCTCCTTTCCTAGGTGCAATACCCTGCCTCGTTTGATGATCCTTATAGAGACGCAACGTCCTGTTCTTCGCGATGGGCTACGACTTGTGACACCGCCCTGTTGTTGAATCATGTTCATCCCAAACTCCCCTTCTTTTCATGGATGTGTATGTTGCCCAGTTCTTTTCGGGGGCATGGGTTGACGATCCGTCTCACCCGCCAAATTTTTGTCTTTTATCTCCCCCTCCGAAGAAGTTAGTAGACAACTTTCACGGACTTGTTTTCGTTTCTTGAACTCCTTCACAAGATATTTTCTGCAGGACTCGAATTACGGACTCCTTTGACTCGCGGTCGAGCTTTCGGCTAGTCTCACCCCGGAGTATCCTCCGCGGCGCTTTTTGCCCCACGATGAGAAGACGAAATGTTCCCGAGTGGTTATTTTTTTGAATGTTTTTTCTGCTTTTAGAAGCGACGCATGGTGTCAGACCAAAAGGCTCTTCTTGCAGAACCCAAGTCTGTGGGCTTCCTACCTATGATGTATTCTGACTAGTCCTCCTGGTTGAATGTACCCCTTCCCACAAAGACGTCGACTGGAACTGTACTTCAGGGGGATGCACGCACCGCCATTGCGCTCTTTAATGCCTAGTGGGCGTCGCCAACAGGTGTTTCCCTTGCCCTCAATAACGAGAATTCGGGCAGTGGCTTCCGGACGCGCCCTTTTTCCGAATTGCCTATCGCTTCAGAGCTGGGGATTATAGGTGGATTGTTTTCTGCAGACCAACGACTGCGACTGGTATTCCGGTTTGTTTTTTAACTGTTAATTAGGACCCCTACGTTTACTCTCCTTCCCCCCCATATACAACCCGGGCTTTCTTCTTTGCTTCCTTTTCTCCTACTATCTTCTGGGTTCGAGCATGCTGTACTGGACACCTTTATCGCGTTGAGCTAGTCTTTTTATCCAGTCTTCGAGACTGGCATTCTGGAGGAAGATTTTACTTCTTCTTCTTGTGTCCGTGTCACAACTGACCTTCTGCCTGTTCTGTTTCGCCTGCGAAGAGCCTCGCGAAAACCCACTTTCAGCTGTTCTTTTACGTTAGACCTCTAAGGTATACCCTTTTGTACAACAGACTTGTCAGGTATTCTCCTTCTTTTTTTACCGGCTCTTCCTGGAGTTGAAACCGTCCTGGTATGATTTTCTTCCTCGCCCCGTTTTTCCCAACTTGACTTCCTCCTTTCGAAAATGACCCCTTATTTCCTTTGTTACGATTCTGGTTTCTCTTTTTTTCCTTTTTCTTTACCGGGTCGTGTCAGCGGTTTGGTACTTTGTTTCTGGAGGTTGATCGTAGTGCGAGTGTGAGTTCTCTTTTCCAGTTACGTCTTTTTTGCCCTCCTCATCTTTTAAGGTTTTTCGAGTGTTCTATTCGTCCTGGTTCCTTAGGGCCGACCCGAGCAGATCACGGACGAGGGAGCCCAGCTGGTTCCACGGTTCTTCCTGATTCTTTCTACGCTAATTAGCCAGTCAACCCCGGTTCTTAATCCGTCTATTTGTTAGGTGACTCTGGAAACGTTCCTGGTCGAGCAAACTCCTGTATCGGCGGCCGTGTATTGTTTCGACGCGGCCGTTATCCCAAGGGGGCGTGAGTATAATTTTCCTGTCTCCGGTTGTTGGTTTGAAAAAGGGTGTTTCTTGAAGATGAACCATCCTAAATGTTGGCCTTTTTAGGTTACTTGCCGACGGAGGAGAACTCAGTTTCTGGCCCTCATCACATTCCCTGCCATTTCCACCCCTCCCTAAATTGTGTGGGTTTTTGTTTTTTGCGTGGCGCTTATTTTTCCTTTACGTGGAGGGTGGATTCCGCCGCTGGCAACTTATCGGGGACAATCGTCTTCTTGAGTTCTTCTACCTTTGACCGGATGCCCTATCTGAGCTTCTATCGTTTCCCTGATCTTGTGATGGGTTAAGTATTGATTTATCAATTCTTGGTGTGGGTGGGGGGGGGGGTTTTGATGAACCTCTTGTGTCTGGTGATAGGGAAGTGTTCTTGAAGTCTAAGGGGGTAACCGGTGTTCCCGCCCGTTGGCTCCCCTCTCCTTTCTTTTTGCGATGGTCTCCAGTACGTTCTTGTGACGCGTATCGGGACTACATCTCTCCATCTCTTTTTTTTTTTTTTTTTGTGTTCGATAGTGAATCCTACTATTTCTGTTTAGTCCACCACTTCCTGCCTCAGAACAAGCCCCCGAGCCCGTTAACCTTTCCTTCCAACTTGTTCGACTCGCGTTCGAGATCCTTCGCCATAACGAAGCCCCAACGGAGCATCGCTGCCGCCCTGACCACATCCACAGCCTAACGCCGGCCTAGTTCATCCGGTGCTTGGAGTCATTCCCTCTAATCCTCGTCAACTTTCAGGATCAGTGGTTTTGGTCTGAATCCTTGGATTTTCCCTGGTTCATTAATCTGAATCCCGGACGCATTGAAGTCCTTTTCAGTGCGGGTTCTTGGGTTTAGGCTGGTGTATGAGATTACAGTCGTCATCGGAGTATTCTAGTTCGGTCCATATCAGGGTCCCTCCCGATGCCGGAGGCCGGATACTCTTCATAACCCACGGTTTTGTAATTAAACCCAACACCTCCTTCCTGGGATTCCGCACCGGTGGATAACTTCACAGTTTCTTTTCAACCCCGGAGTACAGATCGCCCCGACTTTGGTTCCTCTTCTTTTTTTTTAAGCGTACCCTCCACAATACATTCGTTGTCGCAAGACTGGTTGCTTATGGTATCCTCGAAGCAGGCTTATCCCCTTTGGCAGGTGGCAAGACTTCCTTCTGGTAAACTTCCATGGCCTTTTGCTTGGTGACCTCTACATCCTCGAACCTCCGCCACCCCCAATTTCTTTGGGCCTATGTCGACAGGCAATACACTTTTCCCCTCCTCTCTTCCCCCCAAAGTTTTCTAATTCCCTACGCTGCGCCCCGCCTTTCTCTTCGTCCCCATACGACGTCCCTCCCCCATCCTTGGATCCTCATACTTTACACCGTCCAGGTCGGACCGGTCGTCAGGAGTGTTTCCCAAACCCTCTCCCCCTGACCAAAAGACTTTTTTAAACTCCCTTGGGACCCGCGGATCTCGGCGAAACTCCACCGCCGGACCTCTTTTCCGGTGGGACAACTTGTAGACAGGATCTTAGAGCTTAGACCGATCCCGTTTTTTCACTTCTTTAGCTTGTGTTTTCGTAGTCTTCTCCGTCGCTTCGCGGGGAGAACTCCATCGTTAGGCCGGAGGTGTCGTACGCCCGCCCTCGGCGATTTCGTTTTCCTCCTGATGCCCATATCGAACGGTAGACAACCCCCACTCCCCGGGTGGTACTTTCTCCGTGCTGAGCAGCAGTTGCCCATGATCGGATTGCGGATTCGGGTTCATCCAGGTGGATTTTTCCCGCCGGACCGCTTTACTCGAAGAAGCCGTTTGCGCTGGTCGGACAACGTATGTTTGCCCCTGAATTAGACTGGTGGGTCGACCACACCGCATGCTTCATTCCTCATTTTCGATTGCTGTGCCGGACATCCAGGGCTTTCGAGTGCCCCCCTGCTTTGTTGTATTCCTTGATTTCATCCGGTTAGGGATTTTTATGTTTACCACCCCGGGTGCACACCAGAGGCTCCTTCTTTCTTCCCACGTGGGTTTTTTTTTATGGGCTGCTTCATAACAGCATGACTGACCACAGTTTCTCATAGTTATTTATTATATTTTTACCTAATTCAATATCTGTAAGAAACGGCGTATATTCCTATCTTCCATCGCCGCGCGAGTTTTGGGCCGTCGGCTCTTGCGCGGAGAACCAGGTAGTAGTATTTAACCATCTTGATAGGACGAAACCACTGCGCCATCGGCGTTGGAGTTTCGCGATCGGTGGTGAGATCTGAGAAGGCGCGCGATTTTCTGCTAATAAGGTTTTTCTCCTCAGAGGTTCCGCTTACTGTCTGGAGTCTCCCCTTCTTGTATTAGCTTCTTCTTGCAGTTCGGGTCAAAATACCTCTTTGACCGTGTCATTTGACTGACATGGGGACTTCGTCGGTGAGGACTGTCGTACACAGAGTTGATGGTGCAGCTGGTCGGATTCCTTTCCGTAACGCCTTGTCTGCTTTATTTTTCCCGCACAGCACGCGGGCGTGGTTTTGGACTTTCTTCCAAAAAAAGGTAGCTTGTTCCCAGTCTATGCCCCATAGAGTTTTCTTTGCGATCTGTTCGTTTTATTTATATCTGTTGGATTGCACGTGTCCGACGCAGACACAGACCCAACTCTCTCCGGGTAACAACCCCCTTTAGGTGTTTCTCGAACCCGCGCGCCTGCCGGTTCTCTTTCGGCCAGCGATGCCAAGGACCCGTAGCCATTTTCGCGTTTTTTATTTTCTTGACCCCCGTGCGCCACCTTGGCAGCGCGAGTTTTTTTTTAATTGCTTTTATGAGTTGCATCTGCCAGGGCGCGTCCCTCCTGTGCGTGCGTAAGATCGCAGACGGCAATGTGACTTTTTCTTTCGCAGGTATTAAAGCTTCCGTGTTCTGTGCCGCTGCCGATTCCCCTCCCTCCTTTGACTGCCCAGCGGCCAATTTTCGTGGTGTCACGCCGTGTCTTGTTGAGATTGCTTGACCTGACGAAGTACGGTCCGAGAGTTTTCTACACGGGGGAATTTCTTTCTTTTTAACTTCTTTTTTTTTCTTCTAGATTTTTCCACGGGTTGTCCCACACTCGGAAACTTCCGTACCGTCCTACCTTACTTGCTCAACGGCGCATAGACACGACGACATGGCCGCTGTTTTCATTCGGTCGTAGATTTTTACGTCGTCCCCCTAAGTCATGGACATTTTCAGAACCGCTCGGCCTCAATCTGTGGTCTGTGCATTCCTCTCAACGGAAAGGAAATCCTTGGACCTGGAGAGTGCACCCCTCCTGGCCGTGACCCTGTCGCGGCCTTGGGCGCAAGTGACCTATTCCGTCTCAACAGGGCTCTTTTGTTATTGGCAACCCCCCCCCCCCCCTCGCTTGCTCTCCCTCCTCCCCCCAGCGCGACGCGTGTTTTGCGCCCCGAAACCACGTTTTGTGGAAGTACGATTGGATATGTCTGCTTGTCCTTTCTTGTTCATTAGTGCGTGCAACAAGATCGTATGCTCAGTCAAAGACTTTTTTAGCCCGTCCATGAACACTCGCTTTGATCGTGGGCCCCCTCGTCTTTTTTTCCTCAAGTCCTTTTTTCCCCCTCCCCACTTGTACTCGGCTGGTCCTGTTTTTGATCTGTGCGGTAGCCGGACTTGGTTGTCTCCGCTACCGTTCTGCACCGCCTGTTGTTTCGCCTCCTCACAGCAGAACCCAGTACAGTCAGTTTCAATGCCTTTTCTTTTTTACCAACCTGCGCCATTCTTGCATTTCCGTCTGAATCGTGCTTTTTGTCATCATTGACGCCATCGCCGGTCGCTCCGGTAGTTTCGTCACTATACCCGGGTACTCATTCGGCGGAGAATTCTAGTCGTCACCCTTTTTCGACTCCCTGCCCTCATTGCTGATTGGTTTCGGTTGGGCTGCTTCTGTCGGCACGAACGACATGTGTCTGCAGCAGACCTCAGACCCTGGCTCCCATGACAGAAATTCCTAGGGAATTCCGATCCTTATCGTTGAAGATCGGTGCCTGAAATTCTTCAAGATGACCCCGACGATACTTGGACATTTCATTGGCTTGGATGACCACCCGCTGTGAGAGTAAGTAATGATTCTTTTTTTTTTCAGGGGTGTGTCTGACAAGCACCCCTTCCCTCCCCCTAATTTTTTCCAGTGGCCAGGCAACTCTACCTTGGGATGTCGACGCGGCTACAGCGCAATTTTTTTTTCTCTGTTGCGTCCTCTGTTTGGAGTTTCTGGGTATCACGAACTCTCCTACGGAACTTCCTCATGGTTGCTGTTCCGTCGACGGCCCCGTTCTCTCTCTTGCCTCGGTCCGGCGGTCTCCCACCTGGCTTTCCTGCTCCGCCATATATCACCCTAATGGGTCCACAGGTTCTGTGCATGCTGTGTACTGGACCACCTCGCATCTCTTCGACTTTATGACATCATCAGTCCTCCATGGCATTCCTTTTCCTCGTCACTACCCCTCATTGGGATGCAAGTGTACCCCAACCTGAAGTGGCTGACGTGACCCAAGAGTCTTTTATTGCACGAAGAGACCCGGTCTCTGAGTCAAACAGAGTGGCTGGGTCTTTCAGTTTTTTTTCATCCTTTTCCTACAATTGTACCAAGATTGTTAGCGGTTGAGTACTGAGGCAGTCTTTCCTGAGAGGCTCGTCCCGTCTTTGTTCTTATTCTCGGTTTTTTTTTCCAACTTGACGGGACACCTCCGGTAGAGGGCTTTCCGAGGGATTGTGTTTCTTTTCAAGAATGGGAGAGTGGTTTGTCCACGTGCTGTCTCTCGTTCTTAGTAGTTCTCTCTTGCTGGATTTCAGTTTCCGGTATCTCATGTCGGTTTGCTGGTGGTCTACGTGAGTGCGGGCGTTGCGTTGGGTCGACTCTGTTTTTCTATTTTGTTCGTAGATTGTATGGAGTAGAGGTCTGAACCTCTCTCCCTGTGAACCCTTTTTTTGAGTCTGGTTCTACCCTGCGTTGCTGTTCTTATGCTATGCCGAACTCGCCCGGTAGTTCCCCGCCGCTTTTTTTCGTTTGACGGACCAGACAGCGGTCGATCCCTCTTGCATCGGCCTTCCTTCTCTGTTAGCCGGAGTTTTTTTTTTTTCCGCTGCAGTATCCACAGGGGTAGAGTAATCCCGCCAGTCCGTCCGGGTGTGGGTCTTTGAAGTAGTTTTGTTGAGGACCCCCCAGTGACTTTTGGAATTGTTTGAGGAGAGCTTTCATGGCCTTACAGGAGTATGAACTGATACTCAATGAAAACCCGCCCGCGAACTCTTCCCCACAACCACTCCATGTCTCGCGTAAAAGGGTTTACCCTTCAGCCTTGCGGTTCCATCTTTTCCGATAGTGACGCTTCCTGGCTTGGCCCAATGAGAAGACCCCCTTTAGTCTATTCGCTTCCTCACTCCTCCTCCCTGCTGCACGGTCATGCTATAGTTGATTTTTGCTGTGGTTTGTGCAGCGGATGCTCGTTGGTTTATCGTTGGTGATCGGGAAGTTTTCCAACGTTCGGTCTTTTCAAAAGGTGGACTATTTTTGTCCTATCCCAGTTTTTTTCTTTTTTGCTGCTTATTTTCTCCAGGGAGATCGGGACGGATCGGGCTGCCTATACTCTCTCTTTCCCGTTGTTGTTTCGATAGTCTAGAGGTTCCATACCCCCCTCTTCCCCTCCCCCTTCCCGATATTTTCTCGACACCTCCTTTTTGCAGAACAATCCGAGCCCCCTGCCATTTTTCCACTGTTCTAACGGCCTTTCATCTAAGAAATACCCGCTTCCAAAACCTCTCCCATGCTCATCTATTTCCTCCATATAACCAACATAAAAGTCAATCTTTTAGCATCATACTTTTTGTTCTGAGGCGGTCGAAGCTCCCGTTAGTGGTGTTCTCAGTGTGTGCTGGAAGTGAAAGAGTCTTCAATGTGTCATCCTCCCTTCGTACAAGGGTTTGAGTTGGGGTTTTGGTTAAGCGCTTTTGGCGTGGTTTCTTTTTACCAGTTCCTTGATTTCATTACTTCCCATCTTTGGTAAATTCTTCCTTAACGAGAAAGGACGGTCCCCATTGACCGGGCACTGATAAACCGGGGTAACACCACAAAAACCGGTATCTATTTTTTTCTCTTTTTCTTTGTAACGGACAGCTTTTTTTACCCGGATTCTTCACTATCTGCATAGCGATTCCCTTGTGCCGACCGCTGTCGTTTGGAGCGTCAAACCTCCCCCCCCTCCTTCCTCGTGGAAGCTCGTGGAAGAGTTCTGTTTGTAGTCTCCTCGACCCAGGCGTTCTTCTCCCGTTCGAATTTGTCCCATGTGTCACGTGATCACCTCTATTTACTCTAAGTCGCTCCCGAACACCTCGCCACAGTCCATGAGGTCCTCCCGCCGGCCAACGGCTCCCTCCATCCCCTACGATCCCAATAGGTTCCTCTCCGGTACCTAATCTCTTCCCTAGTGGCACCCCCTCGCCCCTTATTCCCCCACGCTCATTCCGGAGCTGCACTAACGGCCTCCCACACCGTAGCGACTCCGGGTCGTAGGAGTGGAAAAAACTATCTTTCTCCGACGGTCCCCTCATACAGGAAAAGGACCCGTTGTCCGCTAAACCCCCCGGGACCCTATTTTTTCCAATTGTCTTCTCTCCTTGATTCCCTTGCAGAAACAGTTTCATACCGGTCTGCTTCCCTCTCTTGGTTTCGCGCGCTGCTCGGTTTTCAGAGACGCCAGCCGGTCAGGCACGGTCAGGTGTTTCCCCGTTCAGCAGCAGAAGGAGAATGTCTCTTTTTCCATTATTCCCTCCCGCGAACTGATGCTCAGCCAGATAGTATCTCCCACACTCGATCCCGGGTGGTAACTTCTTCTCTTTTTAGTCCCCCTGTTATTTCTAGGATGCTCATTTTGCGGAGAGAAGACACGTGGTCGCTCCTTGGCTGACTTCACCCGCAGGCCCGATGGATCAGTGGTCTCAGCGGCTGTTCGATCCACACATTCGAGGGCCCCGCAGTATCCTTGGTCTCCCCAAAAGCAAACTAATTTCGGAATGACTCCGCCTTCGCCTTCTAGCTTTTCGTTGTTTTTCCTACCATTTTTGGAGTCTGCCAACCACAGTGTCTTCGGCATTCTTTAGTTTGAGCTTCCCCCTGGGTTTCTCTTCCCGCCTAGTCACTTCTCTATCTGGAGGTTCTCTTAATTAACAGAAATGCCGCCAGGGTCCTCGTCGTTCGGTTGTCATCTTTGAAGAGATGTAATTTGAGCTGATAGCCAGATCCTCTAGTATTCCTCTCCTCTGTGTGACCCTTTCTCAAGTTTGTTTTCTTAAGTCCAAACCCAGTAGTATTCTTTTTTTCTTCAAACACGCGGCACACGTTCCGAAACCACTTCTCCCCCACAGGTTCCTTTTCCTGGTAGTTTTTCGCTGTCTTTTTTCCATCCTGGACTTGTAGAAGAGCTTCTGTCACCGGGGTCGTTTTTTGACCCTAGCCGAGTACAGATCTCCTGCAGTGATCCTTCAATGCTCGTAACTATCTGTCTCCCCTCAATCCTTCTCTGTTCTTTTCGTTTTTCAACAAATAGTCCCGCCTGTCATGTTTCTCTGGCCTCTTCGGATTTTATTATCGCCAGACCACCGTCGATTGTGCAGACGGATAGGAACAATTCTTTGGTAAAGTCAATCCGAGTCACGTTTTTCTCCGACCCAGCTCTCTTTCGGTTGATCCTCCTTCAACAACCTTCGCCTGTCCAAACGCTCCTAGAAATCTCTCTTTTTCTGTTAGTGGAACTCTGTTTTTTTAGGATCCTCCCCTACTATTTGGGCTGAAACTCTCACGCCCGCCATCACGACAAGCTAATTAGAACTCGGGTCCTCAAACACTTTCGTTTTTCGGGTGCTCCTCTCCCCCCCGCTCTCTCTTTCTGTGAGAGGGAAACTCTTCTATGCCAAGGAACCATTTCGCGGGAAGGAAGTTTCCCCCCCCCTGTTCGCCAATTCCTTCTCTTTTTTCTAATTTTAAATGAGAGTTTCCTTCCAGTGGAGTATTTTTCATCCCAGGTTCTTCTTCTTCTCCCAGTTACGACCTTAGCGCCGAGCAGGTGAGAATGCTGATGTGCGCCGCCTCTCATTCCTACGAAGCCTTTACTGTGTTTCTGGTCGTCAGGTCCCGAGCGTTTGTTGAGCTGATGCTGAGGAACGGCACGAAGCTTTCGAGCATTTTTGGCGTTTTGAATCTTTCTCTCCTTGTTGTGTTTATGAGATTACCTCGGGCCACAACATCTCCTAAACTTACCGTCCCTTCCCTTCCTTATTAAGAGACCTTTCTCGAACTCCTTGGTGATTTTTTCGTTTGGCAGGAATCTCTCGGAGATACTGTTCCGTTAATCAACTTCCATTCCACTATGCGGTCGCGCTTCATCATAACGGACCAGTCTTCCTACCTTCCCCTTTTCTGGATGAACCAGATATGGTTCATAGCATTCCTTCAGCTTCCTTGGTGTGTGGAACGCCCCACGTCGATAGGTCTACGTGTTTCCTGGCTGTCTTCGAACTCTCCCTCCTCTCTAGCCCCCTTTTTCTCGTATTGAGCCCACGCCCGACATTTTTTTCCTTCCCCTGGGCCTGATGCCTTGTCGTTAGGCGGTCGGTGCCTTGCCCTACCCCTTTTTCTCCCGCGGAAGACCCTCTTCTCTCATGCCCAATACACATTCTTCTCCTTTTATCTTTGATGATAGTGGGACAGAGATTTCCTTTTCCATAATGGCCTCACCACGCCTGTCCTTCGCGCTCCGGCGCCATTCTCGTTTTGTCGTTCCCCTTCCTTGTTTTCATCTTTCCCTTTTCCCCCTACCCCCTGTTTTCTGAATTACTCATCCGAAGCAGTCCCATTCATGTTCCATCCTGGCTTTCGGGATTTTCGAACCGCAAACGCACCTGCATCTTCCTGTATTCTCCGACTCGGACGTTTCCTCGCCACTCCTCTACTCTGCTCCTGCTCTCTTCTTCACCACAGGATAACCTCCTTCCGGCGATTCTAAGATTCCCCCACAACGATCTCGACCCTACGACCCGCCCTCAGAGTTTCTGTTTTTTCTTCTTGGTGCCGCTCTCGCAAGAAGAAGATTGTGTTCCTTCCAAGAGTCACTGTTATGACATTTTCAGAACTCGAGAGTTGAGATTTGCTCTCCTTAAGGCTCTCGCCTCATGGTAATCTCTCAATAATGAATTCCTCTCTCTTTTTCATTCTTGGCCCCTGTTGGGATTTTGCCTCCTACATGTGAGATATTATTCCTCTTTTGTGTCCACCCCGTGGTGGTCCTTCACGAAAAAAAGGTCAATAATGGATGACTACCTGATGTGTGTTTCAAGGACTCCCTATTGGTTCCTCCTCTCATACATCTCTCTAGTCTCGGGTGCCTTCTTGCCGAATCGTTTGCTTTGGGTCGGTAAGCCACCGTACTATAATTCCCCTCTACTTTCTCTCCACGGTGATTTTTTTTCCCTTTTTTTACTTCGATTAAGCCGGTTATTAAGGACAATTAGCCCCTTGCCCTCTCAGACGATCCCTGCTTCTCAAAATCCGTTTATGGAATCTTTCCTGCCCCTCTGTTCTGGTACCCACCTGTTATCGTTTGAAGATATTTATGGAGCTCTTTTCGATATTTCCTGTTGAGGCCTAGACCATCTCGCTGGTGGGTGAATTTCTCAAATGGTAATGATGTTTACCTGCTAGCTCCCAGACCGAAGCTCGGCGCCTTTTCCACCCAAATACCGCGTCGGGATCTGGGTCTTTCAGTCCAATCGATAGGTTCCCTCCCTCGTTTTTGTTCGTTAGACCAGATCCGCGTTTTGCCTATTCATGGATTTTTCCCTTTCCTTTTTCTATTTCTCTTTTTTCCACACTATGCCGACACAGTCGTCGTACCTGCGTAGGAGGGAATTACGAGGATTGTTTCCCAGGATCATGCCTCTGCTGGCCCATGGCGGTATGTTGGGTATTTGGGACGACCTTTTTTTGCTTTTCTTTTTCGTATCTTCACTTGGTTTAGTCGTAGGGGGCCTGTGGTACGCAGGGATTTTCGTTGGTTTACAGCTGTCCTCCGGTGGCGAGTTGGTCGAGGCTATTTAGATGGTTCTGTCCTCTACGACTTTGCCACTCTTTTGCGATTATCAAATTTTCCTCGCCATGTTCTTTTTTATACGATATAGCATCCCTCTTCCCATCTCTTTCACCGCCGCTGGCGTTCGTTGCCTTTTCCCCCGATCGGTGTACTCCCCCCCTGGGACATTCTCTTTCTAGGATGTTCGCTTCTTTACGCTGCCGTTATCCACAGGTGGTGGTTCGAGTAATCCGCTCTCTCCGGGTGTGGGTTGAAGTCCCGCTGCTGTTTTCTCTCCTGGTGAATAGGGAGGGGGAGGGAGCTTGATACTTTCACTCACACTCTCCCGTACGAAGCTTCCCTCTTTTTTTCTTCCTACCCCCCCCGAACCTGAGACACGTGAAAACCACTAACTCCTGCTATAAACGGTTGAATTCCCAATAAGGGTCTTCTCCGGGTTTATTCTAGTGCCGCTGTCACCCGTTCGGCCAAAGACAAATATCGACCGCTTTATCTTACCGACATGACCTCCCAACTTAGGACAATAGTAGTCTCCTCCCTTGTGAATTCTTTTTTTAGCTTGCGGGCAGCTGCTTTTGCTCGTTGGTTTTCGATTTATCTTCTTTTCGTGTCTTAGCCAGATAGTGGCGTTCTCCAAACCTGGTGACTCCTTTTTGTTGCTCACAGTTCTGGCTCTTTGTGCTTATCTTCCACCCTGTATAACTTTTCTCTTTATCGTTT
>Ga0179593_1370317_pt1 | contig 12848 bp, 20 predicted proteins | sample CZODoug2_1_08_16_FD_185931 | JGI IMG/M metagenome (GOLD analysis project Ga0179593, IMG submission 185931) | Vadose zone soil fungal communities from Angelo Coast Range Reserve, California, USA - CZODoug2_1_08_16fungal (PacBio error correction) | ecosystem: Environmental > Terrestrial > Soil >... | reverse complement strand
TTGGCCCCTCCTGTTTTGCTCCCACAACCTACTTACGTGTTGTGTCCGTTCTTTTTTTTTACCTTTGACCCTCGATGGCTTATTGCGTTGCTTTTGAGGTCAGACGGACCTTTATCCCTTTCCCTCGATCAGAATTTCGTTTCTGTGCAACGAACACTTCGGTTTGAGACATTTTGGTGAGTGCCTGCCTACTGTATGGCCCATGTCATTTTTGAGCACATCGGCTTTTTTTTTTTTTCACCCCGGGGACTGGGGCGCGCTTTGGTTTTTTGAACTCCCCCCCAAGGTTGACGTTTGGTGTTCAGCTCCAACGTCAAATTGCGGTTGGTGGCGCCTTGTGTCCTTTCGGCGACCCGATTTTCTGGCCTTCCCCTGTTTGGACGAATTTCTTTCTGTTTTCCCGGTTGGCAAAAAAATATTCTTAGTGATGTGGGCACCGGATTTCTTTTTTTCCCCCCGTTTGCGGATGGTTCAATTTTTTCGTTACCTGTTTCTTAGACCCAGGGACCACAGGTGCTTGAGCTTGTTTCCTTGTTCACACACCCCTCTGAAGTTTGTCGATCCTATCTTTTTCGGCGGTTATCGTTAGTTTCCGCTTCCGTTGTAAAGCTCCCCCTTGGAACGGTTGGTTGTTTTGCATGTCTCCTGAGGTTTTTTCATTTCTTTTTTTTCTTTTCCCTTTAGTTTCATCAGTCGGGTCCTTCTAGATCGGCACATTCTCTAAACACCGTTGGTGGTTTCCTGTCTTTCCTACCCCGTGAGCGCACACCGCGTTCCCTCCCCAACCATTCTTTTTCGTTGGGTTCACAAGTGACAGTCCGCCTTGGTCCACATGTCGTACCTGCTAAGATTTTTTTTGAGTGCTGTCTGGACTGTTCACGCTTGCTTTTTTTTGATGCAAGCCCGGGCCCTTTTTTGTGGCTTAACTTCGTCCCCTTTGTTTTCTCCTTTGCGTTTTTAAAGATTTCCGCAGGTATTCAGGGACAGTACTTTTCGCTTACCTGCATTCTCCCCCCCGTTAGTGTTTCGGTTCTCGTGCTCCAGCACTCACAATCTGACAAACAATCCCTCCCACTGTTACTCCCCCCCTTACCCCCCCCCTTGAGTCGCTTTCCGTACGTTTCTTTTTTCAATTTTCTCATCTTTAGTTTCTGTTTGACGTCGAGGCCCTTTCAAGTTTTACTTCTTATCCATTTCCCTTTTCCCTCTTCAGTCTTGTAATCATATGGTTGCCGGATACCACGGCCGTTTTTCTATAGTTGTTCCCCCCCCAAATACATTTTTTTTCACAGTCGTGGAGACTTTTTTTTCAAAACACCAGGCGTTGTTTTATCAGGTTTCGCCTTTCGTCTTTCCCTTCTTTTTGTTTTCCCGAAGCACTAAACCCCGTGTTTTTTTTTTGTCATGGCCCCCGCCTAATTTGATTTTTCGCACGGACCTTCCCACGGAGCCCCGTTCCCTAACCCCACTTTTTTTTCACGGCCCCCCCTTCCCCTTCGTCTCCTCTAGGAGTTGCGACGCCCGGGCGTACTTTACCTGCTACCCTCTCCCCCCAGTTGCACGTATGAAGGGACGGCTGAAGCCAGTCTTAGTTTTTTCCTGTTTTCTTGCGTTCGTGAAAAACGATGGTCTATGCTCCCTCTTTCCTCCTTTTTCTTCCTCCCCCCCCCCATTGTTTGCGTCGTCGGTACCAAAAGTGATTTTTTTTCCGGCGTTGGTTTTTTCCCGCTACGGCACTGTAACCCCTTTGTCTTTCTGGGTACTGACGCCCCGCCTTTCCGATTGTTTTGTCCCCACATTCTTCCCCCCCCCTCTTTACGCTGTTCGTGCTCGTCTCATTTTTTTCTGTTTGCCTTTTTTCTCAAGGCCCCCCCAACCGCTTTTTTTGTTCCTCCTGATGTTTTCCGAAACGATGAGGGTGGTCAGTCCGCTCCCCCCCTCCACCCTTTCCCCATTTTTTCCCCGGGATCAAGTGCTTTCCTCACCCCGTTCTGTTTTTGGGGGGTTGGGTTCAAATCATTACGCTTCATTTTTTTGAGGATGTCCCGGAACTGTCCTCTTGTCATTGTTCGTGTCCACTTTCGGATCTCTCTTGACTTCTTCTACCACCGGTCGACTCATTTTCGTAACCTCGGCCCTTCGGCCGGCTTGCCTTTTCCCTTTTTTCCTCTTCCCTTTTCGTTTCCACAGTGTAACCTCCATTATATTTCTCCTCTCTAACTTGGACCTTGGTATGCTTCTTTCTTTTTCCTCCTATGTTCCTGGAGTCTGAATCCCCCTTCGGTCGCTGCTTTCTTCCGTTGATCCTTGTGCCGCAGATCACTGATTCTGGTTTCCTTCATCTCCTAATTCTTTTTTTTTTTCCCCTGCCTTTTTTCCGAAGGAATTCCTTGGGTCGTTTTTCACTCTAACACTTCTTTTCCGCCCACAGCGCTTTTCCGTCGTTCCTCCTTGGGCGCTGATGCGTAATTTCCCTGTTGTGGTGAATCGGCGAGGCCTTTACCCTCTCCGTCCCCCCGGGGCTGTTTCGTTCTTCTTCCCTCACCTCTTCACGTTTAAAATCGATGGGTTTGATCACGTCGGGTAATCTTCTCGGTTTGGTGTCTTGTTCCACGTTCTTTTTGATTTTTTTACCAGTGTGGTAGGCAGTCAACCCGTCTTTTTAGAATGTCGGTCCTTGAACGAGGTCTTCTTTCAGGCAGCAGGTGCACCTACTTCGGCGGGCCTGCTGTCTTTTTTTGTCCGTGGGCGCGACGCCGAACCCCTCCCTGCGCCCAATTCGTCAGTTTGGCCTTGCTGTTTTGTGGAAGTCCGTTGACACTTACCTTGGATTTCGCTGTCCTTCCTTATTATGGGGTGTGCGACCCTTCCATTGTTCTTTTGTGTCAACCCTGACAGATTGCGGACCTCTTCTTTGGGGAGTGTTTTGATCTGGTGAGCCGATTTCGTTTTTCCTGCCAACCCTCCTCTTTTCCATTCGGCCTATCCTTTCCTTTTTTTTTGCATGTAACTTTCCTCCTCTCTTTGTTGTTTTGTGGGCTTTGTGCTGGTTTTTCTTGGGCCTCCGGTATGGTATTCTTTTCTCGTTTTTTTTTTCGCCCTGTCTGGAGCATCACGGTTTTGTTTACCCATTCTCTCTTTTCCTTTTCCCTCCTCCTCTTTTTTTTTTTTTTTTTTTGGAGAATCAGTGCGCACCCCCACCACCGTGCTGGGCTCGAATGGTTGTTCGGAGTTTGCCTGCTTGCAGTGTCACTTTTTTCACCCCCCCCAGCTTTTTTTTGACCAGTACCTTTCAACCGCGTCCCCCTAGACCGCCCCTCTTTTTCCCTCACCAACCCACTTCGGCCCTTTTTGCCAGTTCATATCATTTCAACATTCTTCCCCCTTTTTCTTTCTTGGTGTGTCGCCGACAACCCTCTGGGAGATAAAACTTTACAGGTTCCTCTTTCCCCCCCTCCGTCGAACTGTCCGTTTTAAAACCTGCCCCTTGTTTTGGAAACCCCCACGTGACCCATCACTTTTGTGGCACCCCCTATCCTTTTCTCTTTTTTTCTCTTGCAATTATAATCCTTTTTATTTTTTCCACTATCCGCTTCCCCGGCCATTTTCCCTCCATGTGCTGGTTTCGCAAATGTGTTTGACCCGTAAATGGTTTTTAGGCTATGGGACTATTTCTCACCCCCACTTGTCCCAGGCGCCAGAATTCCCTTTTCCCTTTCCTTCAATTCGACATCTCTTTCTTTTCCCCCAAATTGGCCCCGCCAGTTCTCCTTTTTCCCCCCACCCCTCCCCTTCTCCTTTGCCGCACCCGTTCGACTCCGCTGCTCCCCGATTTGGCGATGTGGCGCCGGACACCTCCCATCTCCCCCCAGCCCCCCGTTTTTCTTTTTCCGTACAAGGGCCCCTGCCCTCTCTTTTCTTCTGTTCCCCGACCGCCTTCCGATGATGTCTTTTTTCATTCCACCACTGAGGCCTTCCGAAAACCACCCGCTTTTTGCCGGGGGTTCTTCACACCTTTTGTTGTTTGGCGACTTCTCTCTACCCCAGAATCCTTTTCTTCATTTTTCCCCTTCCGTCAAATTATTTATGGCTTCTTGCACAAAACCCCTTGGATCCTCGCTCACTCCTTTCTATTTGGACGTTCACACTGCCCTCCCGCTACTGTTTCGCGTCTTTTTTCCCTCGGTTTTATCCTTGTTTTTCGTATAATTTCCCCTTTTGAGATCGGAGCCGATTCCTGTTTCACTTGGACCCTCCGTTTCCTTTCTTTTTTCCGTGTTTCCCTCCATCCTTGGCCCAAGTTCCTTTTCCCGTCAATGCTTTCGCCTTGTTACATTCCCCCTTCCCCCCACGCGTACCAGCCCGACAATGCACCGCCTCCCCCCGCTGGCAGTTCTTTCATCCTTCAACCCCTCCTAACTCCTTTCACCCACCGACTGTTGCCAGGAGTTGACCAGGGAAAGGTTTTTTTTATTTAGTGTTTTGGAACTTTTTTCAAGCCTCCTTCCCCCTATTCATGATCACCAATCGCTTTTTCCGCCTGCCGATGCCTCACGAAATCTTCTTTTCCTGCACGAATCTGTCCTGTGTTTGTGATAATTTTGCCCTCAACCAGTTCCCCACCTCGTTTTTTTTTCGTCAGTCAGAATTGGCCCCCGTTGCCCGGCGATTTTTTACTGAAGCCCCCCTTTTCCCCCGAACACAAGGCCATTTTTTACACCTCCCGCCTCCCTCCCCCCGGGAGTGCGCATCACCCTTATTTTTCTTTGGTTCCATAGCCCCCACCCCCTCGCTGTTCAATTCCCTCTGACCTTCAAAGGTCTCGATATGGCTTGCTTCCTTCATTTCTTTCTGTCTTCTTCTTTTTAGTGCCCGGCTTCCGCGCTGCTCTTTGGTGCCCGTGTGAAAAGGACAATTTTTTTTTTGTGGGCTTTTCCGTGACCATGAAGTTGGCTTTCCTCCAGTTGGTTTTGTTCACGTGGACAGCCCACCCCCCCTTCTTGTATGCTTCTTGTTTCCCACATTTTCGAAATCGCTATTGTCTGACGCCCACTTACCACGCTTGGTTTTGAAACTGGTTACTCTTGCTTTTCCCAACTATCTTTTTTTTTTTAACCCCTCTAATTTTTGTTCTTTGTTCCGTTCCCCACCCCAATATGCTTCCAAATCCCAAATTTTCTTTACCTGTTTTTGTGAATAGAAACAGTTCAAAACGTAGTGTAGTCCCTCCGGCCTACTTCACTTCTCGTCACCCCCCCCTCCCCTTTTCCGTCACAAAGCGACTCGGCCCGGTTGTTTCTATTTCTTTTCGGTGACCCCCACAGGTTCTCTTGATTTTTTTCCGTCATTTCTTTTTTTTTGGCTGTACCTCACCAACGAAATTTATCCCTGTGGTCTCCTTCCCTTCGGTTTTTCCTCCCCTTCGTTTGGTTAAAGTACTTTCCGGACAATCCCTTCGATACTTTTTTGCAAAGGACTGAGGCCACCCCAAACTTGGTTGTTCTCCCACCTCTCTGTTTTTTTAAAGCAAACCCATTTGGTGGCGACTTGCTCCGTGTCCTTCTTTCCCTCGCACCTTTCCTTTTCACACCTTTGTGCTAGCACTTTGTCTCGGCCCATTTCAAGCTTACTCCTTGTGCCAACGCCACTCCTTTGAGGGGTCCTCGGTTTTTTTTTTTTCTTCTTGCTTCCCGTCCCAAGGAAACACTGTGCGGCGCTTCTTTTTTTCTCTTGGATTTTTTCTTTTTTAGATGGCTTATGCTACTTCTGGTTCCTTTTTCCTTCCTTTGTCTAGGACTCAGCACCCTAATTTTCCGCTCTCGAAACCATTCCGTGCCACAACTATGCAAAATTTTCCCCCTTGAAGGATTTACAACATTCATTTGCGGGACAATATAAGCCTTACTCTTTCGTCGGACTTCCACACCTCCTTTTTTCCGAATCTGCGGCTCTTTTTTTTTTTTTAAGCAGGAGCACCTATGCACATCCTTGTTGGTTTTTCTTCGTATCTTTTTACCAGACAATTGTACAAACCCCCCTCCCCAATGGACTCATAACTCCCATCAGGTGGCACTTCCACATTTTTTTTTCTGGCACCCCATCGCACCCAACTGACTCACCCTGTGTGCCTGGCGCGCGTACTAGTTTGCTCAGAAACTCCAACATGTTCCCCTTCGGCGTCGTTTTTTTTTCAAAACTTTTCCCCCGTTTGGGTGCGTTCACCCGCTCCCCAGTTCCCCTTAATCCATTTTCTTCTCTTGTAGACAATGTCCGGGCGCCAACAACTCCTTCTGGGGGCGATATCCCCCCCCCCTCTCCCCCACCGATTGTTCGCCTGTTCCTTCCCGCTCACAATTTTCTGATCGTCGAGATGGATTTTCTCCTTTTAGTTCTTGCTCCATACTATGGTCGCTCTCCCATTCGTTCCATTGTGTACATTCCCTGCTTTGCCATTACTTTTTTTTGCGCCGAGTTCGGGCTTCTCTCCCATTCTTTTCCTTTCCGTTGTTGTTGTTGATTTTTTCTTGCCTCTGAATTTTTGGCCCCCCCACTAATTCCTGTGTCCGTTTTCGATGTCCTCCTTTTCGCCCTCTTGGCCCCTTTTTTCTTTCGCCTTCTCTTGGTCATGTGTTTTTTTTTGTGGCCCCTTCTTCCATCCAATTCGTCTTCATTTTTTCTATTGTAATGCGCAACTATTTTGGCGTATTTTTGGAGATTGTCCGACGTACTTTTTTTCCTTTTTCCTCTTTTGGTTTGTTTCTTTCCCCTTTCCTTTGGTGTCTGCGCGGTGAACGTTGCACCCCCCCTTGTGTTTGAAAAAGTTTTTGGGTTCGTCAAGGAAACCGGACAACTTCTTTCACTTTGCATTTTGTCCCTTCTTTTCCCGCCTAGCCGACTTCATTTTTCATTTTTTTCTATCGTTTTTTGTTCGATGGGGAGGGGGTTGCAAAATTTCCCCCCTCTGGGTGGGAACGGATGAGTTTCCCCCGTGGGTGATGGTTTTTTTCAACTTTTTACCTTTAATGCCCCCCTCCCCCCCTTTCGATGCCTTTCTCGCGTGGTCCAAATGCCGCTTGATCGCGGCGGTGCTTTTTTCCTTCCTCGGGTGGCATGACTGCATTACAGTGGTTAAACTCTTAAGGGACTATCGTTCTTTCTTTTTTTTGCCTGTTCTTTGTCTCTAGATAACGTATATTTGAGTTAGCGTTGGTTGGTTTCCTCTTCGACCATAGCCCCTCTAACACTCCCGCGTTTTTTTTCCTTTGTCTTTTCTTCCGTTGCAAACCGGAGTCCCCCCTCCCACCTTTCGGGGTTCACATACCATAAAGGCTTGACACGTCTGAGCGGCCGATTGTTAAACGGTCTTGGCGGTTTTTCATGCACGGCCGACGCCGGTATTCCCGCGCCCTTTTTTCTACTCGAGTTTAACCGGGTTCCTTTTCGTTTTTTCCCTCTTCGGGGTGCCCCCTCCTTCTTTCCGTTAACTTTTCTCTTACCGGCCCATCAAGGCTTCGGCCCAATCCCTTTTTTTTCTTCCCTTTTTTCTGCTCCCTGTTCCGCCAACTCCGCACTCTATCGACCCCCCTTCCTTCCTCCCACCTTTTTCCCTTCTCGGTTCCGGTCAGTTTTTAATGTTCCCGCGATGAGTAGTTTCCTTTCGAGCACTACATTTTTTTCTGCCATCGCATGACCAAATCTTTGGATTGTACATCATATTTTTTGCCGGATACAAAGTGCTCCATCATAGTTTGTTTCACCCCTAATTTCCTGCGTGCGCCTTTTCCCAAACCCGTCGTGGTTTTTTGATTTCGTCAATGCGATTATATGTTATTGTTTCCCCCCTCCGCCCCCCCCCCCTTTTCCGTTTGTCTGTTTTTCCACGGTTTTCCTTTTCGCATTGAAGCACACGGCATTGAAGTTCCTCCCGCCCTACATGGTATTTTTCACGTGCACCGTTTCCCTAACCCTTTCGTGACTCGAATGCTTAGGAGGCGTCATGCCCGTGTGCGCCTTTTTTCCAAGCGTCAAAGTCTTCGGGCCAGCATATGCGGCGACCCGTTTGGAAGTCGGTTTTTCTCGAAACTTTCTTTGTAGGGGGCAGGTGCCCCAGTCGCGGTGTCTCTTCCCTTCCCTTTCATACCCCTTGTTCTGCTGCACCCTTGGTGTTTCTTTTCGGATTACCAAAAAGCCTACTATTTGTTTTCCGTTCGTGTGCAGGCGATATCCGCCTGGTTGCCCTTCCCCCCCTTTCCTTTTCTTTTGATGACCGCAAAACGCTTTACGTTTTCTGTTGTCTTTTCAAACCTTATTCCTCGTTTTACATGCTCCGATCTTTCGTCTGAATTTGGCGCCCTGGGCCCCCAAACCCCGTTATTTCTCTGGTAATTGTTCGTCTGGAGTTTTGCCACGGGCGCGCCCATCCCGGTTCTACCCCCGCCCTTTTGCACGTGTATTCCTTTTTGGCCCATGCTTTTTTACCCCTTTTTTCTTTTGAAGGATTGAGCAGTTGACCCGTCTTCTGGTATTTTTTTCTGGAATCGCGGGTCTTGTTCCCCCACCCCCTTCTGAACCGTCATTTCTTTTTGACAGCGTGCTTGTTTTCACCTTCTCTTTACCGTTCCTCCCGTCCCGTACTGTTCCTTTCCCCTCCATGATAGGCTCTCATTATTTCTCCCCCGGCCTTTTTTTTTTGCCTTCTCCTTCCGTTCCTAAATCATGTTGAGCGCCCCTATTCTCTCTTGCTGTTTCTTTCCTTTCTCCTGTTTTTTTTTGATGATCCTTGGGGAGGTTTTCCTCCTATTTGCCCTGTCGCCGTCCCACCCCATTTTATTTTTTTATTTCTTTCTGGGGTCCCCGTCGCACCCCGGCGCCACCACCCGTTTTTTTTTCCGCCAACGGCCCTTTTTTTCCGGGCTTTTCATATGGGCCCTATTTTATGCTTTCCTTCCTCGGGTTGCGTTTTTACTCGGGTTGGAATTCGGCTCGACTTCCTATTCCTTCTGTCCCACGGGGGCTTTTCGGGATTATGGTTCGCGAACCCCATCTTCCCCTTTTAACCTTTTCTCTCTTGTTTTTTCTCAATGCGGATTCTCTTTTTTCCCGGTTTTTTTTGCGTCCCCCCGATGCGCTTGATGTCGTGTTGGTCGGCACCGCAACTTCGTTTTTTCATTGGCGGTCTGATTTCTTTTTTCGCCTCCCAGCATATTCGGTCTCATTGCTTCGTTTTGGTTCGGCCGCGCACGCCTTTAAACTTTCCGCATCTCACACACTTTTCTAAACAATCAAGGGTCTTTTCCCCCCGATTGCCTTTTTCCCTGGTGTCCCCTACAAGGATTATCCCTTTTTCGAAGGTCATTGATTATGGTTTTTGATAATTTTTCGTTTTTAAAAACATGTACCTGCTGTCCGACATGCTTGTACCTTCGTTTTTTTGTCCTTTTTCTCCGATTTCGGGTCTCCACACAATTCCCCCCCCTTGCTTTACCTATGGCGTTTGATTCCTCTTTCCTGTTTTTTTCAATGGTGATTCCGATTTTTTTTTTTTTTCTTTTTCCATTTTGCCTTGTCTGGTTCCCTCCCCTTCTTGAGTACCAGGCCGTTGGAGCTCGAACTTCGGTTCCGTCACGGGTTAAACCACTCTCTCGTGTCTCCCTCCCCTTTTTCCCGTTTTTGTTTTTGTTGTTTGCGAGCTTTCTTTTTAACCCCTTTTTGCCGGTGTCTTTATTTTCTTTTCTTCTTACACGCCTTTAATACCAACCGGCCTTTTTTTGCATCCCCCTTTTTACCCGCGCCTTATCAAGACAATTTAGGCCAGCACCGCAAAAACACATTTTTTTTTCTCGAGCCCGTCCTCTCACACTCTCAGTCCCCCATCTTTCCATGGGCTTGCGTCTTGTTTCACGGCTTAAGAAAAGGTATCCACCCCTGCTTTCCCCTTCTCCCTTTTCCAGTGTTTTCCCCCCCGTGTCCTGAAAGCACCAGGTTTCGCAACCCCAGACTCATCGCTTGCCCCGAAATCTTTAGGTTGTTCCCCACCCCCCTATTCTTTTTCCTTCCTCCCCACGTGACGGTGGCGCATTGTGTGGATTTTTTTTCCGTGGCCGTCTTTTTTTATGCTGTCAGCACCCCATTTGGTTTCCCTTTCCCTTCCTATTCTGTGGCTTTTTTTTTTAGGGACATCTCCAGCCTTTTGCACTTGCACTGTCTGATCCCCAAACCTTCCTATTTTACGTGGTCTCCCCCCCCTTTTCGTCCTGCGCATCCGCTGTCCCACCTCTTTTCTCCTATTTTTCGCTTTTGGCCCCGTTTTTTTCCCCCTTCCTCCCCCTCCCCTCCGTGGGGTCGGACTGATTGTCGTCGATTTTGTACATGTCTCTCGGCTGATCTTTTTTTTTTTCCCCCCATTCGCCCCCGATGATGGACCTTGCATTTTTAGTTTTTTTATTCAGCTTCCCCCCCCCACAAAACCGTTGCCGGGAACCGGCCGGTTGTGGCGACCTTTTTGCGCTCCCCTTCTTTTTACTGGTTTTTTGCTTTCCCGCACCTTTTATGATGCTTCTTCAACACAAGCCTCATCTCTTCAGTCCCATCCTCCCCCTTTCCCTCACTTTTCCCTTGAATTCTCGCGTTCCCGGCATCATGGGGCCAGTACCACTTGTCCCCTGGTTTGTTCTGATACCCCTCGTAGGAGTCTTTTTATCTTCTGGTCCTTTTTGAACAAACTTTCCTTTTTTGAGTAAAGGTCATTTCCATCATGCCCCGTTTTTTTGTGTAGGCTTTCCCATCAAGGCACTTTTACGTTTTTCCCATTCCTTATCCGAAATGTTTTTTTTTTCCCCGCCTAACCCCGATGCGGTCTTGCTCCTCCATCCCAAACTTCAAACTCAATGTGATTTCCCCCCAACCTGCCCTGTGCCTTCGTCTTTCCTTTCCTTTCTGTCTCTTGGATTTGGCTCTTCCCCTTCCACCGCCATCTTAGACACATCTTGATTCCCTTTTTTTTTTTTTGGCCTTTCGCCCCCTATGGCTTCACCGTCACTATCGGCGCAATACTCTTTTTCCCTTCTCTTTTTTTGATACTTGGACCCCCGACCTCCGTAGTTTTTTTTTGCGTCCGTTCAGTCCTTTGAAACTTTTTTCTTCAGGTCTGTATGACTGAAATCCCACCGTCCCCTGCATTCCCTCTTATGCTTTGTTTTTCAGTGGTTATTTTGCCCCCATGGGTTTGCGCCCCCTATTGGCCTGTCTTGAGCCAGCACCGATCTGTTTTTTACCTTCCCTCACCCTGCTCGCCTTTCTGCGTTCGCCTCATCCCGTGTGCTTTTTTCCCTGAATTTTTTTCCGCTTTCTTCCGCCGGTTTTCTCGAGCTTCTCCCGTTTTTCGTTGAAATGTTTTGCGTTTTTGAACCCAAGCCAATTGTTTTAGGGTGGGCGTTCGTGTTATTTCCAGTGCTGTCCCTTGGTTCTCCCCGCCCCCCCATACCCCCCCAAACTTCCTTTCTTACTTGGCTTAGGTACCCCCCACTCATCGACTTCCTCTCTTTCCCCCACCGCACCCCCCCTCGTTTTTTTTCCGCACCTGATTTTGAACAAGATTATTTTTTTGCCACTTCTTTTTTCGTCCTTTTTATATTCCCCCCCTTCGGATTACCATCATCATATTTAGGCTGATTGAATATTACCACCACCCTCCTGTTTCTGTGGGATCGATTCCCCCTACTTTCTGTCCCCACGACAAACTGACCGGGAACGAGACAAGCCTGTGGTTTCCTTTTGGACTTTTTAATTAGGATTCATTCCCCCGTTCTGTCTCTCTTTTTTCTTTTTTGCTCTCTAACGTTCACACGAGTCTTCATGGGTTTAGTTTTCTGTCATTTCCGAAAAGTACCACCCCTTTTTTTGTTTTTTTTTTTTTTTTTTCCGGGTCAAAATCCGGTCTCTTTCTTCGGGGAAAATGACCTGCCGACCGGTTTACCGAGTTTTTTTACCCGCCCTTGCGCGTGCTACACGTCCGGGCCCCCTTTCCCCCGTCCTCCACTTCTCCCCCCCCCCCCTTTGATGCTCGACATTTCCAAGTTTTCCTGGTTTGACCCCCCCCACCGCAACTTTTGGGTTTGGTTTCTTTTTGCGTTTTGCTTTTGTGATTCCAGCCCAGTAACAAAATGAAGACCCCACTCTGTTTTTTTAGATGGCTAGGTACTTTTTTGATCGTAATCAATTTATCGAGATCCGCACTTACCTTCACGGGCACCAAACTGCACCTCATCTTTTTGAATTGCTGCATTTTTCCCCCACTTGCGGCTGGCATTTTCCTCCCTTCGGCCACATCCTTGCGCTTCGGTTTTTTTTTTTCCCTTTGTACTTTTCCTTTCGATTGTTTTGGTTTATTTCCAGGGTTTCCTCCCCCCCAACTTGACCCTTCAACCTTGCCCTCTCCGTTCCCCCATCGGGGTTAAAATTTTTGCCCCTTGCCTTCCCAAAAAGTCTTTTTGTTCCTGTGTTCATACTGCGGCGGCCTTCTCAGACAATTGAGACCGCGCCGGTCCTTTCTTTCACCCAAACTTTCAACCCTTTTGTTTTTTTTCCTTTTCCCTCTCTCCCACAGTCCCAGTAATCAACAACACCGCCCCCCCAGGGGGTCCCTTTCATGTTTTCTATTTGTTGTTTTTCATCTTCCCCCCAAATCCCATTGTTTTCCGCATTGCCCTACTGTAAATTTCTTCTAGTATGGAATGGGTTTTTGATAAAAGGTTTCCGTCGCTCTTCATGTTGCTCTTCCCATCGCGTCCTTTCCATCGACGTCCCAACTTGTCTTTTTTTTTTTGCGCCCGAGTGGAGTTTACACGCTC
>Ga0179593_1621478_pt1 | contig 12849 bp, 15 predicted proteins | sample CZODoug2_1_08_16_FD_185931 | JGI IMG/M metagenome (GOLD analysis project Ga0179593, IMG submission 185931) | Vadose zone soil fungal communities from Angelo Coast Range Reserve, California, USA - CZODoug2_1_08_16fungal (PacBio error correction) | ecosystem: Environmental > Terrestrial > Soil >... | reverse complement strand
CTATTTTCTTTTCTTTTTTCTTCCTTCTCTCTCTTCAGGATGAGATGCTGCTTCTTCAGAGGTCCATTTTTTCCCTATTCCCTTTCCCTCTACGAGGAGATAGGAGAGAAAGTAGTTTCTTTCTTTTTTTTTTTCCTTTTGTTAAAGGAGAGTACCCCTCTCTCTTCCCCCCTTACCCTTTCCCCTGATCTCCCCGCTTTTTTTCCCCCTTTTTCAGTGAGATGAAAAGAAATTAGAAGAGCCTTTCCTTCTTCTTCCCCCTACCTTCCGGAAGGATGCCATAGGAGAATGATGATGGTCTTCTCTCCCCTCCCTTTCTTCCTTTTCCGTTCGTTTTTTTTTTTTTAATGGAGATAGAAGAGATCGTGGTTGCCTCTTCTTTCTCTTTTCCGCTAGTAGTGGGGACGAGGGATGGTCAAGTGGTTCCTTTTTTCTCCCTCCCCTCTTCCTGCACATCTTCTAAGCTGTTCTCCTTTTCTTTTTCTTGCATGGCAGGAAAATGGGAACGGCCTCTTTCTCCCCTTTTCCTTTTTTTCTCTGTAGGTTAAGGGAAGGAGAAGTAAGCCGCTTTTTTTTTTCTTTTTTTCTTCTTCTGCTGGACCGCAGTCGTTGGCTGGTTTTCTTCTTTCCTTTTCCCTGCCGCTGATGAGGATGAAATTATAAAGGCCCATTTTCCCTCTCTTCCTTCCCTCTTTTTCCCTGGTAGAGGGGAGAGTTTTTTTTCTTTTTCTGCTTTTCCCTTTTTCTTCGGCCGTCTTCTTGAATGTTCCCCCTGGTTTTCTTCAATAAATCAAAAAAAAAAAAAAGCCTCCCCCCCCCCCCCCATCCCCCCCCCAAATAACAAAAAAAAAAAATATAACTACAACAAAAGACCCCATCCCCCCACATCCCCCCCCGAAACACAAACCCAAAAAACCCCCACAAAAAAAATAATAAAAAAAAAAACCCCGCCCCCCCCCTACCCCAAAAAAAAAAAAACCAAAAAAAACAAAGACCCCCGTACCCCCCGCCCCCCCCCAACCCCCCATCTAAACCAACCCCCAAACATCAAAAAACAAGACAATAAAAAAAAAAAAAAAAAAAACACCACCCGCTCCACGGAACAACGAAAAGAAACAAAACACAAAAAGGAAAATAACGGCCGCCACCCACCCAAAAAATAAAAAAACCACCAAAACACCACCCCCCAAACCAAAAAAAAAAAAAAAAAAAACAACAAAAAAAATACCCCACCACCCCCCCCAAAAAAAAAAAAAAAAAACAAACTACCAACCAAACAATAAAAAAAAACCAAAACAAAACACAAAAAAAAAAACAAAAAAAAAAAAAAAAAAAAAAAGTTGTGTTTTTTATTTTTGTTTTTGTGGGGGGGGGGGTGGGCTTTTGTGTGGGGGGGGGGGGGGGGGGGGGGGGGGGGGGGTGGGGTTTTTTTTTTTTTTTTGTGGGTTTGGTGGGGCGGGGGGGGGGGGGGGGGGGGGGGGGGGGGGGGGGGTTTGTTTTTTTTTTTTTTTGTTTGTGGTGGGGTGCGGGGGGGGGTTTCGGGGGTGCGTTTTTCTGTGGGGGGGGGGGGGGGGGGGGGGGTGGGGGGGGGGGGGGGGGGGGGGGGGGGGCATCCACCACAAAACGACAAAAAAAATGAAAATATAGCCCCACCCCCGCGCCCCCCCCACACAACAACCGCAAGAACCACCCCCCCCCGCACCTGAAGATCACCCCCCCCCCCGCACAAAAAAGAAAAAAAGAAAAAAAACCCCCCTCCGCCCCCCCCCCAAACAAATCGCCAATAAACACCCCCCAAAAACCAAAAAAGGATAAAACAAAACCACCCCCCCGCGCCCCAAAAAAAAAACACAAAACCCTCCTCCCCCACCCATAACCCCCCGCCCACCCCCACCCCCACAAAAAAAAAAAAAATAAAAAATATAACCCCCCACAAAAAACAAACAAAAAAAACCCCCCCCCCCCCCCCCCCAAAACCCCCCCCAAAAAACACAACCCCTTTTTTTTTTGGTGGGGGTGCACATTTCATGACCCTCCGCCCCGTCAGAAAATGATAGAGATGCATGATCTTCCCCTCCTTCCGCGGAGTGGTTAAAATTTCTTTCTCTTTTTTCTTCTGCGCGGATCAGAGGTCCCTTGACATGATAGAGATGGCGATCTTTTTTTTTTTTTCCTTTTTTTATCCTTGAACATATAAACGCGGACCTTTTTTTCTTTTTCTTTTCTTCCCCTTCCCCTCTTCAACGGGCGTGGTCCTTTTTGTTCCCCTCTTTACCCGAGAAGAAGGAAGCCGCTCTCTTTTTTTTTTTCCCTCAATAGAAATAGTGTGGCATTTCCTCCCCTTTTCTTTCCTCCCCTTTTGACGGCTCTCCCAGATTTTTTCTTCTTTCTCTCGGAGAAAGGGATAGAAATAAGGACGCTCAGGTCTCCTTTTCTTCTTCCTTCGATGATAGAAGATTTTTCTCTTCCCCCCCCTTGCCTCTCTTTTTTTGGCGCTCTCCGATGAGAAAGAAACGGGGTTCCCTTTTCCTTTTTCTTTCTTCCTTGATGGATAAAACGTTTTTTCCTCTCCCCTCTTGCCAACGACTCTCTCACTTTTGTTTTATTCAGCAGGCTCGAGGCAGGCTCCTCCCTTTTCTTCTATGCGAGGGTAGAAGGACGCGGCCCTTCCCTCTTCTTTTTTTTTTTTCCCTCTCTTCCCTTCGGCTGGTGGGCCTCCATTGCCCTCTCTTCCTTACCTACCTGGCATGATAGAGAGGGTGATCGCCCTTTTTTTCCCTCTAGCCTTGTCGTCAGACCGTAATGAAAGACAGACAGCTTTTCCCCTTTTTCTCTTTTTCTTTCTTCGGCCCCCCCGAGGGAGTTTTTTCCTTTTTTTCGCCGGATAGAACAGAGAGGCAGGAACGGGCTTTTCCCTTTTTTTCTTTTTCCTTCCGCGGTGGCCAGGGGATTTTTGTTCCCCCGCCTTTTTTTTTTCTTTTCTTTTCTTCTTTTCGGCGCTTGTACCTGGTTGTTTTCTATTTTGGGAGTAACGGGCTTTTCTCCCCTTTTATTTTCTCTCCCAATGAACAGGGTAATGGAGTGATCTCTCTCTTTCCTTTTTTCCCCCCTCTCCTTATCCCCTTGGCCGAGCACATTTCCTGGTCCCTCCTCCTATGGGAGTAAGGGATGGACGCTCATTTTTTTCCCCTTCCTCCTTGCTGTACTAGAACTAGGACTGCTCCCTCTCTTCTTTCCCTTTCCCTTTTTTCTCGGCGGGCGTCGGGCCCCTGAGCTCGGTTTTTGCCCCTCCCCCGACGATTAGACGAAATCGAAGAGGGGAGGAGACTATTTTTCCCCTCCCTTTTTTCTCTTTGATGGACGGATGAGGGTCGAAGTCCTTCTTTCACCTTCTTCTCTGTCATTCAACTACCTTTGAATCATCGTCGACTGGCAGAACAAGCGTCTTTTTTTCCCTCCCTCCAAGAGTGGCAGCTGATCGACGTTTTTTCTTCCTTTTTTCCTCACCTCTCTTCTTTCCTCCTCTTTTGTTGGACTCTCTTTTTGCGTAAACACAGGCAGCTAGAGGTTTTTTTTCCCCTCCTTCCCCTCGGTAGGGTGAGACTTGACGTTTTTCTTTCCTTTCCTTTTCCTCTATTGGATGCCCCATTCTTGTTACCCCCCGTAGTGATGAAAGGCTCGTCCCTTTTTTTCTTCTTCCTTCTCCTTTCGCCTGGAAAGAAACTAGCCCCTTCCTCCCTTTTTTTTCCCTTCTTTTTTCCGACACGGGCGTCTCAGGCTATTTTTCCTCCTTCCCCAGGCAGAGAGCAAGATGAATGGGCCCCTCCCTCTCTTCTCCCCTTTCTTTCCTCGTTCCTTCAAGGTAGGGCAGGAAGAGGTATCTTATTTTTTTTTTTCTTTCCCCCTTTCACTTGAATCGCTTTCACTGATTACCCTTTCGTAGGGTGATGAAATCGTAATGTTTCCTCTTCCATTCTTCCTCCCCGAAGGATGGGTAATAGTAGTCAGATCCACCCTTCCCTTTTCCCTTTCCCTGCCATCGTCGATTCCTCGATTTTCCACGGAAACTGACGCGCTTTTTTTTTTTTTTTTCCCCAGAACCAGAACATAGCGGGAAAAACCCCCTTCTCTCTTCCCTCTCCCGAAGCCGGCGCCCCTGTCCTCCCCCCTTTTGAAGAGAGATGGTAGATCTCTCTTTTTTTTTTTCTCCTCTTCTTTTTTATTTTGATCGGCGACGCTTCCCGACTTTCTTTCTAGCAAAAAACTTTTTCTTTTTTTTCTTTGCCGACAAGGCGGCGATGTGTGCGCCCCCCTTTTTTTTCCCTCTCCCCCCGCTCCCCCCCCTGATCTTGCCTTCTTTCCTTTGACGAGAGCAGATAGTAGGCACCACAGCCTTTTTTTTTTTCTTCCCTCCTTCCTCCGACATAGTAAATCGAGGAGGGCCGCTTCCTTCTCTTTCCTTCTCTTCTTCATATCGATCCTTTTGCGATCTTTCTTTTGCTACGATAGGAGGAATAATCCGTTTTTCTCTTCTTTCTTCTTCTAGCTTCCCCCGGTATGGAGAAGAGTAAGAGTTCATTTCCCACTTTGTCTCCTTCTTTGCGCAGTAATGGATAAACTTTTCTCTTCTCCTCCTTTCACCTTTTCCCCTCCAGCGCCTAGGAAGGAGAGGACTTGAGTGAGGCGCCTTCCCCTCTCCTCTTTTTTTCCCCTTCTAAGCCGTCAAGGATCTTTTTGTAACCTATCTTTTCCCTCCAAGACGAGGGAGAGTTAAACCGTTCCTTACCCTCCCCTCACCACTGTCGGAGAGGCGTAAGGAGGGAGGCTTCTTCTCCCCCACTGACAGTTGACTTTCAGGCTTCCCCTCTCCTAAAAAGATTTTTTTTTCCTTCTTTTTCCTCTCTGGAGGTTTTTTTGGTCTTCCCTCAGCACGGTTGGCCCTTAGTCTTTTCCGGCAGAGGAGTCCTTCTTTCCCCTTTTCCCTCCCTCCTAGAGGAAAGGTGGGTACCCCCCCTCTTTTTCCCCTTGACTGTGCTGAATCTTCTACAGCGAGAGAATGTTATTTTCTTTCTCTTTTCCTTTTTTCTTTTGAAGAAAATTTGAGAAGCTTTTTTCCCCCTCGCCCCGGCGGCTATCCCCCTCACTCCTCCTACCACGGCAACAGGTAGATAAGAGGTAATCGGCAGTTCTCTCCTTTTTCTCCGCTTCCCTTTGAGCTTCACCCCCCGACCCCCCCTTCCTCCTGAGGTAAAGAGCAGGAATGACCCCATTCCTTCCCCCTTTTCCTTCCTTGCGACGGAAAGGAAAAACTCAAACAACTTCCTTTTTTCCCTTTTCCCATTTCCGTCCAGTTCCGGCCAGTCCCTTGGGCTATAGCTCTCCCTTCCCTTGGCGAAGAGGTGAACAGGTAGCTTGAGTTCTTTCCTTCTCTTCCTCCTCCCTCCCCCGGGAAAAGAAAGAGGCCACCCCCCCTCTTTCTTCTTCTCCCCCCCCCCCCTTCCCTAAGGCAAGTCTGCGTCAACCACGATAGAGGAGGAGACATGCTTTCCTCTTTCCCTCCTGCTTTGCGCCGAACAGAAGAAAGAGAGTATCTTTTTCCCTTCTTCCCCCCCCCGCGCGGGAGAAGGGCAGGCCGTTCCCTCCTTCTTTCTTCCCCCCTTCCCCCCCTACTGAAACCCGGCATTCAGCTGTATTCTCCTTTTTAACGCCGGTAGGCGAGAATTGGACGAGAAGTTAAACCGCCTGCCCTCCCTTTCTTTCTGGTCGCTCCGAGTCCTAGTAGCGGGCACACTGCTTTTTCTTTTTTTTTTCTCCTCCCCCTCAGCAATATACAGCTGGTTTTTTTAGCCTCTCTCCTTTCCCCCGCCTGGCATGAGAAAAGATATATATCTTTACTCCTTTTTTTTTTTTTTTTCCCTCTTCTTCCCTTCTCCTCGAGAAGATAAGGAAAGGATGAGATTGCTGGCGTCTTTTCCCCCCTTTTTTTTTTTTTTTCTCTCATTTTCCCTCGCCTAGGAGCTCGGCCTCCCGTTTGATCTCGCCTTTCTCGGTGCGGTGGTAGGAGAGTAATTCAGCGCCTCCTTTCCCATCTCTCCGATCTGAGGTAGGTGATGTGAAATGGTCAGTCCTTTTCTTTTTCCCTTACTCCCCCTCTTCTTCTGCGCCGCGCGGGATAGGCGCCTATCAAGCTTCAGTATGCTCTTCCTGCTGCGGGTAGGAGAGAAAAAGAGGGACCTCCTTTTTCGTCTAGGGTGTCTTTCCTGGCGCTAGCGCTTTTTTTTGCCTCTACGGGAATTAGTGCAGAGAAGGGCGCTTTTTTCTTTTTTTTTTTTTTCCCCTTGCTGGCTTTTTAATCTTCTTTCCCCCTGTGACCTTGCACCTCAGGAGAAAGCGAGGAGATAGTGATGATCTTTTTTCTTTTTTTTCTTCTGTTTCGCAAGCTAGGAATGCGTAATGAAACAATGAGAGTTTTTTCCTTTTTTGTCTTTTTCCTTTTTTTTTTCTCGAAATGGGTAAGGCCGGCGGCTTTTCTCCGAACTTGGCCTTTCTTTTTTGGCTCTCCTGGGAAGTAATGAAGATGATGATGTTTATCCCTTCCCTTTTTTTTTTCTTTTTCCCTATTCCTGCTTGATCGACATGGTGCCTGGTCTATTTTTCTGTGTCGGCGGATTATAGAGGATAGTGGTTCCCTTTTTCTCTCTCCTTCTTGCTAAACTGGTTCTTCACGTCCTTTCTTCCCCTTCCTCTCTCCCTTCTCTCGATGCTGCCTCTTCATCTTAGCATTTCCCCGTAAGAAGGGTGTCCCTTTTTTCTTTTTTCTTCGGAGAGGAGCCGGAGAGGACTCCTCTCCCCTTTTTTTTTTTCTCTGAAAACACCGGCGTCTCTACAATCCTCCCTCTACCCTTGGGGAGGAAGGGCAGAGCTTCTCCCTCTCCCTTTTTTCTTTTTGCGCATAGGGGAAAAGCGCAGCCTTTTTTTTTTCCCTTTTTTCTTTGGGGTCATCCTTTCGCCCTGTCGTGGAAGGGCAGACCGATACGTTACTTTTCCCCCTTCTTTCTTTTCCTCCTCCAAAGGAGGAAGATGAGCTCAGAGCTGTCCTTTATTCCTTCAGGCAGAGGCGCGGGAGAAACCGGATAGAACGGAGATGCTCTCTTTTCCTTCTCCCCCCCCCTTTCTCCTCGATAAAGGAGAGCATCAGAACGCTCTTTCTTTTTCCCCCTTCCCCTCATACGAGGCGGCTTTTATGGTCACACGTGAGCGAAGAAGATAGGCTCACGACCCTCCTCCTTTCTCCTTCTTCTCCTTCAGGCTCGATTGAGAAGTTTCCCTTTTTTTTTCCCTAGGTCGCTTATGCCTTCCTCGCCGAGAGATAAGGAAAAGTACGGCTTTTTTTTTCTTCTTCTGACCAGAACCTGGCATGACCCGAGCTTTTTCCTTCCCCCCCGGTCGCACACTCTGGGCTTTAATCCCCGTTTCCATTCCCTCCAGGCAGAGGGCAACAAGGTGTTTCTCCTTCTTCCCTCCTCCCCTTCTTCTCCTATAAACTAAAAGCAGATATGTTCTCTCCTCTTCCCTCTTCTTCTGCCAGGGGGGCGGAACCGGGGGCTTCACATTTGATCCCTTTTTCTCTGCCTAGCGGTGGACAGGGGATTTTTGTCCGCGCTTTTTTCTCTTCTCTTCAAAGAAGGGAGGCGGCGGAAGATGCGCTCTTTTTCCAGCGCGAGGATCGACTATCCAGTATCCCCCATGGGACCAGGGGAATGGTGCTCCCTCTTCCGATTCCCCCCTCATGAGGGAGATTGCGGATTAAACATGCCCTTCCTTCCTCCTTTCATCCCCCCCTTCCTCTGGGAAGTCCTTTTGCACCCGCTTTCCCGGGAAAGTCTCTCCCTCCCTCGGAATGAAAGAAATGAAGGGACCGCTTCTTCTTTCCCACGCGGTTTTTTTTTCCCATAATAGTGCCTCTGCTTTCCAAGGTTAACCCTTCCCTATAGCCGCCATAGAGGAAGGGGAGGAGACCCCCCCCCCCCCCCTGATGGGAGAGTTGATGGAAAGGGATGAGGGTCCTTTTCCTTTTTCTCCCTCTCTCGGTAATCATACTTTGTTCATCCTCGTCGAATTGGAAGCAAGCGAGTCAGGCTTTTTTCTTCCCTTCCGGCTAACGACGGAAGAGTGTCCCTTTTTTCCCCTTTTCCCCTTCACCTCGAGCGGCTGGTGTTAGCCCCTCTCTCTCTTCTTTTCATAATAATAAGTTGTTGTTGTTCGAGATCTCTTCTTCACCAGACGCTAGAGTTTCTTTCTCCCTCTTCCACTCGGTAGGCTTTGCCTTCCTTCCTCTCCCTCCCTGACCTGAAGCAGCTGGGATGAAAAGCTTTTTTTTTATTTTTTTATTCCCGGCTCGGAGGAAGATGGTTTCTTTCTTCCCCCCTTCCTCCCCCTCAGCCGGGCAAGCAAAATCGCCTTCTTTTTTTCCCCTCCCTTGGTCTGAGGGCGGATAGATCGATGTTAATGGACCAGTCCCTCTTTTTCCCTCCTCCCAGCCGCGGGATCTCTTTCCTCGGGGTACATCATGTCGGGCAGGCTCTTTTTCTTCGTCGTTCCGTTCCAATGGAAATAGAGGAAAGGCCTTCTTCTTCCTTTGCTGACCTCGACTTTTCCCTTCATGGTTGATACGCAAGCGACCCGCCGTCTTTTTTTTTTTTCTCCCCCCTGTTCCCCTGGTAATTGGTAGCGGCTCTCGTCGGCTCTCGCGGTTTTTCGGACCTTCCCATGACGCGCAGAGTCAGGACAGACGACACGGTCTTCTCCGTCACAGAAACAAGCACATCGACGGACAACACTTTTCTTCCTCTCCCTACGCAGGCCCGGTGCCAGCCCCCGGTGAAGAAAAAAGTGACAGACGCTCTTGTTTCTCTTTTTTCTAACCTCATCTTGCTTTAGGTGATAGGCGATCTTTTTTTTCCCTCTCTCACACCTTTTTGCCAAGATGCATGGCTTTTGGTTGTCTACATTCGGCTAGTGTGAGAACCTTTTCCCCTCCCTCCCTCCTCTCTCATTCCCTGGGCGGTAATGAAGAGAGGAAGATCGTCTTCCCCTCCTCCTTTTCCGGATGCTATGACTCTGCCTTTCCAGGCGGCGGGAGAACTAGTCAATTTCTCCTTCACGGATAAGCGAGCCTTTTTTCTCGCCTTTTGCGATCAGGTAGTTGAGCGAGGATTCTGCCCCTCCTTGGTAGCAAGAAGAGAAGAATGTATTAGGTTTTTTTTCCCCCCCTTTCCTTTGGTCGAAGAGTGCTGATGCTCGCCTTTTTTCTCTTTTTTTTTTCTTCCTTGTCGATCAGCGCAGCATTCTTCATAGTTTTCCCTCCGCCAGCGCATAGAATGAGAGGCTGAGTGCTTTTTCTTCCCTCTGTCCGCCTGGCGGAGAGATAGTAAAGGAGTTTTTTTCCCCTTCCTTTCTCCCCTCACCTCCTCTGGGCGAGTTCGCCCCACGCCCCCCTCACCAATGTCGGCGCGGAGGAAGGAGCGGCCCCTCGTTTCGCCACCCGAAACAAAATGGCCCGTTTTTCTTTTTTTTCTCTTTCTTCCCCAGGTCGCTGTGATCCGTTCAGGATAGAGAAGGGGGTGTTCTTCCCCTTCTTTCATCTTCTCCGGGGAAGAGGAGTACTCTCTTTTTCCCGCCCGACGCGCTTCCCTGTTACACGCTGATGAAGTGACAGCGACTTCCTCTCCCAAAAGTTTCTTTTCTGCGGTTCTTCGATAGTGAAAGTTTTCCCTTGGGGGCTTCCTCCCCAGTTGAGAAGAATGCTAGCGATCCTTTCCCCTTTTCTGAATCCGCGAACAAAGCAAACCGCTCCCTCCTTTTTTTCTTCCTCAGGTCATCGGACAGATATAAGCACTGTGCCGGGATAAGGGCAGACGTAAGAAGAGGCGTTCCTTTCTTCTTCCTCTCCTTCCTGCCTGCGGTCAAAGGACGCCGGGCCTTTCTCTTCCCCACGACGGTTGTCCCCGGGGAGGCGCCGGGCCATGTTCTCCCCTTGCTGAAGGACAATCGAGCTTGCCCCTTTTTCTTTCCCCCTGCATGCCAGAAAGGCTCAGCCCCGGGTTTGTCTCGCGCGGAGGGAGAAGAGTGCAAGGTCTTTCTCTCTTTTGCTCCCCTGTCTCAGCCAGCCAAGGGGAACCAGCCTTCCTTTAACTTCGTTTTTCGCGCCCGGTCAATCCGGCCAGTCGATTTCCCCACGATAGCGGCGAGCGACCTTTCTTTTTCCCGCCGCCGTGGCTGGCCGCCGGCTCGGACCAACCCCCCCCCGCCTGAAAGAAGAAGGTCTTTCCTTCTTCCTCCCTCCGCGGTGCGCCGGGCAGGCCGCTTTTTTTTCTTCCCTTTCCCCAGCACGAAACGGCAGATCTTTTCGCGATCTTTCTCTGGGTTAACGCCGTCGGCGCGGAATTGACGCGCCTTACCTTTCCTCTCCGGTTACTTTCGCGCCGAGATCATCGTGCGGGCCCCCTTTTTTTTTCTCTCCCTCCCTCCACTCCAGCCTGGCCGGAGGCTTTGTCTGTCTGAGAAGGTGACCGCATGGCATAGAAAACGATCTCTATCTTCTTTCTATCTCTCGTGTCTCATTCCAGGCGGGCACCTCTATCGAGACAGGCTCGTCTTTCTTTTTTTTTTCTTTCCCTTCTCCTCCGTGGCCCAGCGACGAGGAGGTTTTTCGCGACCTTCTGCTCGGCCGAAGGTGAGAGGCAGGCGGTGTTACTTCCTACTTGCTTTACACACCAGACGTAAAGATAGCCTGACTTCCTTTTTTTTTTTTTTAGGCCTGTCAGTGCGATGAAGAATTTTCTCCCTCTGCCTGACAGGCGACAGCAGCTTGGTTCTTTTTTTTCTTCTCTGTCGATGAATGTGGTCGGAGAGACAGCCGCTTCCCCCTTTTTTCCCTTTTTTCATTTTTGTCTTCGCCGAGATCGGGGTTGCCGCGACTTCCCCCTTAGTGTCTGAGTCAGCTCTGTACGCTATGTAGTGGTGGACGCTGGATGGTTCCCCTTTTTTTTTTCTTTCCTTTTCTTCTCCCGCGGTAGAAGTAAGAATCAGCTCAAGCTGATTTTCCCCTTTCCTTTTCTTCTCCTTTCTGGCCTGGCCGGACAATGGGACCGGCTTTCTGAGCCCAATCTCTTCTTTGTCTGCACACTGGAGTTGGAGGTTCCTGGCGCGCCGCCGCCGTCTTTTCACTGGTTTCATGCGCGGTTGGACAGCAGGCGGCAGCTGGATTTTTTTTTTTTTTTTCCCTCTCTGTGCCCTGCTGCCCTATCCCGGCGGGCCTTTCTCTCCTGTCGAGGAAATGATGATATAAACTGGTTTTTTTCCCTTTTTCCTTCGGTCTTCTAGAAGGAAGTGGCGGCGGCCTTTTTCTTGCTCAACTGGTCGACCCAACGTTCCCACGTTCCCTCCGAAAATGATCGGATGCTGCTCCTCCTCCCTCGGTTTTCCCAACATGGACGCGCGTTTGGATTTTTTTACCTTCTTCGCGGAGCGCAGAGGGGACGACGCTGACTGCTCCCCTATTTTTCCCTTAGGGAGTGCCCCCCCGGCGCGATCCTTGAAATCTCACCGCGACCTGTTTTTTTTTTTTTTTTCAGAATCGTCACCAGTGTTGTTCTTGTGCTTACATGGGAAACGACGAAGCCGGAAGCTCGCCCTTCGTTTGGGGTGCGAACTCCTTTTTTCCTCCTTCCCTTCCCGCCCCGCTCCTTGACGGCTTCGTCCTCCTGCCCCTCTTTCTCTCGATGCTGGAAGGCGCAAATCAGGCAGCTATTTCCACCTTCTGCGCCCGGCGCTGCTCGCCGCCGTGCTTTTCTTTCTCCTCGATCAAGTTTTGAGTAATCCCTCTTCGCCCGGACCGGGGTGAAGCTCTCGGCTTTTTTTTCTTTTGCTACACGGAGGAGTAAGACAGATAGGCTCAACTTTCCTTCTCGATAGAGCAGGCTCGCGGCCTTTTGATTTTGCTCTTCCTGCGGCCGATAGATGGAACGATTTCTGCTCCGCTGGGAAAGGCAAGAGGTCCTCCTTTCCACGTTCTTCTGGTGGTGCCCGCCTCGACTCTCTTCAGGGAAAGACCATGGCCTGCTCGAGTTTTTCCCAACGCGGTCTCACACTAGAAGATGGTAGTAAGAACCGTATGACCTTTTTCTTTTTTCTCTTACTTTTATCGATTTCGGCAGCTGGCGTCGCCGACCATTAAGCCGCTGATTTCCGAGCAGTTCGAACCCTTCCCTTTTTTTTTTTCCCCGGGGGCGGGCAACGGCGTCGGCTCGGTTTTTCCTTGGCTTTGTGTTCCCCCCAAGATGGCGGTTCGTTCCCCTTTTTTCCTCTGCGGGCTGGAGATGAGAGTCAGTTGCCGTGGCCGTCCCCTTTTTTCCCTTTTTCCGGACCAATGACCAGGGTCTTGGTTTCCCCACTGACGATGGAAAACCCAATGAGGGCGCGAGGCTTCCCTAGGTCAGCACCGCGACGATGGGGAAGTCAGGGCTGTCTCTCTTTCCCGCCGTGCTATAATCGACCTTCTTTCCGAAAGGAAGGGACGAGTACTAAGGGGGATCCGCTGGCTGGGCGTCGGTGTCTTCCAGGAGGGACAGCGAAGATAGCAGCATCGCTTTTTTTTCTCCTCCCACCCATTCGTCCTGGGCGGAGTGCTGGTCCGGTTAGTGGTTTCCTCGTAAGAAGGACTAACATCCCTTTCTCTACCGGGGAAAGCAAAGCGTTCGATTTTCCGTCGCGTCAGTGGGCGGGCGAGTTATTCCGTCTCCCTCCGGACCGAGTGCAGTGCCTCTCTTCTCTGCGGTGGTTCCGGAA
>Ga0179593_1595354_pt1 | contig 12849 bp, 14 predicted proteins | sample CZODoug2_1_08_16_FD_185931 | JGI IMG/M metagenome (GOLD analysis project Ga0179593, IMG submission 185931) | Vadose zone soil fungal communities from Angelo Coast Range Reserve, California, USA - CZODoug2_1_08_16fungal (PacBio error correction) | ecosystem: Environmental > Terrestrial > Soil >... | reverse complement strand
CTTTTTTTTTTTTTTTTTTTCGTCTCCTTGATCGGGGTTTCATTTTGATTTTCCCCTTCGTGTTGCTTTCTTCATCGCCACTGCCTGTGACCCCACATAGGGCAGGGTGTGATCCTTTTGGTTAAGGGTTCCCCCCCCCCTGAAAGAGAACCCCAAATTTTTTTCTGTCTTGGTTCGTTCCCTTTTCCAAAAAGGGGAACAGGCCCCAAACCGCATTACGGTTTCTCTCCCCCCCCGGTTTTTTCGTTGACTGGTTCCCCCCGGCCATCCCTCGTGTCCTCCTTATGGGGGGGGGGCCCCTTTAAGTTTTAAGGGAAGCATCTTTTGCAGTACTTTTCCTCCCCTTTCCTGGGGTCAACGCGTTTTTTTTCGGCTTTCCTTCCACCACCGTACTGGGAAAACTCAATCTCCTTTCCCCCCCCTTACGGGATCTTTTTGCCCCGTCTTCCAGCCCCTCGTGTAACTCCTTTTTTGAGGACACCTTCGCTATAAATAATACCTTGTGACCCTTCCTAAGTGAACACCTTTCGTGTAGGGTCTTGAAACAAAGTGCCCGTGTTTGTTCTGTTCCCTCTAATGAAACCGTTTTTTGTGTCCTTTTGGACTTTTCGGGTTTTTGTTTGTCCCAATTTTACCCCCCCCCCCCCGGTGCCTTTGTCTAATGAAGGCATGCTATTATGTGCATTTTTTGTGGTGCGAGACGTACCCAAAATTTTTCCTTAGGCCGCTCTGTCCTCCATGGTTGTAGACCTTTAAGAGGAGTTTGATTTCCCCGATTTTTTTTTTTTTTTTTTACTTCCAGTCTTCGGTGGATTCTAAACCCCCCCCCCTTTTTTTTTTTTCCCCGGGTTTCTCTTGGGTTAGGGGGTTTGATTTTGATGACCTTTGCCAAATAAACCCCCCTTCTAAGCTGGTTCTTCTTTAGTTGCAGCGTGAGTCTTGCTCTCAGCTACTGGGATGTCCTTGGGGGCATAGCTTACTGAAGTCATCCCCCCACCTAGAATTTTTCCTTTTCTTGAGTTTCCTCTTCTTCTTTGGGGGAATCTGTTCAGTCAGAGAGTCCCACCGCACCCTCACCAGCCCTGTGCTAAGTGGGAAGTTCTTTGTAGGAGTTGCAGCTCCCCCCCTTTGGAGGTTGGTCCTCCTCCCCCCAAGGCCACCTTCGCCTTTCTTTTTTCAATTGAATTTCGGCGCCGACAATTTTTTAATTTTCCCAAAGTCCGCGGTGGGCCGGGAGCCCAGTATTTTTTTTTTGTGTCTCTGGGATGGGCTTTTTTTTCTTTGTCTTTTCTCGGTTGGAATTCGTGCCGCTGTTTTCCCAGTTGCGCGGGTGTTTTTGAGGGCCTTTTTTGAGCGTTCCGTGGTTCCGGCCCCTTGAGTGAAGCAGGCATGGAAGTAGTTATCGCCACGAGGGGTGCGCCTTCCCCAACTTGTTCCTTTTAATCCGCCAAGGTGTCATTTCTTCTTTTCACCCTCAAGGCTCGGTGCAGATGAACAACGGCCAAGTAACCCGCTTACTTGCGCCCATGCCGTGCCCTGTGCGATTGGCTTTTGTTTGAATAGGTCTCTTGAAGCTTGTCTGGATTTCGCGGAACCAGGAACCCGGTGTTTTTCCCAAACGAAGGGTTTGATTTTCGCTCTCCCGGAGTAGGAGTTGGGTTCGCTGCAGGTCCAATTGCGCAACCCCTTTTACGGGTGTTCTGAGGACCTCTTGAGGCCGTCTTTGAGGCCCTTAATCCCATTGTTTGCCCCCCCAGAAAAAACCTCGCGTTGAGGCATCTAGGGCTGTTGTTTAACTACAACAGGGACTCCCTTTTCCCTTTAGAGAATACATGTGTTTTCTCTACGGGCCCCCTTTAACCCCTTAAATTAGGGAAGGGAACCGCGCCTCCAGAGAGGTCTTCCCCTTTACTGAGGCTGGGTATTCCATTTTCCTGTGGCCGCCAGCCTGACTGTTAAACCCCAAAATGTCCGTTCGCAAGACGGGACCGTATACGGAATGACCCTGCCCCGGTTTGCCGGGACCTTCCAATTTATTTGGGTCCTTTTAAGGCGGTAACCTTTGGCTTTGGCTAAGGTATGTCTCCTGTCGGGTAAAGTTTCCGCCTTCACGAATTGGGTTTTCCCAATTGTCTCACCCCTTCGGACACTTCCCCTTCCTTTTCCGCGCTGAAGTTAAGTCACCCCTACATCTTCCGTGTGTGTTTGTTTGGTTCTCTCGATGGGGTATTTTTCTTCTTCCCGGATGCGCCGGTCTGTGGTTTCATGGGAAAGTCGTTACTTGCATGTCCTGGTCGTTTCCCCATGGAACAAGGAATTTCGTCTCCCTTGAAGGGTTAAGTACCAACACGCCCCCCCCCTCTCCTTTCTGAGCTTCCCCCGACACCCCCCCCTTAACGTTCCCTCAAGGGCTTCCCCAGTCCGTTTATTCTTTCCAAGCGAACCTTTTTTTCTGTAAAAAAAGGTCGGCTTTCCCCTGGGTTTCGCGACCCTCTTTCATCTTAACTTTTTTCTTCTCCAATAACGTTGACCATTTCTAACCACAGTTCCCCCGATCGCCTAAGGTATTCTCCTTCCCCCCCCCCTTTGTCGGTTTAGGGTACGTTTTTTTCCCCCTCCCCTAGATGGCTCCCCGGCCCTTGAATTTGGCCTAAACGGCTCTCCTGTTTTCTCAGGCTTTTTTTGCATGCGTGCCCCCCCGCCCTGACGGCCTTTTTTCCGGGACTACCCCTTTCCCTTAGAGCTATTCCCCAAGTTCGGTTTCGGGTCCGAGCTCTGCCAGCTCGTTTTCCGTTTCCCCCCTGAATCGACAGCCGTCTCACTTAAGCATCCGCATTGTACGCATGGCGCATTTCCTTTTTTCACGGCCGCCTTTTTGCATTGTTCCTCGGCCCTTAGGGGTCCCTTTTGTGGCGGGATTAGGCACTGCAGTAAACCGGTCCTTCGGGGGAGTTCTTTCCACTCCATGATGTCTCCAGGCTTACTCCATCCGGCTGCGACCCGAATCCTAACCCACCCCGCGTCCCCCCACCCCCTAAATTTTTCTCCAATTTCTTCAAACGCCCCCCCACGTCCACCGGCCGGGTTCCTTGCAACAGCTTCGGCGTGTGGACTTGAGTCCCCCCCCCTGTTAAATTGTCGGGCGCATTCCCTCCTCTTACACTCCTGCTTTCGCAAAGTTTTGTCTCCCTTGAACTTCCCCCCCCACTTCTGTGCCCTTTGGGCTTAGCTGTTCTCTTTTTTTACACTCTCGACTACGAAGCTTATCCACTTCCTTATCACTGCCTTCCTTCCTGAATTTTTTTTTTTCAGTACTTCTAGGCCCCAGTAGCTCCCTTCCGGTTTTCTTTTTCCCGGCGCCAACGCTGCACATGCATTCGGGGGCGACCCAAGTCTTTTTTCACGGAGTTTTTCCTCCCACCCCTAACCATTTTTCAACACCTTTTTTCACGCGGGCTTACGCCTTCCCCCACCGGGTTTCTACGGACCTTAGGGTATCCCCCCCACATGCGACTTCAAGCGTGTTTCCCTATCAGACGAGCTTTCTTCTCCAACCTACCATTGACCTTTTTCCACTCGCAAAGGCTACTTTCACCATTTTACAATTCCACATTTTTAATTCCCGGCTGATTACGCCCCCCCACGCTTGTAGGCCTTTTTTACAAGGTTGACCACTCCCCTGGGCATTTATTCCTCGTGTAATTGTGAACTATCTGTCCCCTTTCATTTAGGGATTAGGGGAGGGGTCCCCCCCTCTTTCAACGGGATTTCTTCGGTTTTTTCCCCCCCCCCCCACCCATGCCTTTCCGGACCCCCCCCCCCCCCCCCCCCCGTTGGTTTTTTCCTTTGCATACGGGGTTTTTCCCTTCTGTGCCGATTTTTCCCTTCTTACGGACTACCAAAACTGATTTTCTTACTTTCAGCATCCGCTGGCTGTTTTCACAGTCACGCCTTTTTTTTTTATGGAAACGTATAGGTTGGACAGTTTTTTCCCCCCACCCTTTACGGGTCACCTTAAGGTTTATATTTTTTTCACTTAACTACTCCACCTGCCTATGTGTCTCTGGGCGATGGGCAATTACGCCCCGGTTTCCCTATTTCGGGAAATCCCCTTATAGAAGTATGGTGCCTTCCCCCCTCCTTCTCTATATTTTTGTTTTATTTTTGAAGTGTTCTTTAGGACCCCATGTTTCGTTTCGTCGTTGTTGTTGTATTTTTTGTTTTTCTTTGGTTTAATTTGTGATGGGTGGGATATGGAACGGGTTTTGTTCGTAAAATGTCCCATCGCCTCCTCCATAGGGCACTTTTAAACTTTTTTTCATCTCCTTTCCCCGGAATTGCCTTTTTTGAAAGCAACCAGCATTCATGAGTCTTTGAGGGGAAAGTTTTTTTTCCCCCCGTCCACCATCCCGGCTAGTTTTGGTCGGTTTGATCGGGTTTGCGTGGGGTCCAGTGTCCCCCCCCCCCAGAGAATGTATGATTTTCCCCTTAATCCTTAGGTTTGCGCCCCTATGGACCCTTTTTGGAAGCGTTCGTACAGAGGGTTGGCCCCCCCCTTTCCTGGCGGAAATCAAGCTTTCCTCTTTCCCGGTATTTCCCAACGAACTCCCCTCTGTGTTTCCTGGGAGGGGACCCACTAAAGTCCTCTTCCCCTCCCTGGTGGACTTTCTTTTCCCAAAGTACTTCGGTTTTTTTTATTTGGTTTGTTTTCCAATAGTTACCCAACCGTTTTTTCTACAAGCTCTTGTCTGAGGTCCTCCTTTCTTGGTTTCCTTGAAGTGACCCCACTGTGGCCTTTTGAATTCCCTTTTTAGCCCCATGTTTTTTTTTTTCTCCTTCTTGCTGGTTTTCTTTGTTGTGGGTTTTTCCGTAGCGAACGGCGAGTTTTTTTCCCTGTCTTGCATCTTGCGTCTCAGTTTTGTAGCCCCGACCAAAAAAGGCGGAGTCTTCTCCCCATGGGTTTTTTTACAGAGCGGTTTCGGACCTTCGGGGTTTGTCCAAACTGGTTGTTTTCGGTTTCCCCTTTGTTGTGAATCCCCCTCCAAACTCCGTTCTTCTTGGTTCACTGTATTTAGGTTCGCTTTCGCGTTTCCCTTAAGGTGCTGGCCTCCCTACAAAAGCTTACTGATGTTCAGCCAAACTCCTATTGCCCGGTTAAACAGTGGCGCTTTTTCTTTAGTTCCCTTTTTGATAAGTTCTCTTTTCAACTCCCAATCACCCGCTTAGGCCTCCTTTTGGTAGATAAGTGTGGGAAAATGTAGAGTTGCAGAGACAACCTGCGTGCGTGGGTCCCCCTTTTGAAAGTTTTGTTTTTTCAATTCTCGACACCCATTTAACTTGGGATCTTGCACACGACGACAGCCGTTTTCGGCGCGAGAAACCCGGCCTTGTGGGCCTAAACTGTTTTTTTTTCCCCCTCTGAATTCCCCCCCAGAGGTTTTTCTCTTGGCGGCCCTAGGGGGTCAGGTTTCTTTCTGTGGGGTTAGGGAAGCGTCGTTTTGAGAGCCGAAAGCGGTTTGCAAAGTGATCCCCGCTCGTGACGCCCCCTTCTCTTTTTGAGTCATGGGGGCCCTTTTTTCCCCCTCAGTACGGTTTTTTTCTTGGTAAACCCCACCTCCGAATGAACCCCTTTTACTGGGGAGGGGATAATACCGAACCTGGTGAGTCGGGGAAACTCCCTTTTTTTTGCCGAAAGGTTTAGTCCCCAAACCTTGTTTTTGTTGATATTCCTTCCCCCTTAGATGAGACACACGCCTCCTGGCCCCCTATTCATTTTCCGCTGTATGGAGGTGCTTTTTTTTTCAGAGATGGGCCTAATGCAGATTGACCCCCAGACAGGCAGGAGGGTCTAGAGGCGTGATTTCCTTGTTAGTCTTCACTTGAATGGTACTTTTCCCCGGATTAAAACTGCCCTTTTTTGTGCTGGCTCCCCCCCGGCGTTTTTTTCCCTTGAGGTCTGTTAGCCCTTTTATTTAGGGGAGATTGAGTGATTCCCCTTCTTCAAGTGTTGACCCCCCTCCGGTTTGGCTCCCAGGTGTTCCTTAATACCCCTAGGCTTCCTTACTGTGGGTTTAAGGGAAACCTCCAAAATTGTCCCCGTCCACTTGGGAGAAGGGTCATTTTTCCAGGGTCTTTCCCTAGGGTCGGTTCAAATCCCCTGGGGGGACATCTTCCCCCTAAAAACCACAGGGTTCTTTTTTGCAAAGTCGACCAAAATCCTCGTATACGTCTTGTAATTCCTGGCCTTTACCCTATGGGAGGTTCAGTGGCTTTTTCGGGGTTTTTTTTTTTCCACCCCCCGGGTTGCCGCGGAATGACTCATCCCTGCATTTCCCTTTCCCATGCATAACTCTTTTTTTTATCTTTTTCTTTTTTTAGCAATGCACCGACCCTTCTTTCCCCCTGTCTCAAACCCACCCCGGCAAATTGCACTAACTCAAGAGCTCGTTTGCGCAGCAGGGTTTCCCCTCTTTCCTCTCTTTTCCTCCCCTTGAGAGTTTTCCTTTTCTTTTCCTGCTGGGCTTTCCTTCATTACAGTCTTTCAATTTCTCTTTCCCAGTGGAAACGTCGTTACTCTAGTGAAGGTTTCGGTCCTACCCGTACAAAGGAACTTTCCTTTTTTTGGTGGTTATATTTTTCCCGTTGAGTTTTCTTCTCCCACCCCCCCTACCCTTAAACGTTCCGGCAATTTTTTCCCTGTCAGTCCGTCTACGTCGTCTTTGCTTTGCAACGGACCGGTGTTTCTTCCCCCAGTCGCTTTCCCCTGTTTGAGTCCAGTTCCTTTTTTTCATAACTCTTTTTCTTCCAATTCCCCCAAAGTACGTTTTTTTCCTTTTGCCTAGTTCCTTAACCTTTTTTCACCCGATCGCCTAGTTTATTCTTTACCTGTCTTTTTGTTTTTCTGTTTTATTTTCTGCGATTACCTTTTTTCTTTTTTAATTGTGATTCCCCAACCCTCCTCTAGGATAGGCATCAGTCAGGATTATGGTGCTTTTTCTTTGTCCTGCAGACCTTCCTTTAATCCTTTCCTGGGTCTCTTCCTTTTTTTTCACACTTTAGGTTTGCCTTCTTTTTTTTTTTATGGTCCGGCGCCGCGCCATCTAGTCACGAAGTCCCCGCCAAGCGTTTTCTTTAGACTAGTCCTCCATTTTGGCTCCTCCCCAAGCGGTTTACCCCCCTTTAAATATTCAAACCGTTTCCCCATCGACTAAGGTCCTTCCCTAGCCTTAGGTCCTTTCCCACTGGGTTCTAGCACACCCCCCCCTTTTTTTCTTCGGCGGAGGTTTTCAAACTATTTTCGCCATGACTGAATTCTCTTTCTCGTGTGCGTCCACCTCCCCCACGCCAGCTCCTCCAACCTTTTCTCCCCCCTCAACTTTTTTCCCCCCTCCAAGGCGGCACCGAGGACACATCATCCTTCGTCCCCCCAAGCCCCCTTGTCCCCCTCCATTCACTTATTTCAACACAACCGGGTTCTCGGGTGCGAGTGACACTTCTCTTTGCGGTGTTTTTAACTCTTTTGAAGCCCCCTTTTCCCCCCCGGCACGCCATAAAAGGGTTGGCTTTCAGAAACCTACATTTTTTCTTTTTTTTCTTCAACTCTACCCCCCCCCTTCCACCAATTATCTGCTTCCTTAGCTTTTTCCTTGCCCTCAATCAAACTTTTTTGAAGTTATTCTTTGACGAGCTCTACCCTTCCGGCATTCTCGGGCTGATAGATTTCTTTTTAGTCCTTCTTTCCGGAAGCTGACCACTATTCACCTGAATTTCGGGGTCCAACCAAGATATCCTTTGGGTTTTGACTTGGCCCCCAACAGCCCTGTTCCTGGTTCCCCCCCTTCAGAAATCTTTTGTCTTACCCTTAACCTGACCACAAGGTTCTCTTTTCAACTCCGCTTTTTTTCACCCACCAGCCCCCTTGCCATATTCCCCCCCGGCCCCCTGCTCCCAACTCACCCCGGCACATCTCCTTGTAACTTTTCTCTGATAATTTTTTCCTTTTTTTTCCCCCATTGCAACGGTCACTCACAACCCCGGTGATCTCCCCTGATTGTTCTTTCCACCCTTTTTCTTTATTTTAATAGACCCCTACCAAGGGGAACTGTTTTTCCCCCTTTTAAATTACGGTAATTTTTTTCACCAACCTTTTCCGTTGTTGAGTTGTCCATAACGGATACCCCCGGGATTTTTTTCTCTGTTCCCCCCCTGTTTGATAAGTTTTTTCCCCTTTCTGAATCCCTTTTCGCTCAACCTTTCTTTTTGACCGATACAACTGGTGTATTCGGCTACTTTCCCCCCCCTCTTTTTCTTACTCCCCCAGATACATTTTCGGTCCCCCCCGACCCGACCAATATGACGGAGTTTACCCACGTAATAGGTGGCCTGTTCCACCCCTTTCGCTCTTCCTAGCTTTTTTTTGTGTTCCTGATCATTTCATCAAATACCCCCTAATATGTGTTCCTTGCCATTTCCTCCACATTTACAGCACCCTTCCCTTTTTACACTCGTGTGACTCCCCTGATCTTTCTGTCTTCCTTTCCTTTTCCCCCTCCTTTTTCTTGGTTTTTTTTTTTATGCGCGTATTTGGTCAGGAAAACACCACCTTTTCCCCTATCGGCTTCCTTCTCATGAGGGTGCTTCCTATTTGGCTTTAATTGGGTGTTTTTTCCTCCCACTTAGGGTCTCCCCCCCCTTTCACCACAATTTTTTTTTTTCCAGTGATTTCCACATCTCAGTTTACCCCCCCCTTTGCACGAGGACACTCTGCTCCGAGTTCCAGATATTTTGCAAGGGAAACACTTCCCCAAACCGATTACGTGTCCATTTACTTTTCTGGACTGGCACTTGCGTTTTGGCCTCACAATCTGGTCCTCAGGCAGCAATTAGGAGGACTGTCGTAACTCCAATCTTCTTTCCGAATCTTTTTGGGTTTTCCCCAAGTTTTTTCGTAGGTTACAGGGAGGGTGACACCCTTCTTCTGTGGGAAACCCCCCATCCCTGCTTATCCCCCCTCAGTTCTTGTTTTTTTTTAAATACACCGTGTGGGGGAGGCCCCACCTCCTCTCTAAGTTTTTCTAGTGCACAAGTTCCCTTCTTGGCGGACCTGAAATCCCCCTGTTGATTTTCCCACTTAAACAGTGTGACTCACTTGTGGAAAGAGCCAATCAGCCCTTAGGGTTGTTTTCACCAGTCCCTCCATTCCCTTACTTTATTTCAGGGTGCCCCCCTCCGCAGGTCAACACGTTTGTTGGGTGACGTGTACTAAGCAGTTTAGTTGGAAATACCCACGCGTCCTCCCCCCTTTTGGGCAGATAGTTAGCCTTTTCAGACCCGGAAGATTGAGTGAATCCTTTGCAGTGTTTCCCCAGACTCTTTTCGTTTTTTTCAACCCAAAGGGGTTTTTTTTCCCTTGGGGGTGAGTGTTTTTTTCCCCCTGTGGGGGGTCTTCAATTTCCCCCTTCGTCAAATAAATAGGGATGCCCACGCTTTGCGCGTTTCGTGCTTCTCCCGTATGGATGTAGGGGCCCCCCTGAATACCTTTTTTTCCAACCCTCGAATGCCTGCCGTTATTTTTGCGGGTTGGTCGTCGCTTCTTCAGGGACTGCGGTGGGGACCCTTCTTTTTTTTTGACCAATCCCTCCTTTTAATTCCAGCGGTGCCAGTGGGAAAGGATTGTAGGAAGTTTTGTTCTCCTCACCCAGCTCTTTGTCTTACTTACTTTTTCTCACCTTTCCATAAAGAGCCCTTAATAGCACTCACTCCTGACCACTTTTAACGTGCTCAAGACACATCCGAATGATGTTTTTTTTTTCTTCGGAGCACGCTCCATCTAAGTGCGGCGGTAGCTTCTATGGGACGGCAGCTTTTTCTGCAACTTTTTTAAATATCTCCCTTGTCCTCAATTTTGTAAGGGGCGTCTTTTTTAGTGTGTCTTTTTACCCCCCCCACCGTTGTGCGGAAGTGATCACACATCCGTTTGTCCGCCACTTCTTGGAGAATTCTGCCGCCCCTTTTTGTTTGCCCCTTTTCCCTCAAACAACTTCAGCACGAATGAACAAGGGTTTGGGGAATGCTAATAAGTCCATTTTCCTTTCGGGGGACTCCATGAGACGTTGTCTCCCGTCGCGATGGGGGACGGGGTTGTTTCTTCCCCGCTTAGATTTTTCTTTTTTCTCCCATGGGCTACCTCCCTTCTTCTAGTCCTTTGTTTTTAGGTCCTTACGAGATGGGCAAGGGTCTCTCGCGTCCCCCCCCTTTCCTTAATGTCCCCCGTTAAAGGGTTTTTTTCCTCTTTTTGAGGGTAGCTCAGTCACCGTCTCTGTCTTCTTGGAGTTCGGGCTGGTTCAGGCATTGCAAATCCCTTCCATAATCATGATGTCCCTGTCTTGCCCCTCTCTTCTCAAGTGGGCCTGCTGGTTTCCCCCAAACCTTCCTTTTTGTTATCTTGTTCCACCCCCGTAACCATACCGACGGCAGGTGGGCGGATTAGCTGAATTACCTACGGTCGGAATTTTTTGAACTGTGGTTTTTTTCACCCCCCGAGGACGTTTCCCAGAGTATGGCCCTCTGAGGCTTTCGGTTCGTTCATTCCCCAGGGTCTTTCTCAAGACTTCTTCTCACCCAAATCCTCGCAAGACGTCCTCCTTTCTTTCCTGCCTGTGAACCGTTGGAGGGTGGTGTTAGTGTGCTTTTGGCCGCGGTTCAGAACTTCTCTTTTTCACTGCGGTTTAAACTCACCCCCCCCCCCCAGCCGCCCTTCCCTTGTTCTGGACATGCACGAGATTTAAACGTAAAGAACCACACTGTCTCACCACTCCCCCCCCCGTTGGAAACCCCCCCCTGATGCCTTTTTGACGGTCCCCCCCCCCCCCCCTTCTTCTGCCGTGTTTGTTGTGGAGAGAGATGTTGGCCTCTTTCCTTGCGGTGAACGAAAGCATCTTCACTTCTTTTGTTGCAATTTAGCCGGGTTTTTCTTTTTCCTTGCCAGGGGAAATCTGGAAATGACCCCTTTTTTTTTACTAGGATGGTTTATAGTTTTTCACCCAACACAAGTTCGATGTTTGTCCTTCCCGGAAAGACAACTAAACCCTAAAGTAACGTGTTTCTTTTGTGCCAAGGATTCTCCTTTTCTCCCTTGCCTCTTCCTGGGTTTTTCTTTCCTCCCTGCTTTAAACCTGGTATTTTTTGCGTTCCCAAGAGGTCATCATATTCACAGGGCCCCTTTTTCTTTCACAAAAGAATTTTTTTTTTTTTGACCAATTTGTGTCCTCCCCTCCCCCCCCCCCCCAGGTTCACTAGAATATCTCCCTGACCACCTGCTTTTGCATAGATGGCTTTTCATGGTTTTTCTTGGAAGCATGGTTTGTTTTTAAAATTCCCCCCCCCCCATCGGTTTTTATTCAGTTTCTTTTTTAGGATTTGCATCCCTAGCCTTTAATTCCGGTTTCTACCCTTAGAAAGGTAGACTACCCCCCTTGATCCCCTTTCCCTTGTTTTTCTGGCTTTCTTTTTTTGGGCGGCGTTTCATTACCGAGGACTCGGCCAGTTCGCAAGTAGTTTGCAGGGGTCACGTCCCCCCCTGGCGTTTCCTTTTTTTTACCTTTTCCCTATTAACACCCCCTAATCCCAGGGCCTGTAGGCCTCGTTCAGGTCCCGCTTTTAAAAACTGGGTTTACGTAAAGTCCCCCCTCAACGTCTTCCGGAGGTTTTTACTCTTTATACTCCCCATCAACTAGAGTGGGAGTTCCCGGCTGGATACACCATCGCGCTCTGCTCGAAACCCCCCCCCCCCCTCCCACCTTTTTTGTTTTCCTCCCCCACCCCCTCACACCATTCAGCCGCGTTCCGAAAAACCAGAACTTTTCCAGGAACCCCCCCTTCACCCTGTCCGGTTTTGCCCCCAGTTTGAGGTGGTGGCTTCCGTTAAATTGGTCGCAGAATTTCACTTTATTTGCTATTCTTTCAAGTTTTTTTTCCCTTAATCCCAGGTTGATCTTCCCCCAAATCTACATTTACCACTTAGCAAAAGCGTTTGCCTAGTTGGTGATTTTTTTTTTTTTCCTCATTTTTCTCCTGCTTACTCTCCTTTTCCCCGTCTTCACCTTTTTCCCCCCATTCGTGACTGTCCGTAAGCTTGGTAGGCACCCCCGGGCCATCACTGTAGATGATACGGCAAGTCCCCACGGAAGAACCCTCAACTGCAATCACCCATCTCCCGGAGTTTTCTCCCTAAAATGTCATCCAAAGGTTTCAACCCTGGTTTTGGTTCGGTCTCCCCCTGGGTATTTCTCTTCAACATTTTAGATTCCTTTCCCGGGTTCTCACCCCTGCGAACTCAAGGCGCCCCCCTCCAATCGGATTTACCTCCTTCCCACCAGGTGTCCCATCCACTCCTCCAAAACTTCCTTTTTTTCCCCCTCAGCCCGCAAGCTGCTCCTGTAGCAATTTTTCAGGTACTATTTCACGGAACCCCTGGGGCCAACTTTCCCTTTCCCCAGGTCCCCTTTCCCCCCTTCCAAGGGAGTATTTTTTTTTCCTCCTCCCCGGGGCCCCCCCCCCCCCCCCCCTTGTTTATTTCGTTCAGTGAGTTCGAATACGGGGGTGTCCCCTCTGTGCCAGAAGACACTTTCTTTTCGGATACCTTTTTCTTACCCGTCTCAGTCTGTCCCCCCACCTCCCGCAGGCCTGGATAGCAAGTAATGAGGTTTGGCCTGGCCCTTTCGCTAACCCCCCCGTTTTCTTTTGCCCTTTCCCCTGAGATTGTTTCCCCCCTCAACCTCCTATGTTTTTTTTTTTTCGATCTCCACTTTCAGTTTTATTCGGAATCCCCTGCCACAAGTCTGGGTGCCC